>OUNO010000242.1_pt2 | contig 20283 bp, 17 predicted proteins | sample 1779811 | NCBI WGS metagenome assembly OUNO01 (sample SAMEA3914804, study PRJEB12502) | metagenome | biome: forest; material: soil | place: Canada | collected 2010-06-25 | depth 0.3 m | reverse complement strand
GTCGCCCCGACCTGGAGCGACTTCGCCCTCGGGATCGCGGTCGGGATGATCGCCTACACCGGGATCGAGACGATCTCCAACATGGCCGAGGAGGCCAAGGACGCGGCGAGGACGATCCCGCGCAGCGTCGGCCTCGTCGTCGTCGCCGTCCTCGGTCTCTATCTGCTGATCCCGATCGTCGCCCTCTCGGCGATGCCGGTCCACCTCGACGCCGCCGGCAACTACGTCACCGACCTCGGCTCGAAATTCGCCGACGACCCGATCCTCGGCATCGTCGAGAACCTCGGCCTCTCCTCGGCTCCAACCGAAATCCTGCGCTACTACGTCGGCGTCCTGGCGGCGGTGATTCTGCTGATCGCGACCAACGCCGGCCTGATCGGCGTCTCCCGCCTGACCTACTCGATGGGCCAGCACCGCCAGCTGCCCGAGGGCCTGCGTCAGGTCCACCCGAAGTACCGCACCCCGTACATCGCGATCCTGATCTTCGCCGGCATCGCGATCATCACCCTGCTGCCGGGGCAGACCGACTTCCTGGCGACGCTCTACTCGTTCGGGGCGATGCTCTCGTTCACGATCGCCCACGTCGCGGTGATCCAGTTGCGCCGCAAGAACCCCGACGTCGAGCGCACCTGGAAGCCGCCGCTGAACGTGCGCGCGTTTGGCTTCGACCTGCCGCTGACGGCGGTGCTCGGCGGCCTCGGCACCTTCGCGGCCTGGGTCGTGGTGATGGCGCTGAACCCGCGGACGCTGTTCGTCGGCACCGGCTGGATGGTCCTCGGGCTGGTCGTCTACGTCCTCTACCGCCGCAACCAGAAGCTGCCGCTGACCGAAACCGTCAAGGTCCTCACGCCCGAGCCACTGGGCGTCGAGGAGGTCGAGTACAAGAGCGTCCTGGTCGGCTTCGAGGACGACGAAGCCTTCTCGCCGGAGATGGTCGCGACCGCCGTCAAGCTCGCCTCCAAGCGCCGCCGCGGGATCCACGTCCACTCGATGCTGACCGTCCCGACCCACCTGCCGCTCAACGCCGAGATGCCCGAGCAGGAAGCCGAGGCGCAGCGCAAGGTCGAGGAGGCGCGCCTGATCGGCGGCCAGCGGGTCACCGGCCACGTCGCCCGTGTGCGGCCCGGCCAGGCCGGCTACTCGGTCGCCGACGAGGCGACCGAGATCAAGGCCGCCGCGATCGTCGTCGGCCTGCGCCGCCGCGGCGGCGTGCCGCTCTACGACAAGACGCTGCAGACGATCCTCGGCGAGCGGCCCTGCCGGGTGATCGTCGTCTCCGACCCGACCGACAAGCCCGTCGCGATCCCCACCGAGGCCTTGGCCGAGGTCTCGCAGTGACCCAGCCCGGGGCGGGGGAGCGCGTCTATCGCGGTGCGGTGCGGGCCTTCTCGGCCCTCTTCGTCGCGGTCGGCCTCGTCGTCCTGGTCGTGACCCTGGCGAACGGCGGCGGCCCGCTCTCGACCGGGTTCCTGCTCGGGATCGCTTTCCTCGGCGTCGGCGTCGGCCGCCTCTGGGTCAACGAGAGGATGGGGAAGTGAGCGACCCCGCGGCGCCTGCGCCCGGGCCGCCCGCAGAGAAGCGCAGGGGCGGGCCGAGCCTGCAGCGCGGCCTCGGCGTGCCCTCGCTGTTCGCCGCCGCCTACTCGGCGGTCGGCTTCTCGATCTACTTCGCGCTCGGGGTCGTCGCCGAGCGCGGCCTCGGCTTGACGCCGCTGATCTTCCTCGCCGCCGGCCTGCTCTTCGGCCTGACCACGCTCAGCTACGTCGAGGGCGGCGCCATGTTCCGCGAGCGCGGCGGCTCTTCGACCTTCGCCCGCCACGCCTTCAACGAGCTGATCGCCTTCATCGCCGGCTGGGCGATCCTGATCGACTACCTGATCGTCATCGCCCTGGCGGCGCTCTCGGTGCCGCACTACCTGGAGCCGGTCTCCGCCAGCTTCGACAAGCCGGCGCTCGAGATCGGCGTCGCCGCGGCGGTGATCGCCGCCGTCTGCGGCCTCAACATCTTCAACGTCACCGGGCGCGGGCGCGGGCGTTCGCTGGCCTTCCTGGCGCTCGCCGACCTCGGCCTGCAGCTGGCGGTGATCCTCGTCGGGCTGCTGGTCGTCTTCCACCCCGACCGGCTGACCGAGCAGCTCGACCTCTTCAGCCACCCGGACTTCAAGAGCATCGTCTACGCCGCCGTTGTAGCGATGCTGGCTTACGCTGGCATCGAGGCCGCCTCCGACCTCGCCCCCGACATCGAAGTCAGCAAACGCGACCTCAAGCGGGTCGCCTCGCTGGGGGCGATCGCGGTGCCCGTCGTCTACGCCGGGATGGCGGCGATCGCGCTGATGGCGGTCCCGGTCGTGGCCGGCCCGCACGGCCCCGAAACGGCCCTCGGCGGCGAGTTCATCAACGACCCGGTGCTCGGCGTCGTCTCCTCCTTCCACCCCCACTGGGTGGCCGAAACGATGCGTTGGATGGTCGCCCTGATCGCCGTCCCGGTGCTCTTCTGGGCGGCCAACACCTCGATGCTCGGCGTCTCCCGCCACATCTACACGCTGGCGATCAACCGCCAGATCCCGAGCTGGCTGGGCAAGCTGCAGCGGCGCACGGCGACGCCCTACGTCGCGATCGTGATCTGCGGCGTCATCGCCGTCGGCCTGGTGATCCCGACCAACGTCAAGCTGCTGGCCGGGATCTACGCCTTCGGCGCCACCCTGGCGATCACGATCGCCCACCTCTCGATCATCCGCCTGCGGGTCAAGGCGCCGGACAAGCCGCGCCCCTTCCGGATCCCCCTCGGGATGCGCTGGGGCAACGCCGAGCTGCCGCTGCCGGCGATCGCCGCCGCGGTGATCAGCGGCCTCGCCTTCATCAGCGTCCTCGCGTACCACACGACCGCACGCTGGGTCGGGATCGGCTGGATGATCTTCGGCCTCACCTTCTACGTCGTCTACCGCAAGGTCTTCGAGGGGACGACGCTGACCAGGCGGGTCTCGGTCCCCGAGCACGCGCTGACCAAGCAGGTGCCGGAGGTCGAATTCCGCAACATCCTGGTGCCGGTCTTCGGGACCAAGTTCGACGACGACATCGTCTCCACCGCGGGGCGGCTGGCGGCGGCCGAGCAGGAGCAGTCCGACGGCAGCGATGCCGAATCGCGGCTCGACGTCGTCTACGTGATCGAAGTGCCGCTGACCCTGCCGCTCGACGCGAAGCTGCCGCAGGAGCGCGAGGACGAGGCCCAGCGGGCCCTGGCCCGGGCTCGCGAGGTCGGCGAGGAGTACGAGGACGTCGGCGTCACCACCGAGGTGATCCGGGCCCGCAAGGTCGGTGCCGGGATTCTCGAGGCGGCCCGTCGCCACGGGGCCGAGGCGATCGTGATCGGCGGTGAGCCGCCGACCAAGATCCGCGGCGGCGCGATGATCGGCGGCATCGGCGGCGCCAAGCCAGACGAGATCGGTGCCGCGACCGAGTACGTGCTGAAGAAGGCGCCCTGTCGGGTTCTACTCACGGCGCCCCCGGAACCCGAATAGCGCCACTAGTATCCGGCCTATGTTCATCGTGATCGTCGGCTGCGGCCGAGTCGGCTCGTCCGTGGCCCGGGGAATGCTCCGCGAGGGCCACGAAGTCTCCTGCCTGGACGAGGACCCGGAGTCCCACTCCCGGCTCGAGGTGGGGCTGGAGAAAAGCTGGGAGGACCTCGGCGGCCAGTTCACGGTCGGCGCCGGCCTCGAGACCGAGGCCCTGGTCGCCGCCGGGATCGAGAACGCCGACGTCTTCATCGCCTCGACCGACGGCGACAACACCAACATCGTCATCGCCCAGATCGCCCAGCGCCGCTACGAGGTGCCGACCGTGATCGCCCGCGTGCTCGACCCGCTGCGGGCCGAGTGGTACCAGCGCCAGGGCCTCAACACCGTCTGCCCGACCCGGGTCGCGATCGACATGCTCGAGTCCGCGGTGCGCGAATCGACCGGCCGCGGCGGCGCACCTGACAGCGCGGAAGCCGCGTAGGGGAGATCGAGGGCCGGATGTACATCATCGTTGTGGGGGCGGGCAAGGTCGGCTGGAACCTGGCGCGAGAGCTGCTCGAGAAGGGTCACGAGGTGACGCTGATCGAGAACAACCGCCGCCGTTACCTGACCGTCGAGCAGGAGCTCGAGCACAACGTCACCTACGGCGACGCCTCCGAGCTCTGGGTCCTCGAGCGGGCCGGTATCCAGCGCGCCGACATGGTCATCGCCCTGACCGGCGACGACGAGGACAACATGCTGATCTGCCAGGTGGCGAAAGAGAAGTACCTGGTCGAGCAGATCATCGCCCGCGTCAACAACCCTCGCAACCGCCAGCACTTCGACCTGCTCGGGATCAAGCCCTCGGTCTCGGCCACCGACCTGATCCTGCGCCTGCTGGAGCACGAGGTGCCCGAGTACGGCCTTGTCCACCTGCTCGACTTGCAGGAGGAGCAGCTGGAGATCATCGAGATGCTGCTCGGCAAGGACTCGGGGCTGATCGGGCGCCGCGTCGGCGACCTCAGCATGCCCGAGGGCAGCCTGCTGATCTCGGTTCTGCGCTCCGGCAAGGGCTTCGTCCCGACCGCCGACACCGTGCTTGAGGTGGGCGACGAGGTTCTGGCCGTGCTGGATCCGGGTAAGGAGGACGACTTGAAGGCGCTCTTCGGACCCGAAGGCAACGGCAGCGACGGTGGCTAGGACGCCATTCAGGAATTCCTCGCGCACGCCTGGCGGCGGCGGACACGGCGCGGTGCTGCGTCTTCAGTCGGCCAAATGGCGCTGCCATTCGGCCTCCCTGCATCCTTGCTCCGCTTGGTCCGGCGCTCGCCAGTCGCACACGGGGAATTCCTGAATGGCGTCGCGCGAGGTCGACTTTCTCCTGATCGGCGGCGGCATGGCCTCCGCCCACTGCGCCGCCGAGCTGCGCAAGCGCGGCGCCGAGGGCTCGGTCCTGCTGGCCGGCCGCGAGCCCGAACCGCCCTACGAACGGCCGCCGATGTCGAAGGAGTACCTGCGCGGCGAGGCCGAGCGCGCCGACGCCTACGTCAACCCGGCTTCCTGGTACGAGGAGAACGGGGTCGAGCTGCTGACCGGCCGCAACGTGATGTCGCTCGACACCGAGGCCCGCACGGCGAAGATCCAGGGTGGGGAAGAGGTCGCCTTCGGCAAGGCGCTGATCGCCACCGGGGCGATGGTCAACATCCTCCGCGTCGAGGGGGCCGAGAACGAGGGCATCCACTACCTGCGCGCCTACGGCAACGCCGACGCGATCCGGGCCGACGCCGAGGCGGCAGGGCATGTCGTCCTGATCGGCGGCAGCTACATCGGCACCGAGGTCGCCGCCTCGCTGACCGCGAAGGGCGTCAAGTGCTCGATCGTGGCGATGGAGGACGTCGCCCTCTCACGCACCTTCGGCGCCGACGCCGGTAGCTGGTTCCAGGAGCAGATCGAAGCGAAGGGCGTCGAGTTCCACGGCGGCGAGGAGCTGGAGGCCTTCGAGGGCGACGGCCGGGTCGCTGCGGTGCTGACCAAGAGCGGCCTCAGCATCGAGTGCGACACCGTGATCGTCGGCGCCGGCGTGCGCCCCGACGCGATGCTCGCCCAGCGCGCTGGGATCGAGGTCGACGGCGCGATTGTCTGCGACTCGAAGCTTCAGACCTCGGTCGCCGGGATCTACGCCGCCGGCGACTGCTGCTCGTATGAGAGCGTCGTTCACGGCCGTCGCATCCACGTCGAGCACTGGGACGTGGCGATGCAGCAGGGGATGCACGCCGCCGCCAACATGCTCGGCGAGGACCGCGACTACGAGGTCGTGCCCTACTTCTTCAGCGACCTGGCCGACTGGGCCAGTCTCGAGTACGTCGGCCCGGCCCAGGACTGGGACGAGGAGATCTGGCGCGGCAGCCGCGAGCAGGGCGAGTTCTCGGTCTGGTACCTGAAGGGTGGCCGCGTCGCCGGGGCGCTCAGCGTCGGCCGCTCCGAAGACCTCGCCGAAGCGCGGCGGATGCTGGCCGACGGCGTCGACGTCTCTGGGGCGGAGAGCGCGATCGCAGATCCGGACTCGGATCTGTCGTCGATCGCTTAGAACTTCGTCGTGCCGAGGCCGATGAGGACGCCGGCGCGGGCAGATGCCAATTCGAAGGCTTCCCTTCCGGCGCGTCCGAGATGCCGCCCGAAGCGCTCGGTCGAGATCGAGCGGACCATCTCGGGCATCGCGTAGCTGATCAGCGAGAGCCCGCTCTCGCCGGGCTCGATTCGCACATGGAGCTTGCTAGACCATTCGGTGGAGGTCAGCGGCAACCCGATCACCAACCCGGCCGGCGCCTGGTTCAGCTTCCGCAGCGAGAGGACCAGAAAAGGCCGCCGGCCTTCCTGCTCATGACCGACGACCGGGTCGAGGTCGGCGATGAAGATCTCGCCTCGGCGAGGGGGCTCCAGCACGTCAATCCTCGCGAGGTGAAGGCGGCAGGGCTTCGAGTTCGCGGACCCACTCTTCGTCGCGGGCCTGGCTGCGCGCGATTTCCTCCGGGGTTCGCTCCGCCATCCGCTCAAAGTGGTCTTCGACCGCCTCCAGGAGATTTGCCTCCTCGAGCAGGTCCGCGGCTTCCTCCAATACCTGGGTCACGCTCTGCCCCGTGAGCTCTGCTTGCCTCTGAAGGCGTTCGTGGGTGCTGCGGCGGACCCGGATCGTGGTCGTCTCGACGCTCGCCATGGGGCGAGTCTACATTTCTGTCTACATTGATTGAGAGCGGGCATTCCGCTCCAAGGCCGGGGCGGCGGACTCTCTCCCCCTCGGCCGATAGATATCCTTCGAGCCGTCCTTTGCGCCCTGGTGTAATGGCAGCACGCCTCGCTCTGGACGAGGAAGTCGGGGTTCGAGCCCCTGGGGCGCAGCTCTAAGTGCCTGCATAGGCGTCGAATCGCTTTGCTAGCGTCGCTCCGATGAGATCTCCCAAGTTCCTGACTATCGCCCTTTCGCTCGCCGCCCTACTGGTGCTGGTCGCGTCCGGCTGTGGCGGTGGCGGCGGTAGCGATTCCACGGCAGCGACGCCGCCGCCGACCGAAGAAGCGCCGACGAAACTGACGAAGGCGGAACTGATCTCGCAGGCCGATGGGGTCTGCGGCGAGGTCAACGCCGCGGTCGGCTCGGTCACCTCCTCCGCCGCCAGCTCGCAGAGCCAGACCGAACAGGTGGCGACCCTCTACGCCGGATTGGCCTCGAGCATCCAGGAACTCGGCGAGCCGCAGGAAGACCCGGCCGAATACGCCGAATTCAGCACCGCGGCCGCCGAACTGGGGAAGGTCCAGGGCGAAGTCAAGCTCGCCGCCGAGCGCGAAGACTCCGTCGCCCTGAGCGAAGCCTCGACCGAAGCCGAAGCGGCGCTGGAAAACTTCCAGACGAGCGCCGCCACCTACGGCTTCGAAGACTGCAGCCAGGGCCCCAGTGCCCCCGCGACCGCTCCCTCGACCGGCGGCGGCTCCGAAGGCGAAGAAGGCGGCGTCGAAGTCGCTCCCGAAATCGAAGAAGTGGCGCCGGAAGAAGAAGCGATCGAAGAAATCGTGCCGGAAGCCGAAACCGGCGGCGGCGCCGGAGCGATCGAAGAAGTCGCTCCTGAAACGGGCGGCGGCTCTGGTGGCGGAGGCGTAGGGCCGGAATAGTCCGGGGCGGTGCCGGTGAGGGATGGTGAGTGCCCTCGGCGGAATTGAGTCGCGCGAGCTTCGCTCGCAGCTCCCGAACTTGCTGCCCGCCTATGGCGGGCAAGAGACAGATTGCATATCGCGGCCTTCGGCAACATTCCGCCGAGGGCACTCACCATCCCTCACCCAGCGTCTCGAACAAACTCCTCTCCTCCTGCAACCGGATGAGCTGAGAGCCGCCGCCCGTATTCCGTCGCTTAGAGCGTCCGTACCCTGATCGTTCCCGTTGTCCGTGTTGGGGGAGGGTCGGATGTGTCTCTGGGGGAATGTTGCCCGAAGGGCGCGATATGCAATCTGATTCCTGCGCCCCATAGGGGCGCAGCAACATCGCGGAGCAAGCGGGCTTCAGCCCGCGCGACTCAATTCACCCAGAGACATATCCGACCCTCTACCGCCACGTCTACGCAGCAGAAGAATCAGCCCACGCCCCGTACAACCTGGCGTAATGCCCCCCCGCCGCGATCAGCTCGTCGTGCGTCCCCTGCTCGGCGATTTTGCCGTGTTCGAGCACGACGATCTTGCCGGCGCGGCGGATCGTCGAGAGGCGGTGGGCGATGACGATCGCGGTGCGGCCCTGGAGCAGGCGCTCGAGGCCTTTCTCGATCGTTTTCTCGGTGCGGACGTCGACGTTGGAGGTCGCCTCGTCGAGGATCAGGATCCGCGGCTCGGCGAGCAGGGCGCGGGCGAAGGCGACGAGCTGGCGCTGGCCGGCCGAGAGCTGGACGCCGCGCTCACCGACCTCGGTCTCGATCCCTTCCGGTAGCGCCGCGACGAACTCGGTCGCGCCGACCGTGGCGACCGCGGCTTCGATCTCCTCGAGGCTCGCCTCGGGCCGGCCGAAGGCGACGTTCTCGCGGACGCTGCCGGAGAAGAGGAACCCCTCCTGGGGGACGATGCCGAGCTGACGCCGAAGGGCTTGCTGCTGGACGCCGCGCAGGTCGTGGCCGTCGACCAGCACCGTGCCTTTCTGCGGGTCATAGAAGCGGGCGACGAGCTTGGCGAAGGTCGACTTGCCGGCCCCGGTCGAGCCGACCAGGGCCAGCGTCTGGCCTGGGGGCACGTGCAGGTCGACCCCCTCCAGGGCCCAGTCGTTCTCGTCGGGCTCGGGGTCCTCGAGGTAGGAGAACCAGACACCGTCGAGCTCGATCTCGCCTTTCAGCGTCCCCGGGTCGATCGCGCCGGGGGCGTCGACCATGTCGGGCTTGGTGTCGAGCAGGTCGAAGATCTTGTCCAGCGCCGCCATTCCCTGCTGGTAGGTCGTGTAGAGCTGGGAGAGTTCCTGGATCGGTTCGAAGAAGGTCGCCAGGTAGCCGACGAAGGCGACGATGACGCCGATCTTGATCGCCCCGTCGATCGCCTGCGAGCCGCCGTAGAGGAGGATCACCGCGGTCCCGATCGCGGCCAGCATTTCGACCGCCGGGAAGTAGGAGGCGTTGAGGTAGACCGATTTCATGTTTACGGCTCGGTTCTGCTCGTTGAGGTCGGTCATCACCGCCTCGTGGCGCGGCTCCTGGCCGAAGCTGCGGACGACGCGGACGCCGCTCAGCGTCTCCTGTAGGTAGGAGGTGACGGCGGCGATCCGCTCCCGGGTCGCCCGGAAGGTTCCGGCCGAGGCGATCCGAAAGACGACGCTGGCAATCGCCAGCAGCGGCAGGGTGATGAAGGTCACCAGCGCCAACTGCACGTCGAGGAAGAGCAGGATCACGATCACGCCGACCAGGGTCAGGCTGGCCGAGAACATCGTCACCAGGCCACTGGTGACGAGCTGGTTGAGAGCTTCGACGTCGTTGGTCATCCGCGAGATCAGAACCCCCGGGCTGCGCCGGGTGAAGAAACCCATCGACATCGACTGGACGTGGACGAAGATCCGCTCGCGCAGGTCCTGCAGGGCGCGGGTGCCGACCCAGCCGACCAGATACGTCTCGGCGCAGGTGGCGACGGCGTAGATCACGGCGGCGCCGATGAAGGCGAGCACGGTCAGGTCGAGGGCGCTGAGGTCGCCGGTTTCGATCCCGGCGTCGATCGCACGGCCGGCGAGATAGGGAGGCGCGAGGCCGGCCGCGGTCTCGATCAGCAGCGCTCCGAACATCAGCGCCATGCGGCCGCGATACGGGCGCAGCAAACGGATCATCCAGCGGACCTTGCGGCCGCGCTGGTCCTCACCGCGGACGAGGCGCCAGAGGGCGCCGAAGAGCAGCAGGGTGTTTCGCAGCGGGTTGGCTCCCGCCTCGCGCCCGTTCACAGCCGTGCCATCTCCTCGCGCTCTTCGAGGTCACGCTGGAGGAAGACCGAGTCGGCGAGGCCGTGCTCGGCGATCTCGCGGTAGAAGCCGCAGCCTGCGAGCAGTTCCTCGTGACTGCCGTGGTCGACTATCCGGCCGCCGTCGATGACGATCACCTCGTCGGCCAGGGAGACGGTCGAGAGGCGGTGGGCGATGATGAAGGTCGTCCGACCGGCCATCACCTCGCCGAGGCCCGACTTGATCGCTTCCTCGGTGCTCGCGTCGACCGACGAGGTGGCGTCGTCGAGGATCAGGATCCGCGGGTCGGCGAGCAGGGCGCGGGCGATCGCGACCCGCTGGCGTTGGCCGCCGGAGAGGGTCAGGCCGCGCTCGCCGACCCTGGTCTCGTAGCTGTCGGGCAGTTCCCGGATGAAGCCGTCGGCCTGGGCCCGCCGCGCCGCGGCTTCGATTTCCTCAAGGGAGGCGTCCTGGCGCGCGTAGGCGATGTTCTCGGCGACGCTGGCGGTGAAGAGGAAGCTGTCGTCGGCGACGAAGGCGATCTCCGAGCGCAGCGATCCGACGTCGATCTCCCGCACGTCCGCGCCGTCGACCAGCACCGTCCCATCGCTGGGGTCGTAGAGCCGCGCGATCAGCCCGACGAGACTGGTCTTGCCGGCGCCAGAGGGGCCGACCAGCGCCACCGTCTTGCCCGCCTCGACATGGAGGTCGACGTCGCTCAGGGCAGGCGCCGAGCCGTCGTAGCGCAGCGTTACACCGCGCAGCTCGACCTCGCCGCCCCCGGCCGGGAGCGCCGGCGCCTCTGCCGGGCTCTGGATTGCCGGTTCGCGATCGATGATCTCGAACATGCGGTTGCCCGAGGCAATCGCCCGCTGCGACATTCCCAGCGCCGCGCCGAGCATCCGCGTCGGCCCGGCGAGCATCCAGGTATAGGTGTAGACGGCGAAGAAGTTTCCGAGGCTGAGGCTCCCGTCGATCACCATGCGGCCGCCGACGAGCAGTACGAGGGCGATCCCGAGTTGGGGGAGGAACCCGATCAGCGGCGAGAAGAACGCCTGCAGCCGGGTCGCGTAGATGCTCTGGTCGAAAACTCGCGCGACGGAGCGCTGGAAGCGGTGAAATTGGTATTCCTCGCGGGCGAAGGACTTGACGATGCGGATCCCGGAAATGTTCTCCTCGGCCTCCGCGGTCAGCTCGGCAATCCGTTGCTGCACCTCCTGCTGGGCTGGGCGGGAGACCCGGTTGTAGCGCGAGGCGGTGTAGACGACGAGCGGAGCCGGGATCAGGGCCACCAGCCCGAGCAATGGGTTGATCGCCAGCATCACGATCGAGGCCAGAGCGATCGTCAGCAGGCTCTGGGTGATGAAGATAAGGCCGTAACCGAGGAAGAAGCGGATCGCCGAAAGATCGACGGTCGCCCGCGACATCAGCTGCCCGGTCTGCTGGCCGTCGAAGAAGCCGAGATCGAGCTTCTGCAGGTGGCCGTAGAACTGCTGCCGCAGGTCGAATTCCACCGCCAGCGAGACTTTTCCGGCGACCACCCGCCGCACCACGGTCAGGCCCAGCCGCAGGATGCTGGCCCCGACCAGTGCCAGTGCCAGCGGCAGCAGGTTGGGCTTGTCGTGATCTTTGATCGCGTTGATGGCCTGCCCGCTGAGCCAGGGAATCAAGACCGTCATCCCCATCGCGGCCCAGGCAAACGCCATCGAGCCCCAGAGTTGGGCCCTGTACGGGCGTAGGTAGCCCAGCAGGCGGCGGTACGTGGGCATCCCTTCCCACTATACAAAGTGAAGTAATGCGTTCAGCGCAGGCGCGCCGCTGCTTTGGCGCTGGGCACTTTGCCGTCGGCGCAGGGCTTCGGGCCATGGCCGGGGCGGGGGAGGACCTGGAAATTGGTCACGGCGTGGGCGGGCGTCGGGGAGCCGTTGTTCTGGGCGAGGTTGACGATCACGCGGTAGAAGCCGGGGGCGAGGTCGTGGTAGAAGATCACCGGCCGGGTGCCGGGGGAGTAGCTGCCGGCGGTGCCGATCCGCTCGGCGAGAACGCCGTTGGGGCCGGAGTACTGGGCGTAGTCGAAGGAGCGTCCCTTCAGGCGGCCTTTTCCGATCGGGCTGTTGATCGCGTGTTCGAGCTTGACCGGGTCGACGCAGTCGGGGACCCGGTTGAGGCTGAAGCGCAGGTGGCCCTCGCCGAGCTGGGGCTCCGCGCCGAACTGGCCCGGCGCCAGCTGGAAGTTTTCGATCTCGACCTTGACGACCACCGCCTTGCTGGTCTGGCGGGCGCCGTTGCGCGGCGAGGTGATCGATACCGCGGGCTGCCCGGGGGTGGCGGCTTCGCTCGCCTTTGCGGATTCTGAGTCGGCGCTGCCGCCGAAGACCAGCGCCAGCGTCACCGCCGCGGCGGTGAGCAGCAGCGCGGCAAGGGTTGATTTCCGCAGTGGCATCGGCCGGAAGACTACGTGCAAGCTGAGCCGTCGCGGCCGTTCGGGGCGCTATCCTGCTCGCCCGCATGGGTGGCACCGCCGAACTCGCATACCGGATCAGTTCCGCGGCCCGCCGGCCCGCGAGCTGGGTGCAGCTGTTCAAGTTCGGCCTGGTCGGCGGCTCCGGGTACCTGATCAACCTCGCGGTCTTCGCCGTCCTCGCCGGCAGCATGGGGGTCCACCACGCGATTGCCGCGGTCGGCGCCTTCGCCGTCGCCGTGACCAACAACTTCCTCTGGAACCGCTACTGGACCTTCGGGCCCGGCGATGGCCCGGCCAGCTTCCAGGCCGCCCGCTTCTTCGCCGTCAGCCTCGCCTCGCTGGCGCTCAACCTGGTCGTGCTCGAGGTCTTGGTCGCCTCCGGCAGTGTCGGCGAACTGGCGGCGCAGGCGATCGCGGTTGCCGTTGCGATGCCCTTCAACTTTCTCGGCAACAAGCTCTGGACCTTCGCCTGAGAAGGCTGCAAACCGGCGCTTTGACCCCTCAGTAGCCTTAAAAGCATGAGCAAGGAGAGCTACGACGCGGCGCGGATCGAGGCGGCCCGCCGGGCGGTCTGGGTCGAGCGTGGCGATTTCGACGCGCCTCCGCCGCCCCGGCCCGGGCAGCTGCCGGTCTACGTCAAGGCGTCGAGCCCGTTCACGTCGGGCAACCTGCACATGGGCCACGTCCGCGATTACACGATCGGCGACGCCTACGCCCGCTTTCACCGCGCCCGCGGCAGTGCGGTCCTGCTCGGCTTCGGCTTCGACGCCTTCGGGCTGCCGGCCGAGCTGGCGGCGATCGAGCGCCAGGTGCTGCCCGCCGACTGGGTCCGCCAGTGCGGCGAGCGGATGCTTGAGCAGATGAAGCGGCTCGGCTACAGCTTCGACTACGACCGCGTCTTCTACAGCTCCGACGAGGGCCAGTACCGCTGGACCCAGTGGCTGTTCCTGACCCTGCTGGACATGGGGATGATCTACCGCGACGACGCGACCGTCGACTGGTGCGACACCTGTCAGACGACGCTCGCCTCGATTCAGGTCGAGGAGGGTGGGACCTGCTGGCGCTGCCACAACGAGGTACGGCTGATCCGGCGCCCGACCTGGTTCCTGAAGATCACCGACTACCTCGAGGAGAACGACGCCAACACCGAGTTGCTGCGCAACTGGGACGAGCTGGCGCTCGCCACCCAGCGCTACATCCTCGGCCGCGCCGATGGGGTCGAGCTCGACCTCCAGGGCAGCGGTGGCAGCCTCACCGTCTTCAGCCCCCACCGCGGCGCGATCGAGCAGGCGAGCTTCGTCCTACTCTCGCCGCGCCATCCCGAGATCGACGCCTGGATCGGCGCCGCCGGAGTGCGCGAGGAGCTCGAGCAGATGCGTTCGGGGGGCTGGGAGCGCAGCGCCCGCGATGCCCGCTCGGTCCCGGTCTTCGACACCGGCGCCTCGCTGACCGGCCCCGGCGGCGAGGAGCTGCCAGTCGTCGTTTCGCCGCTTGTCGACGCCCGCTTCGGTCCCACCGCGGCGTTTGGCATCCCCGCGGTCGACGAGGCCGACCGCGAGATCGCCGCCCGGATCGACCGGGTTCCGAGTTCCGAGCCGGAGACCGAGTCCGAGGAGGGGGAGGAGCGAGAGGCCGCCGCCGCGCTGCCGGCCGGCGCCCGCGAGGCGAAGCGCTACCGCGCCAACGACTTCTCGATCTCCCGCCAGCGGGCCTGGGGGACCCCGATCCCGGTGATCCACTGCGAGGGCTGCGGGGCCGTGCCGGTCCCGGAGGCCGATCTGCCGGTCGTCCTGCCGCGGGACCTGATGCCGCGGGCGGAGGGCAACCCGCTGGCCGAGCGCCCGGACTTCGTCGATGTCGACTGTCCCAAGTGCGGCGCCGCCGCCAAGCGCGAGACCGACACCCTCGACTGCCACTTCGACGCGCTCTTCCTCTGGGTCCCGGCGGCGGTGCCGCCCGAGGACCGGGCCGAGCAGATGTTCACCCACCCCGACCTGCAGGCGTGGCTGCCGGCCGAGCGTCTCGTCGCCGGCGGCGACAGCGGCGGCTTCGTCTTCGACCAGCGGATCGTCACCAAGGCGCTGCGCGACCGCGGCACCTTCGACTTCATGGAGAACGGTGAGCCCTTCGCCGGCTGCCTCTTCCACGAGATGGTGATCGCCGACGGGCGCAAGATGAGCAAGCACCTCGGCAACGTCGTCAATCCCGACGAGCTGGTCGAGCAATACGGGGCCGACACGGTTCGCCTGGCTGTCCTCTACGCCGCCGGGCCGGCGAAGACGCTGAACTGGAGCGACGGCGCCCTGCGCTTCGCCAGCCGTTTCCTGCGCGGCCTCTGGACCTACTCCCAGGATCGCTTCGCGGCGCTGGAGAGCACGACCCACGACGAGGAGGCGGCCGCCGATACCGCGCACATGCGCGATCGCCTGCGCAAATGGTGCGAGAACGGGCTCGAGCGGATCACCGCTGACGTCGAGGAGCTGCAGATGCACAAGGCGATCCGCAACATCACCCGCCTGTTCGAGCGGATTCAGGACTTCGAGAAGCGGGTCGTGCAGCGCCGCGGCCAGCTCGACCGGGCTGACGCAGAGGCGCAGATCGCCGCCCTGGTCCTGCTGGCCCAAGCCCTAGCCCCGTTCGCGCCGCACGCCGCGGAGGAGCTGCTGATCGCCTCCGGCAGGGCCGACGAGACGGATCTGCCCGGCGCCTGGCCGGACTCGGTGGCGATCCCGGTCGCCGCTGCCCGGGTGCCTTCCGGCGACTAGGCACGGATCCTGTTAAAAACTTGCTCCATTAAGCAAAGTACCTTGATTGCTACACGAGAGTCTGTTATGAATGGTCGGGCCGGGCGATCAATCCGGTGAAGGGGGCGGGGTTATCCGGACAGGGAAACCGCCTTGGGGTGGCAAAGGAGGACCAGTTTGGAGCCGGGACCCAGGTCATGACGGGTTCCGGATGCGTCGGCCAAGCGCCGTCGCCACCCCGCCTCACTTCATCGTTACGTCAGCTGCCGCGGGGCGGTTGCTTGACGTCGAAGCGATTCGGGCCGGGCTGCCAGGCGATTCCGGCGCAGAGCTCGGCCGCGGTCGTCTCCAGCGATCCGGCAAGCTTGACGATGGTCGAGAGCCGCGGCTCGCGGCCGGCGCGCTCCAGCAGGGAGATCTCGGTCCGGTGCAGGTCGCATCGATGCCCCAGCTCTTCCTGGGAGATGCCCACCTTGCTTCGGGCTTGGCGGAGGTTGACGGCGAAGCGCTCCTGGGGGCTCACGGCGATGATTCTTTGCGGCTGACGACAAGAACACTACAGACAACAGATTCCCCCCTGCCTGCACGGGCCGCCGGGTCCGCTACCTTCCAGTTTGCGCATTCGCGCAGATCCGGGAACCTTTTACGCAGAAAGCATTGAGCGCTAGCACCCCATGTGTTATACCCGTGCGAACAACGGAACAGCGTCGGATATGGCCTTGGCCTCTGTGGCCGGGTTGGCGGCGGCAAAGGAGGAGTCATGAGCGACGCGGTCGATCCGCATCAGGGAGGGCCCACCGGGTCACGAACCAGCTCCTGCGCCACCGAACTCGTCTGCCGCGATTGCGGGTACCGCACGCCCCTGCTCGACACCGCCTTCAAGTGTCCGGCCTGCGGCGAGGGCCTCGACATCGATTACGACTACGAGCGGGCCAAGGAGCTGATCGCCGAGCGCGGTCTCGAGGGGCGCCCGTGGAACATCTGGCGCTTCGAGGAGCTGCTGCCGATCACCATGCGCGGCGCTCAGGACCGGGTCGGACAGTTCGCCGGCGAGACGCCGCTGATCCGCGCCGACCGGCTCGGCGCCGAGATCGGCCTGCGCAACCTCTACCTCAAGGACGACTCGACCAACCGGCCGACTCTTTCCTACAAGGACCGGGTCGTCAGCATGGCGATCGCCCGACTGCTGGAGCTGGGCAAAGGCGAGGTCGGCTGTGTCTCGACCGGCAACGTCGGCACCGCGGTGGCGGCGCTGGCGGCCAAGGCCGGCGCCACCGCCTACATCTTCTACCCGGGCAACATGGAGAAGGGCAAGGCGAAAGCCTGCCGCGCGCTCGGCGCCCAGGTCTGCCAGCTCGATGGCAACTACGACCAGGCCAACCGCGCCTGCCGCGAGCTCTCGCTCGCCAGCGGGATCGAGTTCGCCAACATCACCCTGCGGCCGTTCTACGCCGAGGGGGCGAAGACGATGGCCTTCGAGACCGTCGAGCAGCTCGGCTGGACCGCGCCGGACCACTTCGTCATCCCGGCCGCCGGCGGCACCCTCTCCTCACGGGTCCACAAGGGGCTCAACGAGCTTGAGATCGTCGGCCTGGCCGAGACCGCCGGCTGCAAGATCAACATCGCCCAGGCCGCCGGTTGCGGCCCGATCGTGACCGCGATCCTTGATGGCGGCGAGATCAGGCCGCAGACGCCGGAGACCGCCGCCCACTCGCTGGCGATCGGCGCTCCCGGCGACGGCAACCTCGTCCTCGATGCCGTCCGCACTCGCGGCGGCTCGGCGGCGGGCGCCTCCGACCCGGAGATCTTCGAGGCGATCGACCTGCTCGGCCGCACCGAGGGGATTCTCACCGAGCCGGCCGGCGGGACGACGATCGCCGCCACCGCGCGGCTCGCGGCGGAGGGGAAGATCGGTCCTGACGACACCGTCGTCGCCGTGATCAGCGGCAACGGCCTGAAGACGCTTTCCGAGCACCCCGACAAGCCCTGGCCGGAAATGGTCAGCTGCGACGTCGAGACGATGGGTGAGATGCTGAACGACTTCCGCCAGGCGGCCGCGGCCGCGCTGCACTGAGCGGAAGGGGGGCTGGCGACCGGCGCGCCACCCGGCGCGCTGCCGGTCGCCGCGCCCGAATCTGAGATGAACGTCCCAGCTCAACTCGACGGCGTCACCCATCGCACGGTCCACGCCCGTGGGATCGACTTCCACGTCGCCGAAGCTGGCACGGGGGATGACGTCGTCCTCTGCCTGCACGGCTGGCCGCAGCACTGGTACGAGTGGCGCCACCTGCTGCCGGCCCTCGCCGGCGACCACCGGGTCCTGGCGCTCGACCTGAGGGGCTTCGGCTCGACCGAGGCGAGCCGCGACGGCTACGAGAAGGAGGAGATGGCGAGCGACGTGCTCGCGGTCCTCGACGCCCTCGGCCTCGAGCGGGTAAAGCTCGTCGGCCACGACTGGGGCGCCTGGATCGGGTTTCTGCTCTGCCTGCGGGCGCCGCAGCGCTTCGAGCGCTACCTGGCGCTCAACATCCTGCCGCCCTGGACCAGCGCCCGGGCGATGCTGCCGCAGCTCTGGCGCTTCTGGTATCAGGCGGTGATCCTCAGCCCGGGCCTCGGCTACGCGCTGCACCGCAGCGGCAAGTTCGTGCCGAAAGTCCTGGTCGGTGCCTCGACCCGGAAAGAGGTCTGGGACGAGCGCACGCTGCGCAGCTTCGGCGACAACCTGGCCGAGCCGGCGCGGGCGCGGGCAGCGGTGCAGATGTACCGGGTCTTCAATCTGCGGGAGGCGGCGGCGATCATGCGCGGCCGCTACGCCAAGCAGCGCCTCACCGTTCCCACCCTGATGCTGTTCGGGACCGACGACAAAGCCCTGCGCCCGGAGCTGCTCGCCGGCTACGAGGACCACGCCGAGGACATGCGGGTCGAGTTCGTCCCCGACTGCGGCCACTTCATCGCCGACGAGATGCCCGAGCTGGTCGCCGAACGGGCACTAGGGTTTTTCGCCTCGAGCGCGAATTAACTCCAGTCCGAAGTCACTTCTAGGAGGGTTCATGCCGAGGTTCGCAACTGGTTCGCGTGTTCGTATCGCATCGAAGGCGACGGTTCTCGCGTCTGTCGCAGTCTCGATCGCAATGGTCTTCTCGGCTGGCGCAAATGCGGCCACGGTTGTCAACGGCGACTTCGAGACGGGAAATCTGAGCGGCTGGCAGACCCAGACGACCGGCATCGATGTGGGATCTGGGTGGTTCGCGTATTCGGGCACCGAATCACCGTTCTCGCACGAGACGATCCAGGCGCCGCCGCAGGGCAGCTTCGCCGCCGTCAGCGACGAGGGCAGTCCGAGCGCGCACTTTCTCTACCAGGACATCGCGCTGGAGCCCTTCTACACGCACCAGCTCTCGATGCTCGTCTACTACCAGAGCGACGCAGCGATCACGGTTCCCACCCCGCCTTCCCTCGACCCTGAAGGGCCCGACAACCAGCAGTACCGGATCGACGTGATGAAGCCCTCGGCCCCGCTCACCTCGCTCGAACCATCGGACATTCTTGCGACCGTGTTTCAAACCAAGGAAGGCGACCCCGAAGTGATGGCGCCGACGAAACTGACCGTCGATCTGACCCCGTTCGCCGGCCAGACCGTGCGCCTGCGCTTCGCCGAGGTCGACAACAGAGGCTTCTTCAACGCCAGCGTCGACGCGGTCTCGATTCTCAGCACCCCGCCGAACAACGTCTTCAGCATCGGCAAGCCGATGCTGAAGAAGAAGAACGGCACGGCGAAGATTCCCGTCTTCGCTCCCGGTGCCGGAACGCTGACCGTCGGGCCGGCCGGCTCGAAGAAACCGCTCAAGGTCAAGGTCGCGACGTTGGCGCCGACGACCTCCGGCAATTTCTTCCCCGTCGTCAAGCCGACCGGAGCCGGCAAGAAAGTGCTGAAGAACAAGGGCAAGCTGAAGATCAAGCTCTCGCTCAGCTTCACGCCGACCGGCGGGCTGACGAGCACGCAGACGAAGACCGTCGTCCTGAAGCTGAACAAACCGACGAAATAGGCCTCAGGAGCGGATCCGGGCCTCCTCGAGGTCGAGGTCGCGTTCGATCTGTCGCATCGTCCGGTTGCGGAGGCGGCCGGCGCCGCGCAGGTTGAGCAGTTCCTCGCGCTCGATCCCGATCAGCTCGCGGCGCAGCTCGCCGTAGTCGGCGATTCGCTGCTCGCGGATCGCGGTCTCGGGGTCCTCGCCGCCGAGCACCGCCTGGCACATCCGGAAGCGGCCGCGGTAGAGGTCGCGCAGCCGCTTCAGCTGCGCCTCCGAGGCGCGCTCCTCGTCTTCGATCTGGTCGAGGCGGTCGAGCGCCGACTGCGCCGCCTCCATCCGCGCCACCGCCTCCTCGTCGCTCCAGCGCCGCGGTTCCTCGAGCTTCAGGGCTTTGACGATGTAGGGCAGCGAGAGGCCCTGGCCGACCAGGGTGATGAGGATCAGGGCGAAGGTGAGGAAGATGATCTGCGGCCGGGCGCCGACGCTGAGCGGCACCGCCAGGGCGGCGGCGAGGGAGACGGCGCCGCGCATCCCGCTCCAGCCGACGGCGAAGCGCTGGCCGGCGGACTCGCCGGCGTCCGAGCGCATCGCGAAGACGAAGGCAAGCCGGACGCCGATCGAGGTGACGGCGATCGCCAGCGCCGGCCAGATCAGCTCGCTGACGCCGGAGGTGGACTCGTTCAGGGTTTCGACCACCCCGGGTAACTGCAGCCCGAGGAGGACGAAGAGCGCGGTCTCGAGGCCGAAGACGAGGACGTTCCAGAAGGCGATCGCGGTGAGGCGCAGGTCGGCGTTCTGGGAGCGCGGCGCCCGGTAGCCTCCGTAGAGGCCGGTGACGACGGCGGCGAGGATGCCGGAGACGTGCAGCTGCTCGGCGCCGACATAGGCGCCGTAGGCGGCCAGGAGCGAGAGGAAGATCGCCAGGCCGGCGTCGTTCTGGCTGTTGCGGATGAGGAAGTCGGCGAGGGCGCCGACAATTAGCCCGACGACGATGCCACCGGCGGCGACACCGACGAATTCGAGCGTCGCGCTGCCGAGGCTGAAGGCGCCGCCGGCGGCTACCCCGACCGCGATCCGGTAGAGGACCAGGGCGGTGCCGTCGTTGATCA
>OUNO010010203.1_pt1 | contig 20425 bp, 17 predicted proteins | sample 1779811 | NCBI WGS metagenome assembly OUNO01 (sample SAMEA3914804, study PRJEB12502) | metagenome | biome: forest; material: soil | place: Canada | collected 2010-06-25 | depth 0.3 m | reverse complement strand
TCGTTGCGGCGGGTGCGAGCGGCATCCAGACGCCGCGCTCGCAATGACACTGCCGCACCAAGGGAGACCTGCGTCGCCGACAACCGTTGATGGATGTCCGCGGTCCGTCGAGGCCATCGAGTGGCGTTTGGACCCTCCGCCTATCGCACGTCAGGCGTGACGGGCCCGGAGCTCGTGCGCGGCGCGCCGTGTGCGTCAGCCATCGATGACGCCAGGCGCCGTTCCGATGCAGCGCGGCTGAAAGGTGACAGGCGGTGACACGCCCAGGTGCACCTGCACCTGGAACTTACACTTGGACCTGTTACCTCTCGGCTCGGGCTTGGAGGCGCTCGACGGCTCCGAGGTGCGTTGCGCGACCCGCGGGCGCCCAGAATCAGGCGCCGGCACTCGTGGTGCGGCGCCTAGAGCGCCGCGAGCGTCAGGTTTCCGAGGAGGCTAGGCGCTGTTCGATCGCTTCGAGGTGAGCGTTCACCTGCGGATCGCGTTGACGCAATGCTTCCACGCGGCGCACGGCGGACATGACCGTGGTGTGATCGCGGTTGCCGAAGGCGCGGCCGAGCTCGGGGAAGGAGCACTTCAGGCGTTGACGGCACAAGTACATCGCGACCTGGCGCGCGAAGGCCACGCTCTTGTGGCGATCTTTGCTCAGGAGATCCGAGTTCGAGAGGCGGAAGTGCCCGCACACCGCGCGCTGGATGTCCTCGACGCTCATCAGCTCGGGGCGGCGCGGGGAGACCAGCGCGAGCTCACCGAGCGCGAACTCTTCGTCGATGTGGCGACCAGTGAGCGACGATTTGGCGGCCAGGCGAATCAGCGCCCCTTCCAGCTCGCGCACGTTGCTCTGCACGTTCTGCGCGAGCATGACCGCGACCTCGTCGGAGAGGTCGATGCCTTCGAGCTCGGCCTTCTTGCGTACGATGGCGACGCGCGTTTCGAGCTGCGGCGTTTGGATGTCCGCCACCAGGCCCGAGGTGAAGCGCGAAACCAAGCGCTCCGGCATGCGCTGCAGCTGTTGCGGGTACTTGTCGCTGGTGACGATGATCGGGCGATCGGCGTCGTGCAGCGCGTTGAACGTATGGAAGAACTCTTCCTGCGTCTGTTCGCGACCCGCCAAGAACTGGATGTCGTCGACCAGCAGCAAATCGCAGTCCGTGCGGTAGCGTGCGCGGAACTCGTCCATCTTGTGGTGCTGGAGCGCCTCGATGAACTCGTTCGTGAAGTGTTCGGCCGAGACGTAGACGATGCGCGAGTCAGGACGCTCGTCGAGCACCTTGTGCGCGATGGCGTGCATCAAGTGCGTCTTGCCGAGACCCGTGCCACCGGCGATGAAGAGCGGGTTGTAACGAGGCCCGCCACCACCGGCCGAGGCGAACGCGGCAGCGTGCGCCAGCTCGTTCGAGGGGCCGACCACGAAGTTCGGGAAGGTGTGCTTCGGGTTGAGCGCTGCGATCAACTGAGCGCGTGAGTAGCGGCTCGGACGCTCGGAGCGCAGGCGACCGGTGCCCGACGACGGCGCAACGGAGGGCGGCGGCTCGGACGTGCGGCGGCGCGGCTGACACACCGGGCGATCGAGCCCGTTCGAAATGTTCCACTTCACGCGCAAGCTGGCCGGATTGGTCTCACCGGCGAGGCGCGCGAGGTGGCTCAGTAGATCGGGGAGAAAATGCGCCTTCACCCAATCACGCACGAATTCGTCGCGCGCAGTGAGAGAGAGCAAGCCAGTCTCGAAGCCGTCGTATTGAACGCTCGAAAACCACTGCTCGAATGACGCGGGTGAGCGACTACGGGTCTGCTCGAGGGCAGCTGTCCACAGGCGTTCCCCAGGGGTTGTGGGTTGTGCGGCTTGCAAGGAGTATATTTGTGGGGTTTCGATCGTCACGAGATAAAATTCCCCAACTTATCCACAGATCTGTGGACAGGGAGAGCCTTCAAAGCAACCCGATGTCGTCCGACGGGTGTCGGAACCCCAGCTACGTTTTTGATGCATTCGAGCGGACGCTGCTTGGGTGATCCATCGCACACCGACCGCTCCCGATTCGGAGCACCACGGCTCCGAGCGACAACGGGGAGGCAGCTAGCACCGACCCGATTCAAAGTTCAATCCCAACATTGCCGAAAACACGAAAGGGCGCCAAAAGACGCTGAATCGTAACACAGCTCGGATCATGGATGCGCCATTTGCGGCAGTGATCATCCGAGCGTGATCAGTAACCTCGCAGACAGAGAAGAGAATCTCCTGTGCCGCGCACGCGTCAGGATTTAGGCGGGCAAACTTTCGGTGTTTGAGGCGTCAAGAGGCAACGGCAGAAAACTTGTCCGTCTTCGTCTTGCTCTGACTGAAGTTGTTGCGCCTCACTCGCATTACTTCGCGTGTTTTCGGCCTGCAGATGAAAGAGCGCGCTTGGCCGAACGGCCGCTCCCGCAAATTCTCGCGAGCAGTCTCCTTTGCTTGCGCCGCACAGAGAAGTTGGCCTGCGCTCACGCACGAGGGTAAGCCCAACGCGAATGCGAACGAGATGCGGAGCGTTCTCCTGAAGCACGTGCGAAATCATCGCCGACGGTTCGAGTCGATCAGGCGCGCAGCGCCGAGCGTGCTCGTGTGCGTTTGCGCGTTGACTATCACGTCGCATGCCATGGCCGACAAGAGCAGCGTGCCTCCCGAGGTTGGTTACAACTATCAGGAGATCGAGACGCCGCGCATCACCGCGACCAACGGTGCGACGCGCGCGCTCAGCAGCTCCACCGAAGCGCTCTTCGACAACCCGGCGAACATGTCCGCTTCGCGCGTGTACCACCTGACCGCTTTGGCTCAAATTTGGCCGGAATCGCGGCGCCAGAGCTACGGCGCGGCGGCCGTCGATTCGGTCGGATCCAGCGCGCGTGTGGCGGGCGGCATCGGCGCTACCTACAACACACAAGACACCGACGGCATCGCGCGCAAGTGGACCGACGTTCGCTTCGCGCTCGCCTATCCGTTCTCGGATCAGTTCTACCTGGGCGTTGCCGGCCGCTACATGCGGCTCAGCCAAAACGGCATGGGTCCGCTCGGCGCGAGCGCCGCCTCCGGGGGGCTCTCGGGTCAGAACATCATCGCGGGTTTCGGCTTCGACGCGGGCGCCACGTTCAAGCCGACCGACGGCCTCGCCTTGTCCGTCGTGGGCATGAACTTGAACAACCCGAACAACGGCTTCCAACCCATGAGCGTGGGCGGCGGCGTCGGCTTCGGAAAAGACTTGTTCAGTCTCGAGGGCGACGTCGTGGCCGACTTCACGACCTGGGACCGCACCACGGCGCGTGCCATGTTCGGTGGTGAGCTGCTGCTCGGTGATCACTTCCCCCTGCGCGGTGGCTACCGCTACGACGACGGCGCGAAGAGCCACTCGGTCAGCGGTGGCTTCGGCTACGTCGACACCGCATTCCAAGCGGAGGTCGCGCTGCGTCGCGTGGTCAGCGGCGACAGGGCAACCGCGATCGTGTTCGGCTTCACGTATCACTTGGACTCGGGCGGTCTGACCCAAGGCGAGAACGACTCGTTCTGAGACGCTCCTTCGAGCGCTCAAGCTCGTTCCGAGGTCGCCTCAGAGCGCCGCCTGAATTCGGCCCAAAAAGGCCGCAGTACCGCTGCTCAGCGCGTCCGCGTCCGGCGCACTGAACACGCCGCGCGCAGGCTCGCTCAGCTCGGCGCGTAGCTCGGCAATGGCGCGCGGATTGCGGAACCAATCCTCGTCGTGAACCTGCACCAAGAGCTCGTAGCGGGTAGCTGCCAAGAGGGCGCCCGCGAAGCGCTGTGAGTCGCGCGCACGTACGCGGACGAACACTCCGGCCGCGTCGACGGGCAGCTCGAAGCCGAGCGCCGCGACGCTCGCCTCTGGTAGCTCGCTCTTCAAGCGACTCGTGCTGCCCAATAAGAGATCGCGGAGCAGCACGCGGTACGCGAGCACGCGCAGCTCGGCCAGCGCAGCGCGGGCCAGTGCGCGCTGTTGATCGCGTACACGGTTCGCGCTCACCCCCAAGCGCTTGCTGGCAAAGGCATTGGACAGCGGCAAAAGTGCCAAGAGCGCGCCCACGCTGTCACGCCGTAAGTCGTGCACGTCGGTCGCGAGCACGAAGGGTGAGCGTTGCGCGCACGCGGCGTCGCAAATAGCGCGCCCCGCTTGGCCGAGCGCCAGCAAGAAGCTGCTCGCGCCGCGTGCGATCGGCACTGCGAATGGACGCAGGCGCAGGCCGTGTAGCCACGTTTCGTCGCCCAAGAGGTCGAGCGTGGTGCGCTGGCTGAGTCGCGCGGGCCAACCTTCTGCGGCTGATTCCGCGAGCAGCGTGGTCACGAGCTGCGCGGGCTCGGCAATGCCCAGCGTCTCGAAGGCGCCGCGGCTGTCGCTGATGAACGCGCGCGCTGCGGGCAACGTGGCAACGCTTGCCACCTCGAACGAGTCGAGCGAGGTTTTGAGGCTCTCGGCGAACATTTGCCGCTCTTCCCAGAGCCGGCGCACGAGCTCCGCGAGCTCGCTCGAGCGCGCGAAGTAATTGCGCAAGTACAGCGCGCGCTCGCGCGGCATGGCCAGGCTCAGCGCGAGCATCTGCGCGAGGGGCAAGCGCGCTTGCTCGGGCTCGCTGATCGGATAGGGGCGCGTCCGTTGGGCGCTCGCGAGCTCCGTGCGCCGGGGGCCGAGTGCGACTTGCTCGCGCAGGCGCAAGAGCCACGCCTCGAGCGACGCCGCCAACGGATCCTTGGCGCGCGACTCGCGTAACCAATGGAGCGTCTCGGCGTCGAGCAGCGTTTCGGAGAGGGCCCCCGTGAGCGGCTCTCCCGTGACCTTGCGGCGCTCGAGCTCGCGCGCGACATTCCGCAGCTCACGATCGAAAGACAGCGGTTCGAGCTCGACCATGGCGGGCCGAAGCTTACACCCCACGGCTAGCCGCTACAGGCCTTCCCCGAGTAACACCGAGAGCCGCACCGAAAAACTAGTGAAGCCCGTGCCGTGACCGTAGTCGCCCTCGGCGAGGTCGATGCAGCGCGAGCCACCACAGCGCTGCACGTGCTGCACGCGAAACGTCGTCCAATCGAAGGCCGGACCGAGGCGTACGTGGCGCCCCAGGTAGAATTCGAGCCCGCCGCCGGTGCGCAGCGCGAGGCCCGAGCTGCTTTCGTCATAGGCGGTGTCCGCTTCACGCGCGCTCGTCGTGATCCCGCCCGAGCCGATGCCCAGCTCCAAGTAGGGCTCGACCACGCCGTGATCGAAGAAATACAGCCGCGTGAGCAGGCCGTAGAAGCGACCGCTGGCGTGCGTTTGGCTGAGGCCGGCCGATTGCGCGGGATGAAACGCGAACCCTACGGCGTCCAGCGTGCCACCGAGCGCGAAGTACGGATTGGGACGCCACAGGAACGTACCGCCGCCGCCCGGGCCGGCGGCGATGCCGTCGCAGCGCTCACTGCTGGTCGAGCCGTCGGCGCAGCTCGGCAGCGCCAGGAGCAGCTCGGCAGAAAGCTCGAACGGGCGCCGCGCATATTCTGGCGCGGGCAGCTCGGGCGGCGGAGGCGGCGCGAGCACGATCGGCGGGGGGGGCGCGTACTGAGCCCGCGCCCGCGTGGTCACGCAGCAGCACGCGAGGGCGAGGGCCAGGGCTATGCGGGGAGCGACGATTCGCGCCATGCTGAGCCACCGCATGGTGCGCCGCCTACCCGTCCTCCAAAACCAAGACACCGACGACGCGGCCGCCGCGCGCCGGCCACGCTGGCATTGGGTGTTGATCGGCGCTGGCTTCGTCATCACGTTGTTCCTGCCGTTGTCGCTCTTGGGCGTTTGGCTCGGCACGTGGCTGAGCCACGCGCTGCCGCGCACTGCCGCGGGCACGACACAGGTCGTCTTGGGTGCTGCGCCAGTTGCGCTTTCTTTTCTGATTTCGTGCGCCCTGGCCGGTAGCCTCGTGGGGCGCTTCGGGGGCCGCGCGAAAGCGCGTGAGGCCGCGCTTTCGGGCTCCCTCGGCGGCTTCGTCGGTTGGGGGCTCGCCGCACTGGGCGGCTCGCTCACGCCCTGGCTGGTTGCCCTCACTTCGTTCTTGGTGCTGGTCGGCGTGGGCGCGGCTGCCGCTTTTTTGGGCGCCCGCGTTACGTTATCGCGTCGCGTGTAGCTGAAGGTTTCTTGACCCGTGCGCGCGGGTGGACCGGTGCTCGCCCCGAGGCTAGGCTTTCGGCACGATGAGTGACCTCGACAAAGAGCTCGAACGCGCAGTCGCCGCGGTCGACGAGCCCCCGCCCGTAGCTCGCCCGGAGCCCGCCCACGTGCCCCCTCGCAAGCGGAAGAGCAACGTTGGTTTGCTGGTCGGCTTGCTCGTGATGGGTGGCGGCATCTTGGCCCTGGTGTTCACGAGCTTCTCGCAAGGTCAGGTCTACTCGAAGGGTGTCGACGACCTGCTGCGCGACAAAGTGAAGTACGCCGACCGCGCAGTGCGCGTCGAAGGCACGCTGGTGAAGGGCACCTTGGTGCGCCGCGATCAACCTTGCGAATACCGCTTCACGATCGAGAAGAAGGGCGCGACCTTGCCCGTGCGCTACGCGCAATGCATCGTCCCCGACACCTTCCGAGACATGCCGGGGATGGACGTGTCGGTGACCGCCGAAGGCAAGCTCACCGACACCGGCGCGTTCGAGGCCTCGAACATCATGGCCAAGTGCCCCTCGAAGTACGAGATGAAAGAGCTGCAAAAGGGCGGCGCGAAAGCGCCCCATGCCGCGCAGATGACGCAGGCACTATAAGACCAATCATGTGGGATCGATTCTTACGGGCTTGTCGCCGCGAGCCCGTCGACGCGACGCCGATTTGGTTCATGCGCCAAGCCGGCCGTTACATGCCCGAGTACCGCGCGCTGCGCGCCAAGTACACGCTGCTCGAGATCTGCAAGAACCCGGAGCTGGCCACCGAGGTCACGCTGCAGCCGGTGAACGCGCACGGGGTCGACGCGGCCATCCTGTTTGCCGACATTTTGCTGCCGCTCGAGCCAATGGGCGCGCCCTTCGAGTTCGCCAAGGGCGAAGGCCCGGTGATTCACGAGCCCGTGCGGGACCGCGCCGCGGTCGAGCGCCTGCGCGTGATCGAACCGGAAGATGGCCTGGGCTACGTGCTCGATGCGATCAAGATGATCCGCAAAGAGCTGGATGGAAAAACGCCGCTGATTGGCTTCGCGGGCGCGCCGTTCACGCTCGCGAGTTATTTGATCGAGGGCGGCAAGAGCTCCAACTACGCGCTGACCAAGCGCATGATGTACAACGAGCCCGAGACCTGGAACCTGCTGATGAGCAAGTTCAGCGAGGTCGTGCGGCGCTACTTGCACGCGCAGATCAAAGCCGGCGCGAACGCCGTGCAGCTGTTCGACTCTTGGGTCGGCTCGCTCTCGCCGACCGACTACGAGCAGTTCATCCTGCCGCACGTCTCCGGCATCTTGAAGGACGTGGAGAAGGCGGGCGTGCCCGTGATCCACTTCGGGGTGCACAGCGCCAGCTTGCTGCCGCTGCAGAAGCGCGCCGGCGGTACGGTGATCGGGGTCGATTGGACGACGCCGCTGGACCACGCCATCGGCCTCTTGGGCCCGGACGTGGCCGTGCAGGGCAATTTGGACCCGCTGTTGCTCAGCGCGCCTCGGGAGCTGCTGACCGCGCGCGTCGACGACATCCTGCGCCGCGCCAAGGGAGCGGCAGGTCACATCTTCAATTTGGGCCACGGTATCCTGCCGGAGACCGATCCGGACGCCGTGAAATTCGTGGTCGATTTGGTCCACGAGCGCACAAAACAAGGCTAGCGAGGCACTCGCGTCGCTCGGTGGTTGACTTGTCGCCCCGAGCCGACAAAAAGACACCGGCCTCTCTTCCCGCATCGTCTAAAGGCAGGACAAGGGACTTTGAATCCCTGAATCGTGGTTCGAATCCATGTGCGGGAACCTCGTATCCGGAGCTCGGCTCCCGCCCCAACCAAGTGAATTGGTTGGGGCCCCCACGGCGGAGCCGTCAATTCGAGCGCAGGGCGCGGCGGAGCTGTTGAACGTCTCGGTTCGTTGGCTCGCGATCGTTTGCGATTTCGAAGTATTTTGCTGCCCGCCGGCCGTCAGCCGCTTGCAACGCCTGCTGGCACAGGATGACGGCGGGGCGCGCTTGCTCGGGCCAAGTGTCGACCGCGCGTTCGAGGATCGCCCGGCCGGCTTCGGGTTGGCCCGCGAAGAGCTCCACACTTCCTTGCTCCGTGAGCGCTTCGACAGACGCGGACGTGAGCTCTACCGCTTCGGCGGCGAGCGCGCGCGCCTCGCTCAGGCTACCCGCGCGCGCAGACTGAGCAATTTCTGCATAGTCATGCCCGCCGAGTAGCGCCAAGCGACGCGAGAGCTGCGGATCGCCGTTCACGAATGGGACCGCGGCCAGCTGTCGGACGCGCTCGAAGAGCAAGCGGTGGACGCGTCGCGCGATGGGCTCGGGCACGCCATTTCGAGGCTCGGGATCGCGTTGCCATAGACGCACTGCGGTGTCCGTCAAGAGTTGCGCCGCGTGCAGGTCGCCGAATTCAATGGCGCGATTCATGTACACGACGAGCAGCGCCTCGTCTCGCAGCACGCCGCTCAGCGCCGCGTCGTCCGAGGTGTACAGGATGCGCTCTGCACGATCGTACGCTTCGCGTGTCGGTTTCTCTCCATCCGCATGAACGGTCGCGAGCCAGCTGGCATACGCGGTCGCGTTGCCCGTGTCCCCGGGGCGGTCGACGGGATAGAGCACGAGTAGCCCGAGCGCTGCCCAACCCAGCGAGCGCACCTTGTCGCCGCGCGTCGTCCAGGGCAGGCGCGCGATCCCGCGGCTCCAGCGCGCGAGCGCGTGGGCGGCTGCAATCGTGAGCGCACAGCTCGCCACGTGCCGGTACTCGCCGCTGACGAAAAAGATCAGACAACCCAGAAGCGGCGCCCCAATCGCGGTCAGTAGGAGCAGAGCGGCTCGCCGCTCGCTCGCTTCCCGGCTTCCGTAGAGCAACAGAAAGCCGTAGCCACCAAGCAGCATGAGCGCGCCGAAACCGAGCGGGTCGAAGCGCAAGATATTCGAAAAACGAGCCAGAAATTCGGTGCTCACATTGGTGTGCGACTCGAAGCGATTGCAAAACAAGGTCAGCTTCTCGAGCTCGAGCCCGAGCCAGCGCGGCGGATCGCTCAGGATCTCGTCGAACGCCAGACCGCGCCAGAACGCGCTGGCATCGGCGACTCCGAGGTCCACGTCTTGCGTGCGGCGCCGCGCCTCCTCGAGGTAAGCATTGCGCTCCACCACGACCGTGTACTCGTGCCCCGTCGCTTGGTAGCTGCCCACGAAGTTCGCGCTCGTGTACGCGCCCGTTGCCGTGCGATTGTTGCCGACCCACAAGTTCATGCCGCCGTTCGCGGAGAGCGGCAGCCAATCGCCCGAGCGCTCGTGCTGCGATAGCACTCCCGGCGCGATCACGAGCGCGGCGCCAGCAGCCAAGAAGAGCGCCGCGCGCCCCAGCTCGCGCTGGCCTTTACGACTCCACAGGCCGAGCACGGCTGCAAAGCCGACGCCGAGCAGCACGTTGCTCGGGCGGAGCCAGGTCGCGAAGCCCACACACACACCCGCCGCGAGCGCCGGGCCGTACAGCGCGTAGCTCGGTCGCTTCGCTGCGTGCCGTGCGGTCCCGAGCAGCAGAACCAGCGCCGCTAGCGCCAATGCCGTGAATAGCGCCGTGAACGACGGAGTGAGCAACACTCCGTCGTACTGAATGGACGGCGCATAGCAGGCCCAAATCGAGGCTGCGCACAGCCCCGCGCGGCGATCGTTCAAAAGCTTCGACGTGGTGAGGCCGAGCACGAACGCCGTCAGCCCTCCGCACAGGGCTTGCGCGGTCAGCCCGACCTGCTCGCTCGCGCCGAACACTCGATACAGCGCTGCGAGGATCTCGGAATAGCCCGGATTGGCGAAGCGTGTGGCTCCGGGTTCGACGGGCACCGTGCTTGCACCCGCCAAGTAACGCGCCTCGTCGTGATAAAACGCCGCGTCGAGGATCTGCCGCGTGCCGAGCACGCGCGCGAGGGAGGCAACGTGTGCAAGGCGCAGCGCGCTCGCGAACACCCCCACAGCGGCGAGCGTGACGCGAAAGCGGCGCTCGCTCCGTGTCATGGCTTCGCTGGCCGAGTCGAGCAGGCGGCGCGCGCGCGAAAACATTTTCGAGTCAGCATCTTTCAGCCGCTCCGCGCTGTAAAGCAGCCAGCGCCGGGGAATACTCGGCAACCAACCGTACATCGAACGGAAACGAAACCCCTCATACGAGTCGTAGTCGGAGTACTGACCGTTGCGCCCACGTGGAGTTTTTTTGGGTGGGATGCTCATGTGCGGCGCAGCACTCCTAGTCGTGCTCAAATCCTGCTCGAATGGCGACGACGCGAATGACGCGCCCGTCGCGTCGGAGCGGGAGGTCGAGGACAAGCCCGCGGAAGAACGAGCGCTCGACGCGCCGTCCGTGCCCGCACACAGCAATGCCGAGCTGGCTGGCAGCGCGTTCGCGACGCCCCCCGCGAGCAGCGCCGTCCTCGTGGGAGACCCGGCAGACGTGCCGGACGGCGGCGATCTCGAGCGCGGCGCCGCGCTCGTACGCCAGGCGCAGCTCTACTTCAAAGCCGAACAGTGGCAACGCGGCATCGCGACGCTCGAAGAGGCGATTCGCGTCGGACCTTACGACGAGAACCTGCACTACAACCTGGGCAGCTGGATGGAAGCGCGCGCCACCCCGGACAGCATGATCCGCTACTGGTCGGAGGAGCTGAAGCGCGATCCCAAACCCCAGACCGCCTACTACTATTGGGCGGCGGGGCTCGAGCGTTCGGGTGACGAAGCGGGGGCCCTCGGCAAGCTCGCTCAGGCGCTCCAGGTCGACCCCGCGCACGAGCTGAGTGAGCTGCGCTGTGGACAAATCTTGGCGCGACAGCGCAAGACGAAGGAAGCGCTCAGCCATTGCCTCGCCGCGATCGACATCTTCCCCGAATTTGCGGCAGCTCACGAGCTGTGCGCGAACCTGTACAAGGAGCTCGGCCGAACCAAGGACGCCGAGCGCGAGACCACGCTTGCCGCCACGAGCAACTCCCACTCACCGCGCCGCTTCTTCTATTGGGGCAGGTACCTCGCCAAGAAGGGCCGTAACGAAGCCGCCGCCGCCGAGCTGCGCCGCGCGCTGGAACAAAACCCGAACGACACCGAAGCGCGCGCGCTTTTGGGTCGGCTGACGCCACTGCTCGCCAAGAGGTAGAGCGCTCAGCGAGTCAGCGTGACGGTCACGATCGAACGTCCTGGAACCTGAACGATATTTTCGATCGGCAAAGGTCCAAGCTCTTGGGTGCGTTCGACACCGTCGAACACCGTGCGTATCACGCGCGACGTGTCGAAGGCGCCGAGCTCGAGCTCCGTTGCGATCGACGTGCGGCCCACGTTGAGCACGACGACCGTCAGCGCAGTGCCGTCCGGCGACGACCAACCCGAGCTGAGCAGCTCCGGCGCGTCCGACGGCGCCTCCACGCGCACCCAACCGGGATCGGTGAACGCCGAATATTGACGAACCGCGTAGTAGGGCGCCTCGAGTGTGTAGTCCGACGCGCCCAAGGTGATCAGCGCCGTCGGGTCGAGCCCCGGGCTCGCGGCAGGGCCGATCAGCGAAGTTTGTACGTACAGCGCGGCGCCTTCGAGCACCAACGTGTCGTGCAAGAGCAGGGCCGTGCCGAAGCCATCGGCCTGCATCTCGGTCTGAAACAGCGGGCGAGCGCTGTGTTGCCCCAGAGTTTGCAGCGCTCGTAGCGACGCGGTCGGGTCGAGCGTCGTCGGGTCGGTGCCGTACAGATGGTGGCCGATTGCGTCCACGTGCGACAGATCCAAGTTCTCGATGTAGCCCGCGACCAGGCCGGCTGCGGTCACCTCGGGGGCGACGATCTTCGGCTGCACGCTCAGCCCGGCGAGCTCGCCGACTACGGCGCTCAACGCTTCGTCGTAGCCGGGGTAGCGCACTTGGAGCTCGACGCCGTTGACGGTCGTCGTCTGCGTGCCTTCTTTGGGCAAGAATTTGCACGCTTCGAAGATCTCGACCGAGCTCGGCACCCAATCGGGATTGTTTTGAATCCCGATGTAGTCCGGCGCGAAGCCGAGCTCGGCGTAGGCGTCCAACGAAGAGCGCCAATAGTTGGCGTAGCTCGCGTAGTCGAAGCCGCCACCAGGCGCTTGCACGAGCGTGCAGGTGTCGAAGTTGCCCTGACAGGTTTGCGAAGCGTTCGCTTTGAGCGTGGCGGGTGGGCTCCAGGACGTGAGCAGCAGTGTTGCTGGCCGCCCCAAGCTGATCGTCGCCTGCGTGGCGATCTCGCTGGCCGACGACAGGTCGTCGGCACCTGCGTACCCGTAGCGGTTTCGGAAGCGCAGCACGTCCAGCCCGAGATCCGCGAACATCGCTCGATAGAGCGCGGCTTTCTGCGGGTGATGAGTAATGGCATCTTCGGCGTAACCGACGGTGGCGCCGAAACCGGTCAGTGTTTGGTGATGGACCGTGGTGTCGATCGCGACGTGTGCCGTTGCCATGGGCAGCGGCTGACACTTCCCCGCGACGCACATCTGTCCCGTGTTGCAGGGTGAATCAGCGCAGCTGGGGAGACACAGGCCCGGGTCGGACGACTCGTCCCCGCCGCACAAAGCGATCGAGCCGCGATCCGTCGCCGGCACGCACGACGACCCCGACAACCCCTGGCAGCTCGCTTCCGAGTCGCAGGTGCGCGTGCACGCGCCGCAACGGCACCTCATCGACGCGCCACACTGTGAGTCGATCTCACACGCCCGCAACCAATTGGTCTGCTTGTCACTGCCCGGTCCGGTGTTGGAATCACACGCCGACGCCGAGAGCGCGAGCAGCAGCAGACCCGTCAGCTGGCGTGCCCGGCTCACTTGTCGTCCTCGTCGCTGACCAGGTATTGACCGCCGTAGAACGTCACCTTGTACGTCACTTCCGGACGATGAACCTGATTGTACGCCGCCACCTCGTCCCACAGCGGTGCGATCTGCGCGCGCACCGACTGCAGCAGCTGACGGACCTCTTGCTCCTTGGGATGACCGGGCCACAGGTCGAACGACCAGGTCGTGCCGCCCACTTCATCGGCACTCGCCGAAACGTGCTTGCCGCTGACGATCTTGGCCGCGAGCGCATTGAGCACCGAGCGGTGATGATCGATCACCGCCGCTTCCCAGCCCGCCGCTTCGCCTACCGGGATCAGGCAGCGCTCCGTCGTGTAATACACGCCGTCAGCCCGAGTTTTGACCCGGATGCGTTCGTCGGCGACCAAGCGTTCAATCGCGTCTGCCAACGCGCGCGGCGGTAACGGGAGCAAGCGTGCCAGCTCGTCGGCGCGCAGCGGGCTCGCCTGGTAGACCTGCACCCAGACCATCGCCGCGTTGGCTTCGCCCGAATTCACGGCCGCGCTCGCGCCGAGCTCTTCGAGCTCTTCGTTGGTCGCCACTCGATAGCGCGCTTCCTTGCCCTTTCCGGTCCTGCAGACGAGGCCGCTCGCGACCAGATCGTTCAAGATGCTCCGCACTTTGGCTTCTTCGTCGCGTTTGAAATGCACGATCAGCTCGGCGCGACTCGCGGAAGGGCGCTCCGCCAAGTAGGCGTGCACCGCGCCCCACAGCGTGAGACCCTGGCGCGTGGCGGATTCGGCCAGGCGCTGCACCTTTTGCTGGTAAGAGCGCAGCGCTAGGCCAAACATGTCGGCGATCACTTTCTTGCCGACACCCTGGCTCTCCAGCTCGCGCACCAAGCTGATGAAGACTTCGTCCGCCAGGTGCGAAAGCGGGGAGCGCACGCCGTCGACGGTCGACAACTGCGCGATCAGAATCATGGTCTGGCGCACGATCGCGTCGATCAATATTTGTGCGTTCATTGCTGCAGATCCGACGCGATGGAGCGGAGTCTCGCGCATGAAGATTAGGACTCAGTAGAGTCCAACGCGCCAGCCTAAAGCGCAGGAGCGCGGGGTGAGAAATATCTCACTCGGAAAGCGGGATGAGAAATAGCTCACTCGGAAAAAATCGGGGTGAGAAATATCTCACCCCGGCCTTACAAAGATTCAGCACGCGAGCGCGGGAGTCGGCCAGTATTGCAGCCGTTTTCATGGGCCTTGAGGGGGGTGGCGGGGGCGTGCGACTCTGCGCGGGTGCCTTTCGCCGTGACAGCGGTCCTACTTGCGCTCGGGGCGGAAGCGGTTCCAGTTCGCGTCGTTTACGATGCGCCGAGCGAGTGCCCGACGGCAACGCAGTTTTACGACGACGTACGCGCGCGCACCGATCACGTGCGGCCGGCCGTCGGCGAAGAGCCACGGATGGACGTCCGCGTGCGCGTCATCCATACCGCTCGCGGTTACACGGGCGAAGTGCGCGAGCTCGTGAACGACAAGGAAAGCGCGGTGCGCTCGATGGACGGCGAGACGTGCAAAGAAGTCGTCGAAGCGTTGTCGCTGACCGTCGCGCTCTCGATCGACCCGGACGCACATGCGCCCACCCCGCCGCCAGCGCCCCGAGTCGTTCGGTTGCCGCCCGCTCCGCCCCGCCCCGCGCCCGTGACGCCCAAGAGCGACGCTGCAGCGCCAATTCGGCTGCAAATTGGCCTGGGCGTGGTCAATACCGTGGTTGATTCGGAAGCCGGCAGTCTGGGTGGCGCGCTGGCTGCGACGCTGTGGCGAGAGGCGAGCCTGAGCACCAGTCGCTCGCTCGAGCTCGCGTTGCTGTTCGCCAGCACGGGGCCGCTCGGCGCGCCTTCCGATCATCGGACGCGCTTTGGCGCGCTCTCGCTCATGGCCTGCCCCTGGCGGCGCCGCGTCGGTAGCTTTGAGCTAGCACCGTGCGGAGTCGGCATGTTCGGCGTGTTGGAGGTGACGGGGCAGGACATCCCCAACGCGAAGACCGTCGATCGCGCGTGGTGGAGCGCGGGGCTCGTCGGCCAAGCTACCTGGCTCCTTCCGCAGGGTTGGGTCGTGGACGGCGCGTTCGGCGGTACGCTGCCGCTCGTGCGCCGGCGCTTCTACACGAGCAACGCCGAGCACGTGATCACGGAAACGCCCACATTCTCGCTCTTGGCACGTCTCGGCATCGGCTTTCGTTTTTAGCGGAAAATACGCTATTCGACGAATGCTTCGCCGAACCGTGATCGGTTTGCGCGGCACCGGGAATAGGGGAAACCAGATGGGTTCAGGATCGATCCAAACCATGGTCACGAGCCCGCATACCTCGGCGCTTTGGTTGCCTGCCTCGGCCGAGGCCGCTACCCTGAAGTTGGTGAGCCGCGCAAGCGAACGTGAAACGCGGCTGCGCGGCTTGGTCGATCGCTACCTCGATTTCGTTGCACGCGTGCTGCGCAACGCGGGTACGCCGGAAGCCGAGATCGACGACGACGTGCAGCGCACGTTCATCGCCGTCTCGAATCGGCTCGACGACGTGCGACCGGACTCGGAGAAGAGCTTCCTGCTGCAGACCGCGCTGCGCATGGCCGCGCACGCGCGTCGCACCCTGGCTCGGCGACGCGAGGTGCACGATTCGGACGCGCAATTGCGCATTCAAGCTCCACTCCACCCCGAGCAGATGCTCGATCAAAAGCGCGCTCGCGAGCTGCTCGACGAAGTGCTGGGTGAAATGGCGTTCGAGCTGCGCACCGTGTTCGTGTTGTACGAGCTCGAAGAGCTGAGCATGACCGAAATCGCGGTCGCGCTTGCCATTCCAGCGGGTACCGTTGCCTCGCGGCTCCGCCGCGCTCGCGCGGATTTCCACGAGCGCGTCAGCGCGCTATCCGGCGTGACCCAAGCGGAGGTCGGCTCGTGAACGAACCGAGGCGTCTGAGAGACGAGCCGCACAGCGCGCTCGAGCGCTCCTTGTTGGAAGCAGGGCGCTCGTACAAAGCGTCGCATGCGACGCGTCGCCGCGCCCTATCCGCGCTCGGCGTTGCGACCGTCACGGCCACGACCAGCGCGGCCGCGAGCACGCTCACCAAGGCCGGCCTCGTCAAATGGGCGCTCGCTGCGGTCGTCGTGGGCGGCGGAGCGCTCTCCGCGGTGCATTACCTGCGCGCTCCTCAGGTCGCAGCCCATCCCGCGCCGAGCGTCGCCTCTATCAGTGCACCGAGCGCTTCGCCGGCAATCGCGTCGGCCCCCGCGGCGCCCGAAGCCGAGCCCACCCCGCCCGAGGTCGTGCCGCCGCCCGCGCCGAGCGTCGCGCTAACGCCGAGGCCGGCCGCGTCCGCGCCGCTCGCTGCCGAGCTCAGCGCACTCGACGCCGCCCGGGCTTCATTGAGCTCGGGCAACCCTGGCGCAGCGCTCACTGCGCTCGACGCCTACGCGCGTGCATTTCCGCACGGCAAGCTCGCGATCGAGGCCGAGGTGCTGCGCATCGACGCGCTGGCCAAGAGCGGGCAGACCGCTACTGCCCGCAAACGCGCCGAGGCGTTCATCAAGCGCCACCCGGACAGCGTGCTTTCGTCGCGCGTGCGTAGTGCCGTCGGGCTATGAGCGGCCAGCGCGCGCGGCTCTGGGTGCTGGGCGCCCTCGCGTGCAGCGTGCTCGCCGCCTGCAGCGGTACCCTCGACTCGATTGGCGGCGCTCCGAACGGCAGCGATGCGTCGCGCACGCCGGCCCCGCTGAGCGGCCCCGCCACTTACCCCAATGCCTTCAAGGATCTGCTCGGTAAGAGTGACGCAGAGATCACGAACAAGCTAAATGCGGCGTTCACGCAGCTGTTTCACGGCGACCCGGACACCCAAGCCATCTATTTTCCGATCGGCACCGATCGCGCGTACGTTCAGGATTTCTTGCACATGGACATTCGCAGCGAGGGCAGCGGGGTCGGCATGATCGCGACTGTCGAGCTGGACAAGCACGACGAGTTCGATCGCTTGTGGACGTACGCCAAAGCCACGCTCCGGCAAACGACGGGCGCCGGCCGCGGCTACTTCAATTCGGTGTGCGACGAAGACACTCCCTGTTTCGATCCCTACGGCATGGAGCAGTTCGTGACCGCGCTGCTCTTCGCGCACGATCGTTGGGGCAGCAGCGCCGCCTACCCGTACGACAGCGACGCACTCGCGCTGCTCGACTATATGCGCAACAAGGAGACCGAGAACGGCGGCGTGGTCTCGGACGTCACCAGCGTCTTCGATCCCACGACCGCGCTCGTGCGCGAGCAACCGACCCTGGAAACGGCGGGTTACACGCGCTCCTCCCTGCAAATGCCGGGCGCCTACGAGCTCTGGGCGCAAGCCAGCGGTGACGACTTCTGGGCGCGCGCCGCCAGCGCGGCGCGCGGGAACTTGCTGGCATCTTCGAACGCGAGCACGGGTCTTTGGCCGATGCGCAACTACTTCGACGGCACGGCCGTGAGCGGTTCGGACACTTACCGCGCTCAGGCCTACCGCACGCAGTTGAACCTGGCTCTCGACGCGGCCTGGGGCAGCGCCAGCGCAGCGCAAACCGTGCTCGCCGATCGCGTGCTCGGCTTCTTCACGTCGCAGGGCCTCGACACCTACGGTACGGCCTACACGCTCGACGGTACGTCGCTCGATCCGAATCATGAACCGGGTCAGGTGTCGGCCAATGGCGCGCTCGCGGTCGCGGCGACACGTGCGAATCGCATTGCGTTCGTGAGCGCGGTCTGGGCGCAAGCGATCCCGAGCGGCCCGACGCGCTACTACGACGGCATCTTGTACTTGATGAGCGTGCTCGTGCTCAGCGGCCAATACCGCGTGTATTGAGCCGTGTTCAGCGCGGAATCAGCTGCACGGGGATGGGCTGGTTGCGTACTGGGACCGGGCTGCCCACGAGCGGGCTGAGCAGCGCATAGCTGATGCCGAGTATCGCTAGCATCAGCAAGCTCGTGACCAAGTACGTATTGAGCGGCGGGTGCTTGGCCGTACTCCAACCGTCGGCATAAAACTTCCCGCGGCTACGCTCGCGGATCTTCTTCTGCACGCCCGCGAGCACGTCCGGTGCGGGCTCCTGTTCGCGCAAGGCGCCGCGCAACATCGAACGCAGGGACTCGTCTGGTTCGCCGGGATCCGGGCTTTCGAGGTCGTGGCCGGAGTCGCTCATCGGATCTTCTCTCCCATTCTACGCTCCACGCTGGCACGGAGCATGCTCCGCGCGCGATGCAGCCGGCTTTTCACGGTGCCGTCGGGTAAGCCCGTGATCTCGGACAGCTCTTCGTAGCTCAGGTCTTCCAGGTCCCGCAAAATCAGCACCTCGCGAAAGTCGGGCTCCAGCTCGGCGATGCAACGCTGCACGACCTGCTCCATTTGGTACCCCTCGACCATGCGATCAGGCTGCGCGACGTCACCAAACGTCACCCCTTTGGCTTCGTCCAAAGAGGCGCGCTCGGCGACCGGCTCGAGCTCGTCTTCCCCGTCGGCGTGCCGGCGCGACAGGTACTTCATCCGGTTCTTGCACAGATTGACGCTGACTCGATAAATCCAAGTGCTCAGCTTCGAGTCTCCGCGAAACGTGCCGACCGCCTTGAAGATCTGCACGAACACTTCCTGCGCCATGTCCTCGGCTTCGTCGCGCCGCCCCAGCATGCGCAGCACCAAACGGAACACGCGCGCCTCGTACAGCTGCACGAGCTCGTTGAACGCACGCTCGTCACGCTGAGCCAAGCGCTCGATGAACTTACGCTCGCTCTCGTGTTCCGAGTCCGCCACGCCGTGGTCACGGTAGACCGGATGCGCCGTCAAGTCGCGCCGATCTGCCATTTGGGGGATCGACAGTGACCTGGGCGTTTAGTTCCCAGTTTTGTTGCTCCTCGTCCTGTGCGGTAATTGTGGCCGTGCGTGCTCGCCGCTCACCTCGCTCGGAGCGGCGTTGGACGGAGCGGGCGGCGCCGTGGGGCAACGCGGTCGCCGCGGTCGGTGTCCTGTGCGTTCGGTCGGTAAGGCCAGGTGCTGCCCGAGATTGGGCCGAACAAATGTTGAGAACATTTATCGCATGCCCTTCGGATCCACAAAAACACGCAGGAAATGCGGTCTGGCGAAGGGCTCGATAAATGTTCTCAACATTTGTTCGCAGCCTTTGCGAGGAGGCGCGAATTTGGCGATCCAGAGCCGGTTGAGAGTTTGGCTTCGAGCGCAGGCATTCACGTGCCGTGGCGCACGTTGCACACCGAGGGGTGGCTCCGCCCATTGTCCGTGAGGCTCGGTTCGCTGGCGCGCCGCTGCGCGGGGAATTGCTGTGTACGCAACGTGCACCCGTGGTTTGCGGACAGCTCCCTTGTGCGACCAGCTGAGGAAAAGAGAAGTTGCCGGCGCTTCGAGACCACGCGCCCTTCCGGCGTGACCATCACGCTGGAGGGCTTGATGTCGCCATGCAGCTTGCGGGCGGCGTGAATCGCGAGCGCGCCTTGTGCCATTGCCGCAGGTTTCACCCCGCTTAGGAGCGGGAGGTGACAGGCAGCGCTGCTCTGTGTTGCTCGAGAAGCGCCGCTAGCCGTCGGACCCTCCGCCTGGCGCACGCCAGGCGTTGAGGGTCCCGGCGCGCGCAGCTGCGAAGCGGCGAGCACGCACGGCCGTCACTGACGGCACGTTGCGAGGAGCAGCTACTGAATCCAGCGCGCTACGACACACGTGATGTTGTCGGGGCCGCCGTTTTCGTTGGCCGACTCGATCAAGCGGTGCGTCGCGGTGGGCAGGTCGGGTGCGCTCGACACGATTTTTAGGATGTCCTCATCGGTGACGGGGCCGCACAGGCCGTCGCTGCACAGCACGACACAGTCGCCGGCGCGGGGGGCTTCGAAGCGGGTGTCCACCTTGACGGTGTCCTTCATGCCGAGCGCGCGCACGATCACGTTCTTGTGAGGGAAATTGGCGATTTCCTCCTCCGTGAGGCGCTTCATCTTCTTGTAGTCGTTGAGCAGCGAGTGATCTTCGGTCAGCTGCTCGAGCGAGCCGTCGCGGATGCGGTACACGCGGCTGTCGCCCACGTGCGCGACGTAGACGCCATCTTCGACCGCGAACAGGGCGGCGAGCGTGGTGCCCATGCCGCGCTGCTTGGCGTTGCGCTGCGCCTGCTCGTAGATGCGCAGGTTACAGAGTTTGATGCCGGTGATGAGCCGGTTCTCTTCGTAGCCCTTGCCGCGGTCCATCTTGTACGGCCACGTCCGCTCCGGGTCGTCCGCCGTGGCGGCGAAGAACTCTTGCAGAGTGTCGACCGCCATCTTGGAAGCCACTTCGCCGGAGGCGTGACCGCCCATGCCGTCCGCCACCACGTACAGGCCATACTCCGCCATGATCGCGAAGTTGTCCTCGTTGTGCGAGCGTTTGCGGCCGACGTCTGTTTGGCCAGCGACTTCGATACGCAGGGGCCGATTCACGCGTACATTCCGTGGAAGAGCCGGACCGAG
>OUNO011323028.1_pt1 | contig 20429 bp, 21 predicted proteins | sample 1779811 | NCBI WGS metagenome assembly OUNO01 (sample SAMEA3914804, study PRJEB12502) | metagenome | biome: forest; material: soil | place: Canada | collected 2010-06-25 | depth 0.3 m | reverse complement strand
CCCGACCCGGACGGGGGCGGGCCCGACCGGGCGTTGGAGCCGTTGCCCATGTTGGGGCAGTTCTTGGTGGAGTTGGACCCGGAGCTCGAGCCCGACGACGGCGTGGTCGTGGAGGAGTTGGAGGTCGAGGAGTTGGACGTCGAACTCGTCCCCGTGTTACCCGAACTTCCCGTGGCGGTGGACGTGGTCGCAGCATTGGCGACCAGCGCGCCGCCGGTGACGAGGCCGGATGTCAGTGCGCCGACGGCCAGCACATTACGAAGGCGGATCTGCATGAGTGTGCCCTTTCTTGTCTTTTGGCGCCGGCTCATTCGAACCGGTACTCGTACGGTGCGCTCCGGATCTGAGTGCAGCCGCAGAGGTACGTGGGCGCCTGTGAGGAGTTACCTGACGAATGGATGACGATCCACAGCAATGGTCAACGGTGCTGCACAGGTGACCTGGTGCCGGCGTCAAGCGGGAGTGGACCCCGCGCACAGGCGAGACACTGTCGCTTGCGAGCGGTACCTCAGCGCTTGGTCGCCCGCCAGCAGTACGAGCGCATGGGGACGTCGATGACCTCGAGTCCGTTGAACGGCTCATGAGCGTCGAGAAAGCGCGCCATTGCTTCGAGGTGCTCGCGGCGGGCGGCCGCATCCATCGTGATGACAGCGCTGTACGTTGTGGCCAGCGCCACGAGGTCTGCCTTGGCCATCGGTCGGGTCCACTGAAAGAGCATCTTCTCCGGCTCGAGGAACGGGCTGTCGCCACCGACGTCGACGTTCACGAGGTGCCGGCGACGGCGACGGTTGTCGACGTCCGTCTCCTCATCGGGGCTGAAGATGATGCCGCCGGCCCACAGAGATCGCATCCAGTCCACCGAGCGGTCGGGTCCGGTCCACACGAGCGAGAGTCGGCCGCCGGGACGCAGCACACGCGTGACCTCAGGGACGGCGCGCTCCTCGTCGACCCAGTGCCACGCGGACTGCGCGATGACCACGTCGACGGACGACGCTGCGGCCGGTATCTCCTCGGCGTGGCCGGCCAGGACCTCCACCGACACTTCTGCCGCGGCCAGGATGGCGCGCATACGGTCGTCGGGCTCGACGGCTACGACGTGGGCAACCCGTTCGGCGAGCAGCCGCGTGAGGATGCCCGTCCCTGCCCCGATTTCGAGAACATCGACCGCACCCGCGGGAACCAGCCAGTCGAGCGCTTCGTCCGATGGACCGGAGCGGAGCCGGTTGTACTCGTCCGCAACCTCTCCGAAGGACCGGCTCAGGATGGCGGTGCTGTCGTCCTGGCGCATACAGGGAAATCTATCGAGATGATCCGACCGGTCGCCGGCTTCCCGTTCCCGGTGCGTGAGGCGGTGAACCGCCAGGTTGGGGCTGTGCTGCACCCTCCCTTCACCCGGTCACGCCCGCGATAAAGTGATGGCCCACGCGGAAGTGGCGCAGCGGTAGCGCATCACCTTGCCAAGGTGAGGGTCGCGGGTTCGAATCCCGTCTTCCGCTCCATCCAACAGAGCAGGTCAGAGGCCGTTTTCGACCGTGGATGTCAACGACCTTCGTCCATCTTCCCAATGGCACCTTCTCGCTCGTCTTTTCTGATTCGGCACAGTCGATCGATTGAGTGGACGTGCCGGCGGATATTGCGAACGCGAGGCCATCAGGTGCGCATAGGCGGTTAGCAAGGCTTGCTGTCACTCCGCAGCGCGCCCGACTGCCTCTCGGTGAACCACTGAGCAACGAGTGGTCGCAGATTGCGTTCCGCGGGACACAGGTTTTCTGTCGCCCTTGAGGCGTGCCAATCCTCGGTAGACGCGTGCTCGCCCGATCCGATCGTCGGCGGTTGGATGAGGTCGATTGTGTCGTTCGGCAGACGCGTATGTCCGTTCGCTAAATGGAATGACGCGCTCATGTCAGGGCGTGGGCGGCCAGAGCCGGGCGACGAACGGCGTCAACAATGGCGGCGAGGGTAGCGATGATGCCGAGGACACCTCCGAGGGTCGTGACGCCGGCCCAGCCGAAGCTGGCGTAGAGGGTGCTGCCGAGGGCGGAGCCGATGGCGCCGCCGACGAAGTAGCTGACCATGTACGCCGAGGTGATCCGGCTGCGGGACTCCGGGGCCAGCCGGTAGATGAGCGACTGGTTGGTCACCATAAGACCTTGGGCGCCGATGTCGAGCACCAGAATGCCGATGATCAGCATGATGAGGTCGTGGCGGCCGTACCAGAGGGGGAGAAACGAGATGGCGAGGCAGGCGGCGAAGGCGAGCGTCGTGCCCCTGGTCAGCCCCTGGTCGGCCCAGCGGCCCGCAACGTTGGCACAGATCGCTCCGGCAGCGCCGACGAGTCCGAACAGACCGATGGTGGTGTCGCCGTAGGCGTATGGGGCACCGGAGAGCAGGAACGCCATCGTGGTCCAGAACACGCTGAACGCGGCGAACGCGATGGCTCCGAAGAGACAGCGTCGTCGTAGGAGCGACTCGGTGCGCACCAGCGCGACCGTGGTGCTCAGCAAAGTGCGGTAGCTGACGACAGGACGGGCCCCCTCGGGGGGTAGCAGTCGTCCGAGGACGATCGCCAGGACAACGGTGAACACCGCGGCCATCACGTAGACGACCCGCCAGCTCGTCGCTCCCGCCACGACGCCCGATACGGTCCGGGCCAAGAGGATGCCCAGGAGGAGACCGCTCATGACGGTGCCAACGACCTGGCCGCGGTGTTCGTCGTCGGCCAGGGAGGCAGCCATCGGGATGAGAACCTGCGCGACGACCGACGTGCCTCCGACGATCAGCGCAACCGCGATGAGCACCCCGATTGAGGGGGCCGCGGCGGATGCGATCAGGCCGCCGGTGGCGACGGCGAGGACGGCGGGTACCAGTCGGCGGCGCTCCAGGAGGTCTCCCAGGGGGACGAGCAAGGCGAGGCCGACCACGTAGCCGAGCTGGGTGGCGGTGACGATCAAACCAGCCGTCCCCGAGCTGGCGCCGTAGGACTTGGCGATGGTGTCGAGGATGGGCTGTGCGTAATAGAGGTTCGCGACGCCCACACCACAGGCGATGGCGAAGAGCAGCACTAAACCCCTGCTCATGCGGGTGCGAGCGATGGTCGTATTCGTGAAGGCGGACGTGGGGATGGACACTGGAGACCTCCGAATTAAATGAACGCTTCGTACACTATCAGAATATATGTACACTGCGTTCATGAATAACAGTTGGGAGATCGCCTCAGGTTCCGCCTCGCCAGCGAGTCGCCTTGGACGCCCCCGCAGCGAACGAGCCCGTCTGGCGATCTTGGATGCCGCCGCTGACCTGCTGATCGAGGGTGGTCTTGGGGCGGCGACGATGGAGGCCATCGCGGCCAGGGCCGGAGTGAGCAAGGTGACCATCTACAAGTGGTGGCCGACGCGCGGGGCAGTGGCCGTCGATGCCTACTTCCACCGCTCTGAGCCCACGAACACCATCGAGGAAACAGGCGACCTGGCCCGAGACCTCACAAACCAGCTCGCCAAGATGATCGATGCCTTCGCTGGGCGGCCAGGTGTCGTCATGGCCGAGCTCATCGGGCAGGCCCAAACCGACCCGAACCTGGCAGAGACATTGCGATCGAGATGGCTCAAGCCACGTCGCGACGAAGCCGCCGCGGTGCTGCAACGGTCGATCGACCGAGGCGAGATCAGACCCGACGTCGACATCCCCGCCCTCATGGACCAGCTCTTCGCACCGATCTACTACCGGTTGACCATGCAACACGAGCCGCTGGACGAGAAGCTCGCCAGAACCCTCGTGCGCACGTTGCTCGACGGAGTCCGACTCTGATTCTTTCTCAAGGCCACGATTGCGTCTCGGTGGGGCTTTGCCCCCCTATCCTTCTGTTGGCCTGTTTCCTCGGTGCTCGGTTGCAGCGAAAGTCTTGACGAGTGACGCGCACCCGGCCAGCTGCGGTCGCCCGCCTCACGGCCAGACTCAGCGAGGCAAAAGCGATGTCACAGAAGATCCGAGCTGAGCTCGAGCCCACTTGGGAGACAGGAGAGAGTCCATCTGGAACCGGACCGTGGTCGCCCAGCCTGTAGTAGAGCGCTCTACAACAGGGACGGACTTCCAACAGAGCAGGTCAGCGGCGGTGTTTCAACCCTCGGTCGCCGCTCCGAACAGAGGCTGTTGCGTTCGATTTCGTTGCTGGACCGCTGACGGTTGCTGCCACGACGGAGCGAATCATGTCGCGCAGCCATTCTTGGGCTGGGTCGGGTCGAGACGTGGGTGCCAGACCATTGAGTAGTGAAACGTCTCGAGTTCGACGGGGGCCGCAACGACGGCAAGCGCTCGATCTTCGCCGTATCTGTCGACGAGCCGCCCGTTCAGTGTCGCCACCAGGTGTGTGTCAGATAGCGCAGAAGGTGCACCGAATTGCAGCGGCAGGGTGAGCGCCGCGCGCCGCTCGACGCCAAGCTCCTTGAGCCGGCTGGCGATCATGGAGCCGGCGACACCTCGCCCGGGGGCTGGACCCCGATGCCCCGATGCTGTCAGATTCTCGCGGGAGTGGTTCACCTAAGGAAATGGCGACGTACCTGCTCGTGATCGCAGTATTCCGGCGGCGCCCGTGCCCCACAGAATCACGATGACCCCATAAAGACCCAGTGGTGCAGCCGCTTCAGGGCCGAACGCGGAAGCGGCGAGACCAGCGGCGATTGCGAAATCCCTCATTGAGGTCGTGAGCAGTAGAGAGATGAAACCCTCCCGGGACGTGGTGCGTCCGAGCCCGACTCCTAAGAGAGCAGAAGTACCCACGATCACGAGGATCGAGGACACCACGCCCACGTATGCAGTCCCAAGGTGCACCTGGCTGGCGACAAGGATGACCAGTCCGGCCAGAGCACTCGTCGCGGTCCATTCAGCCGTCGTGATGATTCGAGGACTCAGGTCACAAACGGCAGCGAGGAACAACCCCAGGATCAGTGGAACTCCGACAACGATAACCAGGTTGATCAGGACGTGCAGCGGGTGGACGTGGGCATTGCCGGCCACGAAGGAAAGGATCACTCCGGCAAGAGCGACGCTGAGCACAGTTGAGCCGATGAGGATGGCTGCGGCCAGCGCGGTGGCCCCACCCGCCATAGCCGTCGTCGCAACCGAGGCGATCTCGCACGGTGCAATACCCACCACCATGATGCCGTCCCGGAGTGGGCCGACGGCGACCAGCTGTGACGCCAGCCAAGACAGGACTGGGAGGACGGTAATCCCCAATGCCAAGGCGACGACGACCTGTTTCCAACTCGAGGGCACGCGCCGTAGGGATTCGGGTGACACCGTCACGGCCGTCGCGAAGACGAGTATGAAAAGCAACACATTGATGCCTTGGTGTCCGTCCACCCATCGAAAGGGTCGACCTACCGCGAGGCCAAGGCCGGCAGCGAGTATCACCAGCAGGAGCTCGGGATAGGTGCCGACGACCCGAGAGACTCTTGACCTGAATCTCACGGTGTAATCACGCGAGCAGCCGAGCGTCGGCTCACCGTCGATGGGGCCGGGGACGCAACCCCAGCTTCCGGGCGCTTCGCCTCGAATTCACTGTTTATTGACAGGAAACACTGATTCCAAGAGTCAGGGGAACTGTTAACATGGTGGAAACAAAGGTCAGTGAACCGAGGGGTCGAGAAGCACCGAGTGGTCGAGAAGCTCTGAGAAGCACCGCACCACAGGGAGGTGACAGCGATGTTCAGCCGAATAGTGGTGGCAACGGACGGCACCGAATCTGGCGAAGCCGCGGTGAGCTTTGTCACAGCCCTGGCACAAGAACACGGTGCGACAGTGCGGGTAGTGCATGTGAACGAGCTGCTCGTCGGCGGCCGGGGCTTCGCCGCCGAGACCGAGCTGGAAGCCATGGACATTGTGGACCGCGCCGTCGCTCGACTAAGCGGCGCAGCGGTCGAAGCCGACGGCGTCCACTACTTGGCGAACTGCTTCACGATTTCCGACCGCATCGCCACGGCTGCTCATGAGTGGGGAGCCGACGCGATCGTTTTCGGTTCGAAACGTCGGCGCCGCTTTGCTCGCTTCGGTGGCTCGGGCGTGCGCGAGCGGGTCACCGCCGCGACCGGATTGCCGACGCTGACCGCGCCGGCTCCACTCAGCGTCCCGAGGCGGTTCGAGACCCGACGACTCGCGGGGATACCTGCAGCGTCTGAGGCACCATCGGGCGTCAGCTGAGCAGGGTGTCGGCCGTCCTGGTCCACCAGCCGCTCAAGGTCGGTCTGTATTGCTGTCAGCATCTCTAGGTGTCCGTACCGACATCGCGTTCACCAATAGTGGACAACCAGAGGGCAGTCGACAAGAGCCGGACCGTATCCATTTTGTTAAATCACGGCGTCGAACTGACCGTGCGAGGCATTTGATCGGACTCAGGTCGTCGACTCGGAACCGACCTGCGGCTTCACGATTCAGGACCGATCGCCGCCGTAGATGGTGATGGAGAGGAAGCGGATGGGGAGCTTGACGAGCTTGGTCGGCCCATGTGGGATGTCGCCCTCGAACTGCAGGGTGTCACCCCGCTCCATCTTGTAGCGCTGGCGGCCGTAGCCGTACTCCATCACGCCGCTCAGCATGTAGAGGATCTCGATGCCGGCGTGCTGGAAGAGCGGGAATACCTCGCTCTTCTCGTCCAGTGAGACGAGAAGAGGTTCAACCCGCTTGTAGGGCCCCCGCAGCGAGCCGAGAAGCTGGTAGGTGTGCCCGGACCGGGTGCCCTTTCGCACGATCTCGGGTCCGCTGCCAGCCTTGACAAATACGGCGTCGCGCTCCTCGGCTAAACCCCTGAAGAGCGAGGTGACCGGCATGTCGAGTGCTCCTGCCAGGCGCTCGAGGGTGGAGAGGCTCGGCGACGTCTGGGCATTCTCGATTTTCGAGAGCATTCCCTTTGAGATGCCGGTGCGCTCGGCCAATTGGCCAACACTCAGGCCGATCTCGAGGCGGCGGCTGCGCACGTGATTGGCGATGACTTGCCCGAGCTGGCCCTCGTGGCCGACGGGGTCGCCGTGCTCGTGTGCACCCACCCTGCGGGCGGGTGGCGGGGACGCCGCCTTCTTGCCGGCAGACTGGCCGTCCCCCCTGCCCGCGGTGGCCGCCTTGGCCGTCCGGGAGGAGTTCGCGGCGGTGCGGGCGGGAGCGGTCCGGCGAGTGGCCACGACGTGTCACTCTAGACATCCCACGGCGTGCCGGGACGGACTGGGCGACGGGACTTGGCGACCCCATCAGCGCATCTGACCGGCGCCGACGTAGGGATGCGGGCTTGTGAGCAGCTGCTGCTCGGTGAAGCGCTCCAAGCGGAAGTCCCGGTGATCGACGTCGCGGTGGCGGCTCCGCCCATGCACGATGAGGTCGGCGACCAGTTCGCCCACGGCCGGCGAGATCTTGTACCCGTGTCCAGAGAAGCCCGTGCACAGCCAGAGGCCGTCGACCGGCGCAAGTCCGATCACCGGGTTGTAGTCGGGCGTCACGTCGTAACAGCCGGCGTAGGACGACGAGAGCGCGGCGCCGACGAATCCGGGAAAGCGATCACTGAACTTCGGTACCGCAACCGCGAGCTCGTGTTCGCTCACCCGTTCGCGGTAGCAGTCAGGATCTGACCACTCGGGGTCGGAGTGGTCGCTGTCACCGAGGAGGATGCTGGTCCCCTCGGAGCGCACATATTGCAGCGAGATCAAATCAGAGAAGACAGGCACCGGGCCCAGGGGTTGGCCAGGGTCGACGAGCAGGATCTGAGCCCGCTGGGCGCGCACCGGAAGATCGATACCGGCGCTGGCAGCAAGGTCCCTGGACCAGGGTCCGGCCGCCAGGACGACATGGGCGGCGCCGACGCGGCGGCCGTCCGCCAGGACCACGCCGTTGACACGGTCGTGGCGGACATCGAGCGAGGCCACGGAGGCGTGCTGATTCAGGCGTGCCCCGCCGCGGCGTGCCGCGTGTGAGAAGGCCAGCGCTGTCTGGTGTCCGTCGCCGTAGCCGCCGCGGGGCTCGTAGGCGAACTCGGCGAAGTCGTCGAGCTGAGCCGTGGGCCAGAGCTCTCGAGCGACCTCTTGGCCGACCAGGTCGACCTCGATCCCGAGACGCCGCTGCATGGCCACATTGGCGCGCAACGCGCCGAGATTCTGCTGACCCACGCCGACGAGATAGCCGGTTCTGGTGTAGCCCGAGGGGGCGCCAAGAATCTCTTCCGCTCCTTCGAGGACGGGCAAGGAGTGCCATGCCATGGCCGCGAGCGACGGGACGCCGTAATGGCAGCGCACGATGCCGCTCGACTTACCGCTTCCACCGGAGCCGATGGTTGCGCGCTCGAGGATGAGCACGTCGGTCACGCCGGCCTCGACGAGCGCGCGGGCGGTGGCGAGTCCGGCCACGCCGCCGCCGATCACCACCACCTCCGCAACGCGCGGTGAAGGCACTGGGGTCAGGTGGGCCAGCCTGGGATCCAGCCGGTTCCCGCCAGAGGGATCCTGGCCATGGCGGCGGCCTCCACGGTCAACGCAGCGAGGTCCTCTGGCTCGAGATGGTGCACGTCGGACTTGCCGCAAGCTCGTGCCAGCGCTGTGACCTCCATGGTCACGGCCCGCAGGTAGTTTGCCACCGAGGCGGCGGCGTGGACGGGATCGAGCCGCACCTCGAGGGAGTGGTCCTGCGTAGCGATACCGACGGGGCAGCGCCCGGTGTGGCAATGCGCGCAACGGCCCGGTGCCGTGCCGAGCACGGAGTAGTCGGCGACGACCGAGACGGCAGCACCCTCGGTGTCGATGTAGGAAGGCCGGTTACAGCCCAGCGCGAGCAGCGCGGCGACACCGATGGAGACGGCATCGGCTCCGAGGGCGAGGGCTTTCGCCACGTCGGCGCCGGAGCGGATGCCACCCGACACGATGAGTTGGACCTCCTCACTGACGCCCATCTCGCGCAGGGCTTCGGCGGCCATGCGGACCGCTGGCAGAGTGGGGATGCCGGCATGCTCAATGAACACGTCCTGGGTGGCCGCGGTACCACCTTGCATCCCGTCGACCACGACCACGTCGGCCCCGGCAGCGACGGCGAGCTTCACATCGTGCTCGACGCGGGTGGCGCCGATCTTCACGTACACGGGAATGCGCCAGCCAGTGGCCTCGCGCAGTTCCTCGATCTTGATGCGGAGGTCATCGGGGCCAACCCAATCAGGGTGCCGGCTGGCAGAACGCTGGTCGATGCCGGGGGGCAGGGTGCGCATGGCCGCTACCCGGTCGTTTACCTTCTGCCCCAGGAGCATGCCGCCCCCGCCCGGCTTGGCACCCTGACCGATCACGATCTCCACGGCATCGGCTTGGCGGAGATCGGCCGGGTCGAACCCGTATCGAGAAGGGAGGACCTGATAGACGAGCAGCGACGAGGCTTTGCGCTCCTCGGGGGTCATGCCGCCGTCGCCCGTGGTGGTGGACGTTCCGACCTCAGTGGCCGCACGCCCAAGAGCCTCCTTGGCAGAAGCCGAGAGGGCGCCGAAGCTCATTCCGGCGATTGTGATCGGGATGTCCAGCTCGAGTGGCGTGGCCCCGTGGCGGCCGCCGAGCACCGTCTTGGTTTCGCACCGCTCCCGGTAGCCCTCGAGGGGGTAGCGCGACACCGAGGCGGTGAGGAAAACGAGGTCGTCGAAGGTAGGGAGTTTGCGCCGCGCCCCGAGCCCTCGGATGGGGTACTGGCCGGTGGCCGCCATGTCGTGGATCCGCGCGATCACGTCAGGAGGGAAGCTGGCGTTGCCTGGTGCTGCGGCCTCGAGAGGATCGGCCATCAATACGTGCCGTGATTGTGGGTGGAGAAGTGGTAGAGCTGACGCGCCGAGGCGACCCGGGTCACGTTCTCAGGCTCGATGTGGTCGTAGCCGCTGGCCTCCACCAGGCGCTTGACTTCCAGCACGTCCTCGTCGCTCAGCTCTTCGATCGCGGCGTCGGCACCGAGGGATGCGATGGCGCCTGACACATAGATCACGGCCTCGTAGAGGGAATCGCCCAGGGCATGACCGGCGTCACCCCCGACGAGGATGGTGCCCGCTTGGGCCATGAAGCCCGTCATGGCGCCGGCGTCGCCGGCGATGACGAGCGTGGCACCCTTGAGCGAGATCCCCGCTCGCAGCGAAGCGTCCCCGTCAATGAAGATGCGCCCGCCCCGCGCACTGGAGCCGGCGCTCTGGGACGCGCTGCCCAGCACCCGGATTGAGCCCCCCATCAGGTTCTCGCCAACGGACCAACCAACGAAGCCGTCGACGACAATGTCGGGCCCGGAGCCGTCGGCTCGGCCGCACAGGCCGCCAAGAAAATAGCCGGCGTTCCCCTCGACGGTGATGCCGACGTCGTTGGCCACACCGACCGCCAGGTTGTGGTGCCCCCGGGGCTCGGCAACGCGAACCTCCGCCGCGTCGGGCAGCGCTTGCAAGACGCGGTTCACACCTCGGATGCCGAGAACGGCGCAATCGAGAGTGTCCGATTCAGGTCGCGAGGTGAAGATCCGCGCTGCACCGGTCGGGGCGTCAGCGAGGCCGGATCGATCCGCCGTCAGCGGCTCCACGTGTAGACCTCCTCGGGTCGGGGTTCGAAGACGACGGCCCGCGCGATGCCGGGGAGCTCGGCCAGCGCCCTATATTCGGAGGCGACGGCGACGTACCCCGGCGTTTCGGCGACGACCGCCGGTTTGCAGGCAAAGGCGTCGCGCACGACCGACATGCTTTGCGCGTTGGTGACGACGAGGGTGAAGAACCCGTCCATCTCCTTCATGACCCAACGAGTCGCCTCCTCGAGGTCGTCGCCGAACTCCAGGCGCTGCGCCAGGAAGCGGGCTGCGACCTCGGAGTCGTTGTCGGAGTCGAAGCGGATGCCGTCGTCCTCGAGGCGACGCCGGATCGTCGCGTAATTGGAGAAGGAACCGTTGTGCACGACGCAGAGGTCACGGGCGGGGACGAACGGATGGGAGTGCAAGACCGTGACGGCAGACTCCGTGGCCATCCGCGTATGGGCGACGGCGAGGTACCCCTTCCACTCCCCGATGCCGTAGCGGGCGCAGGTGTCCGTCGGCCTCCCGGTGTCCTTCAGGACGCGCAAGTTCTGCCCGGTGCCGAGCACCCGCACCTCGGGCCACTCGGTCTGCAACAGCTCCCGTACGGCGGCGAACGAGGCCTCAGGGACGCCGAGGACGAGGCCCGCGCCGAAGCGCCCCAGCTCAGCGCCGTTGGCGCACGAATCAAGCAATGAGCAGCCGAGTTCCATCCAATCGACTTCGGTGTCTGCCCCGAGCGAGACCCGCAGCAGGCCGGCTTCACCGGCGAGGAGGTCATCGTCGTAGACGCCGATACCGGAGGAGTCCGGGCCACGCTCATCGAGCGCCTCGATCATTGGCACCAGGAGGGAGCCGAGGTCGGGCTCGAGATAGGGGTCCCGGATCAGGAGCCCGACGATCCCGCACACGTCAGACCACCATTTCCGCAGCGCCGAGGCCAACGCAGGGGCGCCGGTAGCGGGCGACGTAGGTTGGCATCGGTGCGTCAACTCGCAGGGCTGGGTCGACGCGGGCAGCCCCGACGGTGGTGGACAGAGGGATGACACCGGCCCAAATGTCGAGGTCGTAGTCCTCCTCCTCGTCCAGTGGCCATCCGGCGCGCACCTTGGCCGACGACTCGGCCAACGGCAGGCTGATGAGCATGGTGCTGCGAAGCTCCTTCTCGGTCGGGGGGCGGGCGTCGCTGGACCGCCCCGGAATGATGTGGTCCACGAGGAGCTCCAGGCCGGCGCGCTTCTCGTCGAGATCCTTGACCTCGGTTGCCTTGCCGATGATGACCACCGAGCGGTAGTTGATATCGGTGTTGTAGGTGGAGCGAGCCACGACGAGCCCGTCCACGAAGGTGACCGTCATACAGATCTCCACCTCCGCCGCCCGAGCACCGCGGAAGAGGCGGCTGGCTGCCGAGCCGTGCAGGTAGACGACATCCCCGCTCCGGCCATAGGCCAGCGGGATGACCACAGGGAACCCTCGGTCGGTGTGCAGCCCGACGTGGCAGACGAAGCCTTCGTCCAGGATGGCGTCGACCGTCTCCCGGTCGTAGACGGCCCGATGCGCGTAGCGGTGCAGCGTGGTGCGCTCAGAGGTAGGGATGCTCACGATGCTTCATTATGACCTCCGGGTGTTGCCTGTCAAGAAACGGTATAGAGCGATAGGCAACGGTCCCGACGAACGCAGCGGGGCCCTGCAGCGCCAGATGCCAGTTAACGAACACGCAACATTTCGCAACATCTCGGTAACCATCCCGGGTTTCCCGTGGGGCAACATCGTTGAATCAGCGGAGCGCCGGCACAGACCCGGGAGGCACACGAGTTGCGAGGAGGTGAACCGCCACGGTGAGCACAGAGACCGGACCGAGTCCGACCCCGACGACCGCGGAGGAGCTGAAGGAGGCCACCGCCCGCGACGGAGTCGAGTTCCTCTTCGCCATGTTCGTCGACATGCACGGGAAACCTTGCGCCAAGATGGTGCCGGTCTCCGCCATCGATGGGCTGCTGGCGGACGGAGCCGGTTTCGCCGGGTTCGCCGCAGGGCCGATGGGCCAGATGCCGTCGTCCCCTGACATTCTGGCCATGCCCGACCTCAGTTCGTACATGCCCGCACCGTGGCGTCCCGGTCTCGGGATCATCCAGTGCGACCCCTATGTGTTGGGCGAACCCTGGCCGTTCGCTCCCCGGGTCATCCTGCGTCGGCAGGTCGAGCGCCTGGCCGAATCCGGCTACAGCCTCAAAGTCGGCGCCGAGGCCGAGTACTTCCTCGTGCGTCGCACACCGGAGGGCGGCATCGACGTGGCCGATCCCCAGGACACGGCGAAGGCACCCTGCTACGACGCACGCGCCCTCACCCGCATGTACGACCACCTGACCACGGTGTCGCGCCACATGAACGCGCTCGGTTGGGCCAACTACGCCAACGACCACGAAGACGCCAATGGCCAGTTCGAGCAGAACTTCCAATATGCGGATCCGTTGACAACGGCTGACCGGGTGATCGTCTTCCGTTACATGGTGCACTCCCTTGCGGCCGAGGCCGGAATGCTGGCCACGTTCATGCCCAAGCCGTTCTCACACCTGACCGGGAACGGGCTGCACATGCATCTCAGCCTGTGGGACCAGGCGGGCACCGAGCTGTGTGCCGCCGAGGACGACGAACGTGGCCTCGGGCTGTCGGCGCTCGGCTACTCGTTCATCGCCGGACTGCTCGAGCATGCCGAGGCCCTGTGCGCCGTCACTTGCCCGACGGTCAACTCGTACAAGCGGTTGGCCAGCGCGCCACCGAACTCTGGCGCGGCCTGGTCGCCCGTGTATGCCACCTACGGGGGCAACGACCGCACCCACATGCTGCGCGTCCCGGACCCTGGCCGGGTGGAGGACCGTTGCATCGACGGCTCGGCGAACCCGTACCTCACGCTGAGCGCGCTCCTCGCGGCGGGCATGGACGGGATGGCGCGCGGGCTCGATCCCGGCGGTCCCTGCGAGTTCAACCTGCTCCAGCTCGGCGCAGAGGAGGCGGCCGAGCTGGGCCTGCGGACCATGCCCATGACCCTCTGGCATGCACTCGAGCACCTCGAGAGCGACGACGTGCTGCGCGACGGGCTGGGGAAGACGCCGCAGGGGGACTACGTCGACTACTTCGTGGCCACCAAGCGCAACGAGGTGCGAAATTCCCACGCCGAGGTCACCCCTTGGGAGCTCGACCGCTACCTCCAAGCCTTCTAAACGGCAACATGCCCGAAGACGACGATCGACCAACCACCGACCGACAGACCCGAACCCGCTGAGGAGATGAGCACATGAGTCAAGAAGGCACAGCCGTTGGCGGCGCTCCCGTAGAGGTCGCGACCTCCCTGAGCCGGGGGACGAACTGGTGGGGCGCATTCGTGATCGGACTGGCCGGCACCATTCTCGTGACCGGCATAGTGCCGTTCGCCGTCTCGTCCATGGGCGCGGCGGCCATTCCGGCGATCGCCCTGGTGGTGATCATCGGTTTGATCGTCTGCCTGTGCATGGGCGAGCTGGCCGCTCTCCTGCCACACCGGACGGGCGGCATGCCCTCCTACGCCTACGAGAGCTTCGAGCCGCTGGGGCACACGACGGCGAAGCACATCGGCGGCGTCTCGGGCTGGGGATACTGGCTCGGCTGGTTCCCCGTCGCGCCCATCAACATGCTGCTCGCCGCCGGGTACATCGCCGTGCTCTTCCACGTGCCACTCGGCCGCAGCTTCTCGCCGCTCGGCACGCTGGGCACGCCCGTCTCAATGGGCGTGCTCCTCATCACCTTCATCGGCCTGATCGGGCTGTTCGTTCCGTGCTACCTCGGGATCCGGCTCGGGGCGAAGTTCGCCACCATCCTCGGGGTGACGTCGATGGTGCCCCTGACCCTGCTGATCATCCTGCCGATTTTCAAGCCGTCCAGCTTCCACTGGTCGAACATCTCCGGCTTTCACTACGCCAGTCCGGCCAGCTCGGGGACCATCTTCTTCCTCGCCTGGATCTTCGTCATCTCGTGGAACGCCATCGCGATGGAGGCGGCGGCGTGTTACATCGGCGAGTGTCGCGACCCGGCCCGTGACGCCAAGATCGCTCTCACGGCCGAGGGCCTCTACGGGGTGTTCGTCTATATCGGCACGGCGATCGTCTTCGTCGGGGTCCTGGGCGCCTCACTGAAGACGGCTGATCCGCTTACTTTGTACACGAGCTTCTGCGACCACATCTTCGGCAACGCGGCGTGGGTCAAGTACGTGATCGGTATCCCCCTGATCTTCGCTCTGCTGCTCTCGGTGCTCAACGCCATCATGGGAGTGGCCCGGTCGCTGTTTCAGGCGTCCGAGGACCGGCTGCTGCCTCGCTTCTTCGAGCACAAGAACAAGCACCACGTGCCGGACCGCGCCATGGCCTTCAACGTGGTCTGTGCCCTCATCGTGAGCCTCTTCGGCTCCCCGGTGCGTATCTACATCTTCTCTAACGTCGGCTACATCGTCGCCGTGGCGGCGTCGATGTACGGGTACTTCCTCCTCCGCCAGATGCGACCGGAGCGGGTGAGCCCGTTCCGCATGCCGGGCTGGTTCCGTTGGATCGCGCTGGCGTGCGCTCTCTTCCTCACGTTCGACTACTTCGTGGGCGGCTGGAATTCGCCTGACATCGTGGTTGGACCCGGGCAGGGCCATTTCCTCTACATCCTCGGGCTGGTGATCGTGGCGGCGTACGTCCCCCTCTACTGGTGGCGCAAGCTGACTGACAAGCGGCGGGGGATCGACACCTCGGAGGCCATGCCGCTCGTCCTGGGTTCACCCGGTGGCATCGACCTGGACGACATGCCCGGACCCACGGTGGTCACGCCGGAGGCGATGCCGAGCCTGTCCACGATGCAGGCCGAGACCGAGCTGTGACGGTGACGGCGGCTTTGGCTCCGGACGTGTCGGCTGCGGGCTCCCCGGTCCGGAGGAAGTTCGGCCGGCGGAAGTTCGACAAGCAGCCGTCCCAGGCTGCGGCTGTGCTCATTGCTTCCAACGGCGAGAAGATCCCAGGGGCGGCAGTTCGGCAGGCGCTGCGCATAAGTGGCGGACGGCCTATCGCCGTCGTGGCCATCGCCCGCATCTACGGCTCGTCGCTCGGCCTGCCTAATCCGGGCCTGATGCCGACGAGGAAGGAGATGGACGAACAGAAGGAGATCGTGCAGGGGACAGTCTCCGCCATTGAGAAGGGCGGATCGGAGGCCTGGGGTCAGATCGCCGCCACGCGGCGGCCGTCCAAGACGATCGCTCAGGCGGCAGCGGCCCGCCGAGTGCAGCACGTGCTCGTGATACGGCCCGAGAAGACCGGGTGGCGTCTGTTCGTGGAGGGCGACGTCGCCAAGGAGGTGGCCAAGAAGCTCGGCTCAGGCGTCACCGTCGAGGGCGTGAGCCCCTAGCCGTTCCATCATCCCGGCTCCGGCCCATGCCGGAGGCAGGGGCATCGCCACGAAGAAGCGATTCAGCACGATAAGAAGGAGGAGCACGTCATGTACCTCAGCATGCAGCGGGTCCGTTTCAGTAGCCCCGATGCCTACGACAAGTTCCGCACTGTCTTCACCGATGTGCGCCACCACCTCATGACGAAGCCGGGCTTCGTCCATCTCACGTGGTGGGAGCACCCCGACGAGCCCGGCTGGTACAACGAGATCTCCTTCTGGACCAGCAAGGAGGCGGTGGACGATTGGCACATGGACACCTACCACAAGCACGCCAAGGAGTGGGCGGCCAACGGCGCCATCATGGAAGACATCATCACCAACTTTGAGCTGACGACGACCAGGCTGCTGCGCATCTGCCCTACGTGCGGCACCTTGCAGGACAAGGAGTACGACCTGGCCACAGAGCTGAAGACTCTGGCCGAGCCTTGTCCAAAGTGTGGATTCAACTTCCCGGTGACCAAGGAGACCGAAAACAGTACGGCGGTGTTCAAAGACGTGATGTGATGCCCGGGTCGGGCTCGACTTCGTACACGAGGTAGGCACCGGGTAAATGGCGATGGCGCGTCGCCTGGTTGGAGCGGCTCTGTGGCCGTGACGGCTTACGATGTTGGGGATGCCTACCGCCGGTGTGTCTCGGGTTCGCGTCGGGGTCGGGTCGTTCTCACCTTCTGAGGGCTGAGAGTCTCGAGGTGGGCGGCAGCCGACCGGAACGATCCGGTGACGAGAGGAGCTCCCGCAGTCTCACGCTGCCAACCCCCCGGGCCTTCCGGCCGCCCGGGCTCCACCGAATCACCGCACGACCCGACAAGTGGGTCGATGAGGCGGGCGATTCAGTGGACGACCCGGTTGTCCTCCAACGTTTGAGGCGACTGGCAATTCCACCCGCATGGGTAGACGTCTGGACGTCCGCCGACGCGAGTGCTTCAGTGCAGGCGACCGGCGTCGATCAGCGTGGCCGGACGCAGTACCGGTATTCTCCTGAGGCCCTCCATCTTGCCAGCGACTACAAGTTCGCCCGCATGACACTGTTCGCTGCGGCCATTCCTGCGCTACGCCTTCAGGTTGCGCACGACATCGCTCGCTACCGCCAGGATCCACTCGGCGCACGTGTCGTGACCGCCGCCATCGTCAGGCTTTTGGAGCAGGGGCTGCTTCGCGTTGGTAATGACCGGTATGCCCGAGACAATCACACCTACGGGCTTACAACGCTTCGGCGGAACCACGTCGACACACGCGGTTCGACCATCACGTTCCATTTCGTCGGCAAGGAACATCTCGCTCATACCGTCACAGTTCACGACCAGGTGACGGCCAAGGTTGTGGGTGCTCTTGTCAGTGCGGCGGGGAACGATACGCAGCCGATCTTTGCTGTCAAGGGTGAACACGGAACGCATCACGTGACGAGTGCCGCAGTGAACGCCTACCTCCATGCGCATACCCAAGCGCCAGCGAGCGCAAAGGTGTTCCGCACTTGGGGCGCCACGGTCGCTGCAGTTGCGGTGCTTGGTGGAGCCGAACCCCCAGCGGACGTGACGGCGAAGTCGCGGGAGCGCCTCGCCGTCGGTGCCGCAGCGACCTTGCTGGGCGACACCGCCTCCGTCACCCGTTCTTCGTATGTCCATCCTGCCTGGATCGACGCTGGCCACTCTGACCTGGTAGTCGCTGCCGTCGCCGAGTCCTCCGATCGCCTTGGCACCCGTGCTGTAGCAAGCCTTTTTACGGATGCAGGGGTCCAGGCAGCGGTCCTTTCTGGAATCACCGATGCGACCACGGAAGTCGACCTTCGAGACGAGAATCGGAGTGCCTAGACCAGGAAGCTTTCTGAGATCATCATCTGAACCGGAGCGTCGTGCGCTGCCCGATGCGATGGCGAATGGGTTCTTCGCGGTGCGTTTGATTGATCACTCACGAGTTCAAGCAAACGGCCGTGACGGCCTTGGAGATGACGTCTCCTGGACTGGCGACTTCAGGGTTCTTGGCGATGACGATGGGCCACGAACTCCGCCAGGGGCATCGGGCGCCGGGCGACCGCTGCTCCTGTCGCGATGACTCTCACGACCGCCTGCTGGTTAGTCTGAGTTGGTCCAAACATTGTTTGGCAAGAGTTCACGGGATCCCCGGCGATTCTTCGTCTGGTCCTGGTAGGGAAGGGGCGCCGGCGTGACAGCGACTCGAGACATGGCTTCGCTCCACCCGCGTGAGCCAGGGTCGGAACGGAAATGGCTCGTAGTCCGCGTCATCGGTGCCGGACTGCTGTTGGCGACTTGTGCGATCCATCTCGACTTGTACCTCACGGGTTACCGGACGATCCCGACGATCGGCTGGCTGTTCCTCCTCCAGGTGATCACGGCGTTAGGCCTCGGCGTGATCATCCTCGTTTGGGGGAGCCGTCTGGCTGCGGCGGCGGGAGCCGCGTTCGCGGTCGCAACCCTCGGTGGGTATCTCTTGTCGTTGCGGGTGAGCCTCTTCGGGTTTCGTGAGGTGCGCACCACTGCTGGGATCGTCGCCGGGATCATCGAGGTCGCGACGTTCGCAGTGCTTGCCGCGTACACTCTTCGTCCATTCCCAGAGCACGAACCCTCCGGGAATGCGACTCGCGACGCAGTGGAGGACCGATTGCAACGGGCCACTCCAACTGGCCGGTGGGCAGCCACCGCGTTCACCATGCTGATTGCGGTGCTCTTGGGTCTTTCGCTCGCGGCAATGGGACCGGCATCGACGAGCAGCGGTTCCGCGAAGGCTCTCCTCAAGGTCACGCAGATCCACGGGATCTCAGTGTTGACCAATGCTGCTGGCTACACGTTGTACTGGTTCGCACCCGACACGCCGAGCAAGTCGACTTGCTACGGCACCTGCGCGGCGTACTGGCCGCCGGTGACCGGCAGACCGGTCGCCGGACCGGGCGTGACCGGCAAGCTCGGAACGATCGGGCGGACTGGCGGAGCGACCCAGGTCACCTACGACGGTCATCCGCTCTACACCTACGTGGGCGACTCCTCTCCCGGGCAGTCGACCGGCAACGACATCAACTTGAACGGCGGATTTTGGTATGAGATGAAGGAGTCCGGCTGACCCCAGAGGGACGATCGGGCGGGTGTCGCTGGTGATCCCCCGGTCTGATCGTCGTTCCAGGGAAACTCCTGGTCACAAAGTCCTGGCCAGGGCGAAGATATGGCTGACTCGTGGCCATGACACCGATCCGATGATGGCCCGTACCGGTGCCAATAGTGTGGCGAAAATGCGACTCTTGTTGGTGGCTTATCCTGGTGCTGGAAAGGGCACCCAGGCGACGAAGTTGGCGGTTCACTACGGAATCACCAAGTTGTCCAGCGGCGAGTTGTTGCGAGCAGAGGTGGCCCGTGGCACTCGGATCGGGAAGGTTGCAGCCGACTACCTCAGGCGCGGTGATCTCGTACCGGATGAGCTGGTTTTCGAAATGTTGGCTGCGCCCCTTCTCGAAGCGGCCACCAATGGCGGGTACGTGCTCGATGGTTTCCCGAGAACACTACGCCAGGCAGAGGTGGCCTACTCGGTGGCGCAGGAGATCAAAGACATTGAGCTTCAGGCCGTCGTGTATCTCAGAGTCGGTCATGACGAGCTCCTCAAGCGACTTCGAGCCAGCGTGGACCGGGATGGTCGTACGGACGACGATGAGGTCACGATCGCCCACCGTTTCAAAGTGTTTGAGACGCAGACGGAACCGCTCCTCGACTTCTACTCCCGGCGCGGAATACTTCTTGACATCAACGGCGAGCAGCCTGTTGCGGACGTGTTCGGTGACATCACAACCGCCGTGGACAGCCTTCATATCTGAGGATCGACGAGCAATTGTCCGTGACTGGGCGCAGCGGGTACCTCGGGGAATGTACTTGAAGTGAAAGGATTGGCGTCATGGCAGATTCCCGTGTCACGTTGGCCGAAGACTTTTTCCTGGAGTTGTTTGGAGGCAATGTTGGAGCCGCCAGCGACCTGCTCGACCCTCAGGTCGTGGACGTCGTACCCGGAACACACGCACCTTCAGGCGTCTTTAAGGGCGTTCAAGCTGTTACGGCGCACCTTTCGACCTTTCTTCGACTCACAGAAGACCCAATCGATCTCCTCGAATGGGAGGACTGGATGGCTGGGGTCGACAACGTCGCCGGGCTTGCGAGGATTCATCTGCAACGCGAAGGCCAGCAGCACGATTTCCGGGTCATTTTTCTCGTCTCGGTGACCGAAGAAGGTGGGCGACAACGGATTTCGAGAATTGAATCCTTCTACAGCGATCAAGCAGCATTCGAGCGCTTCTTCTCCGTCGAGCCATAGCCGCGCCGACCCGGGACTGAGTCCAGAGGAGGAGCAATGCCCTCAAAGATCGAGGACTACGCCATCATCGGCGACACGAAAACCGTCGCCCTCGTCGACCTCACCGGGTCCATCGACTGGTGGTGCGCGCCGCG
>OUNO010007583.1_pt1 | contig 20435 bp, 14 predicted proteins | sample 1779811 | NCBI WGS metagenome assembly OUNO01 (sample SAMEA3914804, study PRJEB12502) | metagenome | biome: forest; material: soil | place: Canada | collected 2010-06-25 | depth 0.3 m | reverse complement strand
GTCGAGGTCTCGACGGCCACCAAGACGGCCGAGAATCTGGATGACGCGCCCGCCGTGATCACCGTGATCACCCGCGACGACATTGCCCGCTGGGGCTACGAGAGCCTGGCTGACGCACTTCAGCACACCGTTGGCTTCTACGTGCAAGACGATCACGTTCTGCCCAACGCCGGTGTGCGCGGCATGATCGGTGGTCAGGGCGCGGAGAGCGGCGTGATCAAGGTGATGATCGACGGCCGCTCCGTCGCCTACCGCACCACCTCCGGCAACTGGCTCGGCATCGAGCTGGTCCCGCTGGAGTCCGTGGCACAGATCGAAATCATCCGCGGCCCAGCCTCTGCGTTGTACGGCGCCGACGCATTCCTCGGCGTGGTCAACATCATCACCCTGAAGCCGGAGGACGTGCGGCCGATTCGCGCGCGCATCGGGCTCGGTTTCACGGGCACGAATTTCGGTGAGCGCTTCGACGTCTCGGGTGGCGCGCAAGCAGGCAAGTTCGACTTCATGCTCGGAGCGGCGGGCGAGAACACCGATCGCTCGGGGCTCACTCTACCGCCCGAATCTCCTGCGCCCGTGCTCCCGGACGCCGTGGGGAACCGCCGGACCGCGCTGGATTTGAAGCGCCGCAGCTTGGTCCTGCAAGGCCGCTTCGGCTTGCGCGACGCGGAGCTCGGGCAGCTCGTGCTCAGCGCCTACGGCTCGGGCATCCAGCGCGGCGGAGATTTTGCGCACTGGGCCCAGCTCACGAACGGCGCCGACTCGCAGGGCACCCAGGTTCGGCTCGGCCAAATGCGCCTGAACTTGGACGGCCTGCTGCACGTGACACCGGGCTTCGACCTGGCCGCCTCGAGCACGTATTTTCGGGGCGGCACCTTCCCCGGTGACCGCACCGACATCGGTAGCGATCTCTTCTACGTCGAGCGTCATCAGAGCTACTACGGCGTCGACTCCATGGTCGAAGCTCGCCTGGTTCCGTCGAGCCGTTTCAACGTCATTGCCGGTGCCGAGGCACTGTACGATCACGAAGAGTTGGGCAGCCCCGACCGCATCGAGCGGCTCACCGGTGAGCTCGTGACCAGGGCGGGACAGTCCGGCACGCGCGTCGACCTGAACAACATCGGCGCGTACGTGAGCAGCAACCTCAAGGTGATCGACCCATGGCTCAAGCTGACCGCGGGCCTCCGCTACGACCGTCACAGTCAATACGGCGACCAGCTGAGCGGTCGCGTGGGCGTCACCTCGCGCTTGTCGAAGACCTTCGTCAGCAAGTTGCTCTATGGCACGGCCTTCAAGGCGCCCTCGCCGTACCTGCTCTACTCGACCCCGTTGCGCCCCGGTGACGTGGTGGGAAACCCCTCGCTCGAGCCGCAGCACGTGCAAACCGTAGAGTACCAGGCCTCATTTCGGCCCAGCGCCTTCTTCGGCGTGACCTCGGGAGTGTCGTACAACTGGCTGCAAAACAAGGCCGAGTTCACGCCCCAGGGCATCAACGAGACCGCACGCAACGTCGCCAGCCAACGTAGCGCTTCCTGGGAAACCCGCGCCGACGTGCGCCATTACAACGACTACACCGCGTACGGCTCGTTCGAGCTCGTGCACTCGGTGCGTGACCTCGGTCAACAGGGCTATGCAGCGAGCGTGATCGGCTCGAAGAACGTGATCTACCCGCCGTGGGTTGCGCGCGCCGGTGTCACGTTCGCGGTGCCGTCGTTACCGGCGGTGCCGCTCGAGCTCGGTAGTGAGGCCATGTTGGTCGGCCCGCGGCGGGTCGGCGACCGCAGCTTGGTGGAGCGTGGCTCTGACTTCCATTTGCCGGCGTACTTGAATCTGAACGTGTCCTTGCGCACGCGCGAGCTGTACCTGATCCCTGGGCACGAAACGCGTTTTGCACTGCGTGGGCGCAACCTGCTCGGGCTCGGCGTTGCCGATCCGGGCGACGCGGGCATCGAGTACCCACTCGCTCCGCCTTCACTTTTCCTCGAAGTCGAGCACACTTATTGACCATGAACCGCGCCTCGTTGATCCGTTCTCTGGCCACGCTCGGAGGCTGCTTGCTGCTGCTCGCCGGTTGCGGCTCCTCGACGCCGGATCAGACGGAGAGCGTGACGGTCGGCTTGCTCCTGCCTTTCACCGGGGCCGATTCCGCGACGAGCAGCAACTTCGAGCGCGCCGCGCTGTTTGCCGCCAAGCGCGTGAACGAGGCGGGCGGCATCGGCGGCAAGCCGCTGCGCATCGTTTCGCAGGACACTCACTCCGAGCTCGAGCGCGGTGAGCGCTCTGCTCAGTGGCTCATCGACGCGGGCGCCCAGGTCGTCGTGGGTCCGGAGAGCGCGGCCATCGCGCCCGCGCTGTACCCCACGCTCACCGCGCACGGTGTGGTGCTGCTCTCGCCCTTGATCGGCGCGGGCGAGGAGCCCACGTTCGACTGTGCAGAGCCCTGGCTCCGACTCGCCCCTTCGGCGAAGGCCATGGGCGAGAACCTAGCCAAGGAAATCATCAGCCAGAAAGTGAGCGAGGTCACGATCATCTACGCGGACGACGCCTACGACGCGGCGTTGAGCGGGGCTTTACGTGCCTTGTTCGTTTCGCGTGGTGGCGCGGTGCCGCTCCAGCTCAAGATAGATCCCGAAGCCCAGAGCTACGCTGGCGTCGTCAAGGCTGCGCTGGCCCAAGGCGTGAGCTCGGTCCTGCTCGCTACGTCGGCGCGTGCCGGCGCGCTCTTGGTCAACGAATTCGATGCGCTGTCCGGGCGAAAAATACAGTGGTTCCTGTCGCCACAGCTGAAGACCGAGCTCTTCGTGGCCAACGTCGCGCCCGATGCGCTCGAGAATGCGCTCGGCGTCGCGCCGCAGATCTTCGACAAGACCGACGCATTCCCGGATGCGTTCGCCCAGGAATGGCAAGGTGACGTCCCGCTGGAGGGTGCCTACTTCTATTACGACGCGATCGCACTCTTGGCCTTCGGGCTTCAACAAGTCGCCACCACCGACGGCGCCTTCGATCTTCGAGAGTTCGCCAAGATCATCCAGCAGGTCGCCAACGCTCCCGGCGAAACCACGAAGTGGAACGAAATCGCGAGCGGCATGTCCTTCATCCGCGAAGGAGGCGACATCTTTTACGGCGGGCTCACCGGCCCGATGTTGCTCACGCCGTGTGGCGAGCGCCCCCAAGGCCGGAGCAGCGAGTTTACCGTGCGCGACGGCCGGATCGTCGACCTGTAACGGGCTCTGTCGTCGCCGAGCGCGCTCACTGCGGAGCGCGCGTGCCGATCAGAACATCAAGACGTCGCCTTCGGCGCTCGTGCCGTCGGAGACTGCGGGGCCGAGCTCGAACCCAGCCTCTGCTTCGACCTCGACCCAGACCATGATCGAGCCGGAATCGGTGCTGAAGACGCGTGGTGAAAGCTCGCGGCGCGGCATCGGCCGCAAGTGCAGGCCGCTCAGCACCACGGGCGTGGTCAGCGCGACCTCCAGGCCGAAGCCCAAGAACTTTCGCTTCAACCGCCCGACGAGCTGGTTCGTGAGCTCACCGACCCAATCGCGCGTGTGCTCTTTTTGTGGGCTCGAAAGCTCGATCGGCGAACGATTGGCGACCAGCAAACACGTGCCGCGCAGATCGGGACCCACGAAGCCGATCACCCCCGACAGCAGCACTTCGTCCGAGACGATGAACTCGGCGATGCTCGGGCTCAGAGCGACACCATAAGCGCCGAACAGCTCGACGCAGCAAGCGGCCGTCATGTCCGCGACGTGTGATGCGAGTTGGTCGTCTTCCAAGAGCACTTACGCGGCTCCCTGCTGCTGCAGAACCTTGTTCACCGTACTGATCAGGCTTTCGACCTTGATCGGCTTGATCAGCCAGGCTTTGGCGCCGTTTTGACGAGCGCGCTCGATCATCGAGCGCTGCGCCTCGGTGGTCAGCATCAACACCGGAATCGCGGCCGTCTTCGGGTCTTGTTTCAAGCGCTCGAGCATCTCCAAGCCGTTCAGCAGGGGCATGTTCACGTCCAAGATGATCATCGAGAAGTCGTGCTGGCCGACGCGCTGTAGGCCGGCCGCGCCGTCACTGGCCTCGATCACTTGGAAGCCGACGCGCGTCAGCGCTTCGGCAACGTGCTGCCTGATGGTTTCCGAGTCGTCGACCACGAGTACCTTTTTCACGATTCCTCCACGCGACTCGCCGTGCCGGGTCGCATCTGATTCCATAGGGGTTTCAATTCAAAAAACAATCACGTCGCCGGCGTTCCCGAGATCGACGGGGCCGGTGTAGTTCAGTCGAGACTCGTCGATGTTCCCATCCAGCGTCACGAGCACGTCACCGCGCAGCGTTCGCGCGAGGTACACCCGCATCACCGGAAAGCGCGCGCGCATCGCCTCCAGGGCCTCGCGCGTGATCATGCTGGGCAGCATCGGTTGCATCGACGTACAGAACGGCAAAAGTCGATGTTTGATGCGTGCCGCCAGCTGATTCGTGAGCTCGCGCACCCAATCGAAGGGCAGGGGGCGCCGCGTGGTCTCCGGCTTCATGATCGTGAACAGCGATTCGGGAAGAGACAACGTGAGCTTGCCGGGGCAGGGCGTGGCCGAGGCCGACTGCACCAGCGTGAAGCCGATACCCGCCGATACCTCCGGGATTTTCAGATCGTTGAGGTTCATGCGACCGCGCGGCTGGGGCGCGACGGCGACTCCACAAGACTGGAATAGGTCGACGAGTGCGCCCTGCACGATGGTGTCCATCATGGCGCGCTGCGCCGGGTTCGGGCCGCCCGCTGGAGGCACCATACCTGGCTGACTGCCGCTCGGTACGCGGCCGGACCCCGGAGGCGCCATGCCCGGCTGCGCGCCGGTGATGCTCCGGGGCGCAGGCTTGCTGCTCGCGCCGGCTCGAGTCGACGATTTCAAGGTCTCTCCGCCGCCCGCGCTGCGGGCTGCATTTCTGAGGGATTACTTCGCAAACCGAAACGACCTCGAAAACAAAAACCTATCAGTCATAACGGCATCAACCAAGACTCCCGGAACTCGCTGATCGCGTTTTGTAGTTGCTGGTGTGTGCTTGGCTGCGCTTTCCGGTGATTGGCGGCGGCACGCACACGCGCACGCAGCACCACGTAGACGCACGCCGAACAGCCCAGAAGTACCGAGGATTCTGCGTGCCTAGGCGACGAAAGTCGCCGCGCTGGCTTCAGGTTTCACGTACGGTTACCGTTGAGTGCTTTCGCGGGGGAGCCCATCGCGCGCACTTGCAACAGCGCGGGGCCACCGTACAACCCCGACCGAGTCAGTAGTTAGAGGAGAGGCCATCTTGAAAATCGCCAGTAGCTTCGTTCTATGCGCGTGCGTGTCCCTTGCGAGTGTTGGCTGCGGCTCCAGCGACAAGGGCGGCGATGGCGGGACCGATACCGGCTCGACGCAGAGCCTCGAGTTGTTCTCGTGGTGGGTTGCACCGGGTGAGGCCGAGGCGCTGCAGGCCCTGGTCGACACCTACAAGGCAGACTACCAGGGCGCGCGCGTGTCGCAGAAGTCGAGCCCGACCGCACAGACCTGGAGGACCATCCTCGGCGCTCAAATCGACGATTCGCCCTGGGATGCGGTGCAGATGTCCGGTTCCGATTTGGCCTCGTTCTTGGCCGATTACCCCGGCTCGCTCCAGCCGCTCGACTCGTACTACGAAGAGCCGACGTTGGCCGCCGCCGTGATTCCGGACATCCTCGATTCGGTGAAGGTGGATGGGCACCCTTACGGCATCGTCACCGGGGTGCACCGCAACAACGCGTTCTTGTACAACGCGAACATCTTCAAAGACGAGAAGCTCGACCCACCGACGACGGTCGCCGAGTTCATGGCGGCTTGCGAGAAGCTGAAGGCGGATGGCATCACCCCGGTCACCACCTCGTTCGAGACTTGGGCCTTACGCATCGTCTTCGACGAGATCTTGGCGGGCACGATGGGCGCTACGGCGTTCGACGATTTCCTGAAGGGCAAGACCACGCCGGCCGCCAACGAGACCCAAATCAAGGCCGCGATCGCCACCTTCGGCAAGCTCTTGAGCGACTACGTCGATCGCGATGCGTCCACGGCCGACGGCTACGATTGGTCGAGCGCGACGAAGGATCTATTCGACGGCAAGGCCGCCATGGAGCTTCACGGCGACTGGGCCAAGGGGTACCTCGTGGAGCTCGGCTGGCAGCCGGGCTTCGACTTCGGAGTGTCTGGCCCGCCCGGCGCGTTCGACCTCTTCGTGTACGGCGCGGACACGTTCACTCTACCGACTTCTGCCCCGCATCAAGTCCTCGGCAAGGACTTCCTGAGCGTCGTGGCCTCGAAGGACGGCCAGATCAATTTCAACAAGCACAAGGGCGCAACGCCCATGCGCAGTGACGTGCGTGAGAGCCTCGACGCGCCGGGTCAGCAGAACCTGGACGACCTCGTGGGCGCGTCGGTGCGCATGCCGGGCCACGCCAACTCCGACTGGGACGCGGGGATCGAAGCGTTCGCCAAAGACGGTGACCAGGACGCGCTGCTTCAGGTCTACTTGACTGCGGCGCCGTAGCGAGCCGGAGGGCCGAGGGGGCGCGCGCTTCGCGCGCGCCGGGGCTCGGAAGGCTTGTGGATTCACGCAAGCTGCGCGAACCTCGGCGGCATGATCCGCTATTTTGCGCGCTTGAATGCGACGAATGCTCCGAAGGAGCTCCTCAGTCGAGAGGGCGTGCTGAAGCTGAACGATTTCGGGGCGCAGCTCGGCTTCGGCGTGTCGGTGTTACGACATCGCCAGTTTTTTCAGGGAGAATCGGGCGTACCGCCGACACCGGAAGTCGCGCAGCCGCTGCTCACCTGGCCGTTTTTGGACTTCATCGAGCACCTCGATCTGCAAGCGCAGTCGCTGCTCGAGCTCGGCGCCGGCTTCTCGACGATCTGGCTTTCGAAACGCTTCGGCAACGTGCGCTCCTTCGAGACCGACCGCGAATGGCACGCTGCGATCTCGCGAAACGTCGGTGCCAACGTGGAGCTCTCGCTGGTGGAGCTCGCCGAGCTCGAGGAGGCGCGCTTCGAGTACCGCGGCGAGCCGTGGCTGCTCGTCGATTTCGCCGGTAAGCGCACCGCGTTTCTGAATCAATTCCTGACTCGGCTCACACCCACGAATCGCCCCAGTGCCATCGTGCTCGACAATGCCGACTGGTATCGACGCGGAGCGCTGCTGCTCCAGCAACAGGGTTACTTGGAGCTTCCGTTCTACGGCTTCAAGTCGGGCCAAGCCTGGGTCTCCTGTACGAGCTTGTTCATCGATCCGACACGCTTTGCGCCCGTTCAAAAGGCCCCCTTTCACGTGCCCGCGTTCTCACGTGAGCTCGATAACTCTTGGGACACCTTGTGATCGTGCCTCACTAAAAAATGACTAGAGGCGTGCGGCGAGATCCGCCTGCCGCACGCCCCACTAGCGAGGTTCGAGAGCCTCGAACCAGAAATCGAACGCCGAACGGCCGTTTCGGGTATGTAAAGCGTCACTTAGCCCTGGAACGTTGGCGCGGTCCTGGTGTAACTTCCCTGTTCGAAAGCGTAGCCGGGCTCATTTCGGGGAATTGTTAGGATTCCCGATACGTTCGAAAGGCGAAGGGTATTTTCCGATTCACAGGGCGAAATCCTCAGGAAAAACCGGCAAAGTCGCGGCTTTTGCGGCGACTACAACCCTTTGTTAGATCTCACTACCCCTTTAGAAAGATCCCGCGCATGACCGACCCAAGCGCCGCACCGACGCTGCTCCGCAGTCTGGGCAACGGACCGCGTACACTTCTGGCGAAGCAGCCAGCCCCCAAGAGAGCGCTCATGGCCTCAGACAAGCACAGTAAGCCCCGCTTTGGCGCCAAGAGTGAGTTCGTGAGGTCCTTGGATCCGTCGATCCCGGCTGCCGAGGTCGTGGCCATGGCCGAGAAACGCGGCCTCAAGCTGACGACGGGCCTGGTCTACAACATCCGGAGCGCCTCCAATGCCTCGCTTCGCGGCAGCCGCGCGCGCCTGGCGCAGAAGCCCGCCGCCAAATGGCGCAACGGCACTTCGGATGACAACGCCGAAGCCCAGCTCCGAGCTGCCATCGCGCAGATCGGCCTGTCGCGCGCTCGTCAGATCCTAGAAGAAGTAGAAGAGACGTTCGCAGGCCGCTGAAGCGGTCGCAGGCTGTTTCGAACGAGGTGCCCTCGAGTCGTCGCGCGACAGCGACGACCGGGGGCATTTTCTTTTGGGGGGTCGCCTCGCGGCAGCTCACTTGCGCAGTGCTGTCCGGCACTGGGCGCTCTCTCTTCTCTCCTGCAGGGAAGCCAGCAGGCCGCCCGGGAAGTTCGGGTTTCGGCGAGGCTTTCGGGAGGACCGGAGCGCAGCGTACTGCCTGTACGTGAGCACCGGACCGGACCGAAAACGAAGCCCAAACCCGAAATCCCCGGGCGTCGCCACGGGTCGCCTCAACCCAAGACCTCTCAGAACAAAAAGCACAGTGCCCCCGAAGACGTACTTCGAGGGCACTGCTTAAGTCGCACCGAATCAGGCTCTAGTGGGCCCCACCAGACCCTCTATCACGCGTCTCACGTCACTTCTTGGCGGCTTCTTCGACTAGGCTCGGGTCGAAGTAATCCTCGACCTTGAGCGGCGTCTTATACACGCCGTTCTTGACGTTGAACTCGTCGACGATCTTGCTGGAGCCGTAGATCGACTCGAAGCCTTCGCCCTTCTTGTAGTGCTCCAGGTTCTCGGCGGCGTTCAGCAAGTGCGTGCCCTTCATCAGGCCCTTGTACACGTCCGGCGTGAGGCCGACGCGAGCGCTCATGATCTTGGCGGCGTCGTCCAAGTTCGCGGGGTCGGCGATGTAGTCGGTCACGCGGAACCAGACTTTCACGACCTTGAGCCACTCGGCGCGGTTCTCGGCCAAGCTGCGGGGGCTGACGCACAGGTGATCGTAGATCAGACCCTTCACGTCTGCGCTGGTGTAGATGGGCGTCGAACCGGGCGACTCTTTCAGGGCGGCGCCGCTGTTCGGCTGCCACGCAGCGATCGCGTCGACGGTGCCCGACTTGAGCGCATTCGGCGTATCGTCGGTCTTCACGTTGACGATCTTGACGTCCTTCTCGGTCATCTTGTTGGCTTTGAGGGCGTTCAAGAGCAGCAAATGGTCGACGAAGCCGACCTCGACGCCGATCTTCTTGCCCTTGAGCTCGGTCACCGACTTGATGCCGGCCTTGGCCACGATCATGTCGTTGCCGTCGCTGTAGTCGTTGGCGACGATACAGACGCTCTTGCCGCCACCGTTGCCGGTCACCAGGGCGTCACCGTTGGTCACGGCCACGGCATCGACCTTGCCCGCGGTGAAGGCGTCCATCGACGGCACGTAGTCGAACCACTTGAATTCGACGTTCACGCCGGCTTCCTTGAACCAGCCCTTCTGGATGGCCACTTCCCAAGCGACCCAGCCCGGCCAATCGCTGTACGCGATCTTCAGAGTGGGACCGGTGGGGGTGGGGACGGCGCTGGCGACCGGAGCTGCCGAGCTGGCCGCGGGCGCAGCGGCCGACGCGGCCGGCTTGTCGTCGGCTGGAGCCGGCGGGGGTGTGGGCTTGCTACACGCACTAAATGTCGAGGCAAGCAGGATCAGGGCTGCGGAGATTCTGTGGGAAATAATCATCGGGGACCTAATTTGTGAGGGCTGACGCAGGCGAGGATCCGGCGGCTAGCATTGCGGATTTATTTCGAAGATGCTTCGGCTACTGAATCTAACAAATAGAAGCCTTCGTCCCGCCGGCTGAACCGTATATCGAGTCAGGCGAGCGAGTCAATCTGGGACCAAGAGGCTTCGAAACGCGGAAATTTGCCCCGCCGGATGCCTCGATGCGTGTTGCCGAGTGGGCAGGTGGGACTGGCACGCTTCGTGGGTTCCGCTGGACATGGGAGTGTGGTCGCGAACCCTCAGATAATGAGGCCCTGCTGATCGAACGCGGCCTCGACAGAGGCGAAGATCTTACGCGCTTCGGTCAAACCGAGCTCGGCAACCGTCTTCCGCAGTTGCACTTCGAGCGCAGCCGGGCGGCGGCCTTTCCGTGCGATCTTCGGTTGAGTCTTCCGCTTGGGCTTCTTTGCCGCCAACGTGATGAGCTTGCTACGACCGGACTTTGCCGGGGGGCGCCGTGCGGCTTTGTTGAGCTTCACTTTTTCGGCCTTCTTTGCAGACATGGAGGGGGTCTTCCTTTCGTTGGCTTCCCCAGTTGACTTAGACATTTAGTTCCGGGCTAGCAGTCTTTTAAGTCAAGTTCCGTGAGGAGTGCCACGTGTCGAGTCTTGGTACGTGAAATAGCGAATGACCAAACTGTCTCGACCCGCGTAGGATCGTTACAAAGCTTGGAAACAGGGCTTTTCGGCCCGTTGTGGGTCGGTCTGATGGACGCTGAGGCTTGTGCGAATACGTAGACGAGTTGCCGCGACTCGGTGATACCGAGGCTGCGCCAGCGGTCGCGTTCAGTCATGGAGCGCTGTTCGATACAGACACTCCGCACACCAGTTCAAAACCTGAGACGACCGCCGCCGTGGCTAAACCACAGCTTGGCTCACGAGTTGCATCTTCCAGTGATCGGTGGATTCTCCGCCGGTTGAAAGCGCCGAGTCGTCCCGGCATATGCCCGTCGCGAACCGAGTCGTCCCGGTTCAGGCTGACCAGTGCCACGGCGCTCAACACGCCGCGACATCAGGCACCATGACCTAGGTTTTGTTTCCCCAATGTGCCTGCTGTTAATCCGGAAGTCGGCGGTGCTTTTTTACAAAGCACCGCCCCGGCCCGAGCTGGCCCCCCAAATTCCCAATATTCCAGCCTATTTATAGAAGAGTACGCCGAGGAAGCTCGGATTTGCACGCAGTTGGCCGCAGAGTAGCGGCCTCTCCAGAGGCGTGCCTCACGCCCCAATGTTACCGGTTGTGTCGCTCCTTCGACACCCGCCGAGCGGCTCGAGCGCGCGTTCGCCGCCGACTCCGATGCAAGCTCGCACCGAGCACCAGCACCGTGAACAGCGCGCTCAAGGCTGCACCGGTATCACCCCGCGCAGGCGGCGCGGCGATGTGTGCGCCGCAACCGTAGCGTGCGGCCAGCGCGGCTTGGCTGCACAAGTCGACATTGCCGTTGGGATCTTGGCCGACACGTAGCTCGGTGATGTCGCCCACGCCGTCGCCATCGCTATCGGTACCCGCGGCTTCGTGTTTCTTCAGTGCAGGTGAGAGCGACGCCTCCGTGAAGAACAGGCCGTCGGCCTGCATCGCCTTGCCGAACGGCTCGGTGACCGTGCCGAAGCCGCCCAGCGTGTCCTTGTGGCAGATCGTGCATGCCGGCACACAGGGCATGTCCAGCTCGCTCGCGATCAACGTTGGAAAGGTCGAGTGCGCTTGGCTCGGCGCGCTGAACAGAACGAACACGGCGGCCAAGCACGCCGCCGAAAGGAGCTTAGAGATAGACATGGATCTGCCCCAAGAGCTGCGTCGGCTCGTTTTCGCGCACGATGGTGTCCAGCCTGAAGTCGAAGTGAGCCGCGAAGAACCACTGCGCGCTGAGCCAGCCGCCCCACTTCGGTTTGCCGGTTCCGGGTGCTCGCGCAAGCTCGGTGTGCTTCGGGTAGCCGTTGTCCAGCACCTCGCCGGTGCCGAAGAAATGCAGCCCCTGGATGGGCTCGAAATCGAGCTGCGCGAAGCCGACGTAGCCCGGTTTGGTCTGCGTATGCAGCAGTAAATCGGTCTCGGCCATGAACACCAGCTCGTGCCCCAGGGAGGCTCGCATGAACGCGCCATGCGCCTGGCGAGTGTCCGCGATGGGCCCGGGATTGAGCGCGTCGGCTCCGGCGTGCGTGACGAGGCTGCTCAGGCCGACCACGCCGCCTTGCCATGCATTGAGCTCGGCGTAGGCGCTGTAGCCGCGTTTGCGCAGCTTGTCCGGGTTCAGCTGGTAATTGCCGGCGATCGCCAGCACCTCGAAGCGCCCGAAATCGAAGTTCATGTTCAGGGCGGCGCCGTGCTCCTGGTCGGATTCGCGATCGGTCGCCGTCTCCGAGCGCACCCACATCACGTGCTCCGACATCCGGATGCCGAAGGGCAGGTTCAGACGGCCCACGCTGACGCTGTACGAGCCGTCACCGAAGTCGTAGCGAACGTAGTGCGTGCGCGACAGCAGGTTGTACTGATCGCCTTGATTCGTCGTGATCTGCGCCGCGCGTGCGTGCGGCGAGCCGACCGCCACCTTGGCCAGGCCCAGGCTGCCGCCCACGTGCAAGCGATCGAAGAATTTGTAGTCCCCGTACAGGTCGAGCTGCATCGGGAAGGCGCGCACCCTGTCCGTGTTGGTGTCGCGGTACAGCGTGGCGAAGCGCACGCTCCCGCCCACCAAGAGCTGCTCGGGGCTACGGAAGGCGCCGAAGAAAGGCTGGTAGAACTCGTGGCCCTCCGCAGCGTGTGGCGCGGAGCCTCCCGAGTCCTGTTCCGGTGCGGGCTTTTTGTAATGCATGCTCAGCGCTTCATCGCTGAGCACGCGGCCATACGCGGTGAGGAGCTCGCCGCCCGAAGGGTCGCTGTGGCAGGTACCACAGCTCGTGTATCCGTGCTTGATCATCCACGGGTAAGCGTCGGCGCGGCCGCTGACGAGCAGCACCACGAGCGAAACCAGCATGATCTGAAGCGCCAGAAAGCAGGCTGAAATGCCCGCTTTCTGGCGGAAGTGAGCGGTGATTAGTTGGGGCACGCCGAAGTGATTTTGTGCGAATTGGCAGGCAAGCTGCGCAGGAAGATCACGAAATCATCCAGCTGATCGTCGGTGAACGTGTAGCGCTCCATGGTGCTGCACAGCATGTTGCCGTCGGCGTTGAGACCCTGGCTGATGGCACGCTTGATCTTGTCGTCCGTCCAGTTGTCGCCGCCGATGCCGTTCGTCGGGTCGGGCGTGATGTTCGCCCAGAAGCCGAGGCCGGCGTAGCTGGCCTGATGGCACGCGGGGCACTGGCGCGCGGCCGGCGTGAGGCTGGCGATCAGCGCTTGCGTGCGGGCGATCGCCGGATCGGGAGCATCGCCCGAGCCCGCCGCGCCGCCCTCTCCAGGCTCGCCTGCGTCGCTCATTGGGGCGCCGCCGCCCGTTTCGGTGGCGCCACCGCGCCCCGCACCGGGGACGTCCGAACCGCCGGTGCCGGTGTCCGTGCCGCCTTCACTGTTTTCGCCGGCGTCGCCCACGCTGGGCGCGCCCGCGCCGCTCTTGCCGCCTTTGCCCGCCCCCGCTCCGCCGGCACTTTCCCCCGCAGCGCCCGCCCCATTCGAGTCGCTGCTGGAGCAGCCGACGCCCAGCCCCGCTGCCGCCAGCGCGGCCGACAACGAGAGCCACAAGACTAGTGTGTTAGACCTGAGATGTATTCGAGACATTGCAAGATTCCTAATGATTGGGTTTCGGGACGGTTTCTGTGTCATCGCCGGACGCATTGGCGACTTTACGCGCTTCTTAAGTATCTGATTCCGTTTTGGAAAATTCAGTAACAGGGAGGGAGGTTCAGAAGCCGGGAAGCGCGCGTGCGCGCGCCAATTGTTTCCAGACAAGGCTCCGAATGAGGTCTCTGAGCTGCAGACAGGGGGTGGTGGCCAGTGTTTGTAAACATGAGATTGTGACTCGGAGCTGACAGGTGACTAGTTGCCAGTAAACTATTTCGTCGCCTGTCTCTTTGTGTTTCGGCTGCTCGCGTTGTGCCCAATTGCGGCCGACTTATCGGTTTAATCGCAGGTTCTTGGGGGTAAGATTTTTCGTGTCGCTATGTTTCTCGTTCGGTTACTGGCAGGTATCTAGTCTGGAAAGCGACCTGGAAAGTGACCAGGTCAATTGTGAGAATTGGCTAGATCGGCCGCGCTCGTCTCTCGAAAGATCCCCGCGGAGTGAGCTGTTCGAGCTTCCGATAGCGCGAGTTCCAGGCTGTGCGCGCCGTCCGCGCCTGAGCTGCGGGCCCTGAGTGAGCCATAAATAAAGACGCTGATTTCGGCCAGAAGCCGGCTCGGTTGCGGCACTGTGTCGTGGCTCTGTGTTGCTAATTGTGATGTATAAATCAGTCTTTCGATGCAACGGGGCTACACGAGAATGTGCGAAAATATGAGTGAGTGTTGGTTTGTTCCTTGACTGGTTTGGGTCTCACAAGTTAAAGGGCAGAGGACACCCTGTGAGTCGGCCGACGACAATGTCGGACTCGGAAAGACCTACTCACGTTCGACCCCTGCCACCCCCCCCCAGCGCGGCAGGGGAGTCACTCCCTATTCGCTCATCAATCCAACGGGCTCCTCGAGCCACACGACCACCTCGGCCCTGCCGCGGAGTTTACGGAAGACGGAGAGTTTGCATGAAACGACGTGATTTTCTGAAAGCCGCTGCTGTCGGCGGCGCTGCCGCCGCAGCGGTCAGCACCAAGGCGCGGCGCGCGAGCGCCGTGCCGTTGTTCGGCGACGTATTGCCGGACAACGCCAGCCTGATGCTGCCGAAGGCCAACCAGGCAACGAACATCCTCGAGTGCTTCATGTACGGTGGCGTCACGCCGTGGGAAGGCTTCTACTGCGTCCCAGAATACGGCTCGGAAACGGCGCGCACCTGGCACAAGGCCTACCCAGTCGAGTTCGCCAAAGCCGCCGAGGCGTGCGGCTACGACACGAGCAGCGTGTTCACGGAGTTCGCCAATGACTCCGAAGGCCGCACGATCTCGCTGAGCCCGTTCCTGCGCCCGCTCATCGCGCGTACCGACGTCACGGATCGCATGCGCATCGTGGTCAACCGCCACACGCTCGAGCCGCACGAAGCCGCAATTCCGCTCACCATGTCGGGCAAGACGCTCGGTTCGCCGTCGCTCGCGAGCCTCGGCTCGCACGTCGCGCGTTACTTCGTCGATCACGACGTCGACAATCAACACCCGTCGCCGTTCGCTTTCGGCTTTTCGATCAGCAACAGCTTCGTGCCCACCGACAACATCCTCACGATGTTGGCGACTGGCTTGCACCCCGGCGCCGCCCGCCCGCTGCACATCAAGATCAACGACGCGAGCCGGCTGAGCACCCTGCTCAACCGAAGCCCCATCGGCAGCTTGGACGACCGAGCCCGCTACGATGCCCTGATCGGCGCGTACGCCCAGCAATACCAGAACCGTTTGAAGTTTGGCGGCTCTGGGGCGCAGCTCCGCGCACCGCGTTTGGGTGAGCTGACCGCGGCAGCCTCGTCGCTTGCGCACGCGTCCGACATTCAAGCGCTGCTCGCGCCGGAGTACCTGACCAAGTTCAACGGTAGCGCCTGTTTCTCGCGGACCGGCGCCCAGACGGTCGGCTCGGGGTCTTTCGATCCCACGGTCCCATTCACCAATGTGGCCGGCACCGGCAACTACCCGGCCATGAGCTTGAAGATGGCGACGCACTTGCTGACCCATCCTCTCACCCCGGCCAAGCACTGCATGGTCATCGACACCGGTCTGCGCGAGGCCGACGGCGGCGGCGGCTACGACACACACAACGAGACGCCCTTCACGCAGGCGCACAATCTGAACAACTTCTTCAACAGCCTGCTCCCGCTGATCAACGCGCCGGGCGAGACCGATCCGACCAAGCTCGATCTGAGCAAGACGATGATCATCCTGAACATGGAGTTCGGCCGCACCCCGGGTCTGCAGAAGACGACCAACACCGGCCGCAACCACTGGCCCTACGGCTACACGCAGATCTACATCGGCGGTCCGATCACCAAGGCTCAGAAGGGCGTCTACGGCGTCATTCCCGAGAGCGGCCAAGCGTCCACCTTCACGACACCCACCGAAAACCGCATCGCGGCACTGCTCGCGATGGGTATTTGGCCCTTCGATCAGGCGAGCTTTAGCAGCGCCAATGTCCAGGATTCGAGCTCAGAAGCCAACGCAATCAAGAGCGTCTTGAAGACCGTGCTGGGGTATACCGTATGAAAACTTCTCTCCCGTTTTTGGTTCTTTTCGGCGCAGCGGCGGTCCTCGCCGGTTGCGGTAGCAGCGATAACCCCACAGGAAGTGGCAGCACTGCCGGCGCGGGCGGCGACGCAGGCGAGAGCGCTGGCGGCAAAGGTGGCAAGGGCGGTGCAGGCACCGCCGGCAAAGCTGGCTCCTCCGCGGGCGGCGAAACCAGCGCGGCTGGTTCCACCGAAGACGCAGGCACGCCCGGCACGGGCGGCGGCGACACCTCGCCGGGCGAAGCCGGCGCTGGCGGCGAAGGCGGCGCTCCCGACAATTCGGTGGCCTGGTACAAGTGCCAATCGACCGATCAAGCGTTCGTGCGTCGCGCCATCTTGGGCGTGCTCGGCCGCCACGCTTACGGCCAAGCCGAGGTCAACGTCTACACCGACATCATCTCGCAGGTCGACGCCATGGATGGCTACGATCCGAATGCGCCGATCTCGGCTCCCATCACCACGCTTCGCCACGGCCGTCAGGTCGCGTTGAACGCGCTGCTGGCCAGCCCGGACTATCAGGCCAACTGGGCCGAGCTGTATCGCGACTTCGTGCGCGTGCAGCGCATCGACGAGCAGGTGAATGCGCAATGCGCTGCAGCTCGCGTCCGTACCACCGACGCCAAGCAAGTGGCGGCGTGGGTTCGCGACCAACCGCCGGACGTCGGTGGCGACGGCAAGGCCGCGCCGACCTTCGCGGACGTGATCTTCGGCTCGATCGAGCTCGACGACATCACCCCGATCTACACCGAGAACTTGTTCACGATGGTGAACAAGACCTACGCCGGCGCCAACGCGCTGCCGGTGGCGCTCGAGCTCTCGCGCCGCAGCGACTTCGGTGCCTGGTTCGATGGCGCGTACCTGAACCGCGACATGGTTTGCCTCGGCTGCCACAACAGCGAGTTCTCGGTCACGCAATCGTCCGATCCGGCCACCAACCGCTTCTACCCGGTGCCCGGTCTGTTCGAAAAAGCGCTGTTCGGTGATTCCACCGGCCCGGGTCTGGTCGGCGACTACTCGGGCGCCGATCGCTTGCACGGCTCGATGCGCCGCGCGCAGTTCTACAACGACTGCACTACCGCATCGTCGACGCAGATCACCGCGGCAACCACGGCGGGCACGCTGCCCACCTGCGCTTCGGGCGACACGGTTCAAAGCTGTGCCTCCGCGGCGACCCTGCAGTGCAAGAGCGCCGCGGCAAAGCTGTACGCCGTGCAGCCCTGGGGTATCAACTCCGCGTGCGGCGCGTTCATCGCTCCGGCCGCGCTGCCCATCGATCAGGCGTACGTCGAGGCTCGGCTCGGTAACGTCTCCGGCTACCGCACCTCGATGTGGGACGTGGCGACCTCGCTGCGTGGCGGCTTCAACAAGCTGGAGGTCGAAGGCCTCGGCGCCGACTCCGACGGCAACATTGCCGACCCCGACAAGGCGTTCGGCTACCTGGTTTCGATGAACATCGTCGAGAAGGTGTGGCGGGAAATCGTGGGCACTCCGCTCACGATCGCCAACTACTTCCCGCGCAACGCCGCCTCGCGTGACCAACTTTGGTCGCTCACCGAGACGTTCATCAAGTCGGGTTACTCGAACAAGGCGCTGCTCTCCGCCATCTTCGCGAGTCCCTACCTGAACATGGCCGCGCCGGATGCCGGTTGCGCCACGAGCCCCTACGACGCACCGCGCATCTTCGATCCGTGGCGCACCGCAGAGCCCGATCCGGTCAACCAAGGCAACGGCGTCTCCGACGGCATCCAGGCCATCAGCGCCCGCACCCAGGCGCATGCGGCCTACGCAGCGCTCGGTTGGCCGCTCGCTCCTTACGACTCGGTCATGCCCGACACCCGCTCGGACGCGACCGTCGCCGCTTACGGCCAAACCGTCGCAACCGTCAACGGCGTGAAGACGAACCTGATCGAGAATCAGTTCCAAACCGAGACTGGCTTCTACCTGAAGAGCTCGCAGCCCGGCTTCCGCGGCCTCGACTTCCAAGGTCGCCTCGGTTGGGAAGATCGCTTCGCGCAGTGCAAGAAGGTCGGCAACAACACCGCGCCCGACGTGATCGACGGCTTGGTGGCGAGCGTCAAGCCCGGCACCACTACGATCGGTGAGTTGGTCAAGGTGTTGAAGGACCGCATCATGGGTGAAACGACGATCACCGACACGACCGAGAAGTCACTGATGCAATCGATCGTCGGTTCTTCGATGGACGCCGATCCGACCACGCTTGCCGATCTGAACGGCACGCTACGTCAGGTGTGCGGCGCCATGATTACCTCGCCGCAGTTCCTGATGCTCGGGGTGCAGCCCAAAGACGGCACCGACGTGCCAGCGCTCACGCCAACGGTGAACAGCTATCAAACGCTGTGCACCGCGGTCGCTGCGCTGCCCTTGTCCGACAAACTGAGTATCACTTGTACGAGCGGGCAGCCGCTCACGGTCAACGTCACGCCTTGATTGAGAAAGCTGGGGCGCGTCCCTCCGCGCGCCCCAGCTTCAGTCTTATTTTCTTCGGAAGACCCCCACATCTTTTAGGAATTCTTGAACATGGTTAAGCAATCTCGCGTCACAGGTTTTGGTTCACCGTCCTCGGCCGCCGTGCTCAAGCCCAACGAGCAAAAGAAGGCTCTCCTGCGCGCTACGCGCCTGAAGAGCGTGGGCGGGGCTACGAGCCTCTGTGCAGTGGGTTTGCTGGCCGCGCTGGCCGCACCGCGCGAAGCCAAGGCTGCCGGCTTCTTCACCGACAACACCACCACCACGCTGCCCTTGGTGCAGCCCTGTGGTGACGTGCCCGGGTCCAAGGTCGGTTGCTACACCAGCTGGTTGACCACGGCCGATCTCGACGGCGACGGCGACATGGACATCATCGAAGCCAACGGTGGTGGCTACTACACACCGCAAAACACCGACGAATCCACGATTTACTTCAATGACGGCAAGGGCGTGTTCACCGATGTGACCCCCACCAAGTTCAACGCTGCCATCAACCGCAACCGTCAGGTCGCAGTTGCCGACGTCGACGGCGACGGTGACTTGGACGTGTACCAACCGGGCGGCTTCGGTCTCGATCTGGACAAGCTCTGGGTGCAGACGGCGCCGGGCGTGTTCACCGACATGGCCGCGACGAACCTGCCCGCAGGTCTGATGTCGCACGCCGCCTCCAGCCACATGGGTGACTTGGATGGCGATGGTGACATGGACATCATCAACATGGATTGGGGCATCGGCCAAACCAACACCATCTCGCGCGCCATCATGTACACGAACGACGGCACCGGTAAGTTCACGCTGGCCGCAGTCCAGAACGATCCCGCCTTCTACACTCCGACCGATCGTTTTCCTGCCACCATCCCGGCTGCTGGCACGGCGCCTCCGCAGCCAGCTACCGCCGGCCTGGCCACGGGCTCGCTCACGTACTGGGGCGTACGCCCGATCGACGTCGACTTCGCCGACGTCGACAACGATTTCGACATCGACATCCTCGTCAATCACCGCAACGGCTTCAGCCGTATCTTCTTGAACGACGGCCACGGCAACTTCACGGACGGCACGAACTTCAAGCTCACGACCTCGGCAGATGGCCTGAAGCAAACGGTCACCACCAATTACCCGTCGAAGCAAGGTCCGTACGTCTACAACCAGGAAGTCTGCGACATCGACGACGACGGCGATCTCGACATGCTGATCGACAATGTCGGCACGAAGCCCGCGAACAACGTGAGCTGGCAGTTCGGCGGCGGCGGCACGGTCGACGTGTCCCAGATCTTGATCAACGACGGCCACGGCAAGTTCATCGACGACACCACGAACCGCGTCATCGGTGAGCCCGGCGGCGACGACAACGCCTTGAAGTGTGCTGATTTGAACAACGACGGCCACTACGACCTGATCGTCGCGACGCTCACGGGTCGTAGCGAGAAGCTGCTCATCAACGACGGGCTCGGTCGCTTCAACTTCGTGCCGGACGGCATTCCGTACGCGATCGGTGACTCTTCGCTGTCGCTCGAGGTGGCTGACCTGAACGGCGACAAGATGCTCGATCTCGTGACCGGTCAGGGCGAAGGCGGTTCCTACGTCGATCGCGTGTACCTCGGGAACGGCGCCAGCCAGATAGACAACAAGCCGCCCGTGTTCCGCGCCATTCAAACCCCGAGCCCCGTCGCCGAGACGCCTACGGTGATTCGCTTCGCACTGCGCGACAGCGCGACGAATGAAACGGGCCAGATGGTAAAGAGCGCAACGGTGAGCTACGCCGTTGCGGGCGGCGCGCTCAAGACGCTCAAGGCCGCGTTCTACGGCAGCGATTTGTTCCGCGCTTCGATCCCGGCTCAGCCGGCCGGCACCACGGTCACGTTCTCACTGACGGCAACCGATCGATTCAACAACGTGGGTACCTCGCCGTCGATGACGTACACCGTTCCCGTTCCGAGCACCGGCTCGGGCGGCGCAGGTGGCGGCGG
>OUNO011323187.1_pt1 | contig 20463 bp, 17 predicted proteins | sample 1779811 | NCBI WGS metagenome assembly OUNO01 (sample SAMEA3914804, study PRJEB12502) | metagenome | biome: forest; material: soil | place: Canada | collected 2010-06-25 | depth 0.3 m | reverse complement strand
TGGGAGCGCAAGATCCGCGTGTTCTCGGTCTGGATCCTCAACTTCTTCCTGGGACGCGACATCGTCTCGCTCGAGGCGCGTGCCTTCCCCCGTGCGGCCTTCGAGACTTTCGCCTCGCGACCGAAGCCACCGGCGGCGTAGTAGTTCTTCCTATCTTCCGTAAGGATTGGAGCAGACGCCCCCGTAGCCCAATCGGCAGAGGCAGACGACTTAAAATCGTCCCAGTGTGGGTTCGAACCCCACCGGGGGTACTGCAGGCGTTTCACTTTATTGAGCGGCTCGTTTCAGTAAATTGCACCGAGATCTGTTCGAGGTCGATTTTTCGATGTGTGTTGGGACGCTCATTCGAACCTGCTGGGTCGAATGCTGCTTTCGAGCTTGGATTTTGCGGGCTAACGAGGTTTAGCCTGCTTTTGGGCAGGCTGAAGTCTTCGTTACTGCAGGCGACGAGAAACTCGACGAGCGCTTGTGGCTACGGGGCTGGCGCGGCGAGGCCGGTTTCTGTTCCGCGGTTGAGCGCCTGGCCGTGTTCGTCTTTCGACGTCTGTACCGAATCCGGGTGGGGGTTGAGCGCTTGGTCTCTTCTTCAAAGAAGGTGATGATGCGTCGGATGTTCGATGAGACCGCGGCCAGGGTGGCGGCGATGTAGTTGAACGCGAAACCTCTGCCGGAACGTTTCTTTGAGTTCCCGATGTCTTCGGCGCTCGCGAGCTTCAGGAGGTTGTTGGAGCTTTCGACGAGTGAGCGCACGCCGAACCAGCGTTTCCAGGTCTCGCTTTTGCATGCGAACTTCTGCAGGAACTTGATGGGCTGCGGCTTCTTCCGCTCCGTTGCTCGTCCTTTTCTTTCGGGAATGAGGAGAGGGATGGTGATGCTTTTGCGCGTTTGGGCTTTCGCTTTTCCGGTGAGGTCCCCGCTGGGGTAGGAGAATCGTTGGAAACCGTCGGCGTCGACGACTCCTTTGGGGAGCATCCGGTATCGGCTGCGAGCCTCAATTAGTTTCTGGAGCTTGACTTCCTTAGCGGGCGCGCCGGCTATGACCTTCTTTGCCAAGTGGGGCGAACACATCCCCGCCGCGTACGACCTCACCGCCCTCAGATTGCTCGGCAGTGTTGGCGAGCCCATCAATCCCGAGGCGTGGCTCTGGTACCGACACCGCATCTCCACCACCGAAGTTGAGTCCGCCCTCGTCTCCCACATCGCCGTCGCGGAAGCCGCAGTCGTTAGTGTAAGCGATGAGACCACCGGGCAGGCAATTGTCGCCTTCGTCATCCTTCGGAGCGCGGCAGCCGACGATGTCGACGTCGACGCAATGGTCACAGACCTGAAACAACATGTAGGCCGCGAGATCGGCGCGATCGCGAAACCCAAACGCATCCTCATTGTGCCTGAGCTCCCGAAGACACGATCGGGGAAGATCATGCGAAGACTGCTTCGCGATGTCGCGGAAAACCGCGAAATCGGTGACGTTGCAACGCTCTCCGACACTTCAACCATGCGCGTCATCAGCGAAAGCGTGAGACCCCAAGAAGGTCGATAAGACACCGGGGATCGTTCGCCTCTGGCCAGGCGGGCCGCGTGACGTGTCGATGGTTCAGATTCCGAGTGCGGGCAGTAATCCAGAATCAAAACCGCTCGGCAACACCGGGTGGTTCCCGTCCACTGCACGGTCTACCGGGGCGTCAACTTGCACACTGGCACTGCGCGTTGACGAGGGGATCGTGAATTGGTACGGTTGCTTCAGCCAGTTCGTGAATCGATTCACAGGACTAGGGATGAAAGAAGTCAATGATGACAACGAAGTCCAGCAGGTTCCGTACCGTCCTGGGGATTTCCCCGCGCGCGCTGGCGTTGGCAGCTTTGGTCGCGATTCTGGCGGCAGTGTTCTGTTCTCCGCCTACTGCGGCATCTGCCGCTGACGAGTACGACTCGCTTCGCGCCAAGTGGGCGGGAATGTTGACCGGCGGGACTGGCTACGACCCATCCGACCCTGCCATAGCGGCGCGTATTTCCGACATCACGTCAACCGGATCGGGATATGACGCGACAATGGTGGCCACTCCGACCACGTACTTGTGGCCTGATCTGGTCAACACCGGGACATCCACGGCCGCGTCAGGCGAGATTACGACCGCGTACAACCGCATTCGAGCCATGGCACTTGAATACTCGACCGTTGGATCGACGCGTTACTCCGATTCAACGCTTCTGGCCCACATTTCGACCGCGCTCGATTGGATGAACGCGCACAAGTACAACTCCGGGTCGACCGAGTTCGGCAATTGGTTCGATTGGGAGATCGGCACGCCGCTAGCTGTCAATGACATCTTTGCCATGCTCTACTCGCAACTCTCCGCAGCGCAGATAACGGCAAACATGGCGGCCATCGCGCACTTCACGGCGAGCGTGACGCTCACGGGGGCGAACCGGGTGTGGCAGGCGACCATCATCGCCGTTCGGGGGATCATCAGCAAGAACTCGACGGTGATCGCGACGGGACGCGATGGGCTTTCTGGTGTTCTGCCCTACGTCGCGGGATCGGATGGCTTCTATGTTGACGGCTCGTTCGTTCAGCACACGAACTTCTCTTATCTGGGAGCCTATGGCGCCGCCCTCCTCCAGAACCTGTCAGAGATGCTGTACGTACTTCAGGGCTCGAGCTGGTCGGTGACAGACCCGAACCTCTCGAATGTATACGAATGGATCGACAACGCGGTTGAACCTCTCGTCTACGACGGTGCAGTTATGGACATGTCCCGCGGGCGTAACGTCTCGCGTTGGAACGAAACCGATCATGATGACGCCGCCGCGCTAATCCAGTCAGTAATGCTGCTTGCTTTCGGGGCAGGAACCACTGATGCATCGGCGTTCAATTCAATGGTCAAGAGATGGATCGAAACCGACACCTTTGAAAGCTTCTACTCCGGTGTGCCCATCTTTTTCATCGCCCGGGGCGAACAGATTGTTGCCGATGCCGGAATTGAGGTCGGTGCCGCCCCAATTGCGAATCACCAGTTTGCTGCTGGAGGTGAGGCTGTAAGTCTGCGGAGTAACTATGCATTTGGGCTCAGCATGTCGTCGAACCGCATCGCCAACTATGAGTCCATCAACGGGGAGAACCTCAAGGGCTGGTTTACCGGCGACGGAGAGACTTTTCTATACAACAGTGATTCGGGCCAGTTCGAAGGAGATTACCAACCGACGATCGATCCGTACCGGCGGCCCGGAACAACAGAGAACACGCAAGCCGTCCGATCAAGCTCGAGCGGGGCGGGCTACCTAGGCGGAAGTAATTGGTCGGGCGGCACGTCACTCAACGGTCTGTATGGCGTGGATGGTATGGATTTTGCCGCGTGGGGCAACACGCTGAAGGCGAAGAAGTCGTGGTTCACGTTCGACGATGAGATCGTCGCGCTCGGAGCAGGAATCACGAGTACCGATGGGCAGACGATCGAGACCACCGTGGAGAACCGCCAACTCGACCCCGCGGGAGACAACGCGTTCACCGTCGACGACACTACGGAGCCGACCACGCTCGGCTGGACCGCGACCGCAACCGGAGCGAGTTGGGCGGAACTCGCCGGTACAACTTCGGGTGGCGACATCGGCTACTACTTCCCCGGGGGACAGACACTTCAACTGAGCCGAGTAACGCATACCGGCACATGGACTGCATTGAACTCGCTCGTGCCTGACAACTCAGTGAAGTCCGCGGACTACCTCACCATGTCAATTAACCACGGTACGAGTCCTTCGGCGGCGAGCTACGCGTATGCACTGCTGCCGGGCAAGAGCGCTTCTCAAATGGCGACATACGCAAGCCAACCTGGTTTTAGCGTGCTCGCCAACACCAGCACGATCCAGGCGGTGAAAGACCAGGCGCTCAACGTGGTGGGCGCTAATTTCTGGGCCGATGGTACTAACTCTGTCCAGGTGAATGGAGCCAATTGGATTACCTCAGACAAGAAGTCGTCGGTCTTGACGCAGGAAACGACGGCCGGCGTCAATGTATCCGTGTCTGACCCGACGCAGATCAATACCGGGAGTATCAATATCGAAATCAACAGACCCGCCTTCGGTGTGGTCTCACACGACCCGCGTATCACGGTGACCCAGTTGACGCCGACGATCAAGTTCACCGTAAAGGTCGACGGCACAAAAGGAACGCCGGTCGAAGCGTCATTCGGCACGAGCAGTGGCGATCCGATCGATACGAATCTTGCCCTGGGTCTCACGACCGCGTCGATCACCTCGAGCAGCAACTACGTTTCGACTGCTTTTGAGGAAGCTCGAACTACCGACGGTGACACCGAGTCGCTGCCTTTGTCGATCGGTTGGAGCAGCAACAACACTCTCACGGCGAACCATTCGGAATACATCCAATACGACCTCGGTGCTACAAAGGATGTGAACGAGGTCGACCTCTTCGCAGCGGGTAAAACCGGTAGTGCCTCCTTCCCGCTCGACGTTCTAGTGTCCACTTCCACGGACGGCACCAGTTGGACCAACACGGTAACCCAATCGGCGGTGCCCATACCCGGTCCCACCGGGCTGAGGCTATCCTTCGCGACGATTGGCGCCCGATATGTGCGAATCACAGGGACGAGCCTGCGCCCGAATCCCAACGACGGCAACCGCTATCGAATGCAGTTAGCTGAGGTTCAGATTCGCGACACGGATCTCGCTCTTCGCGCTGCCGTGTCGGCCAGTTCTACACATGTGGGATCCGGGTGGGGCGTCGCTCAAGTTGTGGATGGCCAACGTGCGAGCACGACGGCCAGTGAGGGCTGGAGCAGCGAAAGCTCTCTCACGGTCAACCACAGCGAATCGCTCACTGTGGACCTTGGCGCGGTCACAGCCATGAGCTCGGTTGACCTCGCGCCGGTGACAGTCAATGGTGGCTACGGATTCCCGGTGGACTTCACCATCGAGACATCGACCAATGGAACGTCGTGGACGACCGTGGTGACGCGGACGGCATTTGCTGTGCCGTTAACTACTCAGCGATTCGATTTCACGGCGACAGCGGCTCGGTACGTTCGCGCCTCGGGGACGTCTTTGCGCCCGAACCCCACCGACAGCAACCTCTACCGAATGCAGTTCGCCGAATTTGAAGTGCGCTAGCGGACAGCTGCGAAGGCGCGGCCGAGCGAGCGTGACGGGTCGCCCGCTAGTGCGACGAATCGTTTCGCGATGAGGTCGTAGCCCTCCTGATTTGGGTGGAGGTCGTCGTAGAGGAGGTGCGCGTCCATCGTGCCGAACAGTTCCCGCCCGTCGAGCAGCCACAGCTGTGGATCGGTCGTCGAGCGGTGGTGGACGACGCGCTCAATCAGTACTCGAGTGCGCTCAAGCGTCAGTGCGCCGTCTGTTTCCGATAGGACTGCACGCGATCCCGCGTAGTGGCCAGGCTCGACTTCGCGGGTTGGTCCCGCCATCTGCTCGTGGCTAGGACAAGCGATCGCCGTAATAACAGCCAGCGGCGTACGTGGATGTCCCTCGCGAATCAAGTCAATGAAGGTGTGCAGCGCCGGCACGAGCGTGCGTACTGTGAATCCCGCATCGTTGACAAGGTTTATGCCGAGCTTCAGCGTGATTACATCGGCTGGCTGAGCCGCGATCACTCGGGCAACGAATCCATCCAGCATCGAGTTGCCTGCGAACCCAAGATTGGTGAGATCCACACCCAAGCTTCGCGCCGCCTGTTGCGGCCACGGCCCAAGCGGTCCGTTCGCTTCCAGGCAGTGACTAATCGAGCTGCCGTGGTGTACCCATTGTCGCTGGGGGGCAGTCGTGGATGCGATCACTGGCGCGTCTGCATCGCCCGAGAGGATTACAACGTTCGCGTTGTGCGGGAGCCAGATCACGATCTCTCGCTCGTGCGCTGTCTTCCCACCGAGATTCAATTCCACTGTCGTTCTGGCGGTGCCGTTCAGCAACCACGATCGATCAGGGTTCTCAACGATGACCGCGCCCTGGTGGATGTCGAATCTGTCAATGACGCATCCATGGACTTCCGCGACGAAGCTGGCGGGCTGAGCAGGATTGGGGTGGTTTGATGACGAGTTGCGAGTGACGAGAGCATGCAAGCGGACACGTGTGGCGCGAGTGAACAATCGCAGACTCGTTCCCAGCGCGTGGCCGGACATCCACTCAATGCCTAGATCCGCTTGCTGTCCACGCGTCCATGCTGGAAGGCGACGAGGATCGAGCCCCAGCGCACTGTCGACGATCTCGACGGCTCCATGTAAGCCCGCGCGGAGGTCGCGGCGGTCGATCGACTGCATGAAGGTCAACCCATTACCAACGAGGTTTTGCGGATGACAAGTCTGGGCTCGAATTGTGAGATGTCTTGTGCCTCAAGCCCGATGAGCAATCGTACGGCGCTCGCGCCCAGCGAGGCTGACGGGTGCCGGATCGTGGTCAACGGAACGACCGCGAAGTCGGCAAATTCGATGTCGTCGTAACCCACGAGCGATACGTCCTGCGGCACCCTCACACCTCCTGCCAGCAGCCCGTGCAGAATGCCGAGAGCGAGGAGGTCATTGCCGGCGAATATTCCGTCGGGCAGCGTCGGACGTGACAGCAGTTGTTGAGCGATCTGCTCGCCGTTTGCAGCGGTCTGCTGAGGGACAGTAATGGTTTCCAATGAGACGCCACGCGCATCTTGAACGACAGAGCTGGCGCCCGCGAACCTGGAGCGCACGTGATGGTGTGGGCCACCTGCAAGAAGCAGGCGAGTTCGCCCTTGATCGAGCAGATGTTGAGCAGCTAGCCGGCCGCCGAGGGTATTGTCGCCGGAAATCCATGGATAATCCCGATGACCTTCCGGCGCCCCGACGAGCACAAACGGCGTACCCCGCTCGCCAAGCGCGACCAACTCGCTCGGCACGTCATCCACGGGGGCGATGAGAATTCCGCCAACCCGCTGTGACTCGAAGAATCCCACATATTCGCGTTCTCGCTCGAGACTTTCGTTGGAGTTCGCGACGAGCACGAATCGATCATGCAACGACGCTTCCGCCTCGGCACCGGAGGCGAGCTCGGCGAAAATGGGGTTCGACGCGTCCGAAACGAGCAGGCCCAATGCTCTACTGTGGCCAACACGCAACTGGCGGGCGGCATCATTGCCAACGTAGCCGAGGGCCTCCACCGATTCCCGCACTTTCGCAAGCATCTCTTTGGAGAGGCGGGACGGTTGGCTAAACGCGTACGAGACAGTTGCGCGGGAGACGCCCGCAAGCGCGGCAACATCACTGATGGTGACCTGCCTGTGTGAGGGCTCGATTCCGTAGCCGGACTGCGACTGTTTGGGTGAGCCGGGCATGTGCATGGTGCTTTCTCGTGTGGGCTTGGCTAAGTCTGACTTCTGCACTACTGTAACGCAAAGCCGTGAATCGATTCACGAATTTCGACGAAGGTAAATCATGCAAGCGGCACACCCTGCCTTCTACACACTCTGGGCGATCAATGCCCCACTCGATCGCAGCGAGATGCGGCGCCAACTCGACGACTTCGCATCATCCGGTGTCGATGGTGTTGTCTTCCATCCGCGTTTCTATCCGGGAGCGCCGCCCTACCTCGACGATGAATTTCTGACCGATGTCTCGGATGCCATTCTCTATGCCCGTGATGCGGGCCTCGAATTCTGGATTTACGACGAGGACGGATGGCCGAGCGGGACGGTCGGAGGGCGGATGCTCGCTGATCGCCCCGATCTTCGACAGCGATGGATCGACCTCGTCAAGGAAGAGCCGACCGACTACCTTTCCTGTTTCGATCGAGACGGGCAGACGTGGTACCTGAAGGAACGATTCGGCGAAGGGGTCGACTACCTCAACCCCGCTCTCGCTGATGAGTTCATCGGCATGACCTATGCGCGCTATCGTGACGGCCTCTCCCGCGAGGCGTTCTCGCATGTTCGCGGCTTCTTCGACGACGAACCGGAGTTCGGGCTTGGCCACGCTCACGCTCAGCTCTCCGAGTTCGGGGCCGTGCCGTGGTCCCCAGGAATTGAAACGGCTTACAAGGAAACTTTCGGTGAGAGCCTGATCGCCGAGCTGCCCTCCGTGTTCTTCGACGATGCTCGTTCGGGCATAGTCCGCGATCGCTTCTGGTCATTGCTCTCCGAGACGTTGAGTGAGAACTTTCTCGGACAGCTGAATTCGTGGTGCATAGACCACGGAAAGATCTTTACGGCACACACGAAAGGCGAGGAACATCCGCTCTTTCAGATACCGACCGTGGGCTCACTGACACGTATCGCTCGGAGCATCGGTCTCCCGGGTCTCGACGCGCTCGAGCGCTTTCCGTCCAACAACTTCTACCCGCGGCAGGTCTCGACGGTTGCCAGGCAGTTCGGATCCGGACGGTGCATGGTGGAGGCCTTCGGGGGCGCGGGCTGGGGCGCCACTCCAGCAGACCTCGAGCGTTACCTGCTCTGGCTGGGACGTAACGGGTGCACGGATTTCGTGTTGCACTTGAGCCAGTATCGGCTCTCGAGTAGCGCGATCGAGGATTGGCCTCCGTCTCATCCGCGACACATCACGTGGTCCGCCGTCTACCCGGACCTCCTCGAGCGGGTTCGCGTAGAGCTCGGTCGGTCGATGCGACGGTCCGCGACCACGCTACTTATCTCGCCTCACCGTGGAATCTCGGAAGTCTTTTCCCCCTGGGAGTTCACGCAAACCAACATCCATTCGGCGCGTTCCTATCCTGATACGCCGGCGGGACGGATTAATGACGCATTCATGGCTACGGTGCGGGAACTCGATGCCGCATCGGTCGAGTACGACGTCACCGACGAGCGCACGGTCGAGCTCGACGGCACTTTTGGCGGCGGCCGGCTTCGGATTGGAACTGCTGTGTACGAGTCAGTGGTGGTGGCGAATGGGGCACGGCTCTCCGTCGACCTCGCAGAAAAGCTCTCGTCAATGCAACTGCCCGCCACGGTGCTGGAGAGGAGAAATGCGCCAACCGTGCCAAGTGCCGTGGCGCCGATTCTTACGATCCCCTTGTCGTGGGAGCTTCTCGGAGGTTGGTGCAACTCGCTTCTCCTGCCGGTCGCGTTGGATCAGAGTGGTCGGTGGTCGGCGACTGTAACGCTGTCGAAACGTCTGCCACCAGTGGAGTTGAGCCTGCGATTTGCCGACATAGTCACGTCGGTCACCGCCAACGGACGCATGGTTACAACAACATCGGGACCGGAGGGTAGTCGCGGCGTAATTGACGTTGATTCCACCACCAGTCTGTTGCGAATTGAGTTCAATTCATCAGGACAGGAAGCTCGTCCGTACGTCTGGGTGGAGGGACTCTTTTTCGCAAAATCTAAGTCGACGTTTGAGCTGCGAGACGACATGCTTCGCACGGCCGGCGCCTTTTATCTCGACGCGCCGACCCGACATGTCAGTCGCGATCTCGTCGCAGGAGGTTTTCCGTTCGCTCGACTGCCGATCGTCGTGTCCACCGCGTTCGTCCTGGACGCCGCGCTGGAATCGTTCAGCTTCCTCGAGCCAGTTGCGGACGCTGTGCGCATCGAAGTCGACGGGCGGGACTCCGGTTGGCTTTGGGGTGACCGTCTCGGCCTGCCGCTGGCTGAGCGCTTGGAGACGGGTACACATGAGGTGCGAGTGACGCTGATCCCGAATGGATTCAATCATTTCGGCCCGCATCACCATTACGTGGGTGACCCCTCCGCGGTGAGCCCGGAGCAGATGCGAGGAATCCGAAATTTTGCGGATTTGGACGGAGCGCCGCAGCACACGCATGACGACCTGTGGCGGTTTCGGCGCTATCAGCTGCCATCGCGACTTGTTGGGCATCAGGCTCCGAGTGGCCCTGTGCAAGCTTCCGGAGTTGACAAAGCGCGCGACCGCTCGTATCGTGCTCTTAGCCCTGTGAATCGATTCACAACGATAGAAGGATTTGGCCAATGACGGCAACGACCGCCCCGCGGACGCAAGACATCGTTGCTGCAACAAAGCCTCGAAAACATCGCAACGTCGGTTCCATTGGACGCCGCACGATTCTCTTCGCAGTCCCGGCGCTCGTGCTATATGCGTTCGTCCTGATCGTGCCCACGCTTCGGGGGGCTGTCTTTGCATTCACAGACTGGGACGGACTCACACCAGCGTTCAACTGGGTGGGGTTTGCGAATTTCGGCAAGGTGCTTAGCGATCCAGGTTCGTTGACAGCATTGCTCGTCACATTCGTGATCGCCTTCAGCGCGACGATCGTGCAAAACGTGATCGGGCTATTGCTGGCGCTGGGCGTGAACTCCCGAATCAAGTCGCGAAATGTACTTCGTGCCCTGCTGTTCGCTCCGGCAGTGATGACCCCGGTGGTTACTTCGTTTCTCTGGAAGTACATGCTCGCCCCAAACGGCACGATTAACACGCTGCTCGGTTCACTTGGACTGCGATCATTTGAGCAGAGTTGGCTGGGCAGTCCGACGTGGGCATTGTTCTCGATCGTGCTTGTCATCGTCTGGCAGTTCTCGGGTTATTCGATGGTGATCTTTCTTGCTGGACTGCAGTCCGTACCCGAGGAGGTTCTCGAGGCGGCGTCGATGGATGGAGCCGGAGCGTTCCGCCGCTTCTGGTTCGTCGTGAGACCTCTCCTCGCTCCCGCAATCACCGTGAACATCATGCTGAGCGTGATCGGCGGTCTGAAACAGTTCGACCAGGTGTTCATCCTGACGGGTGGTGGCCCGGGTGGTGCGACAAACACAATGTCGACGCTGATCTACAAGAACGCGTTTACGTACGGCGAGTTCGGGTACAGCATCGCGATGGCGCTGGTACTGGCAATCCTGGTCGCCATGATCAGCGCGCTTCAATATCGCGCACTTTTGAAGGGTGAGACCCGCGCATGAATCGCTATCGCGGTCGCACACTTGCACTCGAGATCGCCATGATCGTTGTGACAGCGATCTTTGCCTTCCCTCTTTATCTGCTCGTCAACCTGTCGTTGCGGTCGGGCCACGACCAGACGGATGCGATTATTCCAACGCTGCATCCCACCGCGGACAACTACGTGAACGCGTGGCAGCAGGCGGGCCTCGCCACGGCAATTCTCAATAGCGCAATTGTCACCGTCGCCAGTGTCGCGATCATCATGGTGGTATCGGCAATGGCGGCATATCCGCTGGTGCGGCTCACATCGCGACTTTCCAGTGTTGCGTTCTGGTTCGTGCTCGTCGGGTTGCTGCTCCCATTCCAGGTCGCGCTCATCCCGCTCTACCAGACGATGCGAGACCTCGGTCTTCTCGGCTCCGACCTTTCGCTCATACTCTTCTACAGCGGTCTGCAGGTACCATTTTCTGTCTTCCTCTACTCCGGCTTTCTTAGAGCCCTGCCGCGAGACTTCGAAGAGGCAGCCTGGATCGACGGAGCATCGAGCTGGACCGGTTTTTGGCGAATTGTCTTTCCGATGCTGCGACCGATCACGGGGACCGTCGTCATCCTCAACGCGATCCTCGTATGGAACGATTTTCTGACGCCGTTGCTGTACCTCAGTGGTAGTGGGCAACAGACGGTCCCTGTGGCGTTGTACAGCTTTCTCGGACAGTACGTGTCTGACTGGCCGCTCGTCTTCGCCGGCCTGGTGATCGGTTTGGTGCCCGTCCTCCTCGTCTACTTCCTGCTCCAACGATCGATCATCCAAGGATTCGCGGGAGGCCTCAAAGGCTGAGCCGCGCCATTCTTCACGGATGCAATCCGTGAATTCGCAACACCTGAGTTCGGCATTCACCGAATGACAACACTGCAACCACACACCAAGGAGATCCAAATGTTGAAAAAGCGAACGATGCTGTTTGCTGGCATGATCGTGGCCGCGCTAAGCCTCACCGCGTGCAGCACGGGTAGCACCACATCCGAGGGGAAAACGCTGACGATTGCAGCAACTACTACTTCGAAGCCCGCAGTCGTAAAGATCATCAGTGCGTTTGAAAAAGCCAACCCCGGAGTTACGGTACGTGCGACCTACGCCGAAACAGACGCCCTCGTCACCACCCTCCGGACCCAGCTCTCCTCCGGAACGGCACCCGACGTGTTCTCCGTTTGGCCCGGCTATGGAAATGCCGCGGGAATGAACATTCTCCAGAAGAGCGGCTATCTCGCCGACCTATCCGACCAGAGTTGGGTCTCTGACATCCCGGCAGGGTTGAAAAAGCTCACCACCGTCAACAAGAAGACATACATCCTGCCGGTTGCCGTTGTCGGAATCGGCGCGATATATAACGAGCAGGCAGTCACGGCTGCCGGTGGGACCGTTCCAACGACTTTCCCCGAGGTGCTCAAGTTTTGCGACGCAGCAACCAAGGCCGGAAAAGTAGCGTTCGCACTCGGTAACCAGGCGGCGTGGGTTACCCAACTCGTCAACTATGCATTAGTGCCGACCACCGTGTTTGAGAAGGACCCCAACTTCGACGCGAAGATGGCTGCAGGCAAGGCCACCTTCGCCAGTTCCGGGTGGAAGAAGGCGTTCAACGAGTACATCGAGATGAACACCCGCCACTGCTTCAACGACGATTCGCTCGGTACTAGCTTCGAGACCAGCGTGACCGACGTGGCGAAGGGCAATGCACTTGCTGTCGTTCAGGTCACATCGACGATCGCACAGGTGAGGGCCGAGGCCCCGGCCGGAGCGAAATTCAGCCTCTTCGCACTTCCGGGTGACTCGAATGCTGCCGACACCTGGATGCCTGCTGCAATGGGAGACACCTACGGCGTGAACGCGAAGTCCAAGGTCCCCACGCTTGCGAAGAAGTTCCTCGCCTTCCTTTCCAGTTCACAGCAGATCGCGAACTATGCGACAACCGCGGGCACGCTGCCGGCACTACCTAGCAAGGACTACAAGGTGGATCCCGCTCTGAAGGTGCTGGTTGACTTCCAGGCCAAGGGGCGCACCTACCCCTTCATGGACCAGCTCTGGCCGAACACGAAGATTCAGTCGGTGCATCTCGATGGAGTGCAGAAGGTGTTCGCCGGCACCGAATCGGTGGACGACGTGCTGAAGGCGATGGACGCTGCGTACGCAGAGGGCATCCACTAGCGAGCACATTGCTTCGCCAGCTTGCTGGCGATTGTCCGTACTACGTCTCCGAGTAGTAGCGGAACGTGACTAGCCGCCGTCCAGATGGGTCAGAAGCAACCCATCTGGACGGCAGTTTTCATTGCACCGAGATTGGCGTGACAGCGCAGCATGGAGACCGAGACTCGGGGGAGCTGACCGACGCGCCGGGCAGGGTCAGCTCTTGTGGACGAACTCGATGCTGGTTCCATGGGAATCGAAGACGCTGGCCGCGTAGTAGCTTGGCGTGAAATATGCGCGAATTGCCGGCCTCCGTCGTCCCGAGCCCGAGCCCGAGCCCGAGCCCCAGCCGCGATCGCAGCGGCATATGCGGCGTCGACTGCCGCGCGCTCGCCGACCGCGAAGCCGACGTGCGCTGCGGCCTGACCGGCATCGCCCTTTCTTAGCCAAATGCTTGCGCCGGACGCGTCCCCGTAACCGTAAAGATCTGCCACATCTTTCGTTCCGGGCGTCGACCGGTAGGTCCCGATCTTGCCCCACCCCAACGGCTCGAGATAAATTGCATAGAACGCTCGAGAGCGGGCTACGTCCCTCACCCACAAGAACACGTGATCGATCATCAGTACTTCCGTCTCTCACCCGATGCGGACCATCGAGTCCGTGCACTCGACGGCGAGCCTGCGCTCATTGTTCGATGCCCAGTAATGCGAGCGATAGCTCCCATAGCCGGATGGCGTTGGTTGGGTCGAGTGCATAGGCGGCGACGCCGGAGGTGGTGGTATTCGGGGCATCGGGGTCGAGGACGACAGCCTCGCTGCAGTCCTCGAAATAGCGTCCGCCGATTCCGTCTAACTGTGCCGAGGTAGCGACGAAGACGCTTGTTGCCGAACCCTGCTCGAGGGTCTTGATTTTCACTTCTGACGTCGCAAATGCCTCGGCGTATGGAGCTGACGCGCCGAGGGCGGTAGAGACCTGCGGGTCCAGGTGCCGCGACAGATTGGTTGCCGCGATCGTTCCGGGGTGGACCGCGTTGGCTGTGATGCCATCGTGCTCCCAGCGGCGCGTCGCTTCGACGGCGAACAGTACGTTGGCCGTTTTGGACTGTCCGTAAGCGAGCCCCAGATCGTATGGACGGGTGTTGAAGTTCACGTCCTCCAAAATCACGGGTGACCGCCGGTGTCCGACCGAGCTCACCGACACGATCCGCGCGTGGCCAGCAGCAGCGAGGGCATCATGAACCCCGAGCGCAAGTGCGAAGTGACCAAGATGATTGGTGGCGAACTGCATCTCCCAGCCCTCTGGAGTTCGCTGGAGTTCCGGCGAGCCAATCATGCCAGCGTTGTTGATCAGCAGGTGTAGCGGGCGTGTCCAGTCCGCGACAAACGCGGCGACGGACGCTTGGTCGGAAAGATCCAGCGGTGCAACACGGATTTGTTCGTTGCCCGTCGTGGCAGTGATGTCCCGTGCGGTCCGTCGACCGGCCTCTATGTTCCGCACGGCCAAAGTCACCTCGGCATTTGCACCAGCCAGTGCGCGGGCAGTCTCGACGCCGATACCGGATGATGCGCCGGTCACGATGGCTCGTTTGCCGGCAAGGTCGATGCCCGCGATTATCTCGGCCGCGGTCGAATCCGCCGAGAACGGGGTCGCAAATCGGTCGAGGTTCACAGCTGTATCTCTTTCCTAGTCGACGTGCGTGGTGCGTTCAGCCGCCGCTATTAATACTCTCTCTGGAAGCATCCGCGTCACAAAGCGAGAAACAAAGGCATTCATTCGCCCGTCAATCACGGATGCTTTACGCCCGCCCATCGCTCGGATCGCTGTCCCCACCACCTGCTCTACAGAACGTCTCTTCCCGACGAAGTCTCCGCCGCCCGCGCTTTCGAAAAACGGTGTTTCGGTGTCTCCCGGGATCACCGCGAGGACATGAACTCCCAGCGCAGCCACCTCCGCCCAAACTGCCTCGCTGAACGACAGAACAAACGCCTTGGAAGCGCCATAAACCGCCATGTGAGGCACCGGCTGAAAGGCCCCCACGCTGGAAATGTTCAGGATTGCGCCGTGGCCGCGCTCCACCATGGCTGGCAGAAACCGCATGGTTATTCCAACCACCGCGTTTACGTTCAGGTCAATTTGGGCTCTCATTCGCTCGGGGTCGGCGCCAAGAACGTCCCCGTGGTAGCCGACTCCCGCATTGTTCACAACGATGTCGACATCAAGTTGCTTCTTCCGCAGGGCCGCATAGAGTGCCTCGGGAGAGTTCGGCGCCGACAGATCCATGGCAATCGGAGTTACCGCGACGCCTTCGCGAGATCGGATCTCACTCGCAAGAGCGTCAAGCTTGTCCGCCGATCTCGCGACGGCCATGATGTTCGCTCCTGCCGCGGCCAATTGACGCGCGAACTCCGCGCCAATGCCAGTGGACGCACCCGTGACGAGCGCGACTTGTCCATCGAATCTTCTTTTCATGGCGTCCTCACATCAATTCGTTCGCGACGATTGCTCAGTGTGTCGACGGAGGAAGTCGACCTCGACATCAAGGACAGCGCGAAAGCTCACCCCTCCCTGATACACGTCGTAGTGCCCGCCTTTGCTGCGATAAAGCTCACCCTGAGAGGCTTTGGCCGCCACGGAAAGAGCCGGGCCGACTGGTGCCATTGAGTCTCGCTCGGCGATTACGAGCAGGATTGGACACCGGATTCGGGCCGCGCGTCGCACGGGTCGGTGGACCGAGACGCTCAGCAACGAGCGCGCGGCCACCCGGTTAGTCCAAGCCGTGCCATCTTGTGGGGTCATCAAGCTTTCGCCGAAGAGAGCGTCTGCGGTTGCGCCGACAGCAAGCGTGCCTGGCTCGCCGGCGCCCGGTACATAAATCGGCGGTCGACCGAACCAGGATCCAACTCGGTCCGCGAGGGCGAGTGCAAGGAGGCGAATTGATTGCGGCGGCCTGGCCATCGCTGCAGCAGCGAGGCCATCCACGAGGGGAGCTTGTGCGATCGCGCCCGCGAGCTCGCGGTCCGACGCCGCAAGCTCTACCACGTGCATGCCGGCAAACGACGTCCCCCAAACGAAGATCTGGCTTTCGTCGATGTCGGGTTGTGCTCGCGCCCAGCGCACTACCGTTCTGTAATCCTCGAGCTGCCGTGGAACTGAGAGGGTCTCCCGAGGTAGGCCGGTTGAAGCACCCCACTGCCGATAGTCGAACACGATGGCAACGTATCCCTCGCTGCGAAACCTTTCCGCAAACGGGGCGAGTCCGCCCGCCTTGACTGCTCCGATCCCGTGCGCCATCACGACAGCGGGGTGAGGACCGTTGCCCTTCGGGCGATACTCCCAGGCATCAATTTCGTCACCTCGGGTGGAGTGAATTCGCACCGTTGTGCGCGGCGGGGTTGAGTCGTCGTTGGTGGTGGCCATAGTGGATTTCCCCTTCTTGTTCATCGCTCTTGGAGGAACGACGTTGTCGCCTTCACCGCGCTATGGGATGATCCCGGCGGCCCGATACTGGGTGAGCTTCTCAGCGAAGCTGGACTCAGTCGAGCGCGCCGCCAGGAAGCCCGCCTCACGGCTCTTGCCCATGTCCGCGAAGGATTCCACGTCCCGGCCGAGGTCGCTGTCCGTGTGCCACCAGGAGGCTAACCGGTTGATGTCGTGTTCAATCAAGTCGTGTTTCCGAGCGATCCGACGCCACTCCGATTCCATCCCTTGCATTCGGAGTGCTAACGGGCGCGGCTCTGTCTCGAAGCCGACGGGTTCGACCTCGAACATTCTTGCAAGCCTCGGCCATAGCCACCGCCACCGAAAGACGTCGCCATTGACGACGTTGAAGGCCTCGTTTGCTCCCTGCGGATCTGTCCCCGCCCAGATGATTTGATCGGCCAGGAGGTCGGCGTCGGTCACATCGTTCACGCCATTCCACTGGGTCGCCGACCCTGGGAATATGAACGGCAAACCGAGCTCCCTGCACAAGGTCGCATACACGCCGAGCGTCAGGACCATGTTCATCGCATTTCCCACCGCAAAGCCCAGAATGGAGTGCGCGCGATGGACGCTCCACGTGAACCCGTTTCGCGCGGACGACTCGAACAGTTCGTCTTCCTGCGCGTAGTAGAAGTTGGGTGAGGATTGGCGGGGTTCGTACTCGTGGAAGGGCGTGTCAGCCATGACCCCCCGACCGTACGCTTCGAACGGGCCGAGATAGTGCTTGAGACCAGTCAGTAGTGCGACGTGCCGCACAGTTCGCTCAGGCTCAAGGGCCATGAGGAGGTTGCGGACGATCGCCGAGTTGGCCTCGATGTTCGCCTGTTCGGAGTCGCGTCGCATCCAGGCGGTGATCACCACCAACTCGGGGGCAGTGCCTGCAACGACTGCCTCGAGGGAGCCGGGATCGAGAAGGTCTGCGGTCAGATATTCGACGCGCGGTTCCGGTGTCTCTCCCCGCCTCGTGAGCCCGAAAGTCGTCCACCCATTCTCGACGAGGTGGCGAGCCGTTGTCTGCCCCGCAATGCCGGTGGCGCCCACCACAAGTGCTCGGGATGCGGCATTTGGTTGACGGCTCATCACGCTAGACCAACTCCGAAACCGTTCGATTCACCAACGTATCGTCGAGCCAATCGAACATTTCCTGATGAAGCCGAGACATGGCGCCAACGTGGCAATGCTCTCCGGCACCCTCCGCGTCGGAGAGTGTCACGACTGTTGTGGGCGCATGGATCGCCGCTGCAACCTGTTGGGGCTGGCCCTTGAAGAAGGCGTCGTTGTCGGCGTCCAGGATCAGGGTCGGGCATTGGATTGAGTCCGCGACGTCGGCGATTGTGTACGCCTTCGTCATCCTGATGTACTGGGCGGGCGAGTCCACTCCCATCGCCCAGAGCCCGTTGTTGATGGCCCACCGGACCCGGGTGCTTCTCCTTGCAATCAATCGGATGACGCGATTCGCTCGGCGATCGCTCTTCGCGTTGATCCAGTTGCTGAGAAATGTCGGAAGAGCGCTCTCGAACGCACCGTGGAAGTCAAAGACGCCGTCGTCGAGGATGATGGCTGCGACGCGGTGGTCGAACGCGGCCGCTCGCGCGACGAGGTAGCCGCCCAGGCTGTAACCGAAGAGTCCAATCTTGTCCGCGGCAATCTCCGGCCGGGTGAGGGCGAAGTCAATGACCGGGGTGATGACGGCTTCCCAGTCGGCTCGGAATACGAGACCCTGCTCACGGAGTGCAGCTCCCTGGCCCGGTCCGTCGAACGCCAGAACGTTGTAACCGCGCCGTAGTGCGGCTGCGGCAACGGCGAAATACGACTCCTCGAGCGTTGAGTCGTAGCCGTTGTTGTAGACAACGGTCGGCCTCGGAACTCCAGAGGAGTCGACGAGGTAGAGGTAGCCCGGTAGCGAGGTTCCTTCGTAGGGAATCGAAACTGCCTCGACTGGGCTGTCAAACAGACGCGCTGCAGCGGCGAAGCTCGCACGAGCCGCCGTCGAGATGACCTTGACAAGAGGATCGTGTGCGGGGGATTCGCGACGAAAGAATTCGGCGGTTCGGTAGTAGTTGGATGCGCGAAGGAACGCCTCACGCGCGCTCACTCGGTGCCCGGCGATGAGCTCCACCTGCGCGAGATCGTAGACTCGATCCGCTGTCGCTCGCCAGCTGGCCAGCCAGGACGACTCGTCCTTGTTCTTGATCTTCGCGGTCGTTGCGAGCACTTCGCCGAGATCGGCCCCGCCGTAATTCGCGAAGCCCGTGGTCCGCAGGGCTTCGAAAGAGAACGATTCGTCGTCGAACAGGAACTTCATTCCAACTCCCATTTGTCACTTCACTGGTTGCGTCGATACGGTTGCGTTTCGACGCAAGATCCTCACTTTACGCTTTAGCGCGTAAGGACGCAACGGTATCGTTCCGTCGATATAGTTGGGGGATGGCGACGAATTCCCCTGTGGACGAACGGCGAGTACGGCGACCAGCCGGCGCAGCGGTACTTCAGACTGACGTCACTGAGGCGATCACCAAGGCGGCGTTCGAAGAACTGGCGTCGACGGGGTATGGGCGGCTTTCGCTGGAGGCGATCGCGAAGCGAGCAGGTGTCGGAAAGACGGCAATCTACCGGCGCTGGTCGTCGAAGCAGGACCTCGTTGTCGCCATTGTTTCGGCCGTCGCCGTCGCCGCCATTGATCTGCCCAATGGATTAACTTTGCGAGAAGACCTGCAGGAATATCTTGCCGAGGCGGACCGCGCCTTAACGCACCCCTTGGCGGGGGCAATCATCCCAGATCTCCTAGCCGAGGGCGCCCGCAACGACGACCTGGCCCACGCGTTACTTTCCCGTGTCAGGGACCCTCGGCGCAGAAAAGCCGCGGTCTTGATAAGCAGAGCAATCAGTCGAGGCGAAGTTCGGGCGGATATTGATGTGGAGATGGCCCTCGACTTTATCGGTGGCCCGCTTTATTGGCGACTAGCCGTCATCCGGACCCCGATCGCGCCAGACTACTTTGAGCGGCTGACCGACTCAGTTATCGCCGCGCTCGAATCGATGTGAGGTCATGGCGAATACACACCGGCCCTCCACGCGGGGTCGGATAAGTCGATCATCGATCCTCGAGTTCGCTCTGTCCATCGCGGACAACGACGGGCTTGGCGCATTGACGATTCGACGTCTGGCGAGCGACGCTGCGGTTACTCCGATGGCGCTCTATTGGCATTTTCGAGACAAGAACCTCCTCCTCAACGCCGTCGCTGCAAACATATTCGAGAGAGTCGACGTTTCGGAGCAGTCCTCTGGTCATTGGGACGAGAGGCTACGCGCGCTCCTTTTCTCATACCTATCTGTACTGCGCACGCACCCGTCGGTCGCAGAGACGGTTTCTTCCAGATTCGTTGATTCAGAGGCTGGGCTTGGTTTGACCGAAGGCGTCCTGATGGTGCTGCGCGAGGCGGGTTTCTCGCGTGAGGAGGCGGCAGGGCTCGCTGGATACGTGCTGTCCGCGACCGCGACTCTCGTCCTCGCGGAGCACGTCTCAATCGGCGGATTGTCGCCACAGGTGGGGCATGCCACGCCGCGAGCGCGGAAGGCAGCGCTGAAAGCGCTCGATGAGGCGCAATTTCCCAACATCATCGCGTCCGCGGATGCGCTGGTCCACTGCGAACACGTTGACGTGTACTACTCGCGGGGTATCGACTTGCTCGTGCGCGGAACCAAGGATGTACAGCCAGCCTGACTTTCTGTTGGAGAGGCACTGCGGGCGGTGTCGCGAATTGAAGGCTAGCGAGTTGGTGCCGCGGCGTGTGGGCGGAGGCCCTCGACGAGCAGATCGAGGAGGCGTCCGGCCTGCTCGCGCTGCGCTGGCGCGCCGGCAGCGAGCGATACGCCGCTAAGCGCTACGAGCACGTCGTCGGGGTCGAGATCCGATCTCAGCACGCCGGCAGCTGCACCGCTGTCAAGGAG
>OUNO010004919.1_pt1 | contig 20469 bp, 16 predicted proteins | sample 1779811 | NCBI WGS metagenome assembly OUNO01 (sample SAMEA3914804, study PRJEB12502) | metagenome | biome: forest; material: soil | place: Canada | collected 2010-06-25 | depth 0.3 m | reverse complement strand
TCCTCATCCCAGCTCATTCGAATGTGCTTCTCCAGGCCTTCCAGGTCTTTAGGATCGTCCGATTCGTTCATCTATTTTATTTTCCATTGATCCGGGTTGAAAGGCAAAGCGGATTTGATTTTTGGGTCAAGCCAGTACGCTTCGTTTTCCTTTGAGTTCAGATCTTTTGCATAAACCGCGTCTTTGGTGCTGAAGAAGAGGTAGTTGTAGCGCTTCGGGTTCTTTTCGTCACCCAGAGTGAAGGTCACGGTGTCCACTTGAGTGTCCTTCGGCATTTTAACCCGTTCTTTGGAGTGTGAGTTGATCAGGAGGTCGAGGAAGCTCGTGATTTGTTTTGCATCCACCGGCTGACCCTTATCCGTTTGAGACCAGTCTTTTCCGTTAAAGTGGAACTCGGCTGGACCCTTGTAGTTTTTACCGGAGAGCGTGAGGAGGGTTGCAGTCACTTTTGCGGTTGAATTCAGGAGGGCGGATTCGCGCAAGTAAGCGACCGTCTTGTCGATCCCGTCGCGGAACTTGAATTCAACTTCGTAGATGTCCTTCCGGCCCGCCACTTTGAGATAGTAGTTCGGGTTTGCAATATCGTCTTCCTTCGCTTCGTTGATCTTGAAGTAGAGATCAAATGCCACCGGTTCTTTTTGGCCTTCAAGCTTGTACTGGAAGGTGTTTTTCGTGCCTTTCAAAACCGTGTCCGGAAGGAATGCTTTCGCTTTTGCCTGAGCGATGGTGGCAAAAATGGTTTCGATGCGGTCCCGATCACCCGGTTTTCCGTTGATCGTCCAGGAGCCGTCCTTCTGCACGCCTTCAAGCTTCCCATCGGAAATTTTAGCCGAGAATTGTTTCACGTCGCGACGGTCGAAGTGAAAAATGGTTTTTCCGCGGAACCAGGTAAGAGGCTTGTCGAAACTGACTTTGGAAGTCGGTGGAACGAGATAAACCTTTTTAGTGTCGAGATTATTGTCTTCGGATGAAGCGGCAAAGATGCGGTTTCCAATTGGATGATTTTCACCGAGCCAGACGGCCGCTTTCTTTCCATTTTCGAAGGTGACCTCGAAGAACTCAGCACCCAGGGTGGTGCGCTTCTGATCGCTCAATCCGTACTCGTCGAGCAAACGCTTTTGATTTTCCGGAGTCTCGACCGAAAGATCAATCGTTTCATCCGCCTTCAGATTCACGAACTGGGAAAGCATGTCCTTGATCGCATCCTCATCCGCTTCAGCTTGAATTGGATAAGTGAGAGCCCAGTCGCCCAAAGCGTCGACTCTGCAGGTCTTCTTTTCGAGACTTGTACATTTGCCTTCGACCACACCTCTGGTGCTCTTCAAGCGGAAGCTGGCAATCTGGGCATCATCTGGAATGTGAAGCGGAGTCTTTTCCCTGGTGTCTGCCTTCTCCTGTTTTGGTTTATGGGAGTAGGCAAGCCAGTAGGAGAAACTCCCGAGGACGAGCACCGTGGACGACAAAATCAGAGGAACTTTCCAGCTGGGTTGTTTCATGGTCTAGAGTTTCTTTCTTTTCACCCAGATGACGATTCCGGCAACCGCCATGAAGATCGGGAAGAAGATCACGCAAAGCCAGAAAATCGCAATCCCCTGATTCTGGGAGAGGTCGACCTGGCTTGCTGCTTCTTCTTTTGGACGAATGGAGATCATGCTTTCGTCTTCAAGTGCCCAGCTGACCGCGTTCAGGAAGAAGTCGAGGTTTCCACCGAACTTGTAGTACTGCGTGTTCACGAATTGGCTGGTTCCGAAGGCAACGATGCGGGTTTCACGAGCTGCTTTTGCGTCTTTTTTACCACTGGAAGCAATCGCAAGAGTGATTGGGCCCGGAATGTCGGCGCCTTGGTTGAACTGGACTTCGCCCTTCGCGATCGATTTCATGTCGGTCTCGCCCCAGGCTTGTTTGGAGGTCTTGGCAAGCCAGAGAACCTTAAGGCCACTTGGTGCAGGAGTGACAAGATCAAGTGGGCGCGCGAACGGGAAGTAGCAGGCTTGAGTCGCTTCCTTCGTGATCGGGCTGTCCTTGTTGAACAGATTGATCAAAGGAATGGAAGCGTCCGCGCCCTGGCTCTTGGAATACGGGTCGATGGTGAGAGCTGTTTTCGAATCGATTCCCCAGTTGTGGAGAATCGCTTTGAGTTCAGTGCTCTGATCAGCGGCTGCAATTGCAGCGTCGATGCTAACGACGAGACGTCCGCCGTTGTCGAGGTAAGCATTGAGTGCTTTCACTTCATTCGGGAAGAGGGCCTTCAGGCCGCCTAAGATCACGAGAGTGGAGCAGTCAGCAGGAACGACACTCTGTTGCGGAAGTACGATTTCACGAACTTCGTAGTTCTGGTCTTCGAGCCCCTTTTTCGCAGCAGCAAATGCGTTCGGAGCCGGATCATTGAAGCTCTGCTCGCCGTGGCCGATGGCAGTGCAGACCACCAGCTTCTTCGCTTTCGTGATCTTGATGATCTCGTTTGTGATCTTCTCTTCGGTTATGTCTTCCACGCGGGTGCTGTGGTCGCCATAAGCGAGAAGGAGGGTGTTTGCTTTCGTGATGCCCGCGGTTTTTGCGCGGGTCGGTTCCCGGTTCGGATCCACGGATTCGAACTTGAAGTGGGAAGAGAGCTTTTTGTAGTTGTTGAAGACCGGACGATACTTCTCGCGGGCTCCGTCGTCACCGAAGAAGGTCGCGTGGAGGTCGTCTTTCAGAGTGAGCAAGACCTTGGAGCTCTCGTCAGAGAAGGTGTGAACCTGCCCTTTGGTCAGATCGAGCTTCTTCGAATACTGGGTTCCGAGGAAGTTGATGAGACCGACGATTGCAACCACGAGGACTACAACGAAGATTGAGTTCAGGCCGAAAAACAGGGATCTTTTATTTAGTTCTTTTTGCTGGTTCATGATTTATCTCCAACGGTAGGAATCAAGCGCACGGTGAGTGAAGAAGAGACCGAGTCCGATGACGGAGAAGTAGAAAATCACGTCTGTGGTGTCGATCACGCCTACGCTGAAATTGTTGTAATGCTGAATAAGGGACATGTAGTCGAGGAAGTCGCTCCAAACCGGACCCGCTGCGGATGCAGCCCAGTTGATCAGCCAGGAGAAGAGACCCAGGCCGAAAGTCAGGAAGAAGGCCACAATCTGGTTCTCAGTCATTGACGAGAAGAGAACTCCGAAGGCGACATAACAGCTCGTCATCAGGATGGTTCCGATATAGCTCGTGATGATCGGACCTGCATCCGGGCTTCCGAAGGTGAAGAGAACCGCCGGATAAATCGTAGTGAGGGCGAGCATCGTGAGAACGAGGAGCATCGCTGAGAAGAATTTTCCGAGAACCATTTCAGTCAGGGTCACCGGAGAAGTCATCAGGAGCTGGATCGTCTGCATCTTGCGCTCTTCCGAGAAGAGACGCATGGTGATCGCCGGAGCGAGGAAGAGGAAGATCACGTTCATGTTCCCGAACAACGGGCGGATGATCCCTTCAGTCACACTCATGGGTTTGCCCATTCCGAAAGCTTTCGCCTGCATCGCCTGCATGTTGAAGTGGGAGAGGGAGAAGAAGAACATCCATCCCATGATCATGAGGAAGGTGGCGATGATGATGTACGCCATCGGGGAAGTGAAATAGGTTTTGTAGTCCTTGGATGCAATAGTCCAGGTCTTTTTCAGACTGAAATTCATGCTGGTTTCTCCTGTGTGGTGAGTTGGAGGAAGATTTCTTCAAGGCTCATTTTTTCGGCCGAGAATTCGAGCACGCCCATGTTTTCTTTCACGGCGATCTCGATAATGCGGTCGCGAAGTTCGCCCTGATCCGGATTGAGTTCGACGAGGAGTCTTGATTTCTCCTCAACGGTCACGCTCTTCACTCCTGAGATGGATTGAAGTGCGGAGACTCCGCTTTGGGACAGGTTCTTCACGTGCATTTGATACAGAAGGCCTGATTTCATCCGGCTCGTGAGACGTTCGATCGTATCCTGAGCGACGATCTTTCCCTTGTTGATGACGATGATGCGTTCACAAGTGGCAGTCACTTCCGGAAGAATGTGGGAGCTCAGAACAACCGTGTGTGCGCCACCGAGCGAGCGGATCAGTTCACGGATCTCGATGATCTGAACCGGATCAAGACCGACGGTCGGTTCATCGAGGATCAGAACTTGTGGATCGTGAACGAGAGTCTGGGCGATGCCCACGCGCTGACGGTAACCTTTTGAGAGGTTTCCGATGATCCGGTTTTTCACTTGGGTGAGACCCGTTTTTTGAACGGCACTATCGATCGCGCTTTTCATTTTCGCGCGCGGAACATCGTGAAGCTTTGCTGCGTACTCGAGATAGTCTTCGACGATCATTTCCATGTAGACGGGCGGGTTCTCCGGCAGGTAGCCGATGTTCCGCTTCACGTCGATGGCCTGATCGAAGACATCGAAGCCCGCGATCTTCGCGGTTCCAAAGCTTGCCGGCATGAAGCCGGTCAGAATTTTCATGGTGGTGGATTTGCCCGCACCATTCGGGCCTAGGAAGCCGACGATTTCACCCTTGTTGATGGTGAAATTCAAATCGGAAATGGCGGTCCGTGGACCATAGAGTTTCGTAAGACCTGAGACTTCAATCATGATCGCATTTCTCCTTGAGAGTCGTAGCTGGGTAATTGTGTGTTTTTCTAGCTATAATAGAATGAATCGGCTTGGAAATTTGTCAAGATCCTTGCGTGTCCGGATCAAACATGTCACCTTTCGGAAACATGAAAAATCAGGCATTACTTTGCGCGTTAATTGGAGCTGCTCTGGGCATGGGCTTTCAGACCGCCCAAGCGATGAATCCGTTCAGTAAAAGTGCTGGAGAGGCTTACCGGAACCTCCCTGAAGCGAAGAAGGGGGGAGCAATCTTCCTGAACCTGATCGCAAACCCAAGTTCTCTGAGTCCCCTGACCAATTATGACACCCGGGTTTGGGATGTAGTGGACGACCTTTACGTTCCATTCATGTTCCGGGACTACGATACCGGCGAATACTTTCCACTCCTTGCCGAGAAGGTCGATGTCTCGAGGGATCACAAAGTCATGACCTTCACTCTGAGAAAGGATGCCGTTTGGGATGATGGCACCCCGATCACGAGCGATGACGTCGAGTTCACCTTCCAGAAGCTCATGGATCCGAAAACCAATGCCGCTCACAAGCGCGTCTACTTCGAAGATTTCACTTTCGAAAAAGTGGATCCACAGACCGTCCGTTTCAAAGTGACGCATCCGAATGTGAACACGCTCGTTGAAATCAATGATGATTTCCGCGTGATCCAGAAGAAACAGTTTGTTTCTGAACCTGATTTCAACAAAGCCCGCGGGATCCTTTCTCCGGTTTCAAGTGGTCCCTACCGCCTGAAATCCTTTCAGCGCGATCAGAAGCTCGAACTCGAGCGGAAAAAAGACTGGTGGGGATACAAGGTTGTCGGGATGAAGAACCTCTTCAACTTCGACACCATTGTTTACCGGATCATTTCCGATCCTTCCCTGTCTTATGAAAAGTTCGTGAAAGGGGAGATTGATCTCCTTGAGATGAACGCCGAAGTCTTTGGAACCCGGGTGAAGGGTGCAGACAAGGACAAGTACGGCCCGAATCCTGAGACGGACAAGCCTCTTTGGGCGAAACACTTTGAGACTCGTGCACCGGCGCTGACCAACATCATTGGTTGGAACCTGAAGCGCCCTCTTTTCCAGAGTAAAAAAACAAGACAGGCACTGGCCCAACTGGTCAACTACGATGAGATCTTGAACAAGATCTACTACGGAGAAGCCGTTCGTTCTTTCTCTCCGTTCGGATCAAACACTCCGAACACCGCTCCCGAACAGAAGAAAAAGACTTTCCAGTTCGATCCTGCAAAAGCGATCGCACTGTTGAAGGAAGATGGATGGGCGGATGATGGTCAGGGTGTACTCACCAAAATGATCGACGGGAAGAAAACCCGTTTCGAATTCACCCTTCGCTATAATTCTGAAAACCCGATGCGCGCAAAAATCGCCCAGGTGATGCGCGAACAGTTCAAGAAGGCGGGCATCGTACTGAACGTGCAGGCGCTTGAGTACAATACGCTCGTCGAAACCATGCAGAATCGTGACTTCGATGCGCTCGTCATGGGATGGGGAAAAGGAAACCTGTATCAGGATTCCAAACAGATCTGGCACTCGAGCTCTTGGGAAAACCGCGGCTCGAACTTCGTGGGTTACAGTAACCCCGAAGCGGACAAGCTGATCGAAGAAGCAACGAATGAACTCGATATTCAGAAGCATTTCAAACTCAATCAGAAGCTCGCAGCCATCATCTACGACGACCAGCCTTGTGTGTTTCTACTCGAAGTCCCGGGTTTCTTTGCCGCCTTCCAATCCAGCAAGATCCGCTCGAAGAAGTGGGTCATGAAGTACGACGAAACCATTCCGGTCTGGATGTATAGCGCCCAGTAAAGTGATCTGATGTTCAACTACGTCGTTCGCCGCATTCTCACCATGATCCCGATGTTTTTCCTGATGACGGGGGTGTATTTTGCCGTGCAGAACTACCTCCCGGGCGGCCCCGTTCAGGAAATGCTTTCGCGAATCCAGTACGGTGGAAGTGAGGGAACCGGTCGCACGATGACGATTGATCAAGTGGATCGTCTTCGCACTGAACTCAACCATCAATATGGACTCGACCAGCCTCTTCCCGTTCGTTATTGGATCTGGGTGAAGAAAGCGGCGACTCTCGACTTCGGAGACTCGACAACCACTCGCACTCCTGCGATTGAAACCATTCGCGAGCGAATTCCGGTCTCTCTCGGTTTTGGAATTCCAGGTTTTTTTCTGACTTATCTCGTCTGCATCGGGCTTGGGCTTTTGAAGGCAGTTAAAAACGGATCCCGTTTCGATACCATTACTTCAGTCCTGCTCTTTGTTGCTTACAGCATTCCCGCTTTGGTTGTGTCCGTGGTGCTTTTACTTGTCTTCTGCACGGATCGAATCCTTCCCGGTGGTGCAATCTTTCCACTGGGTGGGGCGCATGCCGATTTCTGGGAAACTCTCGGCTCTGCCGATCGCTGGTGGGACTTTGCGAATCACATGTTTCTTCCGGTGGTTGCCTCTCTCCTCGGTGGATTCACTCTGCTCACACTTTTGATGAAGAACTCGGTTCTCGATGTCTTAAGCCATGACTTCATCCGCACGGCCCGCGCAAAAGGTTTGCCTGAAAAACGGGTGATCCTGAAACACGCACTTAAGAACGCAATTCTTCCCTTACTCGTGGGACTCGGCGGATATGTTTCCGCATTTGTCGCGGGTTCGATCGTGATCGAAACCGTTTTTGGTCTTCCCGGCATGGGCCGCTTGCTGATCGAATCGTTGAACTCACGGGATTACAACGTGCTCATGGGAGTCGCGGTCATTCAGTCGCTCGTGGTGATGTTTGGGCAACTCTTGAGTGACATTGCTTACGTCGCGGTGGATCCAAGAATTGATTTCGAGGGAGACACGCGGGGATGATTCTCGATCAGATCACTCGCAGTCGTTTTCGTTCCTTCTTCCGCCAGAAGCGCGCCAAGATCGGACTCTTTGGTTTTTTAAGCATTCTCGTTTTTTCCATGACTGCGGAAATCTGGTCGAACAGTAAACCGCTTGCACTCAAACGCGAGGGGCAGTGGTACTTCCCGGTTTTCGTTCACTACGGTCCTGCGACTTTTCAGATCACTGATTCAATGGTGGTGGATTATCGTGAGCTGGTTAAAAAGGATCACGAAGCCGGAAAAGCAACGACAGCATTGTTTCCAATAAATCCCTGGGATCCTTATGAGCAGGATCAGGAGATGATGGCGAAACCTTCTCGAGCGCACTGGCTCGGTACGGATGCAATCGGGCGGGATGTGACTGCGCGGCTTCTCTACGGAACGCGGGTGTCTCTCGCTTACGGTCTCATCTTCTGGATTGCCTGTTTTTTGATTGGTGGAACCATTGGTCTCTTTCAAGGATATTTCGCCGGACGCTTCGATTTCTTTACAGAGCGTTTGAAAGAGCTGATGGAAGTTCTCCCGTTTCTCTCCGTCGTCATTCTCGTGAATGGACTTCTGCGCGCAGATTCTTTCTGGATCACGCTTTTCGTGGTTGTTCTTTTCTCCTGGACTACGATTGCCTCTCAATTGCGTGCTCAGGTTTTATCGCTCAGAAAACGTGAATTCTGCGAAGCTGCCCGCGCAATAGGTGCCAAGGATCACCGGATCATTTTCATTCATGTTCTTCCAAATGCGATCACCCCGGTCCTGACCCTGACTCCATTTACCATTTCAGCCGGAATCGCAACCCTTGCGATTCTTGATTACCTGGGCTTTGGTCTTTCGCCTCCGACGCCGTCTCTGGGCGAGATGCTTCAACAAGGTCGGGCCTATATTCAGAATGCGCCTTTCTTGCTCGTCACGCCGACCGTGATCCTTTCCTGGATGCTGATCTCCATCAACTTGATCGGCGAATCCCTTCGCGAAGCTTTCGATCCCAAACGCTACTGATTTTTAAAAGGAAAAGCCCCGACTCCTGATCAAGGAGCGGGGCTTTTTCATCTGTTTGATTTTCTAAAACTAGCTGCGGTTAGGAAAGATGCCGTTGACGATAATGTAGTAGGTCATGTTGTTCGGCGCGATTTTTCTCAGGTCAGGAAGTCTGAAGTTTGTCATTCCGTCTCCGCCGTAAGTCGTTCCGATCAAGACAAAGAGAACCTGATTTTGGCTGATTGAAAGGTACTGACCGTTGCAAGGCAACCCGCCTGCGACGGTACCCGCAGTCAGTCTGACTTCTCCAACCACTCCATAACTGGATGAACTTGTTCCAGCCGCCGCGTTTCCGGTCTGATTACCAAAATTGGGATTAGCTACAGAAAGAGGGGCGTTGGTTGTCCCGGTTCCGGTGAGAGTGGAGTCAGTGCTAACGGAGGTGAGACCTGATGGACCTGCGGGACCTTGTGCACCGTCTTTACCGTTTGCGCCGGCAGGACCCGTGGCACCTGTTGCACCTTGTGCACCATCTTTACCATTTGCACCGGCAAGACCGGCAGCACCTGCAGGACCTTGTGTTCCTGCGACGCCTGGCAAACCAGTTGGGCCGGCAGGACCTTGTGCTCCCGCGACACCTGGCAGACCAGTTGGACCAGCAGGACCTTGTGCACCGTCTTTACCGTTTGCACCGGCAGCACCTACTGAACCAGCAGGACCTTGGGCTCCATCTCTACCATTTGCACCAGAAGGTCCTTGAGGACCGGCAACTCCGGGTAATCCGGTCGCACCGGTTGGACCTGCGAGGCCGCGAGCTCCGGCGGCACCGGCAGGACCTTGAGTTCCTTGTAATCCCTGAAGACCCTGAGGGCCTGCGGGGCCTTGCATTCCAGTTTTTGGTCCGACCCAAACCCCTTGGCTGTTAATCAGAGGGTGGCCATTTACGGAGATGATATTTTGAACGTTGCGAGCAGGTTGGAAGTTCAGGCTTGATGCGCTGATTGTGCTCGGGATGATGGGGAGTCTTTCAAAAATTTTGATTTCTTCCGAAAAAGCTGATGCTTTAGCGTAAGAAGCCGTTCCAAATAATACGGTCATGGAAGCAAGTGCGAGGACGATGTTTTTACGAAGGTTCATTTTTTCTCTCTCTCTGTTTCTCTCATGAATAGGGGATGCACCGGGTATGCCATCGGGATTCTCCAATGAAAGCAAAAGGAACATGCGATTCAGGGTGACCACGGATTTGACAGGCGTGTGGTGTGAAAATGGGTCTAAGGTGACACGCAACGAAAGTCGTTTATTAAAAGCGGAAGGTTTCGATTTCAAACTCCATTGGCTTGATTTTCCAAAACGTCTGAACTAGCGTTTGAATCAATGTATTACCCGTATCAAAAAGGTCAGTATGATGTGGCTCCGGGATTTTTTCCGTTGAGCAAGTCTTTCGGAAACGGTGAATGGGATCAGCGCCTCTTTCAAATCGGGCCTGATTTCCCTTTATATCGTGCCCAATTTGAAAGAAATCGAAGTCTTGAACCTGCATCGAAATATGTCTGTCTTGCAAAGAGCACAGACCACGCGGCCGTCGGTTCCATCGTAAAGTTTCTCGCAACCAAACTCGCAGAAGAATACCCGCTTCAAATCAAGCTCAAGGAAATTGGTGCGGACGAGTTCAGTCTGGAGAATGATTTCACCGGAGAGGTCATTATTTTTTTCATCTCCCGAAACACAGTCAAAGTGGTTCGCGGTGGTTTCAACTATGAGAGCGGGTGGGACGCGATCGGTGCCCAACTCCCCGAAGACATGGCAATCTGGAAAATGAATCCGGACGGATCGGAAGAAATGGAAGCCCTTCACTTGAGCGCTCCCAACTACTGGGCTGCGGAAGATAAAGTGGGACGTTCTTTTGCCGTCGTTCATGCTCCTGTCGCCCACATGGAAAAGATCACGCCATGGGCGGTTCAACTGCTCGATGGCATTTTGAAAAAAGGTCCTTACGTGCGTTTTGCCTGGGGAGTGGGAACAGACAATCGTCTGAACCATCACCCGGAGCCCGCACCGAACGTCGATTCAAGCGAGTGGCATGGCCGGAGTTTTGATCCGAATCAGCCGAAGCTTTATGCTCGCGTGGAACGCCAGGTGCTTTGGGGATTTCCTGAACTCGGGCGCGCAATCTTTACGATTCGCACGTACTTTCAGGATGTCGCTGAATTGAAAAAAACCAATCCTGAAGCCGTGAAGGGATTGATTCAAGCGATCGAATCCATGAGCCCGCAATCTCTTGTCTACAAAGGACTTAAGGATCACAAAGAGAATGTCCTTCGGTGGCTTGCAGCTGACGAGGAGCTTTGCTCGTAAATCTTCCATTGGGATCCTTCATGAAGTTTGTAAAAAATATTCTTTTCTCGTTGCTCCTTGTAGCCTGTTCCACGCCCTCCGTCCGCGAGGTCCGGCAGGACCCATCTTCTTTCGGCATCCAGGATGCGATGCTTGATTCAATTGTGGACGATCTTTGCAATAAACAGATTGTACTCCTCGGGGAGCACCCCAGTCATGCTTTCGGACGAAGCTTCGAACTGAAGAGCAGGATTGTTTCAAGGCTCATCGAAAACTGTGGCTTCAATGTATTTTTGATCGAGAGCGGGATTTATGGATATTTGAACGGGACGCCTCCGGATCTACATGCTGCGATCAAACCACTCTGGAGTGAGACCAGGGAATTTGAACCCCTGATTCCGTTTCTTGCTGAAAAAGTCAGGATGAAGAAGTTGTGGATGGGGGGCATAGACGATCAGGTGGACAGAAATGACACCTACGCTCGATTCCAGATGGAAAAGGACCTGACATCAATTCTTCCGGTTCGTGATCGGGAGAATTGCCTAGTTCAGTTTCAAGGGAGCGAGATGCTTCATTATCCGGTGAGCCTTCCCGCTACGGAGGATGCATTGTTCGGGTGTTTGAAAGAGATCAAAAGAAAAAGCAGGACTCAGGAGCAGTTGCAGATGGCAGCCAATCTGGAGCGAATGTTTTTGAGGTCGTTTCAAAGAGAGCGGGGAGCAATTTCGGAAGAGAAAGAGTGGATGGAGCGTGATCGTTCGATGTTTCTGAATGTGCGCTGGTTTTTGAAACGGTTCCCGAAAAATTCAAAAGTGATCGTCTGGGCAGCGAATTCCCATGTTGCGAAAGCGTGGTCCGGTTCCTCAGGTCCGAAGGAATCTCTGGGTTCCTTGATGCAAAAAGAATTCAAGGGCGTGTACTCTGTCGGTTTCACTGCCGCCACAGGATCTCAGTCAATGCTTGGAAAACCAGCCTCACCATTGGAGCCCGCTCCGGCAGATTCGATCGAGTCCAAGGCGTTCGAAGGGAGCGGGGACCCGTTAAAGTATTTGAATCACGATCAGCTCACAGCGTATGGAAATATTTTAACCCGGGCACTCGGATCGAAATTCAAGTCCGCCCCTCTTGATCAGATGTTTGATGCGCTGATGATAATCAAAGACGAGCACTCCACTCATAGCCTGAAGCCGCAGTAATGGGCTAAATCAAAAATGGAGCGATGAGTTTTCCCATGATTGCAGATCACAGTAGCGCTTCAAAATTTGAATGGCTATCAGCGCGAATCGAGGAACAGTTTCTGCCCGAGTTTCTTCTTCGGCGCAGTCACGATGCTCGGCTGTCTCTGGTTATCCGTGAAGTCCTTTTGTTTTCCAGCCAGACGTTTTTCACGGGTGTACTCACGAAGCACTTCTTTGTGCTGGGCCTTGTGCGGCTGGAGGAGAGCCTGCTGAATCTTGCGGTCTTTCCATTCCTTCGCGACATAAAGCGGCTTCATGCCCATCGGGTTGTAACCCGACCAGTACATTGCTGTCGCAAGAGTCATCGGAGTAGGAATGAACGCCTGAACCTGCTGGAGGTTCCAGCCCTTGTCTTTCAGGTAGTCGTAGATCTTCTCCATCTTCTCGTGGGTTGTGCCCGGGAAGCCTGAAATGAAGTACGGAACAACGTATTGCTCTTTGCCCGCTTCTTCGGAGATCTCTTTGAAGTAGTTCACGAACTCGTCGAAGTTTTTGAGGCCTGGCTTCTTCATCAGGTGAAGAACTTCGTCGTCCATGTGCTCGGGAGCAACCTTCAAGTGACCACCCACGTGGTGCGTGATCAATTCACGAAGATACTCATGTCCTGCTTTTTTATCGGAGAGTGCGAGATCGTAGCGAAGGCCTGATGCAATGTGGATCTTGCGAATACCCGGAATCTTCTTCGCCTTCTGAAGCATCTCAATCTGAGGAGTGTGATCGTGCTGGAGTTGACCACAAACTTTCGGATGAACGCAGGAAAGTTTGCGGCATTTGCTTTGAATCTCAACGCTCTTGCAGCTCGTTTTGAACATGTTTGCGGTTGGGCCGCCGATGTCGGAAACGATCCCTTTGAACCCTGGAACCTTGTTCATGTTGTCGACTTCTTGCAAGACGCTTTCGGTGGAGCGGGACTGAACGATCCGGCCCTGGTGAAGGGTGATCGCGCAGAACGAGCAACCACCGTAACAACCGCGAACCGAGTTCACGGAGAAGCGGATCATGTCAGCCGCAGGAATGCGGTGCTTGTACATCGGATGCTGTTCTTTGGTGAACGGCATCTCGTAAACATCGTCCATCTGCTCAGTCGTCATCGGAAGGGCCGGTGGATTGATCACCACTGCTTTTCCGCCGTGATACTGAACCAGGCGTTTTCCGTTGTAAGGGGAAGCTTCGTACTCGATGAAGTAAGCCGCTTTTGCGAACTTCTTCTTGTCGTCGCGAACTTCGTCGTAGCTCGGGATCGTAAGGCGACCTTCGAGGTTCCGGGCGTGATCTTTGGTGGAGAGGAACGCAATCCCGCGCTGGGTCTTGATGTAATCAAGCGCGCGAGTGGTTGCTTCGTGACCGAGGACAACCGGTCCGCCGATTTCACTCTCGGCTTTTTTAAATTGTTCGACCATCATCTCGGTGGTGCGTTCACCCATTCCGAAGACGATGAATTCTGCGTTGATCTCGGCGAGAACGGACGGTCTGACCCGGTTCTGCCAGTAATCATAATGCGCGAGACGGCGAAGAGAAACCTCAACACCACCAGCAACGACTGGAACATCAGGAAACGCCTGCTTCACGAGATCGGCATACACCATCGCTGCGTAGTCCGGACGTTTGCCGCCGACGCCGCCTTCGGAGTACATGTCATCCGAGCGTTTCTTTTTGTTCGCGGTGTAGTTGTTGATCATGGAGTCGACGGTACCGCTGGATACGCCGATGAAGAGACGAGGGCGTCCCATCACTTTGAAATCTTCGTTGTTCTCTTTCCACTTCGGCTGGGAAATAATTCCCACGCGAAGGCCAAGCTTCTCGAGCCAGCGTCCAAGGCATGGAATCCCGAACGTCGGGTGATCGACGTAAGCGTCGCCTGAAATCAGGAGCACATCGAGTTCATCCCACCCACGCCATTCCATTTCCTGGCGATTGGTCGGGAGAAACTTTTTGGTCGCTTCTCTACGAACGAGTTCATTGGTAATGATTGGTGGTTGCTTTTGACCTTGCTGCATCGCCCCGGACTATAGCCGAAAACGGCTCTTTAAACAAATCCTATTTACTGGGGCCTTATGTCCGACAAAAACACTCTGAGTGTGAGATGCCGTGAATAACCTTTTAAATCAAAAACCTTTTTTCTTCGGGCATTCCCATCAGGCATGGATGCCGTGCGGATGGGAAAAGGCAGGATGCCTGCTGCCCGAAGAAAAAAGGTTTTTGATTTCAAAGGTTATCCCCGTACACTCAACACGTGAAAATCAAACAAGTTCTAGAGCAAATCGAGTCCCGCATTCCCACCTCCGCCCGCGAAGACTGGGACCAGGTAGGCCTCATTTCCGGTAACGGAAACCAGGCCTTCAAGGGAGCCGTAATCGGTGTCGATCTCACCGAGAACCTGTTTGATGAAGCGATTCGCACCAAATCAAACCTGATCATTCTTCACCATCCGCCGCTCTTCCCGAAGGGGAAGGGGATCGAGCGCCTGGTTCTTGGAAAAGACAATGATCTTCACACACTTGTTTTGAAGGCCTTCCAGAAGGGTCTCTGTATTTACGTTGCCCACACCAATTTCGACCGCTGTGCGCTCGATGGAATGGTGAAGTTGGCTGCTGATCTCGGCGCCGAACCGATTGCGCGTGTTTGGGAAAACCCGGCTCCGGGCAAAACTCTTTTGAAGAAACTCGTGACCTTCATTCCAACCGATCATTACGAAGCGGTTCGGGATGCCTTGTACATGGCCGGTTGTGGCCATGTCGGCAACTACGATTGCTGCGGTTTCGGGGCATCCGGCCTTGGAAATTTCCGCCCGCTCTCCGGTGCTTCTCCGTTCTTCGGAAAAGTAGGACATCTGGAAGAAGCGGAAGAAATCCGTTTTGAAACCATCATCCCGGCCGGGATGGAATCCATCGCAATTGGAACCCTTCTCGATGCGCATCCATATGAAGAAGTGGCTTATGATATTTACCCAGTCGAACAGGCTCCCGTTAAAAAAGGCCTCGTCTGGGGCTTTGGTTACGGATTCGTTGCGAAGATGAAGAAGCCGGTTCCTTACGCAACTTTCGTGAAACGCGTGAAAAAGGTCTTCAAGGTTCAGAGCCTCCTGACCAACACCCACTTCCCGGCAATGGTGCAGACGATTGCATTCACGCCAGGCAAGGGATCTTCATTCGTGAACGCGGTGAAGTCACACAATGCCGACGTCTACATCACAGGTGAAGTGGGTTACCACGGCTCCCTCGATGCTGCTCGTTCCGGCTTGAATGTGATCGAACTCGGACACCGTGAGAGCGAGCTCTATTTCCTGCTTACCTTCCAGAATTGGTTCAAGGAGTGGGAACTGCCGGTGCAGATTCTGGACGAGCGCACGCAGGCGATTCTCTAGTTTTCCCGACAGTTTCAATTGAGTTTAAATTCATTTGACGCCCGGCGCTATCGCGCGTTAGGGTGCGCTCATGAAAAAGATGATTCTGGTTCTTGGAATGAGTTTGTTAGCTGTTTCCGCTCAAGCGGGTCGCGTAGAGAAAAGCCTTCAGAAGTTTGATGGAAACTACACGACGGAAAGCAATTCCGAAGAAGGGTGTTCTTCACCTATCCGGATTGAATCAAGCGGAAGAAATCTCTCTGTGTATCTGGAAAGCGGCGCAGTGTTGTTCAGCATTGAATACGTCGGACAGAGTCCTCGCAAGAAAACGGATTCCAATGGATTCTTTTCATATTCGTATCATGAGTTTGGCACCCTGAGTTTGAGTGGCAGACGGGTGGCGGATTACACCTATGGTTCTCCTTTGTTGGTTGGTAACGGGGCAGAGAATGTCGTCCGTCTGACCAAAGATGGAGTAGTGATTCCAGCAAGCGGTATCGATGAAGCGAACTGCTTTTACAAAAAAGTGAACTAGGTTTTAATTCAGACTTCAGTAGCAAAAGGTTTTACCCATGAAAAAAATGATTCTGGTTCTCGGAATGAGTTTGTTGAGCATTTCCGCCCACGCGAGTCGGATTGAAAAAGCCCTTCAGAAGTTTGAAGGAAGCTACACTTCCAAAGGCGACACGAATTGTCCCGAAGCCATCAAGATTGAAGCCGGTGAAAAAAGTCTCACCGTGAGATGGGAAAACGGAACCTTCACGATTGATGGCATTGGTAATCCTCCTGTGAAACTCGAGGATTCCGACTGGATCGCAATCTGGCACTACTATGCGGTTTCTGACCTGAGTCTGAGTGGTAAACGGGTTGCGAGTCGAAATTATGGAAACCCTTTCTTTGTGACTAACGGCTTGGACCATCAGGTCCGTCTCACAAAAGATGGCGTGGCAATCGATCACCCTTATTCCTACGACGGTGGTTTGTGTTCTTATAAAAAAGCGGACTAAGAATCAGTTTCTGTATTCCTGAATTTTCTTCAGGAACACCGCTCCGTATTTTTCCTGCTTCATCTGACCGACTCCGCTGACCATTAAAAGTTCAGATGAATCTTTCGGGAGTAACAAGCACATCTCGTGAAGCGTCTTGTCCGCAAAGATCACATAAGGTGGAACCTTCGCGTGTTTTGCCAGATCGAATCGAAGTGATTTCAGGGCTTGGAACAACTCGGTGCGACCGTGATTCGCAAGCGCCTCTTTCGATGCGGCCGATGAAGCGGACTTCTTCTGCGGTTTTGTCGAAGCAGTGCCTTCCTGTTTGCGAAGATGAATCTTTTCACCGCCCTTTAGGAGCCCGTGGCAACGCTCGGTCAATCCAATGCTCCGGTACTCCCAGTTTCTGATGGTGAGGTATCCCTGATTCAGGAGCTGGCGGAGAACACTGTTCCAGTGATCTTTCGACTGCGCTTCTCCGATTCCATAAACGGAGAGCTTGTCATGTCCGCGTTCCGAGATTTTTGCTGATTTACTTCCGCGAAGAACATCGATCACGTGTCCCGCACCAAAGACCTGGCCTGTCTTGACGATGGTGGAGAGGACTTTTTGGGAATCCTGGGTTGCATCCCAGAGTTGAGGTGGATCGAGACATACGTCGCAGTTTCCGCAAGGCTCATCCAGTTGCTCGCCGAAATAACCGAGGAGAAACTTTCGTCTGCAGGTTCCGGCTTCGCAGAGGGCAAGCATGGAGTCGAGTTTGTAACGGGCGATTTTCTTGTAGTTCTCGTCCGCTTCGGAGGTTTCAATCATCTGGGAAAGCTTCACGACATCGGCAAGGCCGTAGACCATGAAGACGTTCGAGGCTTTTCCATCGCGGCCCGCCCGGCCGGTTTCCTGATAATAGCCTTCGATGCTTTTGGGAAGGTCAAGGTGTGCAACAAAACGCACGTCGGGTCTGTCGATCCCCATTCCGAAAGCGATGGTTGCAACAACGATGATTTTCTCTTCGACGTCAAAACGTTTCTGGGCGCGGGTGCGCTCCTCAGAAGAAAGTCCCGCGTGATAAGCGACGGCGGGATATCCCATCTTTTTAAGACTTTCTGCCACTCGTTCGACTTTCGAGCGGGAGAGGCAGTAGATGATCCCTGTATCTTCCGCGTGGTTGGCCTTGATGAACTGATCGAGTTGCTTCAATTCCTCGTGACGCTCGAGAATCATGTACTTGATATTCGGACGGTCAAAAGAGGAAACAAAAACCGAAGGAGACTTCATCGCAAGTTGCTGGATGATGTCGGCCCGGGTCTTTGCATCCGCAGTCGCCGTGAGTGCGAGTGTTGGGACGTTTGGAAACCGGATCTTCAGTTCGTTTAAGCGAGTATAGTCTTTCCGGAACTCATGTCCCCACTGGGACACGCAGTGCGCTTCATCGATCGCGATGAGGGATGGGCGCACTTGAGAGAGCAGGGAATCGAGCGATCCGGAAAGCACGCCTTCCGGCGACACGTACACGAGTTTGATTTTTCCCTGAAGAATCTGCTGAGTGACGGCGTAACGTTCACTTCCAGTAAGAGAAGAGTTGAGGAAGCAGGCCTGAACGCCGTATTCCTTCAGGTTCACAACCTGATCCTGCATGAGGGAAATAAGCGGAGAAATGACAAGGGTCACGCCATCGAGATAGAGGGCTGGAATCTGATAACAGACCGATTTCCCGCCTCCGGTCGGCATGATGGCAAGCGTGTCGGTGCCATCGAGAATGGACTCAATGATCTTGAGTTGATCGAAGCGGAACGAGTCGTACCCGAAGGTCTCTTTTAAAATCGAATGAATCTTCTCGCGGCGAGGAGCGTTCATTTCTGGTGAAAGAGGGATGGACCCACGTTCGAGATGACGCCGCCGCCGAGACAGACTTCGTTCTGATAGAGAACGACATACTGGCCCGGAGTCATCGCTCGCTGAGGTTCGTTGAAAGTAACCCGGATCTCGCCATGTTCCTTCACGGAAACTTCGCAAGCCTGGTCGATCTGTCTGTAACGGGATTTCGCTGTGCATGCGAATTGCTTTGCAGGAGGTGTGCCTGCAAACCAGTTCAGCTCGCGTGCATCGAGGTAGTTGGCGTAAAGAGCCGGATGCTCGGATCCGCGGGCCACTACGAGCTCGTTTTTGTCTTTGTCTTTCGCAACGACAAACCAGGGTTCACCGGATCCGCCGAGATTGAGGCCTTTTCGTTGCCCCAGGGTGTGGAATGCAATTCCGTCATGCGTGCCGACGATGGTTCCGTCGATGTCGCGGATATTGCCCGGTTTCGTGCTCACGTATTGGTTCAGGAAGGATTTGAATTTGCGTTCACCAATGAAACAGATTCCGGTGCTGTCTTTCTTTGCACTCGTTGCGAGATTCTCCCGACGAGCGATCTCCCGGACTTCCGGTTTTGGCAGATGACCGATCGGAAAGAGGACTTGGTTGAAGACCTGACCTTGAACCGCAGTCAGGAAGTAAGTCTGATCCTTGTTCGAATCGCTCCCGCGAAGCAGTTCCTGGGTGGACCCGTTTGCGGACGGTGCGTTTCGAGGGCGGACCTGGGCGTAGTGGCCGGTCGCAAGGTAGTCGCAGCCGAACTCGATCGCCTTTTTCAAGAAGAGGTCGAACTTGATCTCGCGGTTACAGAGCACATCCGGATTGGGTGTGAAGCCCGCTTCGTATTGTTTGAGAAAATCCTTGAAGACGTTATCCCGGTACTCTTCGATGAACTCGATGGAGTAGCAGGGGATCTTGAGTTGGGAGCAGACCTTCTGAACGTCTTCGAAGTCTTTGGAGGCTTCGCAGTCGCCGTTCTCGTCTGTCTCATCCCAGTTCTTCATGAAAAGACCAAGCACGTCGTAGCCTTCTTCTTTCAGAAGATACGCTGCAACCGAGGAGTCGACTCCACCGGACATCCCGAGGATGACTTTTTTACCTGTTCCCTTTTTCATGGTGCCCTGAAACATAGCATAAAAGGCGGGGAAAAGCGAGGTCAGGCTCCGCGGGATCTCTGCCAAGGGTGCCTTTGATAAGGTGCTGAAATGTTAACGAATCGTGGTATAAACGGGGGGAATGCTGAAGGCCTTTCTATTATTTTTAGCCCAGGGAGCAACCACCATGACGAATGCAAAAACAAACACCCCGGGTTCTCTGGACCACCGCTTGGATGAGGTCATTCAGCACGCGATGACCGAAAAACGGATCATTGGAACCGTGGTGATCGTGGCAAAGGACGGGAAAGTCATTTACCGGAAGGCCCATGGTCTGTCCGATCGCGAAGCGGGGAAGCCGATGAAGGAAGAGGCGATCTTCCGGTTCGCGTCCCTCACCAAACCCATCACTTCGATTACGGCTCTTCGTCTCGTGGACAGGGGCATTCTTCATCTCGAAGATCCAGTCACGAAATGGCTTCCGGACTTCAAACCGAAACTGCAGGACGGAAGCACGCCTGTCATTACGATCGAACAGTTGCTCAATCACACTGCAGGCCTGAGTTATCTTTTTCTTGAAAAACAGGATGGGCCTTATCACCAAGCAGGGGTTTTCGACGGTCTTGCTGATTCCGGCATCACGCTCGATGTTCTGGGACGCGTGATCGAGAAAGCGAGCGGAAAGAATCTGGAAGAAGCGGTTCACGAACTGGTGACTGGTCCTCTTCAGATGAAGCACACCCGTTTTGTCGCTCCCAAAACCTGGGAGCTTGTGACGCCGTACTTGAATCGTGATCCGGAACCAGTCCGCATGGGCGAAAAGAACTTCAAGGTTCCTCTCGGTTCAAGTGAGATCACTTTTTCTCCGGCCCGGGCTTACGATCCGAGTGCTTATTTTTCCGGTGGCTCGGGAATGCTTGGAACCGCTGATGATTATCTCACCTTCCTCGAAGCGATCCGAAAAGGAGCGCTTCTGAACGGACCTCTGATGAAGAAGGTGTTTACCAATTCAACGGGTAGTCTTCCGATCCCTCTTGCAGGTTCGGGGTGGGGTTGGGGATTGATCTCCGCACTTCTCTTGAATCCGGAAAAGGCAAAAATGCCAATGGGTCAGGACTCGCTCGGTTGGAGCGGAAC
>OUNO010000188.1_pt1 | contig 20474 bp, 20 predicted proteins | sample 1779811 | NCBI WGS metagenome assembly OUNO01 (sample SAMEA3914804, study PRJEB12502) | metagenome | biome: forest; material: soil | place: Canada | collected 2010-06-25 | depth 0.3 m | reverse complement strand
CGGTATGCACATATGGCCTCGCCCAGTGTCGTCACGGTCGGGCAGAGGGTTGCCGCCGGTACAAAACTAGGCACCGAAGGCGCTACCGGTTTCGTGACTGGAGCGCATCTGCATTTCGAGGTGATCAAGCACGGCGCTCCGATCAATCCACGCCCCTTCATGGTCGCCCACAACGCACCTTTGGACGGCAGCGCCAAAGGACACGTCCCGGTTGGACCATCGGTCGCCGACCAAACGTTTGCGACGACCCGAGGGAAGTTGGCAGCGACCCGCACTGACGGGCAGAAGATCACGATCAACTCCGAACAAATGGACAACGCGTCGACCATCATCCAAGTTGGGCAGAAGGCAGGAGCTGGGGCCCGAGGCGAGGTCATCGCGCTGATGGCAGCGCTTCAAGAATCGACACTCAGGAACCTCAACTACGGGGACCGAGACTCACTGGGACTCTTCCAGCAGCGTGCCGGGTGGGGGACTGCCACACAACGCCGGACCCCCGAATGGTCAGCGAGGGCGTTCTTCGGCGGGCCGATCGGCCCCAACCATGGATCACCCGCCGGTCTACTCGACAAGCCCAGCTGGAAGTCAATGAGCCTCGGCCAGGCGGCCCAAGCCGTTCAAATCTCCGCCTTCCCGACGGCCTATGACAAATGGCAGCCAGTCGCCCAGGCGATCCTCGCGAGGATTGGTGGCGCAGTGGCACAAGCTGGCTGTGAGACTGGCAGACCAAGTTGACGCAATTCTGGGCCGCACGATGACCGTAGTCCTTCGCACAGTCGCGGCTCGACCGTGTCCACTCGGGCCGAAACCTGGACCTTGAGGGGTATGAGGATCCAGCAAGCCCGCCGCACCAACCCCTATCCATGGACCTGGGAGATCCCCACCGCCGCGATCGTGGTGGCGCTCCTGTTGATGATCTTCGCGCTCCACCTGGCGCGTGCCATTGCATACTTCGTTAGCGGTGCCGGTCTACAGTTCACGCCCCGACCGATGCTCTTCTCCGCCATTCCCGGTTTGGTGACCGGCGATACCGGCGCTGGACTCGCCGCCTCCGGCGCACATGTCACGAATGGGCAGCTCTGGATTTGGATCGGACAGACGGAACTTTTCGTATTGCTGGCAATGGGAGTACTCGTGCGATCAGGTCTACGGCGGTGGGGTCCAGGCCGGATCCAAGGCATGGCCACGCCCAATGAAGCCGAACAACTCCTGGGAGTTTCCCGCCTTCGACGCAATGCCCAGGTGATACGCCCGGACCTCTACGCCAAAGCAGGGCGACGTGACAGGCATTGATCCCAGCCAAGTGGGCTGGCGCCTGGGGACAGCGGCTCAACCGCACACCAAGCGCAGCTTGTGGGTGCCATGGGACAGAACCACTGGAGTCATCGGGCCACAAGGATCCGGCAAGACCCTCGACCTCCTGGTGCCAGCACTGCTTGGTGCACCGGGCGCAGCTTTGGTCACACTGACCAAGGCGGACGACCTGCTGCTCACCATCGACGCTCGTAGCAGCGGCGATCGGCCATGCTTGGTTCTTGACCCGTTTGGCCTCGCGCCCGGCTTGCCTGAGCTGGTGTGGGATCCGATCGCAGGGTGCGTGGATCCGATGATCGCCGAGCGCAGGGCGAAGGCCTTCACTGCCGGTACCGTCGTCGGCTCTGTGGCTGGTGGGCATGGCGACGATGCTGCACGTTTCTATGCTGCAGAAGCAGCCAAAGTCATCCAAGCCTTCTTCCACGCGGCGGCCCTGGCCGGCCATGACCTCGATGAAGTCCTGCGTTGGGTCGCCAACCCGCGCGCCGCGACCGAACCGACGGAAATCCTACGTGAGCACCCGCACGCGGCCCCCTTCTGGCACGGCCTCCTCCACGGAGCCCTTCGCGGTGACGACCGAACGGCCGGCAACACGGTCACCACTGTTCAACAGGCACTGAGCCTGTTTTTCCAGGCGGACATTCGTCGACGCTGCATTCCATCGGCCGGACGCCCAGCTACCGACATCGCCGACGTCATCTCCCGAGGCGGCACCGTCTATCTGCTTGGGCGCGAAGACCCCTATGCGTCCGCCTCCCCGCTCATGACCGCTGTCGCCGAGCACGTTCTCGACACTGCGCTCGGGTCCGCGAACCGATCTATGCACGGCCGATTGTGCCCACCGATGCTTGTTTGCCTGGATGAACTCCCATCCACGGCACCCTTGCCGACATTGCGTACCCGGATGGCGAACGAGCGAGCTCTTGGACTTTCGTTCATCTACGCCGTCCAAACGTGGCGGCAACTCGCTTCTATCTTCGGCGAACACGAAGCACGCGCACTCTTTGGCCTCACCAACGTGCTCTGCATGTTCGGTGGCTCCAAAGATGTGGCCTTCAACCAAGAGATATCGGACCTACTCGGCCCCGTGAGAGTGACCCGCCAAACTTGGCAGTCGGGCATGATGCCCGGACGAACCACCGCAGCCGAAGACATCCCCATCCTCACAGGCGCCGAAGTGCGCCAACTGGAAGAGCGACATGCGTTGGTCGTCGCCGAGAATGGGAAACCAATGATCGCCAAGCTCGCTCGCGCCATTGACGGCAAGCCGGGCAGCAGGCTCCTCGCCGCCCAAACATCGACCAGGGTGCAGATCGATCAACAGCTTCGAAGTTCAGTAGACCCATCAGCACGCGCAGTCGCAGCCCTGTTTGAATCGCAGCGCCGAGGACTCGCAGGAAAGAACCTGTAATGGAGGTTGAACCTCAGCCCGAACCCGAGCCGCTTGTGCAACCCTTCCCGCGCCCGAGGGGGGCGGTGCGACAGGCCTACTGGGAGTTGGACCTCGCCTGCAATGGCACTGCAGCCCAAAAGAGAAGTCTCGGCAATGCTGATCAATTGCCGCGTCCGTGGTCCCCAGGAACCTGCCGGGCTGCGCAACTTCGGGAAGAACTGTGGGAATGGCTCGATAAAGTCGTGGTTTGGATTAATCACGAGCTCGTCTTTGACCCCGTCGATTTCATTCCATCCTGCTGGCCTCGGCACGCCGACTTGGTCAACGAAATCGCTGTATTGGCTGATCTACGCCGTAGTGCCGATCTCACCTTTTCCAGCGTCGCGCTCGAGGAATGGCATCGCAATGCCTTGCCTGCGTTTCTCGGGCGCATGCGACATCGCGTCGCTGATCATTGCACAAACGGTCACTCAACAGGGTGGCCATCAGCCGGTCGATTCAACCGACAGCTGGGCGACCTGGACTCTTCCGTGCGAACCCGAGCCTTCGTCCGCGATGTAGAGAGTGTTCGTGAAGCCAGCCCTACATCCGAGAAAGCGACCGCCATGCGGAATTTGAAGAGCGTGGATTAGCGACGACCGAGCGGTGCGATGAGGGTCGGCCGCCGAGAGACATGTGCGTGCCGTGTTCCTCGGCGCATGTCGCCGTGTTGCAAATGCGGCGGAATGACGCGACAACCGCGGCCTATCCGGATGTGCAAGTGGGCGGCAAAATGGCATGGCTGCCCGGCACCTCGCGAGACGTCAGCAACGGACCGCTGACCCAATTATTCAGCTCTCTCTAGACGTCTGGATCCCCTTCGCGTGCTACTACACATCCGACTGCTTAGCCAGATTCGCGAGTCGGTCACAAGTTGGGCGCCTCGCCCCGCGTCAGGGCCCGTTAGCCGAAGCGAAGCACGAGCAGGCCCACGACCCGGACAGCCAACTCGGCATCACGAGCATCCGGGTTCGGCCCATGATGCGCGTCACTACGCTGATTTCGGATTGACGCGATCCAAGTTGCGAGACTGTCGACCGCAGCCGCTAGCGGGGTGTCGACTCCGGAGAGCCACCCCGCCTTCCGCGCAGCTTTCAGTTGGTCCCCGAGCTGACCACCGGTGTAGCCCAGATGCTCGAGCAGCATCTGAAGAGCTGTGCCCGCATCGGTGACTGCGTCTGCGGCGTTGCCGGCCGCTAACTCTGACAAGGCCTCTCGTAGCTTGTCGTCGACCGCACGCAAAGTAGGATCGCTCGTCACAAGCGCCGCCAAGGGCTTGTCTATCAAGACCGCAGCCCCTAGGTCTTCGCGCAGGATGAGCTCTCGACCGCGGATCGCAAAGATTGAGTCCGAGAGAACTACATCGACTGCAGAAATGAAGGCCGTCTCGTCTTCGCGGAGCCAGCCGGTGCTCGGGAGGCGTGCATAGCTATCAATCCATGCGCCCACGGCATCCAACGCCAAGGGGCAATCCCCGTGAAGAATGAACCCTGCGAGGTCGTTGAACGGTTTGGGCAGAAACTGCGGATGGCCACTAGTCGGGCGCAGCGAAAGGTCCCCGCGGACCTCGACCATGAGCTCGATCGCGATGTTGGCCATCTCGTGGGCGGCGTACTTGAAGCGGGATCCCGGCACGACGACCTTCGGTTGGTGTCGCTCCACGAGAACTACCAGTTTATTGCGGGCCTCTTTCGTTAGAGGATCGATGAACATTGCTCGGCTCATGGCCCGCTCATGGCTGTCGACCGGGCGACCGCTTGATGGCCGGGCGCTTACGTACTCGCTGTAAAGACGCGCCTGGTTCGGTCGAATATCTTCGACGGGTTTCATAGGCACAGCAGCTTGCTTAGGGGGTCGCCGGAACAGACTCACCTCATAAGTATGGTGCAGCCCAGGAGGTGGCACGCGCCTTGCAACCCGAATCAGGCACGCGAAAGGCCACGGCCGCGCCGCAGCGGGTCCACCGGATCTCGAGACCGGACGGCATGATCGCGGCGCAGTGGCAAGGATCTATGCCGCGGCGGGCCACCCGCACATAGGCAGATCCGGATGTCCGAGACGCGGCCCAATGACGCACTTGCCACGCGCGACGCAGTGCCCAAGGGATCGGTTGTCAAACGGAATCTGATGAGTTCTTCCATCGGATCGACGCGGGGGTCCTGCAGACGAGATTGGGCTCAGTGGATGATTGCCCGGTCAAAGTTCGCCGCAGGATAGCGGTCTAGATTCCTGATAAGCCTGGTCGTGTGCTGCAGATCTTCAGGGTGGCACGCCACCTCTTTCGTCGCCCCACGTATGAGCAGTGAATTGATCCAGTTCAAGCTCTGCTTCGTCCGGACGCTCACGTCTCTGAGCTTTCGTTCGGAGTAACACGCGGCCAAATGTCGATGAATGGGCACGATGATGAGGTCGGCGTCGCCGACCGCGCCGGCATCCTGGAAACCGAATAGGCCAGCTTTGCGTCGGCCGTGCAGGATCGGTGTGTCAGCGAGCACCAGGCCGGGAAGGTCTTCGCTCACGCTGATGAGCTGAATCGTCCATTTGGCGAGGACTTTATTGACTGCGTTGGTGCTGTTCCTGACGCTCACTGGGAGCAAGTCTGGGCTTGTAGCGAACTTCTCGGCTTGCTCGGCCACTATCGCTGCGAGCTCTCCCGAAGCAGGGGGCCGCCCCTTCGCAGCCTTGAAAACCTCAAGAAGCTCTGCGCTGCTTGCCAGGTCAAGAACACCTTTAGGTAGGTAGTCCTGGACCAAGGCGACGTGCGCGTCTCGGAAGGCGTGACTGCGAATGAGGTGAATGGCTGCCAAGCGGTCCAATGACGTCCGCTGTCGAGGTGTGATTTCGCGAAAGCCCACGATGTCGCGGACTGAGTTCAGGATGACCTTTTCGTCTCTCGCGAACTCCTTCTCGAGCCGGTCGTCGATCTGGTCAAGTGTGACAACGGACAAGAAGTCTTTGGCTCGCCAATTGTATTTGATTGACCTCCTGGCATGGACGACATCGCCCGTCGAGACGTCTACGATGCCGATCTGTGTTCCATCCGCAAAGTTTTTCTGGTACCCCCGGGACACCAGATGTTGCTCTCGACGTGTGGGTTCGCTGGACACACTTGATAACACTAGGCGCTCAGCTGTTATTCAGGTCTGACTATGGCGTGGTTGCAAAGGAGCAGCCTGCCGTGATTCGTCTCAGCCGAACCGGTTTTGACTCCCCGTGAGGCGACTAACCTGAGCCACACAGGCCACGAGACCTAGTGCCAACCGCACTGCATATCCTTCGGCGCGGCACACTGCTCATCATGACGGACTACAGCATCGACTACCTGAAGCGCCTCAAGGCGGCCATCGAGGATTTCGAGGGTGCATTTGAAGCCTGGATGACGACGCAAGTTGAGGGCGACCACATGGGGTCACGTGGACTGTTCCCCACTGTCTGGTCGAAGGAAGACGCAGACCCGGCTGAAATCCGCAGACTTGAGTTGCAGGTTGCGGAAGCCGCCGGCGCAGCTGCCACGGCGGTCAGCGTGACAGGTGCGTACATCGTCGTCGCCGGTATGGGTGCGCTCGACCCAGTCTCGAACTGGTTCACCATGGCGAACCCAAAGGCGATCTTCGCGCCGCACGACATTAGGTCAACTGCGGCGAACGTCAAGGGCCGACTGAACGCCATGCTGGCTGAGGCCGAAGCAGCCCACGATTCCGAAGCGCCTGGATTCGCGCCTTCGCAGCTACATCGCCTGGTCTGGACTGCGGCGGCCGCGCACTGGACGACCCACCAGTATCGAGTCGCTGTTCGCGAGGCCGCAGAGGCACTGACGTCGCACTGGCGCGCCAAACTTGGTCGAGAAGACATCGACGGCACGCCGTTCTGGCAGGAGACCCTGTCCCACGGGGAACCGGTCCCCGGTCGGCCGAAGCTCGTGTGGCCTGGAGCGACCACCGACAAGACAGCCAAGAGCATGCGTGGCGGACTCGAGCCACTGGCGAAGGGACTCGCAGATCTCGCCAGCGGACTGAGTTTGACCGTGCGCAACCCGACCACACACGGCAGGAGCGAACTAACCGAGCAGGAGGGAATCGAAAGGCTCGCGGCCTACAGCTATTTGGCGCGCCTGCTTGACCAATGCGAGATCCGTCGCGTCGACTAAGAATCGCTCGCGGCGGATGACGCGCAGGGGAGCGCTTCCACACCGCGTTCGGCTGTGGCGCGCATCCATACCTCGTCAGCCGAGCGAGTGGGAGCAACGGCTGGTGGACGTACCTACAACCAATCCTCCGGTATCAGCGCACGTCCGTCCCGCCAGTTCTCGACTAGCGATTGAGCAAACCATTCCTCGTCAATCTCGGCGTGCTCGGTCATGATCACCTGGAACCCAGCCCGATCTTCCGTAGCATCGAACGCGATCCTGAGCAGCCTCTCAGCTGCGGCCATGTCACCAACCCGCTCGGCCGCGACTGTGACCGCGTCAGTTTCCCGAGGGAAATAGACCTGGCTTGGCTGGTCCAGAAAGAGCATGTGCGGAACAGGCCTGTTTCCGCTCGCGTACTGCTCGTGCAGGGCCAAGTGGGTGACCATGTGGTACGCGACCCAGGCTTCGCCGCTGCCGATCCGGCTCAGTGGGATCGGTCCATCCGGACCATCCACAATCACGGTCAGGTCCCTGGCGTCAAACCGCACGGGGAAGTCTGACCATTCGAGCTCAAGCGGTGCCGCGGCCGCTGTCATCGCCTGGGATATCCGCGAGACGATCGATGCCATTCGTTCGCGTACGGCCGCCCCGCCAAGACGTGCGTCGAGTTCTTCGATCTCTACTCGCAATCGCGAGACAGAGAGCCGGAGCGATGCAAGGCGTGACTCCTCATCGACCGATTCGAGGAACAACGTTGTTCGACCAAACCACAGGAGTCGCTGATCTCGCTGATCCACCGACTGCCGGATGCGACGCGCCTCCAGTTCGAGAGCGTCCAAGTCCCCCGTTGCTTGGACCATCCCCCTGCGTAGCTCCGCGGCACCAGCCGTCAGATCCTCTGCCAGCGCACGCAACTGAGGCGGATCTTGTGAGAAAGCGCCAACCGTTTCGTGGAGGCTGTTAAGCGAGTTGACGACGTCAACATGGGTCGGCAATTCCTCGTCAAGCGTCGACGTGCAAAGTGGGCATACGTGAATCTCGACGGGGTCAATTGCAAGTTCGGCCCCCAGCTTGAGGCGTTCGAGTTGATCGGACGCAGCTGTGTCAAACGCAGACCGAACATCGAAGAAGTCGCGCGTTACCGCAATCTGCTCCTGGACGGATTGATAATCGTCGCGCAAGGAACGCAGACGATCGCGCAGTTCCCTTCTCCGCGAATCAACGCGGTCAGGTGTCTTTGACCCATCCAGCTCACGCTCTCCAGCCTGTTCAACGGAGACCTGTCTCAACAGCTCGATAGCTTCGGCGCGTCCTAGATCGTCTGGGACGATGTCGACTAGTACTCCCAGATCGTGGCCCTCGCGTACCAACGTTGACGCGCGCGAGCCCTGGACGTCGGCTAGGTCCTCGAGTTCCTTGAGTTGCTGCTGCAGTCGCCGGAGCTCGCGACGCTTCTCACCCAATTGCCTCGCTTGCTCGAGATCGTCGGCACTGACGGCTCCGAGGAAGAAGGGCAACGTGTCTCGGATCGACGCCTTCGCGAAATCATCACCCTCCCGATGAAACAAGAGGCTTGGACTGCTGATCTCGTTCTGACTCTGGAATAGGAGCCGTGCCGCATGTCGAATAGTTGCGCTGTACGACGGGGCTAGCCGAGCGTCAGGGTCGGCCGTTCGCGGTATCCCCGCCAACTCGGTCAGGAGCGCCTCTAAGCCCGGGACATTAGTTACCGGTTCGAGTTCGGCCGCCGTCGGCAAAGTTGAGGGGTCGCGAGCGACGAACACGTCATTGGAGGCATTCCGGCCAACCTCCGGACCGCGCCGTGCAATAAATACGCGAGCGATCCCCAATTGGACTTCGATCGCGTACCAGGCCACGTTGGACCGGATTACCCCTTCTGCCACCCGGCACTCGCTGCTCGCGAGGCAGTAGTCAACGATATCGATGATCGAGGACTTTCCTGTGCCGGAATCGCCAGTGATGATGTTGAGAGCGTTAATACGGAATTTCAACTCGCGAGGCTCTCGACTGCCATGGGGGTACAAGACAATACGAGTCAGCTGGAATGTCACAGGGATACTCCCCACAGAGTGAGTTGATACTGCCAACTGCCATTTCGGGCGAGCCAACGGCCCAACTTCGGACAGGCTCCTAGGATCTCGCCGGCGACGAGTTCAGTTCGATCAATGCGAGCTTGGGTCACGCGCCTCTCACCAACTCCGATCGTCAAGTCGGGCCGATCAACTGCGATCAGCCCGTCTCGCGCCCCGACCAACAGGGCCTCTTGCACGTAGGGCCGCATTAGTCGAACTCTCTGAGGTGTGAGGAACCTGATGTCCGGGTGGTCTGTGAGCCACACGACGAGATCGGTGCGAGACGTATACGGCAACTGCTCGCGCGAGTGTTGATGTAGGAGCAGAGGTATGAAGAGGAAGGGGAGCGCCCACGGAAGACGGTTGCCGCGTTCGGCTTCATATCCCTTCGCTACCTGCCTGATGGCGAATGCCAAGAAGAACGGGTTGAAGAGATTCGCCTCTTCCTGCACTCGCTCTCGCCATGCTGGCAAGGCGTTCACGCCGACTCCTCCTCAATCGCGGAAGCGAGCAAGTTCTCGAAATCCGGATGCCATCCCACCCGCAACTGGTCGCTGAGGATGTGAAAAGAACCTCGAGTGACGAATCCCGCCGTGCACCTTGGCCGAATGGGGAAGTCGGCATCGAGTTCGACCCACTTGTAGAGCGCCTTGGCTTCGCGCTTCATCTCTTCAGAAGCGGCTGCCGGTCCCAGCTCATCGCACATGACGTTGAACCTTCGCCGCCATTCGTCAATCAGACGACCTTCGTACTCGGCCAGATCACCGACCGTGAGGAGTTCTCCTCCGAGCCAACGCGACCTTTGCGTGAACGCCTGCATGTACTCTTTCGCGGCCTGAAGCACTCGCGAACTTGAAACCGGCAGGAGCGCGAGTTGCTTCGAAAATAGGCGGGCGGCGAAGTCGCCCAGTTCGCCGACGTCCGGCTCTTCGACATCAACTGGGAGATTGTCCGTCGCAAGGGAGTCGCCGATCGACTCAATCTTCATCTCGATCTCAGTTGAACTGATGGGTCCAGCCGATTTCCCACTCAGATGTTCCGCGCACCGTCGGTACCACCACTCCACCATCGCGTCGCGGACGTAGTCGGTTTTGGTTGGGCGAACGAATCGAAGTTTCTTCGAAAGTAGACCATCCAGGTCGTCGATGGATGGTTCGCCATCCAAGACCCAGACTCGGTCAAGCAGTCGAAGGCGTTGGGATTGCTTCAATCCCAGAAACGCCTCCCGGCCTGCCTTAGTCGACTGGGCGTCAGTGCCCTCGGCGTAGGTCTGAAGCAGGGCACTCGCTTCCTCCACATTTCGGCCGGCTGGACGCAACAGTGCGGGGGCAGAGTCAGCTGCACACTCTGCGGTCGTAATCAGGTACAGGCGAGCGTCTTCCGAGAGGTCGCCAGCGACAAGTCGCGTAGCCCAAACACGTAACGACGACCAGAGGTCTCGACTTGCCGTGGTGAGCTCAGGTGGGGTGTCGGCTTCATGGTGCTTCAGTTGGAGGAGTTCCAGCGGGTTGTCATCCGCCGGGAACGTCACGTCGTCCAGAGTCTCGATTTCTACCAGGAGTGGACGGCCGTCCATTCTTTCGAGGGACGCTGCGAGCGCATACTTACATTGATAGAGATATCCGACTGCTGACGCGGCCGCGCTAAACGGATCAGCGCTCACCTCGCACCTCCCGACTCATAATTCCGGAACCTAGCAGTAATCAGGAGGGCACACGGCGATTCTCCGGTGACAACTTCGAGTTGTGTACGTTGCCGCCTCCGATGGGCTCATTCAAGCAGCCCAGCGCCTTCCCAAGATCACATCATTCTGGGCGAGCCGACGCGGCCAAAAGACGCAATTCCGCAGGAGTGGCGGAGTTGGGGGATATGTCACCTGGCGGCTCTTCACCCTGCACGGTCAGAGCGTGAATCTACACTCTCCCGATGCTGACCCTCAGGTGTAGATTTGCTCGAACAGAGATGAGGATCCGGCATGGTGGTGCCCAGCAAGGGTGTCGCCTAACTGCGCAGCGGCCCCTGCGTAGGTGCGCTACCGTTGGAAAGAGGGAAGGAGCAGCGATGACCAAGAAGACTGTGTCCGAAAAGACGCGCCGCCAGTTCGTCGCGCGCTCGACCAAGGCGTCGGCGCGGTTGGAGCATCGCGACGTTCCCGCTGAGCACGTCCGCTCGGCGAAGGTCGAGAAGTTCGTGGAGTCGCTACGCTCGAAGGCCTGATGGCTCTCGAACCTGACTACGGCGAGACTCTTCTCAGCTACGAAGAGGCCGAAGCACTCACGCCCGCAGCTCGTAAGTTGCTGGGCGACCCAATCCGCAAGGCCGACCTGTACGACCTGGAGCAGCGCATCCAGGTGGAGGTCGCCGACGAGTGGTGGGGAAACCTGCTGAACTTCAACGTACCGATGCGCGATTTGCTCGACGACCACTTCGTGCGTGACCTCCACCGCCGTCTCTATGCGCCGGTCTGGGAGTGGGGAGGGCGCCAGCGCTCGCGGGAAACCAACATTGGCATCGCCCCGGAGCACATCGCCGTCGAGACGCGCAACGCATTGGACGACCTCAACTATCACTGGAAGCACCAGACCGGTATCGACGCGCGAAGGCTCGGCATCGCCGCTCATGCTGCCTTGGTCCGCATCCACCCGTTCGTAGATGGCAACGGTCGCGTGACACGACTACTGGCGGACCTTGTGTATCTCGCGGGGCAAACGGGCTGGGAGCCGGTACACACCTACGACTGGGAGGTCGACCGCGCCACCTACATCCGACTCCTGGGCGAATATGACATGACCCGCAACCCCAGCGCTCTCGCCGAGTTCATCCCCGTCATCAACCTCGAAGAGGCGGAATAGGCGCCCTCGACTGGTAGCCCTTTCTGGGCGTCGGCTAGCGGCCGTATGACGCTACTCGACCGCCTGCAGCTAGGGTTTCATCGTGCCTACTGTGGATTCCTCGGCAGATAGTCGTTCAGGCGGTTCGGCTGCCAATGGACCAGTGGCTTCTGTCGTTTGGGGCATCGTAGGCGTCCTAGTAGGTGCGGTGATCGGCCTATTCGGCACGCTCTACACGGTTCACGCCCAATCGTCGCAGCAGGATAAGGATCGCGCTGTCGCCGCTGATCGCGAGCAGCGAAGCGAACGACGCCCAATTTACAAAGCGCTCCGAGACGCAGCCAATGTCTATGCGACCGCCGAGGCTGAAGCCTTCCAATGTAAGAAGTCTGCGGCCGAATGTTCTCGGCTCGTAAGCAACGTCCAATCGGCACGTTACGACTTTCAACGTGCCATCAATGACATGACTGTCTTCGGCTCACCCAAGGCCATCGCTGCCATGAAGCAGTTGGCTGGGTCGCTTCCGCCGTCACTACCCGCTTCTAGCAACTCCGAACCGATCGTGGGGCCGGTCGACGAAGCCGCGTTCGGTGCCAGTCTGGTCGAATTCGACGCTCAAACGCGAGCGGATGTCGCGGCAGTCGATGCTCCACGCTAGTCCGTTCTAAATGCGGCCCCAGGCGGCGAATTGACGCGGGCTTAGTTAGCCGGAGCGGCTCTGGTTGGTGAACCCAGGCGGGCTTAGGCACGTCAGAGGCCCACGACTGCGATGCTGGTCTTATGGCGTGGAGACGGCGGGCACCTTTGCAGCGGCAGAATCACAAGCTCGACCCGTACCGGAACCAAGTCGCTGAACTTACCCACGATGGGGTCGCCAATGACTACCTGTTCACGACGGTGACTACTGAATGGGACGAAAGCCGCGGACCACGATGGCGACGGTGGGTGAATCCCCGCGAGGCCGTCTTGTGGGAGGTCGCGACCGTCTTCCCGGACGGCCCGACCCTATGGAGCGATGGACTCAGCGATCCTGCCGACGAGTTCGTGGGGGAAGTCGTTCGTGGCCGGTTTCTCCTCGGCGGAGTGAATTTCGACGTCCGCTGGCTGAGCGGTCGGGAACGCGAAGCAGCCAAGCTCCGGTGCGGGGCTCACTAGGTGGTCCTCAATGAGAATGCGGCGGAGTGACGCACTAGTGGCGGCAAATCCGCATGGCCGCAGCGCACGCTATCGTCGGCGTAAGCGCGCACTACATGCTCGTGCGCGGTTTGGCGCGTTTCATAGCGGGATCGGGTTCGAGGTCAACCAATCCAGTTCAAGTTGGCGTTTGCTGGATTGGCCGGCACAGATCACTGCACTCGGTGACTGAATGTGCGACGGTAAGTCGCATGAGTCTCGCTGCGGTAAAGGACGCAATCCTTGGCGCCACCGACGCCGCAGCACTTGAACTAGTCGCGGCCTATTTCAAGCCGGGCAAGTTCGCTGGAGCAACCTTTGACTGCCTGGGCGAGAATCCCAACGATAGGTTCACGGCCGACGACATCGTCGCGGTGACACTGCTCGATGTAAGGCTTCCTCCCATCGCGGTTCGGGCAATTCTCGAGCAGGCACACGACGAGCTGAACGCCCTCCTTGCGAGGATTCCGAGCGACAAAGCGTTGTGGGAAGCGGACGTCGACCTTTTCGGGGCATACGAGTTGTGGCGGACCCTTCGAGAGGTGCCAGACATTGGTCCCACGCTGGCGAGCAAGTTGCTGTCACGGAAGCGGCCGATGATGTTGCCCATCGTCGATTCGGTCATTCGGAAGAGTTTGCGGCTGGAAAATTCTGATTCCTGGCAGATGCTCCGCGCGGTCCTCACAGAAGAGACTGTGCGGGAGAGGATAGACGCACTTCGACCAGTCGGCTCGCCCTACCAGCCGACTACTCTGCGGTTGCTGGACGTGGCGACATGGATGCGATTCAGTGAGTCGACAGCAGCGCGCAACGAACGATCGAAGATTGGGCTACCAGTCGCTCAGCGGCAGGACCAAAGTCGACGCGGTCGGCAAGAGATTCTCACGGCGCAGGAGGCGAACAGTGGCGATTGAGTGGACCTATGAAGGATTGGATCAAGGCACGATGTGGAGGTTTACCCAAAAGTACGGGTACGGAACCGCCTACTCCCAGATCCGAATACCCGGGCCGGGCGCTGTCGTCTTGGATGTGCTCGATGGCGACGAGGTTCTCATCGACAATTCCGGACACGAGATCTGGTCGATCAGCAACGGCAAGTTCATCCGGTACGCGTGATTCGGCTCCCAAGGGGCCTCTAGAAGGGAAGTCGCCTGCCGACGACGGCATCCCACGGCATCCATGCTGCTCAACGCGGCGGAATGACTCACGCTGGTTCAGCAGGGTGTTGCGTTGTCGGGTTCCGCGAGGCCTGGCCCATCACGATCTAATCGATCGTTTCTGCGGCCATCTTGTCGAATTGGGCGGCGACGACTTCTCGGTAGCGGCGGACTCCTCCGGCAAAGTCGGAGCTGGGGGTCGCAGCCCGAAAGTCGGGCGCAACTAGGCCGTCAGGGACCATGCTCAACAGCTGAAACTCGAAGTGCGGGTCGAGTCCGGTGTGACAGGTCTGGCAAAGGGTTAAAAGGTTGTGTATCTCGGTAAGGCCGCCTTGGCCGAAGGGACGCACATGGTGGACGTGCAATATGACGTTCACGTCTTCAGAAGGCCGCTGCCCGCAGGCTTTGCAGCGGAACTCGTCGCGCTTCAGAATCTCCATGCGGATCTTGCGTGAGGGCGCGTGTTGCAACTGAGCGGGCGTGGCAGTGACCCGGGACCGTATGCCCTCTCCGAGACGCGTGGGCACGCATTCGACCGGCTCGAGCAACTTGCCGAACCACTCCTTGAAGAGTGGCTCGGCTATTACGGCGTTGCCGCCTGATCGCATGAAGAACATCAAGGCGCGCTCCGAGTTTACGACGATCGACCGCTCACCAACGCCGCTCCAGAGATAACGCATGTTCTCGGGAATGACAGGACTTGCCGCGCGCATCTCCCACATCGGCCTACTTCCGCTGCCCACAAACTGTGTCTGGGTGTTCCACTGCACCACGCCTTCCGGCGACGCCGTCAGGGTCAGGGCGTAGTAGACGGAGTCATCGTCGATTCGGCCTAGCTCGGCGACGAGCTCGGCTAGAGCTTCCGAGTTCATGGAGGTGGGCACGCGACGATTCTCTCTCGTTGGAAGGACAAATGTGGGGAACGAGCGTTGGTCGTGTTCATCTAGGATGCCCCGAGTGTCCACACGTACTCGCGGTGGCTTCGCAAACGGGCGGCAAGAGGGTGCCGGTGTGCCGACGCCCTAGGACCGCGCGAATGCTCCTACGGTGTACTCGTGAGACTTAGTCGAATTCGAGTTAAGAACTTTCGGAACCTCGTGAGTATTGACGTTCCTCTACAGAGGCACACGGTCGTGGTCGGGGAGAATCGTTCCGGGAAAAGCAACCTGTTGCACGCCGTGCGCCTTGTGCTCGATAGCACTCTCTCGGCCGAGCAACGGCGCCTGAAGCCGGAGGACTTCTGGGAGGGTCTCTCCACGGACGCAGAAGACGCCATGAGCGCCGGCGCGATGGTTGAGGTGTCCCTCGACATTACGGATTTCGGCGACGAGTCCGGGGTACTTACCGCGCTGGGCGACGCCTTGATAATCGGGGAACCCCTCACGGCCCGTCTTACATACCGGTGGGAGCCCGACCCGCTTGTGATCGACGAGGTTGTTTACCGAGCCCGCCTCTACGGCGGCTCCGAGGAGCGCGTGATCTCGGCCGTAGAAGTACGTGATCGGCTAATCACGGTCTTCATGCACGCACTGCGAGACGTGGAAAATGACGTCCGGAGTTGGAGACGTTCCCCTCTGCGTGACCTGCTCGAGAGCGCGTCTCGTGACGTATCGCCAAGCGACCTTGAGTCTGTTCGAGATGCAATGGCTGCGGCAAATACGGCTCTAAACGACCTTGGTCCACTGGTAACGCTGAGCCAAAATATCGGCACCAGCACGACAGATGCTGTTGGTGCCAATCAGGGCCTCGAGACGACCTTGGCTGCAGCGCCCCCTGACCCGCGGCGGCTGATTCGATCTATGCAGCTGTTCGTCGACGGCATAGCTCAACGGCAGCTCACAAGCACCAGCCTCGGGGCGTTGAATGTGCTCTATTTCTCATTGCTCGAGTTACAGCTGAAACAGAGACTGGCAACCAAAGAGGCGGCACACGTGCTGATGGCTGTCGAGGAACCCGAGGCGCACCTGCATCCGCATCTCCAACGGCTGCTGTTCAAGCACCTGCAGAAGGATGACTCGACAAGGTCAACCATCGTCACGACTCATTCTCCTCACATCGCCAGCGTGACTTCCGCCCGCAACTTGGTGATGCTGCGGACAACGCCGGAAGGAACAGTCGCCAGGGCTGCCTCTACCGCTGACCTCGCCTTTGAGGAATGGGAGGACATCGACCGTTATCTTGACGCCACCCGCTCGGAACTCGTTTTTGCGCGGCGAGTCCTCTTAGTCGAGGGAGTCGCAGAGCAACTCATAGTGCCTTCCCTCGCTCGGTTCAGCGGGGTGGACTTGGATGAAGTCGGGATTTCGGTCTGCGCAATCGGCGGCACCCACTTTGCTGCCTACGTGAAGCTCTGCACGGCGCTCGACATCCCCTGGGCAGTACTCACTGACGGCGACCCAACGATCAAGGTCACTGGCGACCGACGAAAGGAAATACTCGTTGAACAGGCCGGGGCCGACGAGGGCGCGATCTTTGTCGGAGGGACCACGTTCGAGCACGACCTGATTGCGCATTCCGTCGAAAACCGCCAAGCAATCATTTCTGTCATTGCGGATCTCCTCGGCACGGAAGCCGAAACCGATCGAGCGACTGTGGCTGGATGGGAGGCCGGTTCACCGAGCAAGGACGAGTTCATCAGCATGATCAAGACGGTCGGTGGCAAGGGCCGGTTCGCACAACGACTCGCCGCGACTAACTTGGCCCCGTCTGCTCAGGTTGCCGCCGCGATCGCCTACCTCTTGGAGCAATAGCTTGCCTTACCTTCAAGCTGCGATGGAAGAGCTCGAGTCGAATCACGAACAGTGGGAAGCTTTTCAGCACAGGGGGCACTGTGCTGTTCTTGCACCGCCTGGCAGCGGCAAGACGAAGCTCTTGACGACAAAAGCGGTCTGGCTCGCGAACAACGCGATCGAACCGGGCCAACGAGTCGCATGCATCACGCTGACCAATCCGGCAGCCGCCGAGCTACGAAAACGCATCCGCCGTTTGGGACAGCCGGCCGGGCGCACTGTCAGCGTAGGCACCGTTCACTCGTTTGCTTGGAGCCAGATCATCCAGCCATTCGCATCACCAGCCGGCTCTCCCGAGTGGGTTGAGTACAAACTGGCCCCGCGCCCTTTTGAGCGAGAGGCGATGCGCGTGGCTATCCAGCGGGTCTATGGCGCAAACGCTGACACCCGCTTTGTCGAGTCGACGGTGAGCCGCAACCGGAAGCTGTGCCTTCCGGAGACCGGATGGGATGCGACTGGGCCACGAATCCGTCAGGTTGCCTTGGAGTTTGAGTCCCTGCTCCGGGAGGGGAGCCATATAGACTTCAACGACGTAGTCGCCATGGCGGTTCGCCTAGTCGAGGAGCAACCGTTCGTGAGAAAGGTGCTGGGCGCTCGCTACCCGTACCTTCTCGTCGATGAATATCAGGACCTCGCGCCGGGCCTACACCGCATCGTCACATCACTCTCGCTTAGTGCTGACAGCACGACCTTGTTCGCCGTCGGAGATCCCGACCAAGCGATCTTCGGATGGACAGGCACACGCCCAGAGCTACTTCTCGAACTCGCTCAGCAAGATGCCGTGCATCGGGTCGACCTACGCACGAACTACAGATGCCGAGCGAGCATCGCCGACACCAGTCGGCGCATTCTGGCTGCCAGGGGCGCTGAGACTGTCACTACTCAGCCGGGAGGGACGGTGACTATTCGCTGTGAATCCGGCGGTCTGGCAGATCAGGCACGCTTCGTCGCCGCGAAGATCTTGGGGCTCCAGGAGACTGGTGAGCCGTTGCACGAGATTGCAGTTCTCGCACCGACCAACGCCGACTGCGACGTAACCGTCGCAGTTCTGCGCGAGAACGGTATCTCGGTCGCCTGGCGGGCAGACGTCTACGGACAAAGCCCTCTCACTGTCACCTTGGAGGCGTTGGCTGCGTGGGCAGCATGTGGTGGTGAGAGTTCTGGCTACAGGCTGGGCGACCTCCTAGAGCAGTGGCAGCAGTTCGGCGATTCTGATGCCGCACGGGCGAGCGCGGAAGAGGTTGTTGCCGTGTTGATGGCGGCTGATCGCGATTCCACAGCCAGTTCTTTCGTTGAAGCCGTCGTCGAGGTGATGAGACGCTTCGGAACACTGCCCAAGCTTTGGCTCGACGACGTCAACGCGCTCGAGGGCATGCGGACGGCGCTAGGCCAAGGTGGGCCTCTTGAAGCCTTCTCGGCTCACGACCTTGGCCGACTACGACTCCGCGATGGGCGCGTTGAGATTTCCACAATGTCATCGAGCAAAGGGCTTGAGTTTGACCACGTGTTCATCGTGGCGCTCGAGGAAGGCAAGCTGCCGTTCTTCGCATCCGCAAAAGGCAGCGCCGAGTGGGAAGAGGACCGCCGCAAGTTTTATGTGTCCTTCACTAGAGCGAGAAACTCTGTCGACGTTCTTTACTCCGGCTGGTACGAGACGGCTTATGGCGTAAGACGGAATGGTCCGAGTGTGTTCCTTCGAGAAGCAGGGCTTGTCACGTAGGGCCGCCCACGCTCAGTCAGTTCGGACCGGGTTGTGCAGGGGCCAAGCAGGACCGCGTCAAAGTGGGCGGTTGGACGCGGGTCCGCAGTGGTCCGTTTCGAGCTCCGCAGTTTCTCGAGAAATGGCGCCAGAAATCGGACTCCACCCTCGCGTGCGGCTCTTCGAATTCAACGACGGGGGCCGACCCCAGGTCGGTGATTTCTGCTTGTGTGATCGCGCCGTAGTTTCTCGGCACCGTCGGTAGTGGGTTCTGAGTGGGGTTGGGCGCTGGGTCGTTCGCGTTCGGGTAGGTATCCGACCAGGCGGTATCGAAGGTCTTGGGCGGGAAGCTCACCGAGCGGGTATTGGATCACTGCTTGCCGCACAAGGTCTGCGGCGTCGTGGCCGGCGTCGTGGACGTCTTGGATCATTGATGCGGTGGCTGGCCAGTCCCGCTGACTCTGCAGCCGATTGTCCACGGATCGCGCAAAGTTAGCCCACCGTTCAGCAGGAGATGCGTTCTGGGCCCGCTCCATGCGGGCGCGTACGTCAGACATCGCTCCCACTTTGTTGGTGCTGAATTGGGTGCGGCTGTCGTTGAACTGTGTAGCAGAATCTGCAACGGCGAGAAGCACAGTATCCGGATCAACGCCGATACGCCGTGCTAATGAGTTGGCCGCTTCCAACCATTGCCCCGGTGGCTGGGCAGCGATGATGTCTGCCGTTGCGGTGACCTGCTCCCCGATGGTGCGGAGGTTGATGATTCGCTCGTTCACGAGTGATTCGGCCAACAAGGTGGAGTTTTGTAGCGCGACGGTGAGGGCTGCTGGCCCGGAGCGGGCGAGGACGCTCGCCGGGTCCGCTCCGGGATTGAACTGGACGAACTGAGGTTCGACGCCGTGGGGACTGATGCGCCAGTAGTCGCGCTCTGCTGCGATTCGACCGGCCAGATCACCATCGGTTGCCACGATTGGGTGGGCGCCGAGTTTGGCGAGTCGGGCGGCTTGTTCACTGGTGAGGGACGTGCCGAGCGGTGTGACGCCGATGAATGCGCCCGCCGTTGCGACCGTGACGGCGATGGCATCCAGGGGGCCTTCCACGAGCACAGGTATGGAACCGAGTGCCATCTCCGGGTCAGCGATACCGAAGAGTTGGGCGCCCTTGTGGAAGACAATCGTGTCGGGGGTATTGAGATACTTCGGGCCCGCTGTGGACCCATCGACGGCGTCGGGGTGACGGCGACCGGCGAATCCGAGAACTTGTCCGTTGTGGGTGACTGGGAGCATGACCCGGTCGCGGAACCGATCAATCAGATGAGCAGTGGACGCGGTCTTCGCGACGCCTGCGGCCAGCATTTCCTCATCGCTCACACGTTGTGAGCGCAGGTGATCGACCAGGTTGGTCCACCCGGCCGGTGCGTAGCCGGGGCGGAATCGTTCATCGCCGGCCAGATCCTGACCGAATCGCATGTGAAGGTACTTCTGCGCCCACGAACCACGCAATTGTGCCTCGTAGTAGTCGGTGGCTAGTTCGTTGATTGCGAAGATTCGCTCGCCGCTGATGGGGGAGTGGTCCCATTCGAACGCGCGGTCAACAAGTTTCGCGATGTCCCGTTCCGAGGGCGCAAACGGTTCGAGAAGGCCACGATCGAACGCGGCACGGTTGAACCGGTCGGCAACGGTTTCAACATCAACCTGAGGCGCTTGTTCGAGGGGGTCTGTCGGGGTGAGTGCGGTCTCGAGGTCTGCCGGCGGTGGGTCGAATTCGGGGCTATCGTGTTCTGGTGGCGGGTCGGTGAGAATCGCGATCCGCCACACCAACGCTTGAGCAAGATCGAGCCCGTCGAGATCGGCGGGG
>OUNO011323041.1_pt1 | contig 20590 bp, 19 predicted proteins | sample 1779811 | NCBI WGS metagenome assembly OUNO01 (sample SAMEA3914804, study PRJEB12502) | metagenome | biome: forest; material: soil | place: Canada | collected 2010-06-25 | depth 0.3 m | reverse complement strand
AGGGTGCGGAGGTAGAGGTCCTGCAGCGCGTCCACGTCGTCGATGGCGCGGGAGAGCAGGTCGCCGCTCCGCCATCCGGCGAGCGCGGCGGGCACCCGGGGGGTGAGGCAGTCAAACAACCACAGCCGCCAGCGCGTCAGTGCGCGCAGCGCGGCGTCGTGGCCGACGAGGCGTTCCGCATAGCGCAGCGGTCCCCGGAGGAAGGCGAGGACCTCGACCGCGGCGAGGATGCCCACCAGCGCGGAGAGGCCGGGCTGCAGCGCGGCGCGGCCGACGACGTAGCCCGACCCGGCGAGCAGGCCGATGGTGGCCGCCGCCGCCGCCAGGCCGAGGAGCCCGGCCAGGGCCAGTCGCCCGTACGGTGTGCCTGGTTCGGACAGGATGCGCCGGAGCGGGCCGCGGGCCCGGGTCACGGCGAGACCGCCAGCGGGAGGCCGGCAGCTGCCGGCAGCGTCACCACGGTGTCGAAGTGGGGGAGCAGCAACGGCTCGTGCGCCGCCACCACGACCGTGCGCCCTGCGAGCCACGGCTCGATCGCCGGTGCCAGGCGCGCCACGGTCGGCGGGTCGAGGGCGGCGGTCGGTTCGTCGAGCAGCAGGACCGGAGCCGGGCGGAGCAGCGCGCGCGCCAGGGCGACGCGTTGCCGTTCGCCCGAGCTCAGCGTCAGGCCGTCGTGGCCGAGGGCCGTCCCGAGCCTGCCGGGCAGGTTGGCCAGGAGCTCGGAGAGGCCGACCGCGTCCAGCACGCGCCGCAGGTCTTCGTCCGACGCGTCAGGCGCCCCCAGCCGGAGATTTTCCGCCAACGTCGCGTTGAAGAGGTGCGGCCGCTGCGGCAGCCACGAGAAGTGGCCGCGCCACGCGGCGACGCTCTCCTCGCTGCTCGGCCGCGACCCGAAGGCCATGGTCCCCGCATCCGGCTCGACGAAGCGCAACAGCGCGGCCAGCACGGTCGACTTGCCCGACCCGGACGGTCCCGTCAGCGCCAGCCGCGCCCCGGGCGCCGCCCGCAGGGAGAGACCCGCGAGCGCAGGGCCCGCCCGGTGCTCGTAGCGCACCTCGAGGCCGTCGATCGCAAGGGTGGCCCCATCGGCCCGTGAAAGTCCGGCGCCGAGCTCGTCCGCGGCCACCGAAGGGGGCGCGGGCGCCCCCAGCACCTCGAGCACCCGCGCCGCCGCGGCCTGACCTTCGGTGCTGGCGTGGAATTCCGCCCCGGCACGGCGCATCGGGATGAAGATCTCGGGCGCCACGAGGAGGACGGCCATGGCGGTCTGCAGGTCGAGCTCACCCCACAGCAGCCGGAGCCCGAGCACCATGGCGACGAAGCCGACCCCGAACCCGGCGATCATGTCCATGGAGAGAGCGGAGAGGAAGGCGACGCGGAGCGTGCGCATGGTGGCGGCGCGCACGCTTTCGGTCGCCGCCTCGACCTCACGGCGCCCCTGCATCTCGCGGCCGAAGGCGCGCAGGGTGGGGAGTCCCTCGACGAGCTGGAGCACGCGACCGGCCAGCGAGCCGAGCCTGCGCCACTGTCGCTCGGAGCGCTTCGTCGCTTCGCGCCCGAACGCGATCATCGTCACGGGCACGGCCAGCACCAGGGCGATGACGACCACGAAGGACAGCCAGTCCCGCGTCGCCACCCAGACGAGGAGGATCACCGGGATCACGGCGGCCGCTGCCGCCTGCGGCAGGTAGCGCGCGAAGTAGGTGTGGAGTGAACGCAGCCCCCTGGTGGCGGTGAGCGAGAGCTCGCCCGGGCGCTCCCCGGCCAGCCAGCTCGGCCCGAGCGTCAAGGCGTGGCGCAGGAGCTGGGCGCGCAGGGTGGACACGACGCGGTCGGCCGCGGCGAGCGCCGAGAGGTCGCCGGCGCCGTGCAGCGCGGCGCGGACGAGGACGGCGAGTCCGACCACCACGATGGCCGGTGTCACCGCGCTGAGCGGCGCGTGGTGCAGCAGCGAGCGCTCCACGACGTCGGCCAGCGCCACGGCCTGCACAATGATGGCCGCCGCGCTCAGCACGGCCAGGGCGACGGCGGTCCCCGCGACTCGCTGCAGCCCGGGCACCCGGGCCGCGAGCTCCGGGTCGACCAGGCGGGGCCGGCCCCGCCGCGGGAGTTCGTTCACAGGCTGAATGTCGTGTCCTTCACCGAGACCGCCCTCCCGATGAGCCCTTCGGTGATGGCGAGGTGGGCGGTGCGAGCATCTTCGCAGGTGGCAGCGGTACGGACCCCATCAGGGAGGTCCGCCACAATGGCCGTGCGTACGGGCTCGAGCCCGGCCTCGCCGCCGTAGGTCACGGTGAAGGAGACCACGCTGGCCGCGGTGGTCTCGGCCGGCGGCACCGCGACCACGGGCACGACCTCGGTGGCGGCGATCGCCTCGTCCGCCATGTCGGCCAGGAGCGCCTCGCCGCGCCCTTCCGGAGGCGTCGCCGACCACACGGCGAGCCCGGGCTTGGAGAGCATGCCCGACACGGTCGTCAGCAGGCCGAGTTGGGCTGGCTCCTCGCGCAGGCGGCGGCCCAGGACGACCAGCGACTGCAGGGCGAAATGGTTGAACGGTCCGCCCGCGAACGCCATGCCCCCGCTGAGGGTGGGGGTGCCCTGGGGGTCGAGACCGAGCTCGCGCTGCTGCACCCGTACCGCGGCGGGGAAGCACGAGTACACCTCGGCCAGGCGGAGGTCGCGCAGCGGCCGGCCGAGGTGACCGGCGGCGGCGCGGCCGAGCACGCCCATGGCCGGCCACTCCTCCAGACGGCGCCGGGCCGTGAGGGTCACCGCCTCGGACGAGTGGAGCGCCACATGGGGGAAGAGCCAGCGATCGGCCGCCACGCCCGCCTCCCGGGCCCGTTCCGCCGAGCAGATCAGCAGCGCCGTCGACTGGTCGACGGTCCACTGGCTGGCGTGCCACCGGTTGTACGGGTAGGCCAGCGGGCGGTTGTGCGGCCCCGGCGTGGCGATGCTCACGGAGTCGCGGGGCTCCCCGAACGCGGCCGCGGGGTTGTGGGCCGCCACCGCGTTGAAGCGCGCCCACAGCGCGGCGATGTCGTCGCGCTGGCGATCCGCCGGGAGGCCGACGGCGGTGCCCAGCGCGTTCTCTATCAGCGCGTACTGCTGCACGGGCGGCCACACCATGCCGGCCGCGAGCTCCACCGCCGCCACGAAGTCCGGCGGCCGGGTGCGCACCTCGTCGGGTGGCCTCGCCTCCGCCTCGGCCTCGATACGGCCATCGCGCGCCCACGCCCGGGCCTCGGACCCGGCGACGACGACCGTGTCGTACCGCCCCGCCGCGACAGCGGCCAGCGCGTGGTTGACCACCTCCTGCTGCGAGACGCCGATCTCGCAGAGGACCGTGCGCGCGCCGGGCGACCCGATACGCCGGGCGACGGGACGCGCCGGGTCGGTCAGCGACCACGTGCCCTGCGGCACGACGATGCAGTCGATGCTGCAAAGCAGGCCTGGCGCGCCGGCGTCGGCCGCCGCGGCAGACACCGCCTCGGTCATGAGATCCACCACCGGCGCCGCGTCGTCCGCGACGCCGAGCCCGACCAGGACGGGGAGGCGCGGGTCGAGGGAATGCATCGGTCCGGCCACGACGCTGGATGCTACGGTCCCGCCATGACGACCGGCGAGGTGGGCAGGTGGGAGGCCGAACTGGGGGATTTCACCAAGGAATCCTTCGAGGCCGACGGCAAACGGCGCGATGTCTTCCGGATCGGGTCCGGTCCCGCGGTGATCGTCATCAGCGAGATCCCCGGCATCACCCCGCTCGTGGCCCAGTTCGGCCGCCGGGTGGCCGCGGCCGGCTGCACGGCCGTCCTGCCCGTGGTGTTCGGCGATCCCGGTCGCCCGGCGTCGGTCGGCTACGCGCTCCAGTCCATCGGGCCGGCCTGCGTCTCCCGGGAGTTCGCCGCCTTCGCGCTGAAGAAGACGAGCCCCATCACCGTGTGGCTGCGCAAGCTCGCCGCCGCGGAGCACGAGCGCTGCGGCGGCCCGGGGGTGGGCGTGGTCGGCATGTGCTTCACCGGCGGCTTCGCGCTGGCGATGATGGTGGACGACGTCGTCCTGGCGCCGGTCCTGAGCCAGCCGTCACTGCCTTTCCCGCTCTCCAAGAAGTACAAAGCGGACATCGGCATCTCCGACAGCGACCTCTCCCGGGTGAAGGAGCGCACGGCAGCCGGCACCTGCCTGCTCGGCCTGCGCTTCACCAACGACCCCTTCTGCTTCGAAGAGCGCTTCGAGACGCTGCGCCGGGAGCTGGGCGACGCGTTCATCGCCGTGGAGATCGACTCGGCGCCGGGCAACCCCCACGGCCACCCGAAGAAGGCGCACTCCGTACTGACCGAGCACCTGGTCGACCAGGAGGGCACACCGACCCGCGCCGCGCTCGACCAGACGCTCAGCTTCTTCCGCGAGAAGCTCGGCGTGGGCTCAGGCCCCGGCCCCCGGCCGGACAGCCTGACCGCCCCCTAAAGGCGGATCAGGCCGGGGCGGGTTCGGCGGCGAGGTGGGGCAGATGGTTGATAAAAAGCCCCGTGCAATGGTCATTGTAGAGCTGCCCATTGGTCGATCGGTCAATGACCGGCCAGGCGGAAGTGCTTCAGAGCCGAAGGCTCAGCCTCAGACGCAGGCGCGGTGGCACAGGTTAGGGTAGGTGCCACCTGAGGGCATCAGTGGCACTCCCTGCTACAATGCCAGCGATGGATGCAACGTTCAGTTTTGAGGTCAAGGAGAAGGGGCGGGTCGTTCTTCCGGCCGGTCTTCGGGTGGTGTGTGGATTTGAGGTGGGCTCGCGCCTTATCGCTCGGACGCTGGGTCCTGGACAAGCACTCGTTGAGACTGCGGATGCGGTGATGGACCGCATCTGGTCCGGAATCCCGGACCAGCCCGTTGACGCGGTTGGTGCATTGTGGGAGTGGAGAGCTGAAGAGGCCGAAGCTCTGACTCGAAAGGCCTCGACGCCTGTTGCCGACGACGCATCGGACGAGACCGGCGAGACGGCGCTGCGCAGACTCGGCATCTCCTGAGTGGACCGGGAGGTATTCGCAGTATTCGACGCATCAGCCGTCGTTGCACTGGTCATGAAGGAGCGCGGGCACAACATCGTACGCACGGTCGTTGACCGCGGATGCGTTGTACCGGCCGCCAACCTCGTCGAAGCGCTCAAGATGGTGCGGGTCAAAGGATACCGCCGGACCTCAGATGAGGTACTTTCCGATCTGATTGAGCTGGGGCTCGAAATTGAACCGCTCACAGAGGACGATGTCCTTGAAGCAGATTGGCAATTCCGCAACGCTGAAGCGAAAAAGGCCAAGCAGCCGGGCATCGGAACACTCAGCTTGGGTGACGCCATTTGCCTCGCAGTAGCGAAGCGCCTCGACCTTCCTGTCGTGGTTTCGGATGGCACCTGGGAAGTCCTGGACCCGGGTGTAGAGGTCGTGCCCTTCCGCTGACGTCTGCTTCACGGGGTCTACACCTCTTTGCCGTCATCACGCCGGGGCGCGCAGGATCTCCTCGCACACCCGCTCTCCGGAGCGCACCGCACCGTCCATCGCTCCATACGACGTCGACGCCGTTTCGGTGCCGGCCCAGTGCAGCCGCCCGACCGGCTCGCGCAGCCGGTGCCCGTACTGGGTCAGCACGCCGGTGGGGAAGTGGCCCATGGAGCAGCCCCGCGACCATTCCTCCTCGGCCCAGTTCTGCTCCATGACCTCGACCGGCGAGGCGGCCGCAGGCCCGAGGCGCCTGGTCAGCATGCGCACGAACACCTCACGGCGCTCCTGCTCGCCCAGCGCGGCGAGGGCGCGGGCCCGCGGCCCGGCCGAGTACCCGGCCACCACCCCCTGGCTGTGCTTCGGCTGGCAGGTGTCGAGCGTGACCTCTATCTCGTCGTCGGTGGCCACCGTCGCCCCCGAAACACCGTCGTGCCGCCAGAACGGCGAGTCGTAGATGGCGACCATCTTGACCTCGGTGCCGGCCGGCACCTGGTGGATCAGCAGGGCGTGGTCCGCAGGGAGTATCGGGTCGAAGCGGATCCCCGCCGCCAGGGCGCGCGGCAGAGCGAGGATGACGCGTCGGGCCGACACGACATCGGCACCCCCACCGCCGGTCACCTCCACCCGGTCGCCCGCCTGCCGCACGGCGGTCACCGGCGATCCCAGGACGACGGCCGCGCCGAGCTCGGCCGCCATGGCGTCGGGGATCTGCCCCACGCCGTCCTCGAACTGCGCGTCCTGGTACCCGCCGGCGATGTTCATGAGCGACTCGATGCCACCTGCCGAGCGGACCAGGAAGAGCCAGTTGAGGAAGGAGACCTCGGACAGCTCGGCGGCGAAGCAGGCCCGTACCGTCGCCTCCACCAGGTCGCGGGCCAACCGCGTCGGCACCCGCCCGGCGCTCAGCCAGGCCCGCACCGACAGCGCGTCCCATTCGGCGGCCCCGGGCGCGTCCCACGGGGCGTCGACGGGGACCTTCTTGGCCATGGCGTTCATCCGGGCGATGGCCTGGCCCGCGCTGAGCAGCGCCACCGGGCTGATCCGGGGGATGTCGCCGCGGTAGCGGCGCACCTTCCCGCCGGTGGCCAGCACGTTGTCGCCGTCGACGAACGTCTTGTAGGTGGCGACGCCCATCTCCTTGGCCAGCGCGTGCATGCGCTCGTGGTGGGGGCCGACGAAGCAGCCCCCCATGTCCACCGGCACCCCGTCGCGGCTGGTCTTCGTCCACACCCGACCGCCGACCCGGTCCCGCGCCTCGAGCACGACCACCGAGCGGCCGGCCTGGCTGAGGCGGCGGGCCGCCGTGAGGCCGGCCAGCCCCGCTCCGACGACGCAGACATCGGCTTCTCTCATTGCACCTCCCGGGTCCGATCCAAGCTAACATGCGTGCTGCCCGCATGTAAATGTCCGAAGAGAAGGAGGCTCGGTGGCCACGACCCAGACCAAGCCACGGGAGACCCAGGTCGTCCGCTCGGCCCGCACCCGCCGGGCCCTGCTGAGTGCGGCCCGGGTCCTCTTCGCCGAGAAGGGTTTCGCGGCCACCGGTCGGGAGGAGATCGCCGAGCGGGCCGGCGTGACCCGCGGTGCGCTCTACCACCACTTCGCCTCCAAGACCGAGGTCGCCGCCGCCGTGGTCGAGGAGCTCGAGGGCGAGTTGGTCGATCTGGTCGTGGCCGCGGCCCGGGAGGGGTCGGGCGTACGGGACCAGCTGCACCGTGGCTGCCGGGCCTACATGGATGCCTGCGCCGATCCCACCATGGCCCGGATCCTGGCCGACGCGCCCGCTGTTCTCGGCATCGAGGCGTGCCGCGCCCTCGACGCCGTGGCCTGCGCACCCCTGCTGGCCGAGGTCTTCGCCCGCGCCAAGGACGAGGGGATCACCGTGCCGGGGGATCCGGATGTGGCCGCCGCCCTGCTGCTCGGTTTCCTCAACGAGGCGGCCGGACTCGTTGCCGCCAGACCTGCGGACGGTGCCCTGCGGCGCCGGGTCGTCGACACGGTGGACGAGTTCCTCACGCGCCTCTTCGGCTGAACCCATTGAGCGGCGCCGGCACAGGTGGGAGGATCGTCACGGCCGATGGCCGGCCAGGGTCCGAGCAAGTCGAGGTGCACCATGTCCGATTTCGTCATGACCATCGCCGGGGAAGCCGCACCGACCGAGGGGACGTTCGGCGTCCGCAACCCGGCCACGGGTGAGGTCTTCGCCCAGGCCCCGGAGTGCACACGCCAACAGCTCGATGCCGCCTTCGACGCCGCCGCCAAGGCGGCCCGGGACTGGAAGACCGATGAGGCCGCACGGCGTGCCGCCCTTCTCAGCGCGGCCGATGTGCTGATGGCTTCGACGGCCGAGCTCGCGCCCGTCCTCACGGCCGAGCAGGGCAAGCCGCTGGCCGACGCCGGGGGCGAGGTCTTCGCGGCGGCCATCTGGTGCCAGTACTTCGCCAACCTCGACATGGCGCCGCAGATCATCCAGGACGACGACACTGCCCACGTGGAGCTGGCGCGGCGGCCGCTGGGCGTCGTCGCCGCCATCACGCCGTGGAACTACCCGCTGCTCCTCGGCTTCTGGAAGATCGCGCCCGCGCTTCTGGCCGGGAACACGCTGGTGCTGAAGCCCTCGCCGTACACACCTCTGACCACCCTGAAGATGGGCGAGCTGCTGCGCGACGTGTTCCCGCCCGGCGTGGTCAACATCGTGAGCGGGGGCGACGAGCTGGGGGCGTGGATGACCTCGCACCCGGTGCCGCGCAAGGTCAGCTTCACCGGCTCGGTCGAGACGGGCAAGAAGGTCGCCATGTCCGCGGCGCCCGACCTCAAGCGGGTCACGCTCGAGCTCGGTGGCAACGACCCGGCCATCGTGCTCGACGACGCCGACCCGGCGGTGGTCGCCTCGGCCATCTTCGCCGGAGCGTTCATGAACAACGGGCAGGTCTGCTCCGCCGTCAAGCGGGTGTACGTCCCCGAGGCGCTCTACGACGACGTCGTCGAGGTCCTGGCGGCGCACGCCCGCGCCATCAAGGTGGGCGAGGGCAACGAAGAGGGCGTGAAGCTGGGCCCCATCAACAACGAGCCCCAGTACGAGCGGGTGAAGGAGCTCGTGGCCGACGCGCTGTCCCACGGTGCCACCGCCGTCACCGGTGGGAAGGCCATGGACCGAGCCGGCTACTTCTTCGAGCCCACCATCCTCACCGGCGTGTCGGACGGGACCCGGATCGTCGACGAGGAGCAGTTCGGTCCGGCCCTGCCGGTGGTGCCCTACCGGGACCTGAGCGACGCCATCGACCGGGCCAACGCCACCCACTTCGGGCTCTCGGGCTCGGTGTGGAGCGCCGACGCCGACCGCGCCGCGGAGGTGGCAGCCCAGCTGGAGTGCGGGACGGCCTGGGTGAACACGCACCTCGCGCTGGCACCGCAGCAGCCCTTCGGCGGCTTCAAGTGGAGTGGGATCGGCGTCGAGAACGGCCCCTGGGGTCTGGCCGAGTTCTCCGAGTTCCAGGTCGTGCACCGCTCCAAGGCGGCCGACGGGCTGAACGTCAGCACGGAGTCGCTGCTCGCATAATGCCGCGGGCGGACCCGCTCGACCCGCCCCGAGATCAGCCGGTCGTGGTCGTGGAGCCGGCGCGACCGCGGAATCAGGTGCCCGCGGTGCCTCTGAGGTCCTGGACGATCTGCTGGACGTCGGATCGGCCCTTCTTCAGCGCGCCGACTGCAGCCTGGTCCGAGGACTTCGACGGTCCCAGGAGCCCGTGGTTCGCGTTCCACCGGGCCGGCGTGTAGGCCAGCACGGTGGCCGCCAGGCCGGTGGTCGCATTGGTCGCACTGCTGATCTGACTGTTGAGGTCGTCGATCAGTGGCTGTAGCTCCGCCTGGTTCCCGGGGTTCACGTGCGCCTGCGCCTTCGTGGCGTCGGCGCTGAGCGCCGTGATGGCGGTGGTGGTGGCGCGGTCCGCGTCGGCGGCGATCCGCGAGGCGGGGAGCACCAACACGTAGACGCGATAGTCGCTGAAGATCGTCCTGAAGTCCTTGGCCGCCTGCGCCACCGTGTTGTCGCCCTCAATCGTCTGGTTGAGCTGCTGCAGGGGCCCGATGTCGGTGCCGAGGTACGACGTCAGGGTCGACTTGCCCGACCCGAGCCCCTTGGCTCCGTTCACCTTGGCGATCGCGGCGTTGATGGCGTTGACCCGGTCGGTCACATCGGCGGCGGCCTTGGCCTTGATACCGGCCAGCGTGGCGGGCACCGCGTTGGTGCCGCTGTTGCCGGCGGACCCGGCCGTCGTGGCCGCGCTCGCTCCCGAGGCGGCAAGGGTGCCGAGCGTGACGCCCGAGGCCAGGGCGACCGCTCCCAGTCGGATCAGATGGGTGCGTGCACGCGTCATGTGTGCTCCTCCCGTTCGGGCCTCCCGCGGTGGGCTGCCGGTTACTGCATCGTGCGCGCCCGAGGTGAACGGGCTGTTCGGCAATCGTGATGGTTCTGTAATGGATCACCCATTCCGGCAATTCGGGGTGCGGGAGGTGGAAGGCTAGGAACGTGAGCGCGGACAGCGGGACGGTGGTCGTCGTCGAGGACGACCCGCACATCGCCGACCTGGTCGACCTCTACCTGCGCCGGGATGGCTACCGCGTCCTGCTGGCCGGGGACGGCGAGAAGGGCCTGGAGATCTTCACGCGGGAGGATCCCTCGATCGTCATCCTCGACGTCGGCCTGCCCGGCGCGCGCGACGGTTTCGAGGTCTGCCGCGAGATCCGCGCCCTGAGCTCGGTGCCTGTTCTCTTCCTCACGGCGCGCGACGACGAGGTGGACCGCATCCTCGGGTTGGAGCTGGGCGCCGATGACTACCTGGCCAAGCCGTTCTCGCCGCGGGAGCTGGTGGCGCGGGTGCGGGCCATCCTGCGCCGGACGAGGGAGGGTCCCGCACCCCAGGACGTGATCGCCCTCGGTGGTCTGGAGGTGGACCTGCGCCGCCGCGAGGCGCGCCAGGCCGGCGAGGTCGTCGCCCTCACCACCCGCGAGTTCGACCTGCTGGCCTTCCTGGCCAACAATGTCGGTCTCGCCCTCTCGCGCCAACAGCTCCTTGACGGGGTGTGGGGCACCGACTGGTACGGCGACGTGCGCACGGTCGACGTCCACGTGGCTCAGCTGCGCAAGAAGCTCGGATCCGATCTCCCGCTCGCCACCGTGTGGGGCGTCGGCTACCGGTTCGGCTGACGGATGCGCCGCCGCCTGATGCTGGCCATGGTGGGCCTGGTCGCGGTCGTCCTCGTGATCGCCGGAGCCGGCAGCCTGATCCTCACGCGGAACGCGGCGCGCAACCAGGCCGAGTCGCAGCTGGTCTCCGAGGCCAACTCGCTCACGTCGTCCAAGAGCGGGACGCAGTCGGCCGCAGTCCTGCGCGTCGTCCGCAGGGTGCTTCGGCTCGAAGACGCCGACGTCATCAGGATCAATGCGGAGGGCAACGTGGTGACGGAGCTGCCGGAAGGACTCACCGCGGAGGACATCGGCGCGTCGGCGCTCCAGTCCGGCCAGACAACGTCGGGCCGAATGGGCAACCTCGTCTATGCGGTGAAGCCCGTGACGCTGTCGACGACCGCGCGGGAGCGGCTGAGGCTGAGGCCCGGCGGCACGTTCGCCATCCTGCTGACTCGAAACGCCGGCGATCTCGGGCCGAGTTGGGGGTATTTCATCGTCGCCGGGGGAGCGGCGTTGTTCGTGGCCGCACTGGTCGCGTGGCAGATGAGCCGCCGCATGGCTCGCCCACTCGTGGAGGCCATGGAGGTGACCGGCCGCATCGCGTCGGGCGAGCTGGCCAGCCGTGTCCCCGTCCGGCGCGGCGACTACCCCGAGTTCGCGTCGCTGGCCGGCTCGGTCAACGACATGGCGCAGAGCCTGGAGGACAGCCGTGACCGCGAACGCCACCTGCTTCTGGCCGTCTCGCACGACCTCCGTACCCCACTGACTTCCATCCGTGGCTTCGCCGAGGCCATTCAGGACGGGGCGATCGAGGACAGCGCGCAGGCGGCCGACGTGATCATCGCCGAGTCGCGCCGGTTGGAGCGCCTCGTCGGCGACCTCCTCGACCTCACGAAGCTCGAGGCGCACCAGATGTCGATCACCCTTCGCCCGACGGACGTCGCCGAGGTGGTGAGCACGACCGCGGAAGGGTTCCGGCCTGCCGCGGCAAAGAGCGGGCTGGCCATTGCGCTGCAGGTGCCCGGCGAGGACGGGCCGCCCGCCCCGGCGCGCCTCGTCCCGGTGATGGCCGATCCCGACCGGCTGGCCCAGCTGCTGGCCAACCTCCTCGAGAACGCCATGACGTTCGCCCGGACCACGGTGACGGTGAGGGTGGCGGGGGACGCTGCGGCGGGATCCACCGTCATCGCGGTCGAAGACGACGGACCCGGCATCGCCCCCGGCGATCTGGAGCGGGTCTTCGAGCGCTTCTACCGGGCCGACCGCGGGCCGAACCGGCGGATGGGCTCGGGGCTCGGCCTGGCGATCGTGGCCGAATTGGCCGCTGCCATGGGGGGCCGTGTGCGGGCCGAGTCGCCGCTCAATGCCGACGGCGGTTCCCGCTTCGTGGTGACGTTCCGCCAGGGGCAGCCGGCTCCGCTGCCCGTCAACCCGCTGGTCTGAACGCAACCCGACTGGTCTGAACGCTCGGCACCGCCGCTCCGTCACGGTGCCCGCGCCGGCTGCCCGCACCGGGTGACCAGCCGGGTGCCGCCGTGTACGGTGCGATCATGGACGTGCACGAGGCAATCACGCAGGCGCCGCTGTTCGCGCATCTGTCGAAGAAGGACATCAAGCAACTCACCGGAGTGCTCCGGGAACGATCGTTTCCGGCGGGCACCGTCGTCATTGAGGAGGGAAAGCCCGGTGTCGGCTTCTTCGTGATCGCCAGCGGGTCGGCTGTCGTGACGGTCGGTGGGCGCCGGGTCAATGCCTTGGGGCCCGGCGACCACTTCGGCGAGATCGCGTTGATCGACGACGGCCTCCGGTCCGGAGCAGTCTCCGCCGAGACCGACCTCGAGTGCTACGCACTGGCCTCCTGGCAGTTCCGCCCCTTCGTTCATGACCACCCGGACGTGGCATGGGCGCTCCTGCGGTCGCTCGTGCAGCGGAACGTGCGTGACGCTGCGCCCGGCGACGTCGAGTGAGCATTCCCACGCCTCCGCGCTGACCCCGCCGCGTCTCCGACAGGGCTCACTCGGCCCGGAGGAGGATCGTCGTAGGCGATGTCGCTGGACCGCTCTTCATCGGGGCTGACCGTCTCCACCTCAGAGCCGGTATGGCAAGCTTCCGAACCGGCGGGACCCGGAGGGAGGGTGTGGAAGCAGCGTGATGAGGGGACTCGAGAACACGCGGGACAGAACCGTGACCGCGTGATGGGCGTGCTCAGTGACGCCGACCAGGCGCAGTGGGAAGAGGACGGGTGGTGCCTCGTGCGTGGGCTGCTGCCACCCGAGGCCATTGCCGCCGCTCAGGCGGTGCTGCCCGGGCTCGTCCCGACGGCCGAGGAGTTCGCGGACGACGTCGACCCGGCGCGCAACGAGCCCTTCCGGATCGATTCGCACCGCGTCATGCCGCGCTTCCCCTTCGAGGACAGCGCGCTCAACGACCTCGTCGTGCACGATCGCATCATCGACCTGGCCGAGCAGTTGCTCGGCATCACGGACCTCCGCCTCTACCAGGCCATGCTGAGCGCCAAGTACGCCGAGGCGGCGCTGAGCGACGAACAGCTCCTCCACGTCGACTTCGGTAATCACACCCTCGTCGTGCCCCGCCACGAGCCGGGCTACCAGCAGCTGGAGATGTTCGTGTACCTGAGCGACGTCATGCCGGAGACGGGAGCGACCCGGATCGTCTCACGTCGGCGGACGCCCCACATTCAGGTGGAGCGGACCTACCTCAGCCCGACCGAGTACGCCGACCTCTACGCCGCGGAGGTCCCGGCCTCGGGTCCCGCCGGATCGATCCTGGCCTATCGCCCTGACGTGTACCACCGGGGCGTGCGGATGACGGCGCCGCGCTCGGCGCGCTTCATGGTGCACGTCTCGTACAAGCCGGCGGGCACCGACTGGTTGGGGTCACACGGTCTGCCGGGCGCCGGTGAGGACATGTCGTGGTACCGCTTCGTGCAGCATGCCAACGAGCGTCAGCTGACTGTGCTGGGGTTCCCCCCGCCCGGGCACCCGTACTGGACCGCGCAGACGCTGGCGGGGGTCGCGGCCCGCTACCCCATGCTCGATCTGTCGCCCTGGCGTGACGCCGCCGTTGGCACCGAGGACGCGGAGGCGTGAGCGCAGCCGACCAGCCGTGGTGGAAGACGGGCGTCTTGTACCAGATCTATCCGCGCTCCTTCGCCGACAGCAACGCCGACGGTGTCGGGGACATCCCCGGCATCATCGAGCATCTCGACCACCTCCAATGGCTCGGCGTGGACGGCATCTGGCTCTCACCCGTCACGGTCTCGCCCAACGCCGACTGGGGCTACGACGTCTCGGACTTCTGCGCCATCGCACCCGAGTTCGGCAGCCTGCGCGACTTCGACCGTCTGGTCGACGAGGCGAGGGAGCGTGGCATTCGCGTGCTCATGGACATCGTGCCCAACCACACCAGCGAGCTGCATCCGTGGTTCGTCGACGCGCGCTCGTCGCGCGCAGCTGCTCATCGGGACTGGTACATGTGGGCGGACGGTAAGGAGGGCGGGCAGCCGCCGAACAACTGGGTCAGCAGCTTCGGCGGTCCAGGGTGGACCCTTGACGAGGAGACCGGGCAGTACTACTTCCACAACCACCTCGCGGAACAGCCCGATCTCAACTGGTGGAACGAAGAGGTGCGGGACACGTTCGACGGGATCTTCGGTTTCTGGTCGGACCGGGGTGTGGCGGGGTTCCGCATCGACGTCTGCAACGTCATCATCAAGGACGCCGAACTCCGCGACAACCCTCCGGCCACCGACGAGGACGACTTCGAGACGCAGATGTTCGGCCAGCGCAGCGTGTACAACGCCAACCGCCCCGAGGTGCACGAGGTGATCCGGCGCTGGCGACGTCAGGCCGATCGTTACGACGAGCCCCGGCTCCTGATCGGCGAAACGCCGGTCCCGGTGGACAAGCTGGCTGCGTTCTACGGCAATGGGTCCGACGAGCTGAGTCTGGCGTTCAACTTCAACTTCATCAGCGCGGCCTTCCGGGCCTCCGACATGCGAGCTGTCGTCGAGGAGACCGAAGCGGCCCTGCCCCCCGGGGCCTGGCCGGCGTGGACGGGCTCCAACCACGACATGTTCCGTTTCCCCACCCGCTGGGCCGAGGACGATCCGGCCAAGGTACGGCTGGCGCTGCTTATGCTGCTCTCCCTGCGCGGCACCCCCGTCCTCTACCAGGGTGACGAGATCGGCATGGCGAACGTCGCCGTGGCCCAGGAGGACCTGCGCGACCCGCTCGGCGTGCGCTTCTTCCCGTACTACGAGGGCCGCGACGCGGGACGCACGCCCATGCAATGGAGCGACCAGAGGGGCGGCGGCTTCACCGACGCCGACCGGTCGTGGCTGCCGCTGGGCGATCTGGCCGCCACCAACGTCATGGCGCAGCGGGACGACCCCGAGTCCGTCCTCACGCTCTGCCGCGACCTCATCGCTTTCCGCCGGCGCCATCCGGAGTTCAGTAGTGGGGACACCACGTCGTGGGCCACGCCAGACGGAGTGTGGGCGTGGACGCGGGGAGAGCGCCACGTGGTGGTCCTCAACATGTCCCCGGAGGAGGTCGTGCTCCCCGACCTGCCCGGCACCATCGAGCTCGGCACGGACCGGGGCCGCGAGCAAGAGGTCGTCGAAGGCTCCCTCCGCCTGGGGGCCTTCGAGGGGTTGATCCTCGAGCGCCCGCTTTAGGGTCGACCCGGCCACCAACACAACGGAGGAAAAGGACTGCATGGAACGTCTCATCGACAAGGTCGCCATCGTCACTGGGGGCGGAGGAGGTATCGGCGGGGCCACGGCGCGCGCCCTGGCCCGGGAGGGCGCCGCGGTGCTGGTGGTCGACATCGACCATTCGGCCGCCGAGCGGGTGGCGGAGGGGATCGTCGAGGCCGGCGGCCGGGCCGAGGCGTTCCACGCCGACCTGTCCGCTGAAGAGCAGGTCGTCGCCACCATCGCCGCCGCCACGTCGCGCTTCGGTCGCCTGGACGTGCTGCACAACAACGCCGCGCTCACCGACTCGGACTTCCTGACCCGCGACACCGCGGTGACCGAGCTGGCCCTCGACGTCTGGGATCGCACCCTGGAGGTGAACCTCCGGAGCCAGATGCTCACGTGCAAACACGCGGTGCCCGAGATGGTGCGCGGGGGCGGCGGTTCGATCATCAACATGTCGTCCGGCGCGTCGCTCAAGGGAGACCGGACCCGGACGGCCTACGGGGTGTCGAAGGCAGGGGTGAACGCCCTCACCATGTACGTGGCGACGAGCCACGGGAAGAAGGGCATCCGGGTCAACACGATCCTCCCCGGCCTCATCATCACCGACGCAGTGCGAGCGCACCTCGACGAGAAGATGCTGGCCGGTCTCAGCAAGGCGACGTTGACGCCCAAGGTGGGCCAGCCCGAGGACATCGCCGATGTGGTGGTGTTCCTGGCTTCCGACGAGTCCCGCTACATCACCGGACAGATGATTGCCGTCGACGGCGGGATGTCAGCCCACGTCGGGTTGGGCGACGGCTGAGCGAAGGGGAGGGCCCGCTACGAGGAGGGTCCGAGCACGTACTCGGAGCTGTCCGCACGGTGATACCAGCCGCTGGCGGCGTGGGTGCCGCCGTCGACGTGGATGGTCTGGCCGGTGACATAGCTCGAGAGCTCGCTCGCCAGAAAGATGGCGGCGCCTGCCATCTCGTCGACGTGGCCCGCTCTCCCCATAGGCACGGTGAGACCGAACCGTCCCTCGGTGCCCTCCGGGGCGATGGCGGCGATCCCCTCGGTCAGAGTGATATCGGGCGCGAGTGCATTGACCCGGATGCCCAGTGGCGCCAGCTCCAGTGCGGCGGTCTTGGTGTAGTTGATCACCCCGGCCTTGGCCGCCGCATAGGCGGCGTAGCCGGGAGCAGCACGGACACCCTCAATCGACGTCACGCTCATGATGCTGCCGCCGATCCCGTGTTCCACCATGACCCGGGCCACCCTCTGCGTGCAGAGGATGACGTGCTTGAGATTCGCCCGATAGAGGGCATCCCAGCCGTTCTCCGTGGTTTCGAGGAGCGGCGACGAGAACACGCCGCCGGCGTTGTTCACCAAAATGCTCACCGGGCCGAGCTCGGCCACGGTCCGCTCGAGGGCGAGGTCGACCTCGGCGGATTCACGGACGTCCGTCGGCACGGAGAGCCCGCCGATCTCCTCGGCCGCGGCATCGGAGGTCTCGGGGTTGCGCTCCCAGATGGCTACTTTCGCCCCGAAGGCGGCGAAGCCACGGGCGATGCCGCGGCCGATGCCGGACCCGGCTCCGGTCACGACGGCCACGCGGTCGGTCAAGAGCACTGCGGATGGGTCGAGAGGCACGGGGCGACGTTACAGTAGGCCTGTCACCAATCAGCGAGGTCTTCGGGAAGAACCCGGAGGCGGGACGGGGGTTTACGTGCCGAGGATCGAACCGATTCCAATGGAGGAGCTGGCGCCCGAGCCACGCCGCATCATCGAGGAAGGGGTTGCCGCCGGCACGTACGCCACCCCGATACCGCTCCAGATCTTTGCCTACAGGACGTCGCAGATCATGATGGTGGACATGGCCCGGCAGGGCTTCGGCAAGAACTCCCTGCTCGGCGGGCGCATCATCGAGCTGCTTCGGATCCGCAGCGCCCAGCTGGGCGAGTGCCAGCCTTGCATGCAGTCGAGGAAGCACGACTCCATCTCGGACGAGGACGTCGCCTGCCTGATCGCCCCGGGTCACGGCGACCTGACGGACCAGGAGCGCCTGGCCGTTGAGTTCCTCGACCTTCTCTCCGCCGACCACCACGCCATCGACGACGAGACCTACCGCAAGCTCGGCGAGGTCTTCACGTCCGCGCAGATCGTGGAGCTCGGGTTCGCCTGTGCCAACGCGATGGGGCTGCACCGCTTCCTGCACACCTTGGATCTGTACGGAACGGGCGAGCCCGTGATCCCCTACAGCGCCGACCAGGTCGACAGTGCCAAGCCCGACGTGCAGGTGAAGGCCTCGGCATGAGCCAGACGGTCCTCGTGACCGGCGCCACCGGGCTGGCGGGCGCCAACATCTGCAAGCTGTTGACCGAGCGGGGCGACCATGTGCGCGCGCTGGCCCGTGAGACCGCAGACACCGAGCCGCTCACGGCGCTCGGCGTCGAGGTGATCACCGGCGATGTCACCGATGCCGAGGCCGTGGTGCGGGCGGCTCGCGGAGCGGACTCGGCCATCCACTGCGCTGCGCTGTTGGGCGGGGCCAGTCAGAACCTCGCTGACTTCGAGGCGGTGAACATCGGCGGCACCAAGAACGTCCTCGACGCGGCGGAGGCCGTCGACTTGGGCCGGGTCGTTGCGGTGAGCACCGGCACGTTCTTCGACACCGCCGGCGGACTCGAGAGGGAGGATGCGCCGGTCAGCAAGGAGCCGAGCTCAGATCCCTACACCGTCACCAAGATGGCAGCCTTCCTCGACGCCATGTCCCGCGCCGAGAGGGGCAGGGACGTCGTCAGCGCCCATCCCGGCGCCATCTTCGGCCCCTCGCCGGTCGTGAGCAACGCACTCGGCATGACGAGTTTCAACCGCGTGCTGCTGTCCGCGGCCCGGGGGCGCATTGAGCGCTACCTGAAGTTCCCGGTGAGTTGGGTCTACGGCGAGGACATCGCTCGCGGCTGCATCCTGGCCCTGGACAAGGGCGTGTCCGGCGAGCGGTACATGCTCGACGGCCGGCCGGAGGACATCGTCAGCATCGCCAACGCCTGTAACCGTGTGTGCAAGCTGGCCGGTCTCGACCACGAGGTCGTCGACGTCGAGCCGTCCGACGACCCCGAGCTGGCGAAGGTGTTCGGGCCGACTCTGGTGGCGATCGCCGACAAGGCGGCGCTGGCGCGGCCGGATCGCCGGAAGCTCGAGGATTCCAAGACCTACAAGCGGCTGGGCTACAGCCCCATCAGCCTCGACGAGGGATTGGCGACGACGATCGACTGGTTCCGCGAGATCGGCCGTATCGACGCTGCCTGACCGGTGGTCCGTTGATGCGGAGCAACGAATGAAGAATTCTGGGCTCGGTTCCAGACCCGGTCACTCAGGAATCATCGAGCTGCGCCTGAGGTCCAGATCGTTTCCTTGACCTTTTGCCGTCAGCTCAGACGACGGTTGCCGGTGGCTTAGAGCCCTGGCACCGCAGCACCAATCGGCACCGGCCTCGTTTCCGTGTTCGTGTCCAACTCCGGCGATCCCGGAGGGGCCAGCTCCTCTCCCGCGCGCACCGTCGAGCGGGCCAGACCTCCGCCTCCGGTGAGGCGGGCCGCCACCGTCACCGGGATGATCGTGAGGAGAAGGACGAACACCACCACCGCGTTCACCTCGGGCAATTGCTGCCCCAGGCGGATGGCACCGAAGATCCAGAGAGGCAGGGTGTTCTGCGCTCCCGCGGTGAAGACCGTGACGATCACCTCGTCAAAGGACAAGGCGAAGGCCAGCAGAGCGGCAGAGATGAAAGCCGTTGACATCGTAGGAATCGTGACGTAGCGGAACGTTTGCCAACCGTCGGCACCGAGGTCCATGGACGCCTCATGGATCGATCCGGCCACCCTCCGCAACCGGGCCAGGGCGTTGTTGTAGACGACCACGATGCAGAAGGTCGTGTGCCCGATGATGATGGTGATGAGCGAGAGCTGCACGCCTGCGAAGGTGAAAGCGGACTGGAGCGCCAGGCCCGTGATGATCCCGGGGAGCGCCAGGGGCATGACGAGGAGGAGCGAGATCGACTCGCGGCCGAAGAATCGGAACCGGTGCACACCGAAGGCGGCGAGGGAGCCGAGGACCATGGACAGGATGGTCGCGGCGACGCCGGCCTTGATCGACAGGATGAGGGCGGCGCGCACCTGGGGATCGTTGAACGCCACGGAGAACCAGTGGAACGTGAACCCGGCCAGGGGCCAGCTCTGCACCGTCGAGGAGTCGAAGGCGAAGACAATGATGGTGAGGAGGGGCAGGGCCAAGAAGAGAAGGACGCCCACGACCCACAGCCTGAGCACCCACCGGGTGCCGGAGCCGACCATCACAAGGCCTTGAAGGCGCCGAGGGCCCGGGCGATGAGGAGGTAGACGGCCATGATGACGATCGGCACCATCGCCAGCGCCGCGGCGAAGGGCAGGTTCCCCCCGACGCCCACGTTGTTGTAGATGGTGTTGCCGATGAAGCTGGAGTTCGCGCCCCCGATGAGGATCGGGGTGATGAAGTCGCCGAGCGTCAAGGAGAAGGTGAAGATGGAGCCGGCCACCACGCCGGGCAGCGCCAGGGGCAGCACGACCCGTCGGAACGTGCGCCAGCCCCGGGCGCCGAGGTCGGCCGACGCCTGCAGGTAGGACTCGGGGATCCGCTCGAGCGCCGCGTAGACCGGGATGACCATGAACGGCAGCCAGATGTAGCTGAAAACGATCCACATGGCGGTGTTGCTGTAGGCCACGTGCGGGCTCCCGAGCCCGAGGTGGCTGAGCGTCCACACCAGGATGCCCTTGTCCGAGAGGATCACGACCCAGGCGTAGACGCGGGCCAGGTAGCTCGCCCAAAGGGGGAGGAGCACGGCAACGAACAGCGCCTGGCGTACCCGGGGGGATGCAACCCGGGCCATGAAGAAGGCGAAGGGGAAGGCGAGGATGGCATCGGTGATCGTGACCAGGGCCGCGATGAGCACGGTCCGGAGGATGATCGTCAGGTAGGTGGTGCCCGAGAAGATCTGGGAGAAATTGGACAGCGTCCACGTGTGCTCGATCTGGTTGGTGAGCGGGTTCACGGTGAAGAACGCCGTGACGAGCATCACGACCAGTGAAGCCAGGTAGATCAAAAGGAACCAGGCCAGGGGGGGCGACAAGGTGAGGGTCGCCCGCAGCCACGGCCTGCGCCAGAGCGCGGCCGACG
>OUNO010004820.1_pt2 | contig 20615 bp, 27 predicted proteins | sample 1779811 | NCBI WGS metagenome assembly OUNO01 (sample SAMEA3914804, study PRJEB12502) | metagenome | biome: forest; material: soil | place: Canada | collected 2010-06-25 | depth 0.3 m | reverse complement strand
CGCCGATCATCAGCACGGCATTTGCCCACTGCCCCATCGCGTCCATTTCCGTTCTTGCACCTCGCGCCAAGCTGCCCGATGGGTTGCTCGCCGCAAAAATAACGTCAGTGATGACGGGCGGTACTGATTTTTTTAGTGCATCTGGCAGTAGTACCCGTGCATTGCCAATTCCTGCATCCAGAGCTGCCATGTAGGCTTCGCCAACCGCCGCAAACCCTAATTTATTTCCACCGACGATCGCCAGGTTACCCGCTAATTTTTTTTGTTCGGGTTTGTTCCACTCGATGTCAGGAAATAACGGCTTGGTCGGATCTTGTCGTTGCCAGTAGGTATGTGTTTCCATCTGTTATCAGTATACAGGAACGAAAAAAGCTTTATGTATTCATCCCTGCGTCGTCTAAAATTTGATTGATTGTACTTCGCATCCGCGTTGCTTCACCATCAAAACCCTCTCTGAGCGACGCATCCAAGCTGTATTCGGAGTAAGAACCGGTACCCAGCTTGCAAATACGTAAAAGTTCTTCTGCCAATCTATGAAGCGCATCTTTTGGTTCATGATGGTTGACGGCACGAAGCATATTCGTGTTTTCCGTGCTGTTCATTACGTACTCGATTGAATCGCGGGCCTCCTTTAACCGATTGAGAAAGCTCGGGTTTGCAGTTTGATCTTTGAATTTTTCGTACCAATCATGAGTATCGGGAATGATATAGACCACATGGACTGTCTTCAGCCCGGCCTTCTTTATCGTTGCTATGCTGCTGGGCAGTGTCGGCACGAGCGTTATTTCAGAACTAAAGCTTTCAGCGTCACTTGCATAAATATCACCTGTTGCGGGTATCCACGACCAATTGGTCATTTCTCCTTGCCTGATACGTGCGATCACTGATTCGTGCGTCATGCCTTCATCGGCGGTTCTGTATTGAGGCGGATCGCTTGGTTTTCGTCTACGAGTCGTTATAGTGCCTACTTCCGCAATGTCCATTTCTGGAAATCTGTCGATGGTCACCATCTCTTTTATGACGGTTGACTTGCCAAAGCCTATGCCGCCCACGAATAGCATGGCAGTTTTCTCTCCAAGGCTCTTGCCTCTATAAGGAAACTCATCCCGATGCTCGTCGAGCCAAATAATTTCTTGCTGTAATTCCGCTGATAACCCCATATTTTCAGTATAGCAATAACATCAGATACGTAAAATCCACAAAAACGAAAAACGCCACCCGGACAACCTGGGTGACGTATTCGTCGAACGGTTGTAAGGGTGGCAAGCCACGGATTGGAAGGGACCCAGGACACTGGACGGCTAGATCCCCGTTACGGGGTCTGCCCACTGCAGCTTGTTCACGAAGTGTTCACCGATGGCAGGCTCGCCTGCCAAAGGTTCTACTTGTGCCAGCCAGAGAGGGGGTGCCCATCGGTATTCTCGCAGCCCTATCCAGGCGACGTATGTCAGACTCCCGAAGGCATACAAGAACGCCAAGCCGGCCCCTAGAATCAGGGAGACTTTGTCGCCGTGGGTTAACGTGGAACCTTGCAGGCCCCAGGCGATGGCAAGGCCAACCGTCACGATGACGAATACGAGCGCGGCGCCCGCATAAGCGGCCATGCCAGGAATGTCGTCATCGTCGCCGACTTCATGGATGAAATTTTTGCGCATGAATGCGCGGGTTCGCGGAAACTTCATGGGTTCCTCTCGACTAGTGGGTACTCCAACTCCTTGTTGGAGCAGTGGCTGTCGGTATAATACAATAATGCTTATCCCAAGTCAATACTGACGGGACAATGGTCGGACCCCATTTGGTCGGGATGGATGGCGGCACTGGTGATCCGACTGGCCAGAGATTTGGAAGCGACGACGTAATCAATCCGCCAGCCGACGTTGCGGGCGCGGGCGTTGGCCCAGGCGGTCCACCAGGTGTAATTGTCGCCTTCTTTATTAAAAATTCGGAATGTATCGACGAACCCGGCGTCGACAATCGCGTCGAATCCGGCACGCTCTTCGTCGGTAAATCCATGTGCTTTGTGGTTGTCATCCGGCCGCGCCAGGTCGATTTCGGTATGGGCGACGTTCAAATCACCGGTAAAAATCACTGGTTTGGTCTGTTCCAATTCCTGCATATACGCCAAAAATGCTTTGTCCCACTGCTCGGTTCGCAGGCCAAGCCGTTCCAATTTGCCTTTGCTGTTGGGTGTGTAGACGCTGACGACCCAAAAATCGTCGAATTCGGCTGCTGTGACGCGCCCCTCGGTGTTGGTGTCGCCGTAGGTGTCGCTTAATTTGTATTTGGCAGTGACGTTAGCCGGGATGTTGCTGACGACTTTGAGCGCCGGTATTTTGCTAAAGATTGCCGTGCCGCTATAGCCAGCCTTGTCGGCACTATTCCAATACTGGTAGTAACCGTCGAGGGTCAGTTCGACCTGTTCTTCGCGAGCCTTCGTCTCTTGTAGTGCCAAAATATCAGGCTGATGTTTGTCGATGAATTTGGCAAATTCACCCTTGTTGATAACCGCGCGAATACCGTTGACGTTCCAGGAATAGATTTTCATACCTCTAGTTTACCACTATTGCTTTTTGTAGTTTTTTGTGGTATAGTGCAAGAGTCCCAGACTACCATTCTTTGGAAGGAAGCACCATGACATCGCTACAACCCGCGCGAGAACCGGAACGTCAAGTCGACGAGCCGGCACGTGCACGCAAGGTACTCATGTCCCTCATCGCCGAAGGCGAGTACGAAGAGCAGCGCCGACGGGCCCGCAATCGGACCAAGTCGGGCAGCAATCACTCCCAGTACGACCCGCAGGGCTTTCCGACTCCGACGCTTGGCGAAGGAATCGGTCTGCCCTTCGACGGCGGGACGTATCACGTTCCGGCCGGTGCAGAACTGAAGGCGTTCGTCGACCCCCATCCGCCCATGCGGAGAAAGCGTGACGGCACAATCGCTTTCAGCAAGGAGGCGTTCCAGACCCAGATCAGGAAGCGGCTGCTGATCGCCTGCCTCTACTTCCGGGAGGGCCACCAACCAGTCGTGCTGTCCGTATTCGCGGACGGCTCACTGTCAGTACTGAAGCCGCGGGTCAAAGACGACCTCCGCGTCGAGGGCGTCAAAGAAACGCAGCGCGTCTCATGATGGGATCAGGGCTCGGCAGATTTTGCCGAGCCCTGAATCATGCCTGTTTGATGGCGCGATGCGCTTCGCGTTCTTGGTCGCGGCGCTTCAGCGTTTCCCGTTTGTCATAATTCTTTTTACCTTTACCAAGTGCGATGACCAGTTTGATATAGCGGCCAGTCGTCAGCAGTTTTGTCGGGACGATGGTCATGCCGTCCTTTTTGCGAACAGACAATGTGTCGATCTGTTTGCGATGTGCCAGCAATTTGCGCGGTTCGGTATCGATTGTCCGTGCCCCTGGTTGGCCTTTTTGGTTCAGTTTCAGACTAAAACTAGCGTTATTGAGCCATAATTCCCCATTGCGAACCGTCACGAACGACCCCTTTAATTGGATGTGCCCGTCACGCGCGGCGCGCACCTCTGGCCCGGTCAAGCTGACCCCGACCACCAGATCGTCACCCAACTCGTAATCGAACCGCGCGCGGCGGTTGACGATAGTCTTGGGATTGGTTTTCGGTTTTTTGACCATAATCTGTTTATTATAGCATATTCACCTCGGTAAAATATTGACAAAACATAGTAAATAATACATAATTTGTTTAATCGCTTGCAGATCCGCTGTAATGCTCATTCCCATCCATCGAAAGGATATCCTATGCCTCGGCAAAAAGAGATGTACTTAAGGTTCGCCTTGACGTTCGTCTTTATGTTCCCTCTGATTTTCGCGATCAGCGCGGGCGGCCCGACTGCCGTTCTCAGTTGCATTGCCACTGCGTTCTTTCTGCTGCTGATTTCGCCGTTTCACTTCTGGTATCTCGAACTCTCCCCCAATTACGAGAGACGGAAACCAAAAATAGTGTTCGACTGGCGCAGGCAGAGCTGGTCGTTCTACGGTGACGGACTGCTGCTGATGCCGGCGATCATCGTCGCAGTAGCAGCATGGCATGATCATCGGGCCTCGTTGCCGTGGTGGTCGCAGCAATGGTGGTGGTTGTTCGTGGCGGCCGCATCGGGACTTGTCTTTGGGGCGGTGTTCCGCTCGGGCGACAATGACAGATACCTGCCGGAGTCGCTGGACGGTCCGGCCAAAGTCTTCCATGACCGGGTGCTGATTCCGATTTATTTCGGCATGCTCATCGCGAGGGTATTTCCCCTCTTTTGGGCATGGGACGGCTACGCCCTGGCCGCGGTGCTATTGCTGAGTTGCTGGGGCGTTTCGGCGCTCCTCGACGGTCTACGGTCATATACAAAGTGGAACTTCGGCAAACTGCCCCACTCCTACTTTCGGCTGTACATGAAGTATCGCCTGGACTCGGTCGTCCAACACGTCGTGTGGGACAAGGTTGCCTTCGAGCCGCTGACCAAATGACACCTTCGATGGACGAAGCCTCCCAAAACCAGATGTAATTTGTCTGGTGGCGGGAGGCTTTTCCATTTGCTATACTGATCTAGATGTATAAACGAGTATTACTGAAATTATCTGGTGAACAGTTGCAGGGCAAATTTGACGGCGGATTCGACGCCGAACGAGCGGCGTGGATTGCTGAAGAAATCAAAAAAGTCCACGGTGCCGAAGTCGTCGTCATGATTGGCGGTGGTAATTACGCCCGTGGCGCGCAACTTGTCGGCGGCGGCGTGCAACGCGTTACGGCCGACAATATCGGTATGATGGGCACAATGATGAACGCCGTTGCGTTGACTGACGTCTTCAATTCTCTCGACCTCCCAGCCCGGGCGCTAACGAATATCAAAGCCGACCAGGTTGCCGACCAATTCACCCATCGCCGTGCCCTGTCCCATCTGGACAAAGGCCGCGTCGTCATCGTGGCTGGCGGTATCGGCCGTCCTTATCTGACCACTGATACTGCGGCAGTGAGTTTGGCGCTAGAGCTCGAATGTGACGTGATTATGAAGGCCACCAAAGTCGACGGTGTATATGATAAGGATCCGCATGCCAACCCGGATGCGCGTAAATTTGATCATCTGACATTGCAACAGGCCGTCGAACAGCCCGATGTCAAAGTAATGGACAAAGCCGCCATTGCTCTGGCGCACGACCACAGCCAATCGATCGTTGTTTTTGAACTACTGGTCGAAGGCAACATTGCCCGTGCCGTCGCCGGCGAACCTATCGGCACGACAATCAGCGCCTAACACCTCCGCTATATTGCTTATTTTTAGATTTTATGATATAATCTAGTTATAAGTACCCTCCGGGTGCTTGACGCACCTAAAACTACTACAACGAAAGAGGTGGTGCCCAGTGAACTGGGTAATCATTGCACTTGCCGTGGACTTCGGTCTGCGGTTCGTCATTCTCGGCTGGCCGCGCATCACCGCCCCTGTCCGCCAATACAAAGGCGGCACCGGGCTGTACATCTTTCCAGGGGTCCTCGCGGACGCTCGGAACCAGGTCTCGCCGATCTGGGATGTCCTGCACGACTATGGGCGCCTGTTCTACGGTAATCTGAGCCGGGTCTTGTACTCGCCCTGGATGATCAAGCACCGGTTCGCCAAGCAGATCGCGCAGATCGACCGAAAGTTCGAGCTGGAGCAAGATGTTCTGGTCGGGATTTCTCTCGGCGCAACGATCGCTCTGGACGTGAACGACCAGCTGTTCAAGAATGATCCGCACAGGCAAAAGCCGGGCTTGATCGTCTTTGACGGTGTCGCCGGGCCGGAAAACCTCCTATCCGGAGGTAACGTCGCAGGTCCGGTTTTTCGGGTTCTGCGGTGGGTGCCGATCGGTTTCGTTTCGGGCACGGTCATCGGTGCGGTCATTGCACTCCTTCAGTATCTTTGGATCAACCAGGTACCGAAGGACGCCGAGATCGAGGATGACATCCTGCAAGGTGGCCAGCCGGTCACCAAGGAAGATGTCAAGCAAAAGGCCAAGAAAGATATGGCCGGCTACCTCTTCGGCGTGTTCGCACGACAGATGGTGCACATCAGCGCCGGCAAGGTGACGCCGGAACGGCTGTCGCGTTTCGCGTGGATTCAGTACTATGAATACACGTGGCATAACGTGACGGTCAGCCAGCCGGCGGAGCGCCGCAAGTGGCAGGAAGCTGCCCACAAGGCGAGCGTTCCGTTCGACCTGTGGCAGATTGAAGCACCGCACGTCGCGTTTGCCCAGATGCCGACGGCAACCAAGAAAGCGTTGGCACAAGCCCTTCCGCGGTTCCTGTCCGTCGAAACCCAGTAGTACAGTAAGGTGCGTCAGCCCCGACCATTCCGGTCGGGGCTGATTCATTTTCAGAGGTTCTTTACCGCTTCGATCAATGTCTTGGCTGATTCGTCCCAGTTGAATTTTTGGACTTGCTTTTTACCTTCTTCAATCAGACGATTGCGGAGGTCTTTGTCATCGAGGGACGCTATTTTGGCAGCGAAATTCTGAGGGTCGTCGGGATCGGCATAGAGTGTGCCGTCACCACCAACTTCGTGGAATATTTCGAGGTCGCTAACAACCGCGGCGACGCCCATACGCTGGGCTTCGGCGAGCGGCAGCCCATAGCCTTCGGCTTTGGACGCGCTGACCATGATGGCGCTGTCAGCCAGTAACTTTGCGTACTGCTCGTCAGTAACGCCGCCATGAAAGACGACTTCGGCGTCCGCGGGGATCAATTGTGTCAATTCCGCCCGCCGTTTGGGGCTGATACGGCTCAGCAAATGTAAGGTTTTGCCAGGCAGCCATTCCATCGCCGCGATCAACGTCTCGGCGTTTTTGTACGGGATGAATGCGCCCATATAGATCAAATTCTTGGGTTTGCCGACGACGAACGGCGCCGAGGCGACAAACTGCGACAGATCACGGGCGGCGTTGGGCACGACAATGACCGGGCGTTTTGTCAGGTTGGCGGCGATGATCTCGTCCCGACTGGTTTGGCTGACGGTTGCGACCAGATCGGCGGCGTTCAGCACCAGCCGCTGCGGCGTGTATGACTGATGAAAGAGCCACCAGCCCAGGCGGAGTGCGTGGCTGTACTGCGGTGGCGGCGTGCGGTGTTTGTAATAGATCATGTCGTGGAGTGTCAGGACGAGTTTGAACTGGCGGCCGCGTGACCCCATCGTCTGCAATGGCGACACGACGACATCGGGGTTGAATTTGTTCAGCCATAGCGACGTCAGTGGTTCGCGCCACGATGTGACTGGATGAATAATGACGTGTTCGGCGTTATCCGGCAGCAATTTCAATTGCGCAGGGTCAGACAGAATGAAGGTGACCGGCACTTGCCGCGCCAGCGCGTTGCCCAGTTCGGTCGTGTAGCGGCTGATGCCATCGTGAAAATCGGTGCGGATATAACGAGCGTCAAAAAACAGTTTCATTTTTTGGGTTTTTCTTTACGCAACGCATCTGCCCGCTTATCGCGCCACAGCAATAGGCTGCCGACAACTACCCAAAAGGCGACAATCATGACAACAGCCAACACGGCATTTAGTAGCCCCGATCCCAGAGACGGCCAGATCAGATCAAGGCTGAGGACATGGAACATGTTGACGATTTGGGTGTCGCCATGAAAGATGCCGTAAAAGAAGCTAAGCGCGAGGTGTCCGACTGCGAATAAGACGATTGAATAGAACACTGCCTTGGCAAAGGGATGATTGTTATTCATTAGTCATCATTTTATCATAGGCGCGCATGATATAATTGGTCCACATGCGTATTTTAATCGCGAATGACCAGCATTGGCCAATGAAAAGTGGAGTAGCGACAGCGGCTCGGACGATGGCACAAGGACTGGCGGCTCTCGGCCATACCGTCATGGTCGTGGCACCGTCGCAAACAGGACGCGGTTATAAAGAAACCGACGAGAATTACGAGATTACCCGAATCCGATCGTTTGGTCTGCCTTTTCGCAAAAATTTGCGCGTATCGGTGACGTATGACCGTGAAATGCGTCGTATCCTGGATGAATTCCAGCCTGATGTCGTTCATGTGCACACTCAATTGACGGTCGGCCTGGGTATTTTGCGTGCCGCTGTCCAGCGCCACATCCCTGTTGTGGCGACCAACCACGTCATGCCGGACAATATGATCAAAAACATCAAAGTCCTGTCCCCTATTTCACGTCCGATCAGTTATTTTATCAGCGAATACGGTGCATTGCTGTACCGCGGCGCCAAACATATTGTGATGCCGACGCAGTCTGCTCTGCAACTATTCAATACGACACGCATCGAGGCGCCAGTCGTCGCGATCAGCAACGGTATCAACCTAGAGAGGTTCCAACCGCTCAAACCGACTGATGCTATTTATAAAAAATTCGATATTCCACGCAAAGATCCGATTATTAGTTGGATCGGCCGCCTGGACGAAGAGAAGCACATCAATATCCTGATCCAAGCGCTGGAACTGTTGCACTGGTCCGAACACAAATTCCACTGCGTGATTGTCGGGGCCGGTAACGATGAAGACAATCTGCATGCACTTGTCAATACGCTCAAATTGAATGACAAGGTTACCTTTACCGGTCTGGTATCAGACGAGGATTTGACACAGCTGCACCGTGTCGGTGATATCTTTGCCGTTCCTTCGCCAACAGAATTGCAATGTTTGGCAATGTTAGAGGCAATGGCTAGCGGCAAACCAGTCGTGGCAGTTGACGCGGGTGCGCTGGGCGAACTGTGCTTGACTGACGATAACGGTTATTTGATACCCGTTGACGATGTCGAAGCGATGGCAATGGCGCTAGTCAAATTGCTCGACAATCCCAAATTACGCAAGACGTTCGGCCGCCGTAGCTTGGAAATCGCGACCAGACACGACGTCAAGGTCGTCATGCCCGAATTTGTCGCGTTATACGAAAAGGTTATCGCAGAAAGTCGCTGATGGCCGCCGCCAGTTCGGTCGGTTTTTCGTAGTGCGCCAAATGCCCGACCTCTGGAATAATCGCAAGTTTGGCGCCGATTGCTGCGGCAATCTTTTTTTGTTGGCGTAGCGGTGTGACCGAGTCGTTGTCGCCGTTGATGACCAGGACATCAAATCCGCGCAGTGTCGCCTTGTAACGGCTCATACCGGTACGATTGATCTGTGAATACAATCGTTTATACCAGCCGATGCTGCTGATAAAATTGAGGTTGTTTGAGTGATGATCGTGGATAGCACTTCGTAACTGTTTATCTTTGGTCGTCATAATCATAGTGGAGCTGAACCGCGTCAGTGTGCGGCTGGTGGCTAACTTGTTACCCACGACTGGCAACCGGTGGCTGGCAAGGTAGTATAGTTTGCTGGCCAGGACGCCAATGCGGCGTATCTCGACCATGCCGACCGGTGAGGGTACGGGGCTAGAAAGGACAAGTTTGTGGGCTGCGACGACTGGGTGTTGTCGGACGGCTTCGGCGACGACCAACGACCCCATCGAATGCCCTAACAGATACGGAGGTTCATCTAGGCCTAATTCTTCGACGAAATCGACCAGCAGTTCGCCCAGTTCGGCCAGTGTTAACCGTTCGTGTGGCAGCGGGCTGATGCCGAATCCGGGCAAATCAGGAATTACCAGGTGAAAATCAGTCAGTAATGGCACCAAATACTGAAATCCTTCGTGCGATCCGGTGAAACCATGTACTAAAACCAGCACTGGTTTTTTATCTTCGTGGTGCGTCCAGTAATGAATGATATCGTCTGATGGGAGTTTCATCGTGTTTTTTGTCATCATAAATCAGTATAGCGTAAAATGAAACGCCCCCGTCCGCGGTGCTACGAGTAGCTGCGGACGAGGACGTGGGGTGGATGAGGATGAGGTCGGCCTAGGAGGGCCACCGCGTGGAAGGGTTCACCCTGCGGATGATCACCAACAGGCTGGCACCTCCCACGATGACGATCCCGAGGACCAGTTCAAGCGTGTATCCAAAATCCATTCCAAACATCGAGACTTCCCTTCGTTGGTTGAATGACGTTCTGAGTTATTATATCACAGCTTAAGCTTTTTGTCTAGTCCCCTATTCAAGACCTACTTACATTGACTTATACAAGCATATGTAGTATAATAACACCTGTGGGCACACCGCAATCCCGTGGTTGTCCGCAGCTTAACACACAACAATTCTCGTTAGGAATCCTCATGAGCCAAAATACGGCCAAGCACCGTCAGGAATCGCCGCTCAGCGTATGGCAGGCACTCGGTCTCTTCGCGGTTGTCATCGGCATCGTCTGCCTGGTGCAGATCAGTAGCAATACTGCACCTCACCAGGCAACACTGCAAGATGAAATCGGATGGACGGGTGCGGACCAACTGCTCCTTTCCTCGCCCGCCGGCCCTCACCTCAACAGTGATCACAGCCGGGTGGTATGGGACCAGAAATTGACGGCTGATACCGTCGACTATCTGTTCGCGCACAGGGCATCGAGCCCGCGTAGCGTGTTCATCATCCCGGCCAGCCAGCAGGTATTCATCATGGCGCAGCACGGCGACGAGCGGCAGTACCAACCGGTGGACCTGTCACAGCAATCGCTTCCTGAGCGGTGCACCATCGAACAGCATGGACTGTTGACAGAAGTTGCGGCGAACAGCACGCATGAGCAGATGCTCATGTACTACACGCCGCCACTGGGCGCATCGGAGATATCGACCTGCAAACTGGGGACGACGATTTTCATGCCGCTGAGTCACTGACCAAACGAGAGGGTTGTTGTTAAGCCAGTGGAGGACCTTGCGGTCCTCCACACTCTCACCCTGTTTATAATGATTTGTCGATAGAGTCAGAGCAAATAAAATAACGCCCGTGATGGGCGTTATTTAGTTGGAACGGTTATTCAGGCTGCGACTGGTTCGATGTTGTGGGCTTTGATCGCGTCCTGAAGTTTGGGACGGTCGAACCCAAGGATCAGGTCGCCAGCGACATCAGTCACCGGGACACCTTGGTAGTTGCCGCCACTTTTGGCCATCAGTTCGTCGTAAGCTGCCTTGTCTTCCTCGATGTCTTTTTTGACGTAGGGAATGCCAAGTTTGTCTAACCACTGTGCTTCGGTGTGGCAAAACGCGCACCAAGTGGTGCTGTAGATTGTAATTTGTGGACTAGCGGCATCGCTCATATCTGTTACCCTTCTATTTACTATACTTAGTATATCAAATTGTCATGCATATGCAATAGCTCTATGACCCATTGTAGCAAATATTAATCAGTTTCTGGTTGTTGTCTGGTCAGGTACCAGCCGCCGTCCGCGGCCTGATAGACGCGTAGTTCGAGGCCGGGGTTTTGGAGCATCTGAATTTCGGCGACGTTTTCGGCTGCCTGTTTGGTGGGATGGCGCGTTTTGGAAGCCTCGTTATTGATGGGGCGATAAGGTATATGTTTGACCGGCTTATTCTTGCGTGGCATCTTGGAATATCATTCTTTCTCTGTTATAGTATATACGTAATGAGCAATGCCGCGGCTAAAAAAAGCGACGACAACCCGACACCGCCGGAGAAATCCACGGTGGTTTTGTTGTTTACGATCGCTGCCGACACCACGTGGCGGATGTTCGCACCGACATTCGGTGGTATGGGAATCGGTGCTTTGGCGGATATGCAGTTGCATACATCGCCTTGGGGCGCTATCGTCGGTTTGGCGGCGGGTATCGTCGTGACGGCGCTACTTGTCAGGCAACAGTTAAAAAAGGGAAACGGACAAAAGAATGATTAACAGTTTCGCATCGGCTATCGAAATCAGTGTTGGATCGCAGCAGTTATTTACGATTGCTGGGTTTCCTATTACCAATTCCCTGCTGACGGGTGCGGTCAGTGTGATCGTGCTGCTGAGCGTGTTCGCCTATGTGGTGTACATGCTGAACCATGGCCGCTATAACCGCTTTGTCGGGTTGGTACAGTGGGCATTCGAAGGCATGTTGGGTCAGGTCTACAGCGTGATCCCCGACAAAAAGCTCGCTCGTATGGTGGCGCCGCTGGCGTTGACGATATTTTTCTACATGATGATCGCCTATTGGATGAGTGTGTTGCCGGGCCTTGATACGGTGACGTATAACCGTGTCCCTATCTTGCGTTCGATTGCCGCCGATCTGAACTTTACGTTTGCCGTGTCCATTATTGTTCTCATCACCGTCCAGTTCCACGCGCTGCGGACACATGGTCCTATTGGCAACCTTCGCCGTTATTTCCGTAATCCCCTGAAAGATCCGATCGGCTCGTTCGAAGGGTTGCTGGAGTTCATCGGTGAATTCTCGCGCTATGCGGCGTTGAGCGTCCGAATGTTCGGTAACTGTTTCGCGGGCGAAATCCTGCTGGTCATTATTGGGACGTTGACCAGTTATTTCTCCGTCCTGGCATTGCCGCTATTCATGGGATTCGAACTGTTCATCGGTTTTGTCCAGGCGTATGTGTTCTTTATCCTGACCGTTATCTTTACGTCACTGGCTGTCGAAAGCCATGGCGGGCATGACGAGACGAACATTACCTCACTTGATCATTCATCTGCTGATACCCGTAAAAACGCGGCCGTACAGACGGAATGATGGTACAATATAGTTAACAATACATAGTAAATAGAGGAGCCTTCCATGTAGGGAGGGCGATCTATAAAGGAGAAAAAATGGAACAATTAGCATTTGTCTTGGCCTATGCCCTGCCAGCGCTCGGCGCTGCGGTCGGTATCGGCGTAATCGGTGGCGGCGCACTTGGCGCATTCGGCCGTAACCCAGAAAAACTAGGCGAAATCCGCACACTTATGATCACAGCAATCGTCTTTGCCGACTCGTTGGCAATTATCGGTATCGTTGTGGCATTTATCGCGCGGTCAGTCGCGAAATAAGCTGATCGAGGAGATCCATGACAGACCCATTACAACATTTTGCAGCTGCAGCATCAGGTGACGTCTTTACCGCTCTTGGTATCGACGGCAAGATGCTGTTGTTTCAGGGCGTTGCGTTCATCATTTTGGTGTTCATTCTCGGAAAATACGTTTATCCAGTACTCATGAAGACTGTCGACGAACGCCAGGCGAAAATCGAAGAAAGCGTCAAAGCCGCACAGGATGCGGAGAAAAACGCCGAATCCGCAGAGGAAAACATCACTAAATTGCTGAAAGAAGCGCGCGCCGAAGCCAAAGACATCGTCACGACCGCTAAGGACGAAGCCGCAGCAATGGTGGCAGCCAGCGAAGACAAAGCCAAACAACGATCGGAAAAAATCGTGGCTGATGCGCACGAACAACTCCAAAAGGATATTATCGCCGCACGCAAGCAATTGCATAACGATACGATCGAGTTGGTCGCTATGGCTACCGAAAAGGTCGTTGGCAAATCTATCAGCGAAAAAATCGATGACACGTTAATCGCGTCAGCCGTTCAGGAGTCAAAATAATGTCCGTACGGATTAGTCGCCGCAAAATCGCCGCCTATGTGGCAGACGAATTGATCAGTGGCCACGACGCCGTACGTCAATTAGCAGCCTACCTGGTGGATAGCGGTCGCATCCGCGAAGCAGAACTCATCGTCCGTGATGTCGAGGCGGCGCTGGCGGACCGCGGCGTACTCGTCGCCGACATCGCCAGCAGCCGCGACCTTGGTAGCGACACCAAAAAAGCGATCACCCATTATTTGCAGGAATCAACCGGAGCAAATGATGTCCACCTGCGCCAGGAAGTCGACGCCGACCTACTGGGCGGCGTGAGCATTAATACACCCGGCCATCGATTCGATACCACGTTGCGACATCGTCTTAACCAATTAACAGCAAGCAAGATATAAGGAATTATTATGGCAGAACTATCAGTAACCGAACTTTCAAAAAGCCTCCGCGACGCGATTACGTCGTTGGATCTGTCCGGCAAACAAGAAACCGTCGGCATCGTTACCCGCGTTGGTGACGGCGTGGCCTGGGTCTATGGCCTGCGCAGTGCCGGCTATAGCGAAGTGCTGTTGATCGAAACGGATAGCGGCGTCGTCGAGGCGTTCGCCCTCAACTTGAACGAAGACGAAATCGGTGCCGTGCTGCTTGGCGGTGAAGAAGCTGTTGTTGCTGGTAGCAAAGTCACCCTGAAAGGTACTGTGCTGGATGTGCCTGTCGGTCCTGAACTGCTAGGCCGTGTGGTTGACCCACTGGGTAACCCTCTGGACGGTGGCGCACCAATCAAAACCAAACAACGCGGACTGGTTGAACGTGAAGCCATCGGCGTGCTGGGCCGCAAACACGTTCACGAACCGATGATGACTGGTATCGTCGCCATCGACGCGATGTTCCCTATCGGCCGTGGCCAACGCGAACTGATCATCGGCGACCGCCAAACGGGCAAAACAGCTATCGCCATCGACACGATGATCAACCAAGGCCGCCAAAAAACTGGCGTGGTGAATATCTATGTCGCAATCGGTCAAAAATTGTCCAAGGTTGCTCGATTGATCGAACGTCTGAAAGAAGAAGGCGTCATGGATCAGACGATTATCGTCGCGACCGGTCCATCCGACCCGGCGTCACTCCTCTACCTCGCGCCATACGCCGCAACCGCCATGGGCGAATATTTCCGTGATAACAAACAACATGCGCTGATGATTTATGACGATTTGACCAAACACGCTGTCGCCTATCGTCAAATGTCATTGCTACTCCGTCGTCCACCAGGACGCGAAGCCTTCCCGGGTGACGTCTTCTATCTGCACTCTCGCTTACTGGAGCGATCGGCCAAATTGTCCGACGATTTGGGTGCCGGATCACTGACCGCCTTGCCTATCATCGAAACGCAGGCTGGCGACATTAGCGCTTACATCCCAACCAACGTGATTTCAATCACCGACGGTCAGATCTTTATGGAAACCGACTTATTTAACCAAGGTATTCGCCCGGCGATTAGTGCCGGCCTCTCGGTCAGTCGTGTCGGTGGTGATGCCCAGACCAAATCGGTCAAATCCGTTGGTTCGCATTTGAAACTTGGTTTGTCGCAATTCCGCGAACTCGCCAGCTTTGCCCAATTCGGCAGTGATCTGGACGAAGCGACCAAATCACAAATCGAACGCGGTCAGCGCCTGACTGAACTATTGAAGCAGCATCAGTACAGCCCAATGAGCGTTTGGGAACAGGTCGCCAGTATCTTTGCCGTGAACAGCGGATCATTCGACAAGGTATCCGTCGCCAAGATTAAAGAAGCCCAAACCGCCCTTTTGACCCGCCTATGGACCGATCACAAAAAGGACATGCAGGAACTGACCAAGGGTGACATCAAAATCGCGCCTGAAGAAGCCGTTGCAAAACTGATTGAAAAGACTGCCAAAGCCGTGGCGAAGGGATTTGAAGAGTAAATGAGCGAAGGATTTCCAAAATTTGGCGGCGCAAGAAACAGTGATGTTATCGCTGGCTTGGCGAACCCCAATGCTGGAGCCGATTGGCTATATGAACCACGGGCTGATGGGATCGGAGAATCTTTGGATGAAACATTAGCTGCTGATTTGGAAGCGTGGATCGTCGTGAAACTGGGCGATATAGCTTATGGCGACTTGGTGACGGTCATGGGACGTATCCTGGAGCTAACGGGCACTACCGAAGATTCTATTGACAGACAAGGCGTTACTGTCGACGAATTGGTCAGGAGACAAGTCGCTGTTCTCTCACCTGTTCACTTGGAAGAGATCAAAAAATTCATGATAGAACTGAGTGACAGAGGTAACGATGCCTAGTACTCGCGCACTCAAGACTCGTATCCGCTCGGTCAAATCGACCAAGCAGATTACGAAGGCGATGCAGCTGGTCGCGGCCAGCAAGATGCGCCGTGCGCAGGAATCTGAAAAGGCTTCAGCGCCGTACACGCGTGCTGCCAATGAACTGTTGACGCACCTTGCCAACCAAGGTGAAACCGCTCGTCATCCGCTATTTATCGTGCCTGAAAAGATCAAATCGCGACTCCTGATCGTCGTTGCAACCGATAAAGGTTTGGCCGGTGCCTATGATGCCAATGTTCTGAAACTGTATGCACGGCAACTATTGGACGATGACGCGGCGGGCGTGAAAAACAATACTATCACTATTGGCCGACGCGCCAATCGTTTTGCTGCACGAGTCAAAGACGTCACCGTCGTGGCCGCCTATCAGGATTTGCCCGACGATCCGAGCGGCGCACAATTACACGCGATCGTCGATACGGCCATGGAACAGTTCAAGGCAAAAGACGTCGATGCTGTCGATGTCATCTACACGCAATTTATCAGTAGTGTTAACCAGCAAGTCACCGTTCAGCGGATTTTGCCTGCCGGGTACGAAAAAACGGAGGTCAGCGAGGCTGTCCGAACGGCTGAATTCGAACCAAGCGCCGAAGAAGTCCTCGAAGCGGTCACCTACCGCCTCGTCGAGGCTCAGGTGTATCACGCGCTACTGACCGCCCGCGCCAGCGAGTATGTCATGCGCATGCTGGCCATGAAAAACGCCACCGACAACGCCAACGACCTGATCGATGACCTGACGCTGGCGATGAACAAAGCCCGCCAAGGCGCGATTACCCAAGAACTGGCCGAAATCAGCGGCGGCGCCGAGGCAATGAAATGAGCGAAATGAATCCTCAAGATAGGCCGCCCCTTTTCAGAGGCCAGCCTCTTGAAGCAAAGCATGTCGGACACGCATCACTGCACGCGAACCGTCAGCCTCATCCTTTGACGCGAGAAGAGCTATCGATGTTTAAAGAATTACCGGACGAATTGACGCATCTGGTCTATACGCCAGACCCTGAAAAGGAATCTGCCGAAGGTGTGCTCGTCCACCTTGAAGACCTTGCTAAAAAGTGGGCTCGCGAGGAAGGTATGACAATTGATGACATGGTCATCGCTATCCAGCAAGAGCACAATACACGGCTGGACATACACGGCATCTATGCAGCGATTGGGATTGCGCGAGATGCTCTAGATATAGAGCTGAGAGGGGGTGTACCTGTAGATTTGAAACCTAAATCTGAAGTAATTTCAGTCCCCCTGCGTGATGGCGTGTCGTCGGTCGTCAAGTATATTCAAGGCAACGGAGAGGAGCGATACGAAGTGCTTACCTCTGAGCAGAGAGCCAAACGCGGCGTAACGGCACTGACCGTTTACGAAAGACAATCCTGGATAAAACGACGAGCCAGAGGCGCACTCGGCCGAGTCAGTTTACCGAACATGAACATAGTGATCAACAGCGAGATATTACAAGGACAAGGAGAAAATGATGATTAAGACAGCAGAAAAAACCAAGACAACCGTAGGCCAGATTATCCAGGTCGTCGGCGTTGTGGTTGACGTTGAATTTAAAGTTGGTAAATTGCCAGCGATTTATGAAGCTCTCCACATCGCGCATAACGACATGGTCATCACGCTGGAAGTAGCGCAACATTTGGACGAACACACCGTTCGTACGATTGCCCTCTCAAGCACCGATGGTTTGCGACGCGGCCAAGACGTGACCGCGACCGGTGCGCCAATCAGTGTGCCAGTCGGCGAACAGACCCAAGGCCGCATGTTTAACGTCGTTGGCGAGCCAATCGACGGCAAACCTGCTCCAACAGGCAAAACGGCACCGATTCACCGTCAACCACCTGCGCTGACCGAACAGTCGAACAAAGCCGAAATCCTTGAGACAGGCATCAAAGTCCTCGACCTAATTGCGCCACTGACCAAAGGTGGCAAGGCCGGCCTGTTTGCTGGTGCTGGTGTCGGCAAAACGGTCCTGATCCAGGAACTTATCTTTAACATCGCCAAATTCCACAGTGGCAACAGTGTCTTTGCCGGTGTCGGTGAACGTACCCGTGAAGGTAACGACCTCTACTACGAAATGGAAGAAGCCGGCGTGTTGCCGAAAACATCACTGGTCTTTGGCCAGATGAACGAACCACCTGGAGCTCGTCTGCGTGTTGCGCTGTCTGGTCTGGCGATGGCCGAGGCTTTCCGTGACGATGGCAAGGACGTGCTGCTATTCATCGACAACATCTTTCGTTACACCCAGGCTGGTGCCGAAGTGTCTGCCCTACTGGGCCGTCTGCCATCTGCTGTGGGGTATCAGCCCAACCTGCAACAAGAAATGGGTATGTTGCAAGAACGCATCACCAGTACCAAAAAAGGTTCGATTACCTCTGTCCAGGCCGTCTATGTGCCTGCTGACGACTTGACTGACCCAGCGCCAGCCACGACCTTTGCCCACTTGGATGCAACGATCAGTATGAACCGTGCGCTGACCGAAATCGGTATCTACCCGGCGATCGACGTGCTCGACAGTACGAGTACTAGTTTGGACCCAGAAGTTGTCGGCGAAGAACATTACCGCGTGGCTCGCGAAGTCCAACGTATTATGCAGGAATATAAAGACCTGCAGGATATCATCGCGATCCTTGGTATGGAAGAACTGTCTGACGAGCAAAAACAGACCGTCAACCGTGCCCGTCGTTTGCAACGGTTCTTTGCACAACCATTCTTTGTCGCCGAGCAATTCACTGGTAACAAGGGGGTGTATGTCAAATTGGCCGACACCGTCAAAGACGCTGCCGATATTATCGCTGGCAAGTATGATGACAAACCAGAGTCATGGTTCTACATGGCGCCTGGCCCTCTTTCGGAAAAGAAAGACTAGCAACAAAATGTAAAACGCCCCGGCACAACTGATCATGCGACGTTGCATGAGAGTTGCGCCAGGGCGAGGTCTACGTCAGGCATACCTACCTCTTATACCCCTTGGGGTAGACGGTGGTGATGCTGAGGGGCGTGCTTTTCTGTTTGTCCACGTTGTAGGGGTGCTGACAGAACAGCATCGTCACCGTGGTAACAAGAGACTTCATCTTTCCTCCTGATTTCGGCCGTTCGGCTTGGCTCTGTCATTGGTGTAAGGCAGTAGTATGGGCTGAGAGCGATTATATGCTTCTATTTACCAATGTCAATAGGTCTATTTTGACGGTGAAATTTAGTGTGAAATCTGCTATGATAAAAGGAATGAATTTCCAGCTAGTTACCCTTCTCGGCACCAAAGTCGACCAAGACGTTTATGAAGTAATGTTGCCAACGGCAGCCGGCGAGATTGCCGTGTTCCCGGGACATGAACCGCTGGTCAGTATTGCCGTTCCTGGCGCAATTGCCGTCCGTCGGGCCAAGGGAGACCCTGACAGTCAATTAGATTACTTTGCTATCAGTGGTGGCGTGATTGAAGTGTCAACGACCGCTTTGAAAGTTCTGGTTGATGAGGCTGAGAGCGGCGAAGACATCATTGAAGCCGAAACCAAAGCTGCCCTAGAACGCGCCATCGCGATGCGCGACAACGCCAAAAACCAGGTAGAACTTGAAAAAGCTCACCAATTGGTTGATCGTCACGCGGTTCGACTGAAGGTCGCCGATTTGCATCGACGCCACCGACGCGGCTAGGTAGCCGTATCAGCCTTGTCGGGTCGATTGCCTGTGAGTCGTTGCTCGAGGTCTTCAACTTCATAGACTGCACGTAACAGGCCATATAAATAAAGAACACCCCTTGCAAAGGTGTTTACTTCATCAATAGTGTTATTTTCGAGATGAGAGTCGATGATCAACTTGTTGGCTAAATCTTGGTTGTGGTGTTTGAGCTGGTTAAATAGCGTATCAAAATCGTCTGAGCTGTAGGCGTGCGCCTGCAAGATCTCTGGAGAGATTTCTGCTATGCCTGGCGGTGCATGCTGCGGGATTTCTGAATTGATAGCCATCCTGCCCCAATTATACAGGACTTGCGTTTTTATTGTATAGGCGTAAAATAAAGAACGGTAAATTGACTAAAGGAAAAAACAAATGGAACCAAAAACCATGAACTATGAGGTTGAGGAAAAAACCGTACTATTGCTTGCAGATGCCGAAGGCACTGTTGAGGCTGGGCCCGAACATGATCGGCTCGATGAACTTGCGGAACGTCTGTTAACTGACGAATTTTATACGACGACAGATGAGGTTATCCCCTGTAAGTGTATGGATTGCCGTACCTGTGGACGTGCGACCGAAGGTCCTAACGCCGCTGGCGGTTCGACGACTATTTTTGTTGCAGACGATCTGACGACGAAGCGCTTTGCTAGCGAGGACGGGTCGGTTGTGGGCGGTATGCGCAATACCATCGAAGTTTTACAAGGTGAAGGTCATCCTGTCGGTACGCATACTGGCCCTGTCGCGCCAGATGACTTCGGCAAAACCGGATGCGGTGGCAACGATAAACTTGATAAGATCTATAACTTCATGGGACGCAAACCCCAAGTAGTCCGTGACTACGTCGATATGATTTTGGACAAAATGGGACAACCGAAAGTCGAAGATGAAACACACGAATTGATTGTTGGAAATGCGCGGGGCCGTGACTCATTCCCAACAGGCCAGGAAATCCTTGATACATACGAAGAAGCTGAAGGCGCACAGCTAGAAGCCCTCGAAGGCAAACAAAATGGAGTGATTGCCGTCATAAACCTCGAGCCAGGCAAGCTCCTTAATCGCAAGGCGCTGGCAGCAGAGTTTGGGCCTGACTATCAGGCATTTGATGTCGATGCTTGGTCGTTCCCGAAAGCCGCCGAAGAGACCTCTTTGAGCGCTGCTGAGACCCGCCAGAAAGTTATCGCGATGGCATATTATAACG
>OUNO010001235.1_pt4 | contig 20621 bp, 17 predicted proteins | sample 1779811 | NCBI WGS metagenome assembly OUNO01 (sample SAMEA3914804, study PRJEB12502) | metagenome | biome: forest; material: soil | place: Canada | collected 2010-06-25 | depth 0.3 m | reverse complement strand
AGCCTGTCGTCGCAGCTGATCGAAGAGCGCTGTGTCAGTCGCCGAGTTGAAGGACGAAATGGAGTGGATGACGATGTCCCGCTCGCTCGGGCCAGTCCAACCCTTGAGTGTTGCCAAACTGCCACCGTCAGCGACGGCCTCGAGTGCGAGGGCGTCGAGCACCGCTCCATCGATCACTCCCGAAGCGCCTGATGGAATATGCCGGCGGATCTGGACTCCGGCACCTTCACCGGGATCGACAATCACGTCAGCTCCAAGATCACGCACGAGCGTCTCGTCGGAAGGCCTTGCGGTCGCCAGTACCGTCAAGCCGTCCGCCTTCGCAAGCTGTATTGCGTATCCACCAACTGCGCCCGCGCCGCCGATAACGGCGACGGTGGATCCAGGCGGCAGTGCGAGTGCGTCCAGTGAAAGGCGAGCCGTGGTCGCATTGAGGAGCAGCGTGGAGGCCTCGGGAAAAGACGCTCCTCGAGGAGCGGGCACGACCGAGGTCTGATCGACCACGACCCGTTCGGCGTAGGTACCACCGTGCGGACCCGTGGGAATCACGTAGGCGACGACTGCGTCACCAATCGACAGGCGACCGTCTGTGGCATCTCCGAGTTCATCAACGACACCCGCGACATCCATTCCGGGGATGTAAGGAAGTGGTCGGTCGGCCAGCTGGGCCGCTCTACCACCGGACCGAAAGGTCAGGTCGGTAGGGTTGACGGCTACTGCGTGGACTCGTATTCGTACCTCACCCGGATCAGGCAAAGGGTCGGGAATTTCGACGACTTTTAGAACCTCCGGGCCGCCGAACTCAGTAAGTCCGATTGCCCTCAAGGGCCGAACCGTCCTTTCGTTCGTCGATGTGCGCTGAGGACGCGTAACTGGGCGAATGTCCGCGCTCTTGGGTGGTATCGCGAGCGACCGTCGCTGACCTCCCGTGGACTTGATCCGAGGTGCCCACAACAGGCCGACGATTCCGGCGAATGCGATCGGAATCAGGATCTCCAGAACCGGGCGAATGGCGTCGAGGATCCCATTGGCTTCCTGCTGTCCCGTTGCGGCGGTGTGACTGCTGATCACGGCACTGACGACGGCTACCACGACCGCTCCACCGATCTGGAAGGACGTGTTGAACAATCCCGCAGCCAGTCCCTGCTCGTCATTCTCAACGCCCGACGTCGCCTGGACATTGAGAGCGGGGAATCCGAGGCCCCAGCCGATCCCGATGAAGATCATCGACGGAAGGAGCATCGTCGAATACGACAGATGGTGCGATTGCTCCCGGAAGAAAAGTGCATACCCAATGATGAAGGCGGCTAATGCGGCGCCGATGAGGCGGGCAGTGCCGAAACGGCCGATCAGCCGGGCGGCCTGAGAGCCAAGGATCGGGAGGAAGAAGCCTGACGGCAAGAATGCCAGCGCGGTGAGGAGCGGCGACCAACCGGCCACGTACTGCACGTACAGCGTGGCGAGGAACTGGAATCCTAGGTAGGAGCCGAAATACATCATGGCGGCTACGTCAGCGGAGACCAAGGTGCGTATACGTAGGACTCCGAGCCGGACAAGCGGATGCGGTGACAAGTTCTCAGTCACGATGAATGCGACCAACAGGAGGGCGCTAAGCACGAAACCGCCGATCGTTCGGCTACTCGTCCATCCCCTCGAAGGGGCTTCGACAACCGAGTAGATGAGGGCGACCAAAGATCCGGTGACGGTCAAGGCGCCAAGCACGTCGAAGTGTCGATGCCCAAGTGATGGCTCGTTTCCAACCCCAAGCACGCGGGTGGCGGCAAGCACCAAGATAATTCCAATCGGGGCAGGCAGGAAGAAGACGTATCGCCATCCCAGTTCCGAAAGGAGGCCTCCGATCACGAGGCCGAGTGAGAAGCCAGCTGCCCCAGTCGCGGCATAGGCGCCAAGTGCCTTGTTGCGCATCGGTCCTTCAGGAAACGTCGTGGTCAGGATCGAGAGGCCCGCCGGGACGGTGAAGGCGGCGGCCACACCCTTGATGAGTCGGGAAGCGATGAGGAGACCGGCATCATTGGAAACCCCGCCGAGAACCGAGGCCAGCGCGAACACCGTGAGCGAAACGAGAAATACCCGCCGACGCCCAAGGAGATCCGCAGTGCGGCCCCCGAATAGGAGAAAGCCGCCGTAGCCGAGCACGTAGCCCGAGACCACCCACTGCAACGTTGACGCCGACATCGACAGATGTGTGCCAATGCTTGGGAGAGCGACGTTCACGCTCGAGACGTCCATGGCGTCGAGGAAGAGCGCCCCGCAGAGCACTGCAACCGTGGCCCACATTCGTCGGTCAAATGTGGCCGAAGCTGTCTCACCCACCGGAACCGGTGGCAGCAGATGGTCCTCAATGGTTGGGGGTGGATCCGTGGCCGTGGTGGATTGTGCGTCGCCCATATTTCTTCGTCTCCTATCTGGTCGTTCGCGCCGACTCTCACGCGCCGTATTTGTATGCGCACCAGTACAATATAGGAGTGAATATGATTTGTGTGCGAAATGGTAGAAAAACCTAAATCACGGGGGCGGCCTCGGACCTATGACCCCGGAGCGGTGCTCGACTGCGCCGCACAGGTCTTTTGGGCAAACGGATTCGCCGACACCAGCCTCGACGAGCTCGGTGAGGCGATGGGCATGGGTCGCCCCAGCATCTACAACGCCTTCGGCGACAAGGAGACCCTGTTTCTCCGCGCCCTCGAGCGCTTCAGGGACACGATCGGATCGACACCGCTGCATGCGCTGAGAGCCGAATCAACGATCCGTAAAGGTCTCGCTGCCTTCTTCCGTCAGATCGTCGAGTACTCGACTGCCGATGCCTCCCACCTTGGTTGCCTACTTGGCAGCGTCGCCGTCGCCACGGATGCGCCCCGCGTGAGGACCTTCCTGGCAGCAAACCTTGCGGAACTCGAGGCGGAGATCGCACGTGAGTTATCCGCAGCTGTCGAGCGCGGAGATCTGCCTTCGGGGTATCCCACTCTGCAAGGTGCCCGTCGGACGGTCAGTGCGATGCTGTCCTTGAATACTCGAGCCCGCCTCGGCACACCACGCACGGAGCTTCTTCAAGACGCCGCTGACGCAGCGAGGCAAGTCTTAGACTTGGAAGGGCCGAAGGGAACCGTGCAACAGGGCAATCGATCCAGAAATTGAGTGGAAGGTTCTGGAACGTCTCCCGAGGATTGCGACGATTTGCAATCCTGAGTTATTTCGCGGCGAAAAAGAGCTTGGTGTGCTGGACGAACAGTTCTGGTACTGGAAGTTTGCGCTGTGGGTGAATCGGGATAGAGGACAGTTCCGCTTCCCCAGTCACCCGTGGGGATTCAGTCAGACAGCTGAGGATTCACGAGGAACTTCTGTCCTGTCGAGTGCTTGCTGTATCGCGAGAAGACAGTGGGATCGAGCATGTCCTTGAGTGAGATCTCGTCCGAGTAAGCGCTGGCGAACGTCGTCGTCAGCTCCGCGACCACTCGATCGCGGAGCTTACCGAACCGGACGGGGCCGATGCTCTGGAGAAACGGGGTCAGCAGCCATCCTCCAAGGCTCCACGCGGACCCGAAATTCCGGGTCAACACCGTGGGGCCGGGATCGAGACCTCCATAGATGTAGGCCTGCTTGCGAACGGTCGATCCGTACCGTGAGTATTGGGCCGCCGACGCTGTGGCAGCCACTTCCATCGCTCTCAGGATCTGGCTCACCAGCGTCCCGCCGCCGGTGGCGTCAAAGGCCAGGGTGGCTGAAGTCTGGGCGATCGCCTCGGTGAGGTCGTTCTTGAACGTCGAAGCGCTGGAGTTGCAGACGTGCACGGCACCTATCGACCGCAAGAGTTCTGCTTGTTCGGGCCTGCGCACGATGTTGACGAGCGAGACATCTTCTTCGAGGCAGAGCTTGACCAACATCTGACCCAAGTTCGATGCCGCTGCCGTATGGACAAGGGCGCTGTGGCCCTCCGTCCGCATCGTCTCGATCATCCCCAGCGCCGTGAGTGGGTTGACGAACGAGGAGGCTCCAATTCTTGCCGGCGTGCCCTCTGGGAGCACAAGGCAGGCTGAAGCTTCAGCCGCTCGGTACTGGGTGAACATGGCACCGCCAGCAATAGCCACGGTCCGAGCCAGCAGCCCCTGCGCCTCAGAAGAACTCCCCGCGGCAACGACGGTACCCGCTCCCTCGTTGCCGACCGGCAGCGACTGTCCCACCCGAGCTGTCAGCGCACGCAGTGCCCCGTCGGAGAGTTGGACAGTGACCACGGGGCGCTCGGGCGTTCCGCCGACCGAGGCTGAGCCCATGTCGCCGCCGGCGAACAAGAGCCCTAAGTCAGAGGGGTTGATCGGCGCGGCTTCCATTCGCACGAGGACTTGGCCAGCGGCGACAGCCGGCGGCGTGACGTCGGCCAGGGAGAGCTCCAACGTGCCCTGGTCAGTGACCAGCGAACGAAGTTCGAGCGCGTGATCGGAGATGTCAGAGCTCACGGTGATCACCGTATTCCCTCGTCGTCCTGCCCGAAGCGAAGCGGGGCTCGATTGTATGGAGAGTCACTCGGCGGGGAGATCTGCCAGGTAATGCCCGAAGCGCAGCTCGAAATCCGGTCCGACTTCCCCAGCCCGCCTCCGAAGCAGCGCACCGCGCTCCCTCAGGCTCGGCCAGGCGAAGGCCGCAAGAAACGCGTCCTGAGTCTCCACGAGGTCTTCTGCAGGAGGAACAGTTCGACGGTTGACGAGGCGCTTCGCTTCGGCAAGAGCCGGCTTGTCGAACGAGGCAATGCGTCGAGCGAGGTTGTCGACGAAGTCATCCAATTCGGCGTCAGGGAGCGCGCGGTTGACCCACCCGTAGAGCGCCGCTGTCTCGGCATCGAGATCGTCGCTTCCAAGGATGATTTCCAACGCTCGGGCTCGCCCGACCAACAGTGGCAATCGCTCGAGCGCACCGCCGCCCGGGAACATGCCTGCGCCCACCTCAGGCTGACCGAACACTGCCTTCTCGATGCTGGCGAAGCGGAGGTCAAACGCGAGCCCCGCCTCGGCTCCACCGCCTCGGTTGCGACCGCGGATCTTTGCGATTGTGACGACCGGAACCGCCGCCAGGCGCGTGGTGGTGTCGATCCAGGTAGGAAGCCCGGTCGGCCCCGGCGCGACCGGAGTTTCGGCCGCCCTGGAGACGTCGTAGTGGTTGATGAAGAAATCCGGATTGCTGCTTTCGAGCACGACGACTTTCAGGGCATCGTCGGATTCCATCCGGGTGACCAGCTCTTGGAACTCGAGGATCGTGTCGGGGTCCTGGAGGTTGGTCGGGGGATTGCTGAAGCTGATGCGCCAGTAGGCGGGAGAGACTTCGGTGACGGTCAGTTGGGTCAGGTCCATGGGGAAACCACTTTCGGTTGGGATCTTCCAGATCGAACTTGGGAAGCGCTCGGATGGGTTGCAGCCAGTTCGAAAGCCGCGTGAAGTGCCTTGGTCGACACGGCTGAGCGCATGGATCGCTGAACTTCCCGGCGCTCGAAGTCTTGCTTCGATCCTTGACCGATGGAGTCGGCGATGCATCGCACGATCGAGCGATTCGCAGGGATCAGACGGAGTTTGGCCCTTCGTCAGCCTGAGGACTTCTGCGCCGACAGCTCGGCGATCTGAGCGCGGGCGGCATCGACCAGCTCTGCGTTGGTGTGGGCGTGGCCCCACAGCCCCCATCCACCGTCGACCGCTTCGGTGAGAAGCACCCACACGCGCTTCGCGTACTCCGGATCGCCTGCAGCCTGGACAACAAGATCGGTGAACTGTTCGACGACGGCGAGCTGCTTGTCCCGGTCGAGCGCACCGGCGTTGGTCAGCACCTGGACACGGACGTAGTTGGACTCGCCGTCGACGTTGGAGAGCGCTCGGGCGGGGAGATCGTGGACGAACGCGGCCGTGTTCTGGCGGAACATCGGGATGTCGGGCACCTGTTCGATCTTCATCAGGATTCCGGCGAGCTCCGCCGCCAGCGAGTGCGGATCGGCGAAGGTGCCAGCGGATGCGTACACGTCGATCATTGGCATTGGTCGTTCCTCCATATGTATGACGGCATGCATAGATTAGCAAGACTATGTCGGTGTGCATAGTCTCGATGCGAGGAAAGCCTCATCAGCGGTTTCGGTTGTGTGAGGAGACGAGTGAATCCACGAGAGAACGTCCGTTCCAACATGGTCGAAGGGGCCGTGAGGCTGCTGGCTACTCAGGGAGTAGAAGGCACGTCCTTCAAGGAGGTCCTGGCCGTCGCGGACGCACCCCGGGGATCGGTGTACCACCACTTCCCGGGTGGAAAGTCCGAGCTGCTCCACGCAGCGCTTGACCGGGTCAGCGAGCGGGCTCTTGGGGCGATGGAAGCGACCCGCGGCCAAAGAGCGCCTGAAGTCCTCGAGCGCTTCCTGGGACTTTGGCGAGCGCTTCTCGACTACTCCCGGCTCAGCGCTGGGTGCGCCGTCGTCTCTGTCACCGTCGCGGGCCCCCATGGAGACATCCTCGACCACGTGGGCACCATCTTCCGAACTTGGGCAGACCAACTCGCCGAGCTCTTCGTCGCTGGTGGGATGCCCGAGGGCGCGGCGCATCGGTTGGCCACGGTCACGATCGCTGCGACCGAAGGAGCGGTGGTTCTCTCCCGCGCTCAGCGGAGCAGGGAGCCCTTCGACGACGTGGCGAGCACACTATCGGGCTTAGTTCGGGACGCCACATGACCCAGGAGTCCCTGCCTCTTCGGGGTCGTCAGGAAGAGCTGGCCGTCATCGAACACCGGCTCCAGGAGGTAAGCGCTGGGACCGGCGGAGCAATCGTGATCGAAGGCAGCGCTGGGGCGGGGAAGACCAAGCTCGTCGACGCTTCAGCCCAGCTGGCACGCAACCTTGGTTTTCGCGTCGGTCGTGGCGTGCTCGAGCCCTACAGGACAGGTCCTACCGAACTCGAAGCTCTCTTCGACGCCCTCTTCGAGGGGCCGACACCGCTGGCTGATCGGCGTGCCTTGGGTGACTCCCATGCCTCACCCGAGTTCCTGTTCTGGCTGATCCAAGATCTGGAGTCGGTGATCGAAGAGGCAGCCCTCGAGTCCCCCATTTTGATCTGCCTGGACGATCTCCACTGGGCAGGCGCCACCTGCGCGGTGGCCATACGCCAACTCGGACCGCGACTCGCCTCACTTCCGGTGGCATGGATCCTCGCCTTTCGTCCAAATCAAGGCGTCGCGCCGGTGCGGGAGGCGAAGTCCGAGCTGATCGGCCGTGGCGCCGACCACATCACGCTCGGCCCACTCAATCGTGATGCCGTAGCGCTCGTCGTCGCTGACGTTCTCGGCGCCCAACCAGACGAAGACCTCCTGAAAAAGACCGAACGTATGAAAGGAAATCCCTTCTTGTTGGTGGAGTTCTTGCGTGGACTCCAAGAAGACTCGGTCCTCAAGTACGACGCGGGCCGTGCCATCCTTGTCGCGGACGAGCAACCGGGACGCCTCAGCGAAGGGATCCGGGGACGCCTCACTCGTCTCTCAGCGGTCTCGGCGCGGGTCGCGACCTTCGCATCGAGTCTTGGTCGCCGCTTCTCGCTCCACGACCTCGCCGCAATGACCTCGCTGTCCGTTGGCGAGCTCGTCGACCCGGTCACCGAGCTTCTCGAAGCGGATCTCTTCGTCGACGACGGGGACCGCCTGACCTTTCGTCACGACCTGATCAGAGAGGCCGTCCGGGTGGGAATGCCCAATTCGGTCCGGCGAGGCCTCGATCGCCAGGCCGCGGACGTTCTGATCGCCCGTGGCGCGCTTCCGACGGAGGTGGCGCTTCAGCTTGCGGAGAGCGCCGAGCCCGGAGACGACGTGGCGATCGAAACGGTGCTCAAGGCTTCCCAGCAGCTCGCGTTATCCGATCCGGCTGGTGCGGCCTCGCTCGCTCAGCGTGGGCTCGAGCTTGCGCCAGAACGTCATCCGCTTCGAGGTGCTCTCGTCGTCCAGCGCGTCCTGTCGCTCTTCGCTGCAGGACTCGCAGAGGAGGGTGAGCAATTTGCCGACGCAGAGCTCCGCAGAACTCTGCCCGCGGTCGAAGAGGCACGGGTTCGGCTGAGCGTCGCGACCATGTTCGACATCTCCCCCGAGGTCCGAGCAGAGACGGCTCGAGCCGGTCTCGCCCTCCCTGGCTTGGACGCGGACCTGACCGCGTGGCTATGGGCCTCCCTGCTCCACAGCCTTACCGTGGCAGGGCGGACCGAGGAGGCCCTCGCCATCCAGCCGAAATCACGCGAGACCGCTTACGCCAGTTCGGACGAAGCCTGTTGGATGGCCTTCGAGCTGCCAGAGTCAGGGATCCACTACCAGCTGCTCGACTTCGACGGAGCTCTCAGCTCCGTCCTCAAGGCGCAACGGCGAGACCACGCTGGACGTCAGGACGCTCGAGGCCGTTTGGTTCTGATGTTCCACTCGTGGGTCCTCGAGGCACTCGATCGCTCCGACGAGGCCCTCGAGGCAATCGCGAGGGGAGCCCTTGCAGCGCAGAGGGATCGGCAGAACTGGGCGCTTCGCATGTTCGAGACGACCAAAGGTCGTCAGCTTCTCCAGGTCGGGAATCTCGCCGAGGCCGCGACTGCGCTCGAGGGGCGCTTCAGCGTGGCGGACGCGCATCGCGTGGCCGGCCCAATCCACGCACCGGCAGTGGTTGCACTCGGGAAGCTCAAGATCCACACTGCGGACGAACGAGACGCGCTCGAGATCGCCGAGATCGCCAAGATCATGCTCAACGCAGGTGCCCCTTGCGTCTCGAATCATGCGATGTGGTATCTGGCCCAGCTGGCGCTGGCCCAAGGTGACGCCATGGCAGCCCACGAATGGCTCTGCACGAAGGGCTTCGATGAGCGCCTCTCGATGTTCCCTCTTTTCCCACACGAGGTCACCGACGACGCTGAGCGGGTCCGGATTGCCGCTGCCGCTGCCGATGAGGAGCTTGCCGACCATGCCATCGCCCTGGCCGAACGACGGGCCATCCTGAACCCGACTGTGGCCTCCTGCGCGGCGGCCGCAGCACACGTGCGCGGGATCTGGTTCGAGTCAGTCCAAGACCTCGAGCAGGCAGTCGAGCTTTACCGAGACGGACCGCGACCCCTCGCCTACGCGTCTGCGCTCGAGGACCTGGGCCGCGTGCGCGGCGCAGGCGGAGACACCGCATCGGCCATCGGGTCCTTCGACGAGGCGTTGTCTGTCGCCACTCTTACCGGGGCCGAGTGGGACTCGGCCCGCTTGCGAGGCAGGCTCCGTCGTCTCGGGGTGCGTCGCCGTCATGTTGCCAGCGACCGGCCCAAGACGGGATGGGCGTCGCTGACCGACCCAGAGATCAACGTCGCGATCTTGGCCGCCGAGGGCCGGACGAATCGGCAGATCGCCGAGTCCTTGTTCATCTCGCCGCACACAGTGAACACCCACATGCGACACGTCTTCGAAAAGCTCGGGATCAATTCCCGGGTCCAGCTGACGCGGTTTGTCCGGGAACAGAATTCATAGGACTAACCTCCTCCGCTCACCACTGGTTGCTCTGCTCGGCGATCCACGACGCGGCGAGAGCCGTCCACGTCTCGGGGTCTCCGCTCCCTTTGGCGAGGCCCAGACTGTGGGGGCCGTGAGCGAAGACGTGGACGGTATGGGGGATGTGGTCAGCAGAGAGTACCCGTGCGAGCCGGTAGGAGTGTTCCGGGGGGACGTACGCGTCCTCGGCGGTATGCCAGATGAAGAAGGGTGGCGACGACGGGGTCACCATGGCGTCGAGGGACGTGGCGCGGCGGAGTTCGGGGCTCGCGTCCTCTCCTAGGAGGATCAGGCGTGCCGGCCTGTAGGTCTCCGTCTCCATAGAGGTGATCGCATAGCTCAGCACGGCGAAGTCAACGCGCTCATACGCGCCAGCGTCTGACGCGAGCGCCGCCATACCGGCCAGGTGTCCCCCGGCCGAGAACCCGATCACTCCCATCCGGGTGACACCATCTTGTCGCAGCCTCCGGATCTCCGCCTGGAGGGCGTGCAGCGGTACAGGGTGCCGCGCACGTAGGGGGTAGCGGAACACACTGGCTTCGAGGCCGAGACCCTTGAGCCACTTGACCACCGGCTCGCCCTCGTGGGCCGCATGCTCCGCGTATCCGCCACCAGGAAGCACGATTACGTACGTCATGGTGTCGGCGATCGAGGCCTGGTTGACGCTCTGGGGCCCTGTTCCGTCCAGGAACTTTTCGTATCGGAGGTGATGCTCTCGGCGTAGCAGACCGTGTAGCCGTCCGCCTTGCGCCTGGTGCGGGCCATGGCAACCACTGTGGCGTGCGCGGCTCCAAGGCCACATCGCTCGAACGTGCGATTCATTTCTCGTGCCGCCGGCAGTGGGCCTTGGCGCCTTCGGATCACTCGGTCATGCGATGACGAGACGCTCGGAAGCGCAGATTCTTATTTGGTGGCACGGTTGGACGCAGCGGAGCCGCTGAACGGATTGGACGTCGCTGCGACAGATCCGCCTCGGCGCCTGTCGCGCCCAGTCGGATTCTGGGTCGTTGCCGCCTCGGTTCTGTGTGTGTCGGCCTTCTCGACAGCGCCGAGCTCCCTCTACGGTCTCTACGCGGAGCGTGATCATCTGTCCTCGTTGACGATCACGATCGTCTATGCGGTCTACGCCGTGGGCATCGTCGTGAGTCTCCTACTGGCGGGGCACATTTCCGACTGGTACGGCAGGCGGGTCGTCCTGGCGCCCGCGCTCTTGGTCGGGGCGACGGCGTCGGCCATCTTCGTGTTCTGGAAGTCACTGCCGGGCCTGCTCGTCGGGCGGGTGCTCACGGGAGTGGCCATCGGGGTCACAGTGGCCACGGCAACGGCCTACCTGACCGACCTCGATACGGATCCCGCGTCCGCTGGTTCACGCCGCGCCAGCACCGTTGCCGTCATCGCCAATCTGGGCGGACTCGCTCTCGGCCCACTTATCGCTGGGCTGCTCGCTCATTTCGCCTCGCAGGCCCTGACGCTGCCCTACATCGTCTTCTTCTGGGCCATCGTGGCGTCGACAGCCGGCGTGTATTTCACCCCCGAAGGCCACCCCGCCCGGCGTCCTCTGCCGCGCTATGCCCCTCAGCGCCTGAAGATCCCTGCTTCAGGACGCGGCGCTTTCGTTGCCTCCATCACGGGCGCATTCACGGGGTTCGCGGTGAGCGGGCTCTTCGTAGCCTTGACCGGCACGTTCCTCACCGAGCTGGTTCACGATTCGTCGCCGGACCTGATCGGCTTGACCGTGTTCCTCACCTTCGGCGCCGGCGCCGTGACCCAGCTCTTGACCTCGGCATGGCCACCGCACAGGCTCTTCCGGTTGGGGATTGGACCGATTCTCGCTGGATTGACCCTGTTGGTCATATCGGCCTGGACATCTCCGCCCAGCCTCACCTTGTTCTTGGTCAGCGGGGTGATCGCAGGCATCGGCGTCGGCGCCGTGTTTCGGGCCAGTCTGGCCACGGTCATCTCCATCTCGAACGCAGACGATCGAGCGGGCGCCGTAGCGACCGTCTACACCGCCGGCTACGGCGGTGTGTCCATCCCGGTGATCGGCGTGGCCTTGGTGCTCGAGCACGTGAGCCCGCGGGTCACGCTCCTGATATTCGGGATCGCGACGGCGGTCGGGATCGTCGCGGCTGCGCCCGTCTTGGTCCGAGCGAACCTCGTGAAGCCGGAGGACACTGCGTCCGCCGCGTTATGAGTGACGTCAGCGAGAACCCACCATCGGCGCAGCTCGGAGACGGGGACATCGCCCTTTCAGACTTCTTTGTCGTCGTCTCCGTCGGCCGCGGTCAGGGCCGTCCACCAGCGCTTAGCGTTCATTTCGTGAGCAGAGATCGAGAGAGGAGTAAACGATGACGACAGCGTCTCGGTTCGGAGAGTCGGTGCCAGTGCACGCGCTCGCTGACGGATACGAGATTCCAACCTTGGCTCTTGGCGTGTGGCAGACCCCCGAGGGCACCCAGACCAAGGACGCCGTCCGTTGGGCACTCGAGTTGGGCTACCGCCATATCGACACGGCCCAGGGCTATGGGAACGAACAGAGCGTCGGTGAGGGATTCCGCCAAAGTGGCCTCGACCGCGACCAGGTCTTTATCACGACGAAGTTCTACCCAGGCGCAAAAGATCCGGTCCGTGAAATCGAGGCGAGCCTCCAACGCTTGCGGCTCGAGTACGTGGACCTCTACTTGGTGCATTGGCCCAAAGGTGGACCGACCTGGGCCTGGCCTGGCATGGAGCGGGCGCAGAGCCTCGGCTATGCGCGCTCGATAGGCGTGTCGAATTTCGACGTGGACGAGCTCGAGCAGGTCTTTGCCGCCGCTACTTCGCCTCCCGTTGCCAACCAGATCAACCTCAACCCTTTCAGCTATCGCAAGGACCTGGTCGAGGAGAACCGGCACCGCAATCTGGCCACTGAGGCCTACAGCCCGCTCGGCACCGGAAGGCATCTGGCCAACCCCAGGGTGCAAGCGATCGCGGAGCGGCTCGGACGATCGACGGCGCAGGTCCTGATCCGCTGGGGACTTCAGCACGACTTCGTCGTGCTGCCAAAGTCCACCCATCGCGAGCGGATCGCCGAAAACGTCGGCGCCCTTGGCTTCTCGCTTTCGGATGCCGAAATGGCCGAGCTCGACGAACTCGACGGAGGTTCACTCCCGGGAGCTGCGCTTGAGCACAAGTGGTGGTGAGCTTCGAGCGTTCGATGACGACAATCCAACGATTACAACCGAGTGAGAGGACGAGGAACCCATGACATACGCCGAACTGGAGAATCTCACGGTGAAGTCGGAGGGCGGACCTTCCATCGCCTACCGCGACACCGGCGGCAACGGGCGCCCGCTTGTTCTCCTCCAGCACTTCCGGGGCAATCGACAGCTGGGACCCAGCCTTGATCGATGATCTGGCGGCGAAAATGCGCGTGATCACGTTCGACTACGCGGGCGTCGCAGGGTCCGAGGGCAACGTCGCTCACACGATCGCCGAAACAGCGGTGGGTTCCCCGATGTTCTTCGAAGCCATGAACCTTGACCAGGTCGATGTCCTCGGCCGCTCGATCGGTAGCTTCGTTGCCCAGGAGATCGCCTTGACTCGTCCCTCGGTGGTCAACCGAGTGGTTCTTGCGTCGGCGGCGCCAAAAGGCGGACCCGACATGCACGGCTGGGCCGACGACGTCATCGGCGCGGTCGGGCCGCCCGAGACCACTCCCGAGGAGTATGTCAGCGTCTTCTTCTCGCCTTCTGAGGCGAGATCGAAGGCCGGGAGGGAGGCGCTCGGTCGAATGTACGCCCGCCAAGAGGACCGGGATACCCAGACGAGTTGGGAGTGTCGAATGGCCCAGTACGACGCGGTGTGCGAATGGGGCATACCGAACCACGGGCTACTTGAACGGGTCGGCGCCATCGAGGTGCCGGTCTTCGTGGCCAACGGCGACAGCGACTCGATGATTCTCCCTCGCTATTCGTATCTGCTCGCGGGGCTGCTACCCGACGCCAAGGTGAAGATCTATCCCGATGCAGCGCATGGATTCTTGTTCCAGCACCACTGCGAGTTCGCGGCCGACGTGAGCCGGTTCTTGGAATCCTAGGGGCGAGCGTGGGCCGAGTGGATCCGACCTGATCATCCAGGTGTGCGGTTGGGAATAGCACGTTCACGTGATGCCAAGGTCCGGGACTTCGGGCAAATTCATGGCCTCGGGGAACGGCGCGAGATCCGCGCCAGCAGCGCTACCCGCACCCAAGGATAGGGAGCAATGGCTGATCAGACTGCTTCTGAAATCGCCACCTACTTCCGGGTCTGCGATGGAACACGGGTCCGGTACGCCGACACCAAGGCGGACTCCGACACGGTCATCCTCATGCTGGCGCCGTGGCCAGAGACCCTTTGGGCGTACCGGCGGGTCTGGGGCCAGATCAGCGCTGTTGGCCGAGTGGTCGCGCTTGACATGCCCGGATTCGGCCACTCCGACCAGCCCGAACGACTGATCGCACCCGACGCCATGGGAGATTTCTTGGCTCTCTTGATCGACGAGTGGAGCCTCGGCGCGCCGCACATCGTCGGGCCCGACGTTGGCACTGCAGCCGCCCTCTTCCTGGCGGCGAAGGCACCGGAAAAGGTCACCAGCCTGTCGATTGGAGGTGGAGCTGTTTCCACTCCGATCGCGGCGGGAGGTGCCCTCGAAGCGGTGATCGGAGCTCCCAGCCTCGATGACGTGCGTCAGCTCGACGCTAGAGCCAACATCAGCGCGGCTGACGAAAGCGCGGCACCGCAAGCCACCGAGCCTGAGGTGCACGAGGACTACGTGAGCGCTTATGACTTGGGTCGGTTCGCAGAATCCGCCCGTTTCGTTCGGCACTACCCTGACCAGAACAAGCTGGTGCAAGAATTTCTGCCGTCGATTCAGATTCCTACTCTGATTCTCGCAGGGGAACACGACGACCTCGTGCCATGGTCGAACAACCAGTTCTTGGCGGACACCATGCCGAATAGCGTGGCACACCGTCTCGACGCCGGTCACTTTGCGTGGGAGGAAGCCGCCGGTGAGTACGGGCGTCTCGTTTCGGAGTGGATCGCCGGAGGGTACAAGAAGTACTCAGATAGCTAATAGCTAAGCTCCAGACGAGGGCCTACAACAAAGGAGCGCAGCAGCTGAAGATCGCAATTGCTGGCGGACATGGCCAAATCGCCCTCCGGCTCACAGGGTTGCTGGCGGCCCGAGGCGACGAGGGCTTTGAGGTCTACCTGCGGGGAAGGAAGCAGCCGACGCTGCGGTCGAAGCGAGCGATCTGGACTGGACGATCTTAAGGCCCGGTGGTTTGACTGACGATGCCGGGACGGGGAAGGTTCGCATCGAGATGACCCCGTTTAGGGACCCCGTTCCGCGTGAGGACGTCGCAGCTGTCCTCGTCGCGCTACTTGCTGACGGGCGAAGGAGGGGCCGGATCCTCTACTTGAGTTCAGGCTCCACCCCGATTGGCGATGCGCTTGATGAACTAGTCGTCTAACAGGATCCTGCGGACCGGCCGTCTGGAGGGGGGCCGTCTGCCCAGCAAACAAGCACCGCAGCGTGAGGGGTCGAAGATGTCTTGTCGCTCGCCGAGAAACGTGATCGTCGTTTACAGGGAACGGGCGCGATTAGCGGCGCACCACGAAAGTCTGCCGATCGGATCTGGGTACCGACCCGTGGCCACGCCCCGACTCTGTTCCAGCGTGTCTTTACGTGTCTTTATCGCGCAGGAAGCCGAAGGATCGTGAGGGAACCTGAGGGGATCGAAACGCCGCTACCAGGAAGGTCATAGGAAAGGCCCTGGTCAAAACACGGCGAGCCACACTTTCGCAATGTAGAGGCCGAGGGGTTCGAGTCCCTTCACCTCCACCAAAAGTCCTTCATGGGGTTGGCGGTGGGAACCCCGTCGGGTGTCGAGCGCTACGCAGTCGCTCGTAGAACTCAGGACGTGGGTTCGCTCCTCCGCGACGGACGCGCCAGGTGAGCGGGCCAGGCGGTGAGGTTTACACCGAGGCAAATAGCCGAAAAGCCGATGCTGACGTTGGGATGATGGTGCATCAAGTACCCGAGGCACTGTCCATTTCCACCAGCAGATCGAGCAATCGAACCGCCTCCCACGACCGATTGCGCCGCCCCTCACCCATCGGTTCCAGGACGCCGGCTGTGACGAGTTGGTCGATGGCTTGACTGATCGCTGGCCTCGTTCGCCCCGTCGCGGCGGCGGCAATGGCGATTGTGATGACCGGGTGTCCTGGTAGCGCATCGATCACCGACCAAGCGACAGCATCACGTCGAGGTCGTAGTGAGGCGTTGAGTTGCGTCCTCCACTTTGATTTGAGATCTTCGACCTCGAGGAGGTAACGCTGGGCCAAGTGGGCCGCTCGGGTGGCGGCCACGGAGAAACTCTCGACCCATTCAGCTACGTCGCCTTCTCGGTACCTCTCGAGACCCCGTAGGTAACTGGGCTTGTCGGCGGCGAGAACGACGCTTATTGGAGGAACAAACGCCGGAGCAAGATTGCGACGGCGCAATATCACTTGGATGAGCGCTCTACCGGTTCGGCCGTTTCCGTCAATGAATGGGTGGATCGTCTCGAACTGACTATGGGCAATTGCCGCCTGCATGATTGGGGGATAGCGGTCCTGGTTGCAAAAGGCACACAGGTCATCGAGCAACGCCATGACTTCTTCAGGCGGAGGTGGCACGAACGCTGCACCGCAAGGGTTGTAGTCGTTGCCGCCGATCCAGTTCTGTACGTTTCTAATCTGCCCCGCAATTGCGGGACTCTCTGAGTCCTTCATGAGGACTCGGTGAATCCCGGTTATCTGATCCATATCTAGTGACTCGACCGAAGTAGCCTCTTCAATTGCCAGCTGCATCGCATCGATGTTGGCCAGAACTCCAATCTCGGTCGCGGAAACATTGCGGCCACTGTCGGCCTTTGATTCAGCCCGAGCCAGGCGGCGGGCGTCTACTTGCATTCCCTCGACCTTGGATGACGCAATCGACTCAGTGCGCAACAGGAGTCGGGCGAGGGGATCTAAAGACAGTCCTGCCGAAGCATTCAACTGCCTGATGGCATTCTCAGCTTCGGAAACGGAGCCGACTACCTCTCCGGAGAATTCCAGCGACGTCTCGTTGATGTTGATGGGGATGAAGGCGTCATATCGGCAAGATCGCCGATACCGCGCTGGTGCTGGGATAGTGGGATCGTGCAACCATACGCACGACACGAGCCGACCGAGCACCACCACAACCTTTCGTATGGGGTTCCTATACGAAAGGATAGTTCAGATCCTTTCGTAAGGAGTGGACGGACGAAACCATACCGGCTGGCCATTGGCGTCACACGCCCAGCGTAGGGTCCGCACGTGGTGGATCCTGATCGGCTGAAGCTGTACCGATACGTCACTGCCCCCGAGGCCGCTGACTACCTCGCCATCATGGATCGATTCACTGACGCCCTGTTTGCCGAGTGGTCCGCTCAGGACGTGATCGCTCAGGGGGTCGACTTGCCGGTGGACACCGTCGTAGCTCGCTGCCGGTACTTGGCGGACAATGGGAACCTGCTCCTCAGCCCTCGCGAGGTGCGGGTCACGACCATCGCTGAGTACCAGAGCCAGCCGGCTCGGTACACCGTTTCCGCACTCGGTGCCCGACTGCACCGCGAGGTGACGGCCTTCCTCGCCGTGACCGGAGGAGCCCGTGAAGTCCCTCGGGAACTCCTGGCGCTTGTTGCCGAGGGGTTGGCACGGCTCGACCCCGAGGGGGAGCCCGAGTCTTTGGCCGGTGCGGTCTCCACCATTTTCGGCCAGTTCCATGAGTTTGCGGCCTCGGTCACGGACTTTTATACCTACATCGGATCGGTCCTGACCCGCAGCGATCTCGACGGCGAGGAGTGGGCTGGCTTCAAAGGCCTCCTCCTCGACTACCTGGAAAGTATCGTCGAGAGCGTCCGGCGCCACAGTCATGCCATATCGGACTGCCTTGCACTCCTGCGACCCGAGCTGCCCCGACTTCTCCACCGGATCTCCGAGAGCGACGGATCCTTCGTCGCTTTGCAGGCCGCCAGTCCCGGTGGTGAGGACGTCGAACGGGCGCGAGGCCGAACGCGGGCCGATTGGGATCAACTCGAGGCGTGGTTCATCGGGCCGGGAGCCCGCCAATTGCGAGATGCGGCGCACCGGGCGGTCGGAGCCATGCTCACCAGCCTTAAACGGATCAATGCCTCGGCGACCAATGAGGTGTCCTTGCGTCGCCACTATCTCAAGTTGGCGACGTGGTTCGACGCTGCCGCTCCCCTCGACGCCCACGCTCTGGCTGCCGCGGCGTTCGGACTGTACGGGGTCCGACATCTGGGGGTGGCGCTCGACGACGACATTGCGGAGGCAGTGCCCGCCACCATGAGTTGGTGGCTATCACCGCGAGCACCGGTGCCCGTCGCCCAGCGGGAGCGCGGTGATCGGATGGCACGCGGCAGAGCGTCCCGACCGCAGGATCACACCAGCCAGAAGCGGCTCCTGCTGGCCGCTCGGGCGGCGGAGGCCCAGCGTCGAGAGAGCGCATGTGCCGAGTTGCTGGCCGTCGGCGGCCATCTCGCGGATGCACGGCTCTCGGGTGGGGCCATGTCGGTACTCCTCGAGCTGCTCTCCAACGCCACATCCAATGGCCAGGCCACGTTGCCCGACCACGACGTCAGGCTCCATGTCACGGCGTCCCTGGAGTCTATGCAGATCACGTCTGATCTTGGCGACCTCCTCGTGGAGAAACGAGCGCTGGTCATCGCTCCGGCGAGCGGGACGTTGGCCGCCAACGCCGATGAGGATGGCGGTGCGGAATGGGGGGCGGTGTGAACGACGACGAGCGTCGGGACGCGGCGCGACTGCTCCTGAGCACTCCGCTTGTCCTAGCCGAGCGCGAGCCCGACGGCCATCGGTCAATCCGTCGGCACGCGGACACTCTCGCCGCAATGTTCAGGAACTACCTCGGCTATCGATTGGTGGTCGAAGCTCAGTTCGCCCGTCTCTACAAAGCAGGTCTCGGCTCCGCCGGCCGCCCCTTGCTCCGGAAGTCCAAGGCGCCGTTCTCACCCCGGGACTACACCTATCTGGCCCTCCTCTGTGCGGTCTTGCTCACCAGCCGCCAGCAGGTGCTGCTCTCAACGGTCGTCTCCGATGTCCGTCACGCGGCAGCAGAGGCCGAGATAGCTCTCGGGGACGACACGCTGACCGAGCGCCGCGCGCTCGTGCATGCGCTGGGCCGGCTGATCGAGTGGGGGGCGGTCCATGAAGACGCTGGAACGGTCGCCGAATTCGCAGACGATCCGGCGAAAGAGGCTCTCTTGTGGATCGAGCACGAGATTGTGCGCAATCTTCTGGCCATCCCGTTGCGCGACGTCGAGTCCGCCGGTGAGCTGGTCCGGGCGGCCACCGAGATGGATCCTGACTCGATCCGGCACGCGGTACGACGTCGGATCGTCGAATCGCCGGTCGTCCTGGTGGACGAGCTTTCCGAATCCGAGCGGCTGTGGCTTCGCCAGTACCAGCGGCGTGAGGCCCAGATCCTCGAGGAGAACTTCGGACTCCGCCTCGAGATCCGGTTGGAAGGGGTCATGGCACTGGATCCGCAGGACGAGCTCACCGATCTGAGGTTCCCGCGGGACGGCACGCTCGGCCAGGCCGCCCTTCTCGCGGTGGCCGAACTGGTGGAGAGGCGGACGCCCGATGCGGGTTCGGGCACGGCGCCGGTGCCTGACGGAGAGCTCTCGTCCGTCGTGTCCCGGCTCCTGACCGAGCGCGCCCGGGCGTGGTCGAAGGAGTACGTCGAACACCCTGAACGCCTAATGGCGGACGTGGAAGACCTGCTGGTCGATATGGAGCTGCTGGAGCGCACCGAGCGTGGTGCACTCCGGTTGCGCGCCGCCGCCGCACGGTTCGCGCCTGCGCAGCAGGGCCTCACCCCGCGGCTTGCATTGGAGGATGTATGACCGATCAGCTCTTCCGCCCGACGCCAAGCGCTCAACCGGGTACGACGGCGGCACCCCTCCTGCCGGCGGAACGCATCGGCCGGTGGGTGCTGCACCGTGCCGGCATCATCAACGTCTGGCAGTACGACCGGAGCGAGCTGTCCTTCGCCGGGGGACGCGTCCTTTTGCGGGGAAAGAACGGGGCCGGGAAGTCCAAGGCGCTCGAAGTTCTGCTCCCGTTCCTCCTCGACGCCGACACCCGGGCCATGGACGCCACGGGCCGTGATCGGACCTCCGTCTATTGGCTCATGACCGACGGCCGCGAGGCGGGTAATCACGTCGGCTACGTCTGGCTCGAGCTCCGCATGACCAGCGAGAGCGGCGAAGAGCGGTTCTGTACGCTCGGAGCCGGCCTGAAGGCATCGACGTCGACCCGTCAACCGGCAACCTGGTTCTTCCTTACCGAGGAAGCCCGAGTGGGCATCGATCTCCATCTCAACCCGACCGTCTCGTTGGAGAAGCTGAAGGAGCGCCTGGGGGCCGACGCGGTGACGACAGCCGCCGAACATCGCCGACGTGTGGCGACGCACCTGTTCGGCCTCCACGACGAAATGCGGTATTCCAACCTTCTCCATCTCCTCCGACGGCTGCGCGACCCGAACATCGGGAACCGGATAGAGGCCGGGGAGCTGGCGGCCGTCCTCCGCGATGCACTGCCGCCGCCGTCGGGCGAGGCACTCGAGAAGGCGGCCGACCGCTTCGATACCCTCGAACAGGTCCGCGAGCAGCTGGCGCGCACGGAGCGTACGGCGGCCGCACTCGCCCGGTTCCTCGACACCTACCGGAGCTATGCCGGTGGCGTCCTGGGCGAGCGCTGTCACGCCGTGCTCGGTGCCGATGCCGAGCACCGCCGAGCGGTACGCGAGGCCAGACGACTGGCCGGCGAGGCCGATGCCGCCGTGCGCGCCCAAGAGGCGGCGGATGCCGAGGTCGAGCATCTCTTCGAGGACGAGAGCAGGGCCCGGGTCGAGCTCGAGGGGCTCCAGGCCAGCGAGGCCTACAAAGACCACTTGCATCTCGACGATCGGCGGCGCGCCGTCGCCGCCAAGCTCGAGACGGCGCGCATCGCGCGGC
>OUNO010007781.1_pt1 | contig 20652 bp, 23 predicted proteins | sample 1779811 | NCBI WGS metagenome assembly OUNO01 (sample SAMEA3914804, study PRJEB12502) | metagenome | biome: forest; material: soil | place: Canada | collected 2010-06-25 | depth 0.3 m | reverse complement strand
CCGTCCTCGGCGACGCCGCACGCACCCGCATCCGCCTCATGCGGATCGGCTTCGTCTATCAGTTCCATCATCTGCTGCCGGAGTTCACCGCCCTCGACAATGTCGCCCTGCCGGTGATGATCGCCGGGGGCTCGCGGCGCGCGGCCCGGGCCAGAGCGCGGGAGTTGCTGAGCGAACTCGGCCTGGCGGCCCGCCTCAACCATCAGCCGACACAACTCTCCGGCGGCGAAGCTCAACGGGTCGCTGTAGCCCGGGCGCTGGCCAATCGTCCACGGCTGTTGCTGGCCGACGAACCCACCGGGAACCTCGATCCGGCCACGTCGGAGGCGGTGTTCGCCAGCCTGCACGACCTGGTCCGCGCCACGGGCGTCGCGGCCCTGATCGCCACCCACAATATCGCCATGACCCGCCATATGGACCGGGTCCTGGCCTTGAAGGACGGGCGGCTGGAGGCGGCATGACAACGGAATTCGCCATCATCGATACGGGCGAGCTCAAGCTGCGGGCGGCCATGGCCGGGCAGGGGCCTCTGGTCATCATGGTCCATGGCTTTCCGGAGAGCTGGTATTCCTGGCGCCATCAGATCGGACCGATAGCCGAGGCCGGCTTCGCCGCCTGCGCGATCGACGTGCGCGGCTATGGCGGATCGGACAAGCCGCACCCGGTGGAAGCCTACGCCATGGCTCACATGACAGCCGATCTGGTGGGCGTGGCCGAAGCCTTGCAGCCGGGGAAACCGGCCATCCTGCTCGGCCACGACTGGGGCGCGCCCATCGTGTGGAACTCGGCGTTGAGCCGCCCCGGCCGCTTCCGCGCCGTCGGCGCCCGTTCGGTCCCCTATCTCGGCATCCCTGACCGGCCGTTCTCGGCGATCTTTCACGAGCGCTTCACGGCCAAGAACCGGTTTTTCTACCAGGCCTATTTCCAGGCCGAGGGTGTGGCCGAAGCGGAAGCGGAGGCCGATGTGCGCAGTTTCCTGCGCCGGTTCTACTACGCCATCAGCGGCGATGCGCCCGACGGCGCCTGGCCACGCGACAAGACCGCCAGCGATCCCCTGCTGCTGGGGCTAGCCGATCCCGATCCCTTCCCCGCCTGGCTCACGGCTGCGGACCTCGACTACTACGTCGGCGAATTCGAAGGCTCGGGCCTGCGCGGCCCGATCAACCGCTATCGCAACCACGAGCGCGACTTCGCCTGGCAACAGGATTTCAGGGATCGACGCATCGAGCAGCCGGCGCTGTTCATCGCCGGATCACGCGATCCGGCGTTCAACATGCTGGGCGGCGCCGACCCGATCGCTATCATGCGCCGCCACGTGCCCAATCTGCAGGTCGCCGAAGTCCTGGATGGCTGCGGTCACTGGACCCAGCAGGAACGGGCGAGCGAGGTTACCGCCCGCCTGATCCCGTGGCTGAAAGCGCTTTAGTTCAGGTTCACCAGAACCGGATCGGCGCCGGCGCCATCAGCTGACCTGGCCAACGGCGGCGCTGGCTACGGTGAAAGCCAGCGCCGCCGCCAACAGCCCAAAAGGCGCCCGCAACGGGGGGGAGCGGGGACTAGTGGACTAACTGACTGGAACGCCCGCAATGCGGCCGCTCAGTTCGGTCGAACGACTCCGACGCATCGAAAGAAACGCACCGCTTAATTCCCGCCTGCACGGCAGCGGTTCAAAGCCGGGTGAGGAAATAATCTCGGACCCCGTGAAGGGGCGCCAAAGCCTCAGATCTGATCCTTCAGGACCAGGCTCACTTGACGCGGCTTGCCCTCGCTCAGCACGGTCAGCGCCAGGCGCGTGCCCGAGGCCTCGTCCCGCAGGCGTCGGCGCAAATCCGACAGCGCGATGGCCCCAACGGGCTTGCCGTCCACCACGGTGATGACGTCGCCATTTTTCAGACCGGCGGTCTCGGCAGGGCCCTTGGCGGTGACGTCGACGATCCTGAATCCGGCCGGCGTGGTGTTGATCCACATCCCGCTGCGGTCAAACACATCGGTATCCGGCACCGGCGCGGGGAGGGGCTTTAGATACATCGTCTGGTGAGTGTAATCGAAGGTGACCACGAATCGCTTGAGCAGGCCCGAGCCGACGTTGCCGATGTAGTTCGGATCGGCGAACGCGCCCTTGTTCTGGATCGAAAAGCCGGCCACCAGCCCGTTGATCCGCACCGGCCCCAGGGTCAGATCGGTGGCGCGGGTGACATAGGAGCGAGCCGGCCCGCCGACCCCCCACCCGTCGGTGGCGACGATGCCTTTGGGGTGCTTGGCGATAAGGCCGTTGGCGTCCACGAACGGATGGGTCAGATCGAGTTCGGAGCGTGATCCGGTGTCGATGTCGAACAGGCCCTTCTGGCCTTCGAACGCGCCTTCGACCTGGGGCAGGTGGTCGTAGAACTGGAAGTGGATCGGCGTTCCAGCGCCGACCGGATCGAACTTCGCCGGGTCGATGAACGTGAGAGTCCGGGCGCCATAGTCGACCACTGTGACGAAGCGGCGGAACACCTCGAAGCCGATCATGCCCTGCTCGTCGAAACCCTCGATGCCGCCTTGCTCGAAGGGCAGCACGGTGATCGCCTTGTCCCTCATGGTGAGATCGCCGATCTGAAAGACGACGTCCTTGGCGAAGCCGACATTCACCACCCCCTCGCCAGCGCCGGTCCCAGGGGCCTGGCCCTCGCTCTTCACGGTCAGCGCCTTGGCGGTCTCCGGCGTGATGATGTCGTGGCCGCCGGTGTCGAAGATGCACAGGAACGGACCGGCGCCGTTGACCCGCACTTCGGCGTAGATGTGATTGTTGAGCAGCTGGAAGGGCACCGTTGTGCGGCCGGCGGTGTTGGCGATAGCGGCGTCGGCGACCTGCCATGGCGGCGGCGCATAGGCGGACGCGGGTCTCGCCGACGTGAACTTCGCTGACTTCAGAGTCTGCAACTGGCGGTACTGCGGCCCGGTCCCATCGTCGATGGCGAACTTGCCGGGAACCATGAACCCATCCACGGGCGTGTAGTCGCTGAAGAAGGTGGTGATGGTCTGAGAGCTCTGCGGCTCCACCGTACGGGCGAGCAGATGGGTCGAGGCGTCGAACCAGGCCTCGAACACCTTGCCGCCAGGGGGCGTCACCTGCAGGACGTCGAAGGTCTTGTTGTCGTCGGCCTTGACCCCCAGCGAGGTCACGCGCGCGCCGCCGAAGTCCGGGCGCCACCAGGCGTTGGCGTCTCTGTAGGCCTCGTTGATGGCCAGCTGGCGCTTGTCGCCCCCGGCCTCGCGGGTCACCGCCCCTGACATGTCGCGCATCCAGGCGGTCGCGCCGTCGAAGCCGTTTGCGCCGGTCAGCGGGCCGATCTCGGCGGTGTCGACAAACCGCCCCGACGCCACATCCATGGCCGATCCGACCTCGCCCTTCATGCCTTCGCCGTCATAGGCGTAGGCCGCCTCCAGCGTGCCCTTGCCGGCCAGAGCCTCGCCGTGAGAGGCGGCGCGGTTGGCGGCGAGGACCCCCGCGGCGCTGGTCTGCGCCTGAGCGCCTCCACTGGCGAACAAGGCGGCCAGCACGGCGGCGGATGCGAACAAAGTGGTCAGGCGCATGAACCGGTCCCTCGGCGGATTTCCCCTGTCGCCGCCTTAGGCGTCGGCCGCGCGCGGCTCCAGTTATGCTTTTGTAACGTGCGCGCCGCCCGGCGACTCTGTTAGCGGCTAGCCAGAGACAATTGAGGCGGCTGATGAAGTCAGGGGTTAGGGGGCTCTGCGGCGCGATGGTTCTGGCCGGGGCAGGGGCCCCGTCGGCCGGGGCGCAGACGGCGCTGGATCCGCACGCCGTCCTCGGCGACGTCGGCAGGATCGTTTCCCCAAACGGCGTCGACGAGGCCAAGGCGGTGGACATCGGCGGGACCCGCCAGTGGATCACCGTCCGCGGGCGCGATCGACGCAATCCGATCCTGCTTCTGATCCACGGCGGCCCGGCCGCGCCTGAACTGCCCAACCGCTATCTCTTCGAAGCGCCGTGGACGGACTACTTCACCGTGGTCGAGTGGGACCAGCGGGGCTCGGGCAAGACGTTCGAGCTGAACGACCCCGAAAAGATCGCCCCGACCATGAACGAGGAGCGGATGGTCGCCGACGCCGAGGAGCTCGTGGCCTATCTGCGCGCCACCTATGCCAAGAAGAAGATATTCGTGATGGGCCACTCGTGGGGCACCGTGCTCGGCATGAAGCTGGCGCAGCGGCGGCCCGACTGGCTGCACGCCTATATCGGCGTCGGCCAGATCATCAACATGCGCGAGGGCGAGGCGATCGGTTACGGCTGGGCGCTGCGCCAGGCGAGCAAGGCCGGCGACGCCCTGGCGGTGAATGAACTCACCGCCATCGCGCCCTATCCCGAAGCCGACGGCGCCATTCCGGTGGGCAAGATCGGCGTCGAGCGCGCCTGGTCTGTACGCTACGGCGGGCTCACCCATGGCCGCAGCAGCTATGACTTCTGGGAAAACGCCGAGAAGCTGTCGCCCGACTATTCCCAGGCCGACTTCAAGGCCATCGATCAGGGGAGCGCCTTTTCCATCCCCAGACTCTTGCCCGACCTGGCGTCGACGGACTTCACCCAAGTCACGCGGTTGCACTGTGCCGTGATCATTTTTGCCGGCCGCTACGACTACACCACGCCCACCGAGCCGGTGAAGCGCTGGTTCGACCGGCTCTCGGCGCCGAAAAAGCGCTTCGTGTGGTTCGAGAACTCAGCGCACATGATGTTCGCCGAGGAGCCGGGACGGGTGCTGGTCCATCTCGTCGAGGATGCCCGACCGTTGGCCGTGGCCGCGGGTGACGCCGCCCCGCCCTGAGGGGCTTTGGCCAAAATCATGGGCGCTGGGGCAGGGCGTTCGGACCAGGCGCGCGAGCGGCCATGGCCCGGACGACCAGGGCGATCGGTAGGCCGAAGGCAAACAGATGGACCGAAAAGCTGAGGAGGGCGAGGCCGAGCGACGGCGGCATCTGGAAGCCGATGGCCGACAGGGGAATGACCACGAAGTTCATCATACCATAGACGAGCGCTCCGAAGATGATCCCGCCGGCGACCGGCCGGCTCAGCAGCACAGTCCATCGCACGGCGGCCAGCACATAGACGCCGGCGGCCACGACCGAGATCAGCGCATGGACGGCCACCCCCAGCAAAGCGGAGGCGAGGCCGCCACTGAACGCGGCCCGGCCGAGCGCGCCCGCGGCGATCGACTGGAGGACCACCTCCGGCGCATGGCGAAGACCGAACGCCTGGATCGGCAGCACGAACACCATCTCGACGGTCGCCCCGACAAGGCCGGCCGCCAGGGCCACCGTGAGCATACGACTGGGGTTCATGATCTCTCTCCCTTGCGGCGACCCGGTCGCTGGGTGTCTGGTCGCCTGCGCGCGCCACCAGGACAGAAGGCGTGATATCTCGAACTGCCAGGATGAGCACATGACAAAGTCGGACATGAGCCAAGGCCAGTCGGCATCGGAACTCATCTCGAACAGAATCGCCGAACTCGGCGACTGGCGTGGGCAAACCCTCGCCAGAATGCGCCGGCTCATTCAGGAAGCTGACCCCGACGTCGTCGAGGAATGGAAGTGGAGGGGCGTTCCGGTCTGGTCGCGTGACGGCATCATCTGCACGGGCGAAACCTACAAAGCAGTGGTGAAACTCACCTTCGCCAAAGGCGCGGCTCTGACCGATCCGGCCGGTCTCTTCAACTCCAGTCTCGACGGGAATGTGCGTCGCGCCATCGACATCCGCGAAGGCGAAAACCTCGAGGAGTCCGCCTTCAAGACGCTCGTTCGCCAGGCGATCGCCCTGAACAGTTCTGGCAAGTCTGCGAAGAAAGCGAAGTCCTAGGCGCATCCAGCGCCTCAGTCGCGATCGGGCGCACCCAGCGGAAAGTAAGCACGATAGGGGCGGGCCTCATCGACGGCGCGCGCGAAGGAGGGCCTGGCCAACAGGCGCAAACGATATTGCCGCAGTTGTGGGAAGGCTGGGCCGATCTGGTGAACCCAATCGGCATAGAAGAGCGATGGGGCCGCGGCGCAATCGGCCATGGTGAAGGTCTCGCCCGCCGCCCAAGTTCGGCCGGACAGCCTGTCTTCCAGCCAGGCGTAGGCGGTGTCGAGCGCCAGGCGCGCTTGCGCCAACGCCTCTTGCTTCCGCGTGGCCTGCGGCCCGCGTAGCGCCTCTGACACCGGCTTCTGCATGGCCGTCATGACGTAGTTGTCGAAGAAGCGATCCATGAACCGGATCTCCAGGGCTGCCTCCCGATCGTCGGGCAGCATCCGGACCGCGCCTCTGTGATGAAGGTCCAGATGCTCGATGATGATGCTGGACTCCGCGATCGTGCGGCCATCGTCCACCAGCACCGGAAAGCGACCGAGCGGCCAGACCGCCGCCCGTTCTTCCGCGGCGCCCGGCTCTTCCAGATTCCGGTTGGTGAAGGGGATTTCATTCTCCCACAGCGCGATCAGCACCTTCTGGCAGTAGGAGGAGAACGGGTGGGAATAGAGCGTCAACGACATCGGGCATCCTTCAGCTATGTTCGGGGAGTGTAGTTTCAAACGGGCAGAAGGGTGGCAATGCGCATGAAGCAGCACAGGTCCCAGACGGCGTCATGCCAGTGCGGCGCAGTCGTCTTGGAGGTTGCGGGGGCGCCGATCGCACACACCGCCTGCTATTGCGCGAGCTGCCAGGAGGCGGGCCGACGGATCGAGCAGCTTCCCGATGCGCCCCCGGTGCTCGACGCCGACGGTGGGACCCTTTTCGTTCTCTACCGCAAAGACCGCGTCCGATGCGTGCAGGGCGGCGAGCGGCTGGCAGTGCATCGGCTGAAGCCTGAATCGCCGACGCGCCGCATGGTGGCGGCCTGCTGTAACTCGCCGATGTTCCTCGATTTCACCAAGGGTCATTGGCTGACGCTTTATCGTGCGCGTTTGGCCGGGTCGGTCCCGCCGCTGGAAATGCGGGTCATGACCGCGGATCGGCGCGAAGGCGTCGTGCTGCCGCAGGACGTGCCCAACTACGCCGCCCATTCCGGCAAGTTCATGTGGAGACTGCTCGCCGCCTGGGTCGCAATGGGCTTCCGGACGCCCAAGATGGAAGGCGTGCAGGGGGGCGTCCCGGCAGCCCGACCTGGCAATTTGCAGCGGCGTCAATATCGCGCCTAAGATATATTATCGGAAATTATAGATAGCATCCCATCTCAGGGCCAAGCCATTGATCGTGCGTGGGTATCCCTTAGCCCATGATCCTATCCAGGCGCAGCTCCCCGCGGGCGATGCGCGCCAGGGTATCGACAAACAAATTCGGCTCGGCGGCCATCACCCTGGCCTCGAGGGATTCGGGTGTGTCGCCGGCCAGCACGGCGATCTCCACCTGGGCGATCACCCGCCCATGGTCGTATTCGTCGTCCACCAGATGCACGCTGGCCCCGCTTACCGCGTCTCCGGCGGTGATCACCGCGGCGTGCACGCGCCGGCCGTACATGCCGACCCCGCCGTACCGCGGCAGCAACGCCGGATGGATGTTGAGGATCCGACCCTTGAATGCCGACAAGGTCCTGGGCCCGAGCTTGCGCAGGTAACCCGAGAGAATCACAACGTTTATCCGGGCCTGAGTAAGCGCCTCCGCCAGGCGGGCGTCGGCCGCGTCCGGGTCGGGCAAGGTCGGTATGACCCGCGCAGCGAGGCCGTGTGCGGCGGCGAAGTCCAGGGCCGGCGCCCCCTTCTTGTTGCTGACCGCCAGGATCGGCTCGGCGGCCAATGCGCCGGTCTCGATCGCGCCCACGATCGCCCGCAGGCTCGAGCCGTTGTTCGAGGCCAGAAAAGCCAGGCGGATCATGGACTTGTTGGGTTGAGTTCGACGTTGAGCGTCAGGCCGTCATAGGCCGGCTCTACGCCTGGCGGCAGGCGCCGCACCAGTTCGGCGTAGTCGAGATCGATGTGCATGTTGGTGAGCAACGCCCGTCGCGGCTTGACCCGTTCGATCCAGCCCAGAGCCTTGTCCACGTGGGCGTGGGTGGGATGGGGCGTGTAGCGCAAGGCGTCGACAATCCACAGATCGAGCCCTTGCAGAGCCGCAAAAGAGTCCTCCGGCAGGTCGACCACGTCGCTGGAATAGGCAATGTCGCCAAATCGATAGCCCAGGGACCTGGTCCCAAGGCCGTGATCCTGGTCGAACGCCGCCACCGGGACTGGCCCCGAGGGTCCCAGAATTTCCCATGCCACGCCACGCGCCGGCGTCGGATGCAGATCGGCGATGGCCGGATAGGCCCCCTGCCCGTGGAAAATATATCCGAACCGGGTGAGCAGGGTCTGGGCCGTGGCCTCGTCCGCCCAGCAGGCGATCCGCGCCCTCTGGGTGATGGCGAAGGCGCGGATGTCGTCGATGCCGTGACACTGGTCGGCGTGATCGTGGGTCACCAGCAGCGCGTCGAGACGCCGGGCCCCGGCGCCGCTGGTCTGGAGCCGAAATTCCGGCGCAGCGTCGACCACCAGGGTCGTCTCACGCGCCGGACCGTCGAGGCCGCGCCGGCGCACCATGATCGAGCAGCGTGACCGACGGTTGCGCGGCTCGGCCGGATCGCACGCTCCCCAGTTTCCGTCCGCCCTGGGCACGCCTGCCGAGGATCCGCAGCCCAGGATGACGACTTCAAGAATGGCGCTCGAAGCTCCTGTCACGGCTGGGGAATCCGGTCGAACAGGTTGAAGAACGCCGCCTGCGTCCGCTCTTCGGTCTCAGCCAGTGTCCAGCGGCGGATTTCGGCCAGCTTGGCCAGGACGTACGGCAGGAACGCCGGCTCGTTGCGCCGCCCGCGCATGGGCGCGGGAGCGAGGTACGGACAGTCGGTCTCCACCAGGATGCGGCCCTCCGGCATGTCGGCGATGACCGCGCGCACCGCCTCGGCGGCCTTGAAGGTGGCGATGCCGGAGACCGAGAACCACGCCCCCAGCGCCGCGACCCGCGCCGCCAGTTCCGCGCCTGAGGTGTAGCAATGCATCAGGATGCGGAACGCGCCGGCGGCGTATTCCTCCTCCAGGATGTCGGCCATGGCCTCGTCCGCCTCGCGCGCATGCACCACCAGCGGCAAGCCGGTCATCCGGGCAGCCTCGATATGGGCGCGGAACACCGCCGTTTGAATGTCCCTGGGGCTAAGGTCATAGTGGAAGTCGAGCCCGGTCTCTCCGATTCCCACCACCTTGGGCGCGTTGGCCAATTCACTCAAAGTCCTGGCGTCAAGCGCCGGATTTTCCTTGGCTTCGTGCGGATGGGTGCCGACGGTAAGAAAGATGTCGTCCGCGTCCTGGGCCACCGCGGCGACCGCGGCGAATCCCGACACGCGGTCGCAGATGTTGACCATCAGTCCGATCCCGGCCGCCCGGGCGCGGGCGATCACCGCGTCCCGATCGTCGTCGAACTGCGGCGCATGCAGGTTGACGTGGCTGTCGATCAGCACGCCACAGCCTTCAGGCGCGCCAGGGCGGTGAAAAAAGCATCGCCCCTGTCCAAGTTGACCGCCTCCACCTGCCTGGGCAGTTGAGCGAGAAACTCGAACGTCTCGGCCCAGGCGTCCAGACCCTCGCGCTCGCCGGCCAAGGCGCGCTCTGTGGCGGTGTGGTGGATGCGCTCGGCCAGGCGGTCGCACAGGATGGCGAAGCGTTCGGCGCCTGCGGGGCCACGGAAACTATCGGCCAGGGCCAGCATGGCGGCCGGATCGGCGGCCGGCAGGGCCGCCAGCAGCGCCCGCGCCGCCTCGTCTGTAGCCAGGGCGCCGGCCGTGGCCAGCCGCCAAGCCCGTCCCGGCGCGCCCTGGGCGATCTCGGCCAACCTCCCGGCCTCTCCCACGGCGACGTCGGATCGGCCGGTCAGCCAGGCCGCCGTGCGCTCGACCGGCGGCGGGCTGAACTTCAGCGTCCGGCAACGCGAACGGATGGTCGGCAACTGCGCCCCCGGCCGGTGGCAGACCAGGAGGATGATTCCGCGCTCGGGGGGTTCCTCCAGAGTCTTGAGCAAAGCGTTGGCGCCGCTCGGGTTGAGGTCGTCGGCGGCGTCGACGATCGCCACCCGCCACGGGGCCATGGCCGGGGTCTTGGCGAAGAACTCCGGCAGGCCTCGCGCCTCCTCCACCGGGATCTGCTTGCGCGATTTGCCGTCCTCGGAGTCGCGCTGCAGGACCAGCAAGTCTGGATGGGCCGTGCCGGCGACCAGGCGGCTGACCGTATCGTCAGGGGCGGCGCCCAGGAGCCCATAGTCTGGCGCGGCGGCGGCCCCCAGCAACCGGCGCGCGGCGCGATAGGCAAAGGTGGTCTTGCCCACCCCTTCGGGGCCGGCCAGCAGCCAGGCATGGTGCAGCCGCCGGCGACCCATGGCCTCCAGGAAGGCGCGCTCGGCCCCCTCGCCGCCTTCGAGGTCGAAGGTGTCGCGTGGATGAGGAAGCTCGGTGCTCAAAGCCCAAGATGCTCCGACACGGCGCGCCAGATCTCAGCCTCGACCGCGTCGGGCTCAACGTTGGCGTCGATGAGGACGCAGCGCCCGGGCTCGGCGGCGGCGATGGCCAGGAACGCGCCGCGCAGCCGTTCATGAAAGGCCACGCCCTTGGTCTCGAACCGGGTCTCTCCGCCGGCCCGGCCGGCGGCCCGGGCCAAGCCCGCCTGCGCGTCCAGATCGAAGATCAGGGTGAGGTCGGGCCAGCACAGGGCGCGCATCTCCTGCTCGAGGGCGTCGATCAGGGCCGGGCTCGCCCCGCCTCCTGCCCCCTGGTAGGCGCGGGTGGAGTCGGCGAAGCGGTCGCACACCACCGTCGTCCCCGCCGCCAGCGCCGGCGCGATCGTGCGCTCCACGTGGTCGAGGCGGGCGGCGTACATGAGCAGGGCCTCGGCCTGCGGCGACCAGCGGTCAGCCGCGCCGTTGACCAGCAGGGCGCGGATGGCCTCGGCGCCGAGCGAACCGCCCGGCTCGCGCGTGGCCAGCGCCTCGCGGCCCAGGGCGCGCAGGCGCGCGGTCAGCCTGGCCGCCTGGGTGGACTTCCCGGCCCCCTCCCCGCCCTCCAAGGTGATGAATGGGCCCTGCGCCATGCGAGGCGCACATTGTCCGCTTCGGGGGTGTTGTCAAAGTTAACTGCGGATGACCCGATTCACGCAGATCGATCTCCCCCAGCGGAGAAGGGGAGTACGCCCGAAGGGCGGGAGGGGGCATGGGAAGAGGCGCTGGGGTTCGCCCTCTCCACCCTTTGGGGCGCCCCTCCCGGCGATGTTACACTTCCCATAGCACGGTCAATCTGTAGGGCCTAAGAAATTGGCCTAGTAAAAAAGATGATGACTAGGGCGCTTACGGCGAAGGCCGTCACAACGAACGCATGAACAACCATGATCGTCCAATAGAAGCGAGGCTGTTTCTGGCGGTCCATAAACTGACCAAAAGGGCCGCCGGATTTTACGCGACCGTTCCGATAGCCGCCCCAAATTAAGAGTCCGAAGCGAGCACTGACCGCCAGAAACAGCACGACCAGGACGGCCCGCGTGATCAATTGGCCGGCTTCGCCTTCTTCGGCGGGACGATCTTGGCGAACACGCGGTCGAACGCGTCTGGGCTCTCGTCCACCTCGACTTCCATAGCCATGGCGACAAAGCGCGCATGGCGCTCAGCGTCGGTGAGCTTGGGCTTAGGTTTGGGCTTCGGCTTGGGATTGGCCACTCTCAGACTTTCCTCACCCGGGTGATGCGCCCGTTGTCATGCACATGGAAGATGTATGGCGGCTTTTCGCGGGCCACAACGTCCCTGATCCTTCGTGACGCCTTCGCGAACAGAACGAACTTGTCCCACCCGAGCAAGGTGGCTCCTGCCAAGTAAACACACCCGACGTTGTGTTGCTGGACGGCCAGGACAGCGGCGCTCTCTTTGTGAAACTTCTTGTCATGGCTTAGCGCAATCCATCCGCGCTGGCCGACGAATGACAGCCATTCATCGTCCTCCGTTTCCTGAGTGAAGCCGAGCCACTTGTCGTTGTAGCCAACGACCTCAAAGGGCGGGTGCGCAGCCTCGACTAGGCGCGGGAGGGTCTTTCCAAAACATCTGTCGAAGAAGAACGTCGGTTCGCCCACCGTCCCGCGACCACCCCGTTAAGCATCGACACGCTCAAACTCCAAAGCTCGCTTAACATCCGCGGGCCGGATGCCAAAATCCTTCGCGGTTTCCCGAATTGTCTCCCCCGCCATGAATCGCTCTTTCAGGAGCCATGTGGGGACGCCATAGACAGCGGGCGATCCGAACGAAATTCGGGGGTCAATGACTATCGGCGAGCCGGCGCCACCGACCTTCCACCTGATGGCGAGGTCGCTATCGTCGTCGTAATCAAACTCCAGCAGTACGGACGCTAGAAGCTCGTTCCACTCCAACTGGCCGCCCAGGTTGGTGTGAACAAGCTTTCCAGTCTCACCGGGTTCGATCTGGGCGAGATCAAAAACCAATGACCGGCCGTCGGTCTTGAAGCGCAGGGTCGCAAACGGGTGTTCAACGCCTAGCTTGGTCCTGGCGTATTCTCGCGTCTCCCTCACCGCGCCCATTCTTACGCCAGCCTTCCGGCAGGCCGCGACCACCGCCACTTCGATGAGTTCGAGATAGGATAGCTCGGTTCCGATCACCCTTACCGGCAACTCAAGCTTTGGGTCCCTCTGCCATCGCGTAACCGTTGATGCGGACGTGCGCGCGTACCGCGCCGCCTCCCCCACTTGGTAGTTAGGAGCAGTCAGGCGGTCGCGCCAAGCGTCCGAACGGGCATGGGCGGTCGGAATGGGCGGACTCCTACTCGTGGAGCGGATATTCCCACGTTTCGTCTAGGCATGTCAAGATTCTTCTTTTGAATCAAATGCTTGATCCAAAAGAGCTTTCTCAATCACCCTCTTCGAATGGCAATTCCAATTGCGGATCAGGCTCGCGCTCCGCCCAACGGTGCGGCTGGGTGAACCAGCGCCGCGAGCGCCTACCAGACGATTCGTGCTTCTTGGCCCGGGCGCCGGATACTAATCGTTTCATAGGTCAGGCGCTTGCCAGCGACGCCCTTGAGCGCGTTGTCGGCGCGAGCCTTGTCGTCGATGCCGAGGGCGATCCGGTTCGAATACCGGAAGTCAAATTCGGCCAAATACCGAGGCAGGTGCTTGGCCGCGCAGTGCTGATAGATGCCCCGCATGCCACGCTTGAAGATGCTGAAGGTGCCTTCAACGGTGTTGGTATGCACGGTCACGTCGTCTGCGCGAACATATTCGTTCTCAGAGTGATTGACCGCTTGGTGGTCGGCCATTTGCGCGCCAACGCGCAGATAAGCCCGATGCGAGTCAGTCAGCAGGCGGGTGTCGGGCGCGACGTTGGAAGCGACGGCGGCGGTGATGACATTGGTAGTGCTGCCAGCGATCACCATCGACCGAACGCGCCCGCTTTCACGATCCACAAAGCTCAGGATGGCGTTCATGTTCGAGCCGCCCTGGGCGGAGTAGTTGGCATCGTGGCCATAGTAGGTTTCGTCGGCCTCCACATCGCCACCGGCGCCGCCCAGCGGGCCAAGCGAGCCTTCCGACATCGCTTCGCGGATGCGGTGGCCAAGGAACCACGCGGTTTTCATCGAGCCGCCGATGGTCCGTTGGATTTGTCGGGTGCTGATCCCCTTCTTGGAGGAGCAGACGAGGTAGATCGCTTGCAGCCAGATGTGCAGCGGGACGTGCGAGCTTTCGAAGATGGTCCCCATGCGCACGGTGAAGGGCTTGCGGCATGCGCGGCAATTCCACAGCCCCATGCGGGTGGTCTTGCCTTTGGCCTTGGAGGCTTCGCCAACTACGCCGCAATGCGGGCAGGTGGGACCGGACAGCCAAAGCTTAGCTTCGACGTACTCAAAGGCGGCGGCTTCGTCGCGAAGATGGGGGGCGTTCAGGGCGGATTGCATGGGTCTAACTCCTTGAACCCACACTACCAATTGAGGATGCTATGTCAAGTGTAACATCGCCCCCCTCCCCCGTGAACGGTCCGTGAACGGGGGAAGATCAACGGAAGAGGGGTCAGCTAGGCGCGGGACCGAGATAGCGCACGCGCACCCGGGCCACGCCCTGGAAGCCCAGCTCCTGCGCGCCTTTGCGCGAGACATCGAGGATGCGCCCGCTCACGAACGGTCCGCGGTCGTTGACCCGCAGGCGCGCCTTGCGCCCGTTGTCGAGATTGGTCACTTCGACGATGCACGGCAGAGGCAGGGTCTTGTGGGCGGCCGAGGCGACGCGCTCATCGAACCGTTCGCCGTTGGCGGTGGTATGGTAGCGCGACTGTGGCCCGTACCAGGTGGCCAGCCCCTTCTCGTCATAGTGCGGCTGAACCGCCGGCCGGTACCAGACGCCGTTCACCTGATAGGGACGCATGGTCCCGCCGGCCCGATAATCGCTAGGCCCGGAGAGCGGCTGCGTGGCGCAGGCCGCCAGGCTCGCGCCCGCCAGGGCAATGAGGACGAGGCGCGCCGTCCCCTTGCCCGCTCCACCCCCGCCCGTGACTTTGCTCATGTCCCGCCCCCGCGTGATTGCGCCCCCATGATCGCCGGCGAGGCTTGAGACGAGGTTAAGCGCCGCCCTTGCGCCCTGACCCGCCGCCGCCGACAATCGCAAACTCCACGAAGGGCGGCGGATTGACCAAGGAACTGGAGATCGCAGCGGCGGCCGCCGTCGGGGGGCTCGTGGCGCCCGCGCCGTCGACCATGCCGACGGAGAGCCATTGCCGCAACTGCGGCGCGCCGCTGCACGGGCGCTACTGCTACGCCTGCGGCCAGGGCGCTGACGATCACCACCGCTCGATCGTGCGTCTGGCCTGGGAAGCGGTCGAGGGCCTCACGCACCTGGACGGCCGCATCGCCAAGACCTTGCCGGCCCTGCTCTTCCGGCCGGGCCGCCTGGCGGCCGACTACACCAGCGGGCGGCTCAACCGGCACATACCGCCGTTACGCCTGTTCCTGGTTTCCCTGCTGATCTTCATGCTGTCGCTGGAGGTCGTGGTCCGCCAAGGCGTGCGCACGGCCGTGGCCAACACCGCCATGGCCAACTCCATCGCCTCCACCAGCCGCGCCCTGAGCGTCTCGGTGGGGGCGGCGAATGTCGACACGACAAGCGCGTTAGGCGACGCCCCCAAGGCCCCGAGCGTCTCGGTGGAGGTGGAGAACGGAAAGCCGGTCGCCGTCACGGCGGCCACCCCCGCCCAAGCCCAAGCCGCCCGGGCGGCCGTCGCCGAAGCCCGACGCGATGTGGCCGCCGCCATGGCTCTGAAGCCGCGCGGCGAGACGTCGCCTTCCGACGCCGCCAACGCCCAGGCCCCCGTGAACGTCAGGTTTGCTGGGGGGCGCGGCGACGCGTCGCCGCAAGCGAAATGGATTCGCGAGCACCTGGCCCGTGCGCTCAGCAATCCGACGTTCTACGTGACCGTGGTGTTCGAGTGGGCGCACCGGCTGGCGTTCCTGTTGCTGCCGATCTTGGCCGCAGAACTCACCGTGCTCTATTTCTATCGTCGGCGGTTCTTCGTCTTCGACCACCTGATGGTGGCCATGCAGTACCTGTCGTTCTGCTTCCTGCTGTGGGCGGCGGTGTGGCTTCTGCCCGTGAGGTTCTGGGGCTGGATCATCTTGCCGGCGCTGATCTGGACGCCGGCCAATCTGTTCCTGACCTTGCGCGGCGCCTATGGCTCCAGCGTGATCGGCGCGGGGGTCAAGGCCCTATTCCTGTGGATCTCGACCCTGGTCGCGTTCGGCCTGTTGATCCTCGGGCTGCTGGCCCTGGCGCTCGGCCAGGTTTGATGAGGCGCGCGCGCACCTGCTAGAAGCGCCACGCCGGACGGGTGGCCGAGTGGTTGAAGGCAGCGGTCTTGAAAATCGCCGTGGGTTCACGCCCACCGTGGGTTCGAATCCCACCCCGTCCGCCAGTGTCCGTGGAGGATCCTCGATGAAGCTGGTCGCCGCCCTTGGATTTCTCGCCCTGACCGCCGGCGCCGCCTCGGCCGCCCCTGTCCCGCCCTACGCCGCAGCCGCCGTCGCCGACGCCTCGCGGCCCAAGACCGACGTCTCGAAGGACATCCTGCGCGATCCGGCCGACACCCTGGCCTTCGCCGGCGTCAGGCCGGGCATGAAAGTGGCTGAACTGGCCCAGAGGGCGGCTATTACACCCGCCTCCTGATCGACGTCGTTGGTCCCAAGGGCGCGGTCTGGAGCGTGGAGAACGCTGGGTGGCTGCGCGACGTCCTCGAAGACAGCAAAGTCGTGGCCGAGGTCAATCGTCCCAACCTTATGCTCGACGTACAGCCTTGGGGTCAGTTCAAGCTGCCGGGGCGCGCGGACCTGTTCTGGACCACCCAGAACTATCACGACCTGCACATCGAATCGTTCGGCCACGTGGATATGGCGGCCTTCAACCGGGCGGTGTTCGCCGCCCTGAAGCCTGGCGGCGTCTACTTCATCCTCGACCATGACGCGAAGCCGGGGACGACGTTGGAAGGGATCGCCCACCTCCACCGAATCCCCAAGGCCCAGGTGATCGCTGAGGTGACGGCGGCGGGTTTTAGGCTGGTGGGCGAAGGCAAGTTTCTCCAGCGGCCCACTGACGACCTCTCTAGACTCGTCACCGATCCAGCGATCCGCGGGCATACCAGCCAATTCGCCCTCAAGTTCGTGCGGCCGTAACGCAAATGCGCACGACCCTGGCTTTGGATGCGGAACTTGTCGCCAAGGCCCAGGCCTTGACTGGCCTCAAGGAGAAGTCCGGCCTGGTCCGCGAGTCGCTCAAGGCTCTCATCGAGCGTGAAGGCGCGCGGCGATTGGCCCCCTCGGCGGCAGCGAGCCAGGTCTGAAGGCGCCACCGCGGCGACGGTCACGCTCGGTGTGAACCTGGTTGCACGCCCCACGACTGCGGCAACTTCGACTCCGAACGCAGACTGTTTCGCGTGGGCGCTGTTCACCTGGGCGGTCGCACGGCGTGCGCCCCTAGACCGACGATTACACCGACCTGTTCGGGGCCCCGGTTCGCAAGTTCGCGGGGCGGTGACGCTCCGGCATTCCTTCTCCCGCAAGGGGAGACCATGTTTAATTAACTAATTGACATTGAACAATAAAATGGTCCATATTTCTCTGCACATTCCATACCCAGATATGGAAAATCAAGGGCTTACGCCGGCGATCTACCCAATTTCTGCACAGATAGGGCATGCTGCCGATGGCCTTCCTGCTCGATACGCAAGAACTCAAGCCCGGACTGATCATCTTCCGCCGGGCGGACGTCAAGCACAGCAACTGGTACTGCCGGGTGAGGCTTCCCCGCACGGACCGCTACAAGACGGTCTCCCTCAAAACGTCGGACGTCAGCGCGGCGCGCGATCGCGCCTTTGACCACGACGCCGATCTGCGGTTCCGCATCAAGCACGGCGTACCGGTTTTCAACCGTCCCTTCAGCCAGATCGCCAAGGGCTACGCCGACCTTCAGAAGGAGCGTGTGGAGGTCGGCGAAATTACTCATCACCGCTGGGAGGTGGTGGAGTCCATAATACGGGCTCAGCTCAATCGTTACGTCGGCTCGGTGCAGATCAATCTCATTGGCCAGGACCGCTGGCAGTCCTATCCCCTATGGCGGCGCAAAAACGGCAAGGGCCGCGCGCAAGGCCGCGTCAGCGACGCCACGGTCCGCTATGAGATGTCGATCTTCCGGTCGATCATGGCCTATGCCGCCAACAAGAAATACATCGCCGATAGCCAGGTCTTCAGGGGCAAGCTTCCCCTGGCCAAGGTCCGGCGGGAGGAGTTCACGCCGGAGGAATACCGCAAACTTCACACCTTCGCCCGAGGATGGGTCAGGAAGGCGGGGCGGCCGTCAAGCGTCTGGTCTCGCACCGTCGCCTATAATTTCGTGCTGATCATGTGCAACACGGGCATGCGCCCGCCGGAAGCCCGCAATCTGCGCTGGCGCGATGTCGCCCCAAGGACCGACGGCCAGGGCCGGACGTTCGTCATCCTGCATGTGCGGGGAAAGGACAAATCCCGCGATCTCGTCGCCGCCGGAAATGTCGCCGACTACCTTGAACGCATCCGGGCCATCGGCAACGCGACAGAGCCGGACGACTTCGTGTTCACGACCACCAAGGGCAAGCAGGCGCTCACGCTCTATGGCTCGTTGATCGAAAAGCTCCTGACGGAATCGGGGTTGCTGCTCAGCTCAGCCGGAAGCCGCCGGTCGACCTATTGCTTCCGGCACACCTATGCGACCTTCCGCCTGACCGAGGGCGTCGATGTGTATTTCCTCGCCAAGCAGATGGGCACCTCGGTGCAAATGATCGAGGACCACTACGGCCACATCAACCCGGTGAAGAATGCCGAGCGCATTCTCCAGGGTCTGCCGGGATGGGAGCCGATAGCAGCCGCTCCCCAGGTCGCCGCCGAAACCGGCCGTGTGAACACGGACGCGGCGGCGCCGAAGGCTGCGAAGTCCAAGGGAAAAACCGAGCGCTACCTGAAGGAGCCGGTCGGCCGAAATATTGCGTCGAGTTTCGACGCGTAGCCCGACTGGCTCACTCCACTTCGAGCACCCCGTGCGCCGCCGGCGCGAGGATGGGGTGTGCATTGGCGAGGTCTGTCAGCGATCAGCTCACCAAGACCAGATTCAAAATCCGGTTCTGGTGACAGAGTGTCGGTTCGATTCCGACCGCCCGCACCAAGTTGCGTCCACGACGGCTGTTTCGCCAGCAGGCGCTTCAGAGACGATCCGAAGGCTGTCTGGCGCGCCTCAAACGCGCAAAGCTGTGCGGAGAATGGCGTCATTATTCTCCGCAGAATATGCGGATAAAATGATTGGCCTTGCGGAGTTTCGGTGGCATAATCTCCGCAATGAGTGCGGTGAATGTCGGAATACATCCACGAGCGATCGGACTGGCCGAAATTCCACTGGAGCCACGAGAGGCTGGCTGCGCGGTTGGCCTCAGTGCGCCATCACCAAGGCCGGCTCATCGGACGGATGGAGGCGCTTGGTTTCCCGCTTCGCGCTGAGGCCGTCCTGCAATCCCTGACTGAGGAAGTTCTCAAGTCGAGCGAGATCGAAGGCGAGTTGCTCGATCGCGAGCAAGTGCGCTCCTCGATCGCGCGCCGGCTCGGCATGGATATCGGCGCTCTAACGCCCATCGACCGCAATGTCGACGGCGTCGTCGACATGATGCTCGATGCGACGCAGAACTACGCCGCCCCGCTCACCAAAGAGCGCCTCTTCGATTGGCATGCCGCCCTATTTCCAACCGGACGCAGCGGCATGACCAGGATCACGGTTGGCGCGTGGCGCGACGACAAATCAGGTCCGATGCAGGTGGTGTCCGGCCCCATCAGTCGCGAGCGCGTCCACTACCAGGCACCGGCTGCGGCGAAGGTCGATCGAGAGATGCGGGCCTTCGTCGCCTGGTTCAACGGCAAGGAAGCAATTGATCCCGTGTTGGGCGCAGCGGTCGCGCATCTCTGGTTCGTGACCATCCACCCCTTCGACGATGGCAATGGGCGCATCGCCCGCGCCATCGCCGACATGGCTCTCGCGCGCTCCGAAAAAAGTCCGCGCCGCTTCTACAGCATGTCCGCTCAAATCCGCGCCGAACGGAAGGCGTATTATGACATCCTCGAAGCCACCCAAAAGGGCGACCTCGACATCACTCCATGGATCGAGTGGTTCCTCGGTTGTCTGGATCGCGCCTTCGAGGGCGCAGCAGTCATCCTCGCGTCCGTGCTCCAAAAGGCGCGATTCTGGGAAAGGCACGCTGAGGAAAGGCTCAATGACCGCCAGCGCAGCGTCCTCAACAGGCTGCTCAACGGGTTCGAGGGGAAGCTCACCTCGTCCAAGTACGCCGCGCTCGCGAAATGCTCCCAAGACACTGCGTCCCGTGACATTGATTATCTCGTCAGGCGCGGAATCCTAATGAAGGATCCTGGCGGTGGACGGAGCACGCGGTATTCGCTCGTGGAGAAAGAGTAGCACTAGGGTCTGGAGTCGCCGCGTCGCCGCCTGCGGCGAAGATGTGGGGAAGCGAGCGTACGGATATCAGCCGTGTACGCTACCTTCTATTGTGTTCCCCCGGCCGCCGGGTAACGCAAGCCTCCCGCCGTCAATGCGGCTTCAGCTGCGGCCCGGGAGGACCACGTCGAGGTCGCGATCCTGATCGCCCTGAAGCACCGTCCGAGCGCCACCCTCATCGCCCCGCTGGCCAGCCGCTGACGGGAACCCCCGTCCCTGACCGGTCCCTGATCCGAGCTGTGTGCGTCGCCCGCGAATGGTGCCGCCGGCTAGAGAGCGGAGAGGTCGCCACCACCCAGGAACTTGCAACGCGCGAGGGTCTCCGGTCCCTAGGAGTCCTGTAACGCCGCGTCATCTTTGACGGCTTTCGCAGCCACCGGTATCGCCCTGTTAGCGGTGGACTGCGTGGTGGTGCTGACATCTGTGGACGGCCCCTGCTCTGCAAGGGTGAGTTTGGGTTTGCCTGACGATCTGTCGGGATGCGGTCATCTGTCCGGCCTGTTGGCGCGGCGTTGATGGCCGCTGGCCCTGATGGAGTCCGCTGACCAGGTCCCTCTCAGTCCAGCGAGCACGAAGCTCCGACAGCACCTCGGGTTTTCCTGGTTCGCGGCC
>OUNO010000654.1_pt3 | contig 20730 bp, 19 predicted proteins | sample 1779811 | NCBI WGS metagenome assembly OUNO01 (sample SAMEA3914804, study PRJEB12502) | metagenome | biome: forest; material: soil | place: Canada | collected 2010-06-25 | depth 0.3 m | reverse complement strand
GGCGGAGGTGGTGGTGGCGGTGCGCAAGCGCTCGGGGCGCTATGGCGTACTCGCTTATCACTTCGGCTTGGGCTTGGCGGCGGCGGTGGTCGCGTACCTGCTGCTCGTGCCAGCGGTGTACACCGTGGAAGCGATTGCGCTCGACGGCATCCTCGCGTTCGCACTCGGCTCGGTCCTGGCCGCGAACTTCGATACCATTCTGCGGCTCCTGTCGCGGCCGAGCACCATCGCCAGCAACATGCATGGCGCGGCACGCGCTGCGTTCTTCGATCTCGGCATCTCGCGCACCACGGGCCGCAACGGCATCCTGGTGTACGTGTCGCTGTTCGAGCGGCGCTGCGTGGTGCTCGCTGATCTCGGCATCGATCCGAAAGCGCTCGAGCCGGGCTGGCTCGCCGCGGGGGAAGAGCTCGAGCACGCGCTGAAACGCCGCGATTTGCCGGCGTTTCAAAAAGCATTGCAGCGCCTAGGCCCCGTGCTCGGCCGCGTGCACCCGCGCTCCGAGGACGACGTGAACGAGCTGCCGGACGAAGTGCAATGATCAGCCGCAAACAGCGCACTTGGTTGATCCTGGCGGGCGTGCTCGCGATCGCGTTGCTTTGGTCGCTCGCCGCGTTCGCGCGGCCCGGCGGTGGTAACTCCTATTCCGGCAGCTCGCGTTCCAGCAGCGGCTCGAGCAGCAGCTACCGAAGCAGTGGCAGCGGCAGCAGTGGAAGTAGTGGCGGCGGTGGTGACGCTTCCGGCCTCGTGCTGCAGCTGATCCTCTTGTGCGTCCAGTACCCTGCCGTAGGGGTGCCGCTGCTGGTCATCGTGGTCGGCTTCTTCGTTGCCAAGAACGTGATCGGTTCGGGGCGCCAGGGTTGGTCGACGACCACTGCCGAAGACGTGCGGCAGGTGCAGCAGGTCGAGCAAACCGCGCTCGTTTCGCGCATGGATTTGGACGGCATTCGCGGCCTCGACCCCGGCTTCTCGCTCGTACTGTTCGAGGACTTTGCGTACATGCTGTACGCCGCGGTGCAACGCGCGCGCGGCCTCGGCACGCAGCCCATTGCGGCTTACCTCGACCCAACGCTCGCAGAGCAGCTCGTCGACCAGCAGCTGGCCGACGTGCAGGGCATCGTGATCGGCGCCATGCGCTACACGAGCTTCTCCGGCGTACAGGGCCCCATGCTCGAGATCGAGTTGGAAGTGGAAGTGAACTACGTGGAGGTGCCCAAGAGCGGCGCGCAGCGTCGGTTCTACGCCGTCGATCGGCTCGTGCTCACGCGCGCGACGACCGCGCGCTCACGCCCTTTCCAGCGCGCGCATACCTTGGACTGCCCGAACTGCGGCGCGCCGCTCGAATCCGTGCGCGGTACGCAGTGCAGCTATTGCCAGCAGAACGTGGGTTTTGGCCGCTACGATTGGATGGTCAAGAGCCTGCAAAGCCTCAATCGCGAGCCGCGCGGGCCGCTCCTGACCAGTGACGCACCCGAAGTCGGCACCGAGCTGCCCACGGTCGTGGATCGCGGCGCGCCGCAGCGCTTCGCAGCGATCCAACAAAAAGATCCCGAGGTGGGGTGGGAGCCCCTGCAAGGCCGCGTCGGCCTGATCTTCCACGAGCTGCACGCGGCCTGGGCCGGCCGAGACGCGCTGCGCATTCGCCCCTACGTGTCCGACAACTTGTTCCAGTCGATGTACTACTGGATCGACCTGTACACGCAGGCTAAATGCCGCAACGTGACCGAGAACCCGAGCATCATGCGCGTCGATCTCGCGAACGTGATGAGCGACGCGTATTACGACGCCATCACGCTGCGCGTCTTCGCGACCGGCCTCGACTACACCATCTCCGACGAAGGCAAGCTGCTCAGCGGCAGCCGCAGCAAGCCGCGCATCTACTCGGAGTATTGGACGCTCATTCGCGGCACCGCACGCAAGGGCGCCCCACGCCGCGAACCGCAATGCCCGCATTGCGGCGCTCCGATGAAGATCGGCATGACCGGCCAATGCGAGTATTGCCGCGTCAAAGTCACGAGCGGCGAGTTCGACTGGGTGCTCTCGCGCATCGAGCAAGACGAAGCGTACGGCGGCTGAGCCTTGTCGCCGGCGGATTTGCTACGCCGCGCGGCCCTGATGAGATACCTTCGTTGCTTGCCGAACTCGCGTAGTCGTCGCTTCAAGACCGGGCGAATTTGGCGTCTCGTCTCTGCCCTGATCGTCATTGCGCTGGGCAGTTTGATCGTCGTTTCCAAGTTACGGGCTGCGCAATCGGGCTCTGCCACCTCAGCGCGCCCCAGCGACAGCGCGGCCGCCTCGCCCAAGCTCGTGCCCGCGCCCGTCGCCAGCTCCTCTGCAGGCCCCGGTAGGTTGGTCGTCCCCCCAGTGGCCTCCAGTCAAGCCACGTCGGACTCCGACGATGTAGTGAACTCCACACTCGGTGATGCCGTGATTCAAGGCGGAACCGATCTGCCCAGCGGAATGACCCCCGAGCAGATCGACGCCATCGGCACGGGCAAGGTGCCGATTCACCGCGCAGGGAAGTACCGCTCGCCGCTCGCCAACCCGTCGCTCGGGGGCCCCGCCACGGTCAAAGTCGGCTTCGTGATCTCGGAGATCCGCGACTACCAGATTCAAGACGGCAGCTTCTCGGCTGAATATTTCATGTCGTTCACCGCAGACAAGCCGGTGCCGAAGCTGCACCCCGTGTTCACCAACGGCCACGACACCACGTGTACCGCCTTGGTCGACGTCGAAACCTTCCGCTTTTATCGGTGCACGGGCACCTTCACCAGCCCGGTCGACTTGCTCGACTATCCCTTCGATCGCCAGCGTCTCGACATCAGCGTCGAAGACGCAGTGTACGGCGTCGACACGCTCGTTTTCGTGGCCGATCCGCGGCGCACGTCGCTCGACGCCGGCTTCCGCATCTCGGGTTACAGCGTCGCTTCCGTGGGAGCCAACACGTTCAAGCATCAGTACCCGTCGCGCTTCGATGCCGACGACCTGTATGTCTCTCGTTACCGTTTCACCCTCGAGCTGGACCGCTTTGCGCAGTCGGCTGCGTTCGGCGTGTACGTGCCCGCGTTCATCATCGTGCTGATCTCGCTGATTGGGCTTTGGGTGCCGGCCGAGGAGCTCGAAGTGCGTAGCAATGCCGGCGCGCCGATGCTGGCGGCAGCGGTGTTATTTCACTATTCGCTGATCCAATCGCTGCCAGCCACCGGCTACCTGACCCATGCCGATAAGCTCATGCTCGGCGTTTATGTTTCACTATTGATGAACATGACCACCACTTGGGTGTTCATGATCGTGGAAGAAGAGCGGATAGATTTCTGGTTCCGCTTTTTCCGCGCTTGGACTCCGCCGGCCACCGTGTTGGTCATGGCGGCGAGTGTTTGGCTGTGAAGCAATGCTGCGAGAGCTTGGCTGAATGAAAGGGAGCCCGATGCGCAAAGTCGTCTTGGTTGGTGGCGCCTGTTTGGCCCTGGGTCTCCTGATTGGCTGGTATGCCGGTCGCTTCATGCTGGAGCGCTACTGGACGCAGCCACTCGTTCTCCAACGCTTGGCCGCAAGCGACGTCGCAAGTTCCTCCGGACCGGGCGCTGACCCGACGCCGCCGGTCGGCACGTTGGTACTGCGCCCCACGCCGCTCGAGCGCGCCCGCATGGTGTTGGCCGAGCTCACTCGCCAAGATCCGTTGGTCATGACTTTGGGCGACGTGGGCACCGGCAACGAAGAAAGCCAGCTCAACTTGGAGCTGAAAAATCGCGGCAAGTGCGCGGTGAGTGGGTTCTCGGGAGTCGCCTACGGTTTCGACGCCTACGGTCGGCCGAGCCGCATGAACAAGGGCGGAGAGCACTACGTCGCGTTCAGCGAGCAGAACGTCGCAGGCTTGCTGCCTGCGACGACGCACCTGCTCTCCATGAAGCTGCACAACAACGACACGGCGTCGCTGGCGGTCGCGCACATCGACCGAGTGACCTGCGCCGACGGCACCCGTTGGTCCCGTAACTAGCCTTCGTATGCGCTAGCGCGCCAGGAACGGGCAAGTCGCAACGAGCTTCTCGAATGACCTGCGGCGACACGAAAAGCCGGTCACCTTGCCGTACATGTCCTCGTCGCCGCACTCTTGCGCTTTCTCGTAAGAACCCACGGAAGACTCTTCGATGTAGCGGACGCAATCACCGATCTCGTACACGTCCCAGGCGAAGTAGCCGCGATCGTCCCACCAGTGTTTGACGAAGACCGGGGCAAGCCTACCCACGTCGTACTTCTTCATGCAGGCCGCGAACTCCTTGCCGCCGCGCACCACCTGGAATTGGTCTCCGGGACAAGCGTCCCACTCGAATTCGATGTCGACGCTCTCTGCTTCGCCCTTGTCGTTCAGCTCCACTTCGTCGCGCCGCACGATTTGAGCGGCGGACTCGAAGCGTTCCAGGCGCTCACCGCAGCCGGAAAGCACCAGCGCCAGAACGGCAACTGTCGATGACAGAGGTGCTTTCCAGCGCATGGGCTCAGGTCAGCTTGTAACCGAGCTTGTAGTTCGGCTCGCCGCCGAAAGAGCCTGCGCCGATGTCCTCGTACGTGTAGTCGCCCTTGTCGCCGAGCGCGGTCTTGGCGGCGCTGGTGACCAAGATCTCGTACGGCTTGGCCGTGTCTTCACCGAGCTTGCTCGCCCCGTTGACCTCGCGGCCCCACACGTCTTCGTCACCAATGCGCAGCACCCGGCCGTAGCCAATGCCCAAACAGAGCAAGATCTGCTCTTCCACTTTGCGGCGCTCGTTCACGTTTTTGCACGCTTGCTGCATGGCGATGCCGCACTCGACGGCGCGGTCTGCGCGCCGGAACATGATCATGAAGCTGTCGCCTTCTTGCTTGAGCAGCAAGCCGTCGAAGCTCTCCACGATAGGCAAGAGCAGCTTTCGCTGCTCGTGAATGATCTGCAAGAAGTGGATGATCCCGAACTCGCTGGTGCGCCGCGAGAAGCCGGACAAATCCGTGAACATGATGGCCCAGTCTTCGCCGAACAAGTCCCAGATGCGCTGGTCGATCGTGCTCACGTCGGCGCCGGCCTTGCAGCGCTCCTCGACTAGCTTCCACAACCTGGCCTGGCTCGCCTTCAGTCCCTCTTCACTTCCGCTCATGACCGCAGACCATAACAGATCCGGTTTCCGTCTGCGCTAAACCGGCCCCTGTGGCTCGAGAAGCCCCCGCAGCAAAGTTTACGGAGCCCAGGCCGCCCTCACAGTCCGTCGCTGCCCTCGCTCCTCTTGCTGCCAATCAGCCGGCTCGCCGCGTCGATCGGCGATTTCTTTAATCGCGTTTTGCAGGTCGACCGCCCCGCGGAAGCGCGCGTTTTGCCGCGCCCCGCGAGGAAAGCGCCGACTCGCCACGGACGTCCGACCGCGCCGTGCTCTTCGCCCCAGCGATACGGTTCGCAGCGAGCCGAGCAATTGGTTTGCGCTTCGCGAGCGTTGATTGAAACCGCTCGCATCGCTAGCCTCTCGCCGTGCAACGACCGAGCGAGCAACAAATCGCGCAGCGAATCCGCAGCGGCATGGGCGCGCAGAGCGTCACGCTCGGCGCGCGCGTGCAGTCGCTCTGGGGCGGCTACGGTGAAATCCGGCGCGTCGAGCTGAGCGGTAGCAACACGGAGCACGCGATTCTCAAGCACGTGCTGCCGCCGGCCGAGCGCGAGCTGCGTGGCGATGAGCAGAAGCTGCGCTCTCATCGGCGCAAGCTGCGCTCGTACGCGGTCGAGCACGCGTTCTATCGCCACTTCGCGGAGCGGACCGACGAAGCGTGCCGCGTGCCAGCGCTATTGCACGCCGAAGCGGATGCCAACGGGTTTCTATTTCTGTTCGAAGATCTGGACGAAGCAGGCTTTCCGGGGCGACGCACGCACTCTAACGATGCCGAGATCACGGCTTGCCTGCATTGGCTCGCCGCGTTCCACGCGCGCTTCATGGGCATTGTCCCCGAAGGTCTGTGGAAGGTCGGTAGCTATTGGCACTTGGCCACGCGCCCGGACGAGTTGGCGGCGCTCGGCGGGCACGCGCTGCAGCGCGCTGCAGCGCGCATCGACGAACGGCTGAGCTCGGCACGCTTCCGCACGCTGGTGCACGGCGATGCCAAGCTCGAGAATTTCTGCTTTTCGAAGACGGGTGATGCCGTCGCGGCTCTTGATTTTCAATACGTGGGCGGCGGCGTGGGCGTGAAGGATGTTGCCTATTTTCTGGGCAGTTGCGTCTCGCCGCGGGCCTGTGCGAGCGACGTGCCGCGCTGGCTCGCGGTCTACTTCAGCGCACTGCGCGGCGAGCTCGGGCGAGGGCAGGCTGCGAACCTCGATCCGAGCGCGCTGGAGGCTGAATGGCGTGAGCTTTTTCCGTGGGCATGGGTCGACTTTCAGCGCTTCCTCTTGGGTTGGGCGCCGAGCTATGCGCAAAACGCGAGTAACGATCGCTACAGCGAGCAGCTGACCGCGGACGTGCTCGCGCTGCTGCGCTGAAGCTCGCTTCGTGTATCATCCACAAAAATGATGCGGACAGTGCGTTGGTGCGTGGGAGTAGCGGTGTTCGTCATGGGCTGTGGCGCTCAGCCCATGGGGGCGCCGCTCGCGCCTCAGCAGCCGGCGCCGGCTGCGCTCGCCACGGACGCGAGCGTTGAAGCCCAAGCATTCGCCGACCCGGGCGTGCCCGCGGGCGTCGTGATTTGGCTGCGCGCGCCGGCCCCGGCACGGGACATCCCGATCCTCGGCAGCGTGATGGGCATTGGCGCGTTGATCGACCCGAGCGACGTGCTCACGCGCAAGCTCGGACCGCGCCTGAGCCGCGCCATCGATTCGTCTCTACCCGCCGACTTCACCGTGTCCGGCTTCGAGGACGACAACAGCGGCATGGTGCTCGTGACCGGCATCGACGACCTGCACACGTTCATCGGCGCCGTAGCGGCAGACTATGAGTTCATGCACGTTGCCACGGGGCGCTGGCACATGAAGCGAAAGATGCCGCTCGATGGCGCTCTCGAGTGCGAAGTCTGGCAAGCGCCGGCGCCGGTCGGTGCGCGCTTGTTGTGCGCGTCCCAGCCGCAGCTGATCGAAGCGCAGGGCCCGTTCTTCATGTCCGCCGCCCGCAGCCAGGTCGACCACGCCAATCTGCACGCCGAAATGAGCGGCGCGGCCATGGCCATGGCCGTCAAAAAGGGCGCCGAATCCGACGGCAAGCTGGGCGACAGTGACGAGCGTGCCGGCAGCGCCATGGGACGCCAATTCGTGACCGACGCAGTGAACGACATGCGCTCGCTCAGTTGGGATTTGACGCTGCAGCACGACTCGGTCGAGCTGGCGCAAGTGCTGCGCTTCGCCAAGTCGGAGTCGCTCTTTTCGGTTGCAGTGTCGGGCCGCTCTGGCGCCGTTCAACCCGTGCCGGAAGCGTTCTGGCGACTACCGCTCGACGGCGACGTCGCATTCTATTCCGAAGGCGCCGAGCCCGAGCCCATGCGCCGAGTGGGCGCGCGCCTCTTCGACGGCTTCAATCAGATCGCGCTGCAAGAGGGCGACGAAGTCATCCCCATCGAGATCTTGTCGCAAATCGAGAAGGTCGAACAGGGCTTGTTCTTGCGCGGCGGCGCTTGGCAGCTCGCGTACGGGCAGGACCTCACCCGCGCGTCCGATGCACTGAATGCCGCGGCCAAGGCCACGAGCGGCACTTCGAAGGGCGTGGACGCAGCATTGACCAAGGCCGAAGCGGCGCTCGGTGGCTGGGCCTTGCTCGGCCTCGACGACGACTCGCGCGGCTTCGTCGATGCTCTGCGGAGTGGTCTGGGCATCGCCCGGCTGAGCTTTCCGCATCGCAAAGGAGCCAAACCCTCGCCACCCTCCAGCACGACCGAGACGTTCGGCGAGATCCCGATCAAGCCGGCGAGCCACCTGCCGAGCGGCAGCCTGCACTTCATGGTCACGTCGAAACCGAACCCCAAGTTCGTTGCACCGCATGACGGCTCGGGCGCTGTGCCGCGCATGACCGTGCACTTCGTGATCGTTCCCGACTCGGCGCAACACGTTTGGGTCGGCATTGCGCGCGACGAAGCCAGCGCCATCGCGCGCGTGCAGGGCGTTCTGACGCCGGATGCGCAGAAGACGCTCGGCGCCGATTCGGAGCTGCGCGAGCTGGCGAAGGCTCCGGTCAGCGGGCTCGGCTACGGCACCCTTGCCGGTCTGACGGGCATGACCTTGAGCGCCAAGTCGAAGGCCGACATGCTCAAATCGCGTCGTAGCCTGTCCGGCTTGTGGGCGCTGCCCAAGCAAGGGGCCAGCCACGTGCCGTTCTGGATCAGTCGCAACCCTTCGGGCGCGGATGAGCGCCGCGTGGCACTGACCGTGCGCTTGCGCCCAGATGCCATCGGCGACGTGCTTCAGAACTTCATCGGCTTCGGTTCCGACAGCCACGTCATCGAGTAACGAAACCCAACGCGCGCCTGTTCCTGTGCGGGTTCGCCGTGCAAGGCGGTCGTCGCTCACAAGCGGCGCAACCAGGGGCACTTCTCGATCAGCTCGCCCTCGCGCTTCTTGTCGCAGTGCACTCCGACCACGACGCCGCTGGCCTTCAGGTCTCGGCACACCTGCACGGTCTCGTAGTTGGCGTCCTCTTTCGGATCCAGCTTCACGTCGCAAGGGCCGAGCTTCACCAGATCGCCGCGATAATTCTCGCGCTCGCGATCGTACGCGAAATCGATACTCGCCGGCACGAGATCGCCTTTCTTGATCGCGCTGCTACAAGCCGCGAGCGCCTTGTCACCACGCACGACGCGTTTCACCTCCCCAGGGCAATCGACGAAGCGCATCTCGAATTCGATCAGAGTGGGGGCGACTTTGCCTTGCTGCGTTCCCATCGGACGCGCCGACAGAATTTCCACCTTGGTCTCGAAGCGCTCTACTTTTGGTTTGCAGGCGGGCACTGCGAACACGCAGAGCAAGGCGAACACCCCAATGGAGTGCCAGGGCCTCGGACGGTGGCGGTTGCTCGACGAGGTATTCATGGGTGACTCATTCCCGCTCGGTTAGTACAAACAAGCGACAGCCATTACGAGCACGGTGAGGACTGGCACGGCGATGCGGGCAACGACGAACACCTTGTCCATGTTCTTTTCTTCGACCAAGAACATCCACCACGTGGAAAGCATGCCGAGCGCGAGAGAGACGTACACACCGAGCATCAATTTGTCCGCGCGCGTCAGGTAACTGGTTGCCGGCAATTCTTGCATCAAAGCGAAGTGGAAGAGCACGGCGGCCGCCAGCATGGGCGCGCCCGCGTTGGAGCGAACTTCCATTTCACCCGGCGGAACCCACATCCCGAGTAGGGAGATGAGCACGATCACGAATGCGGGTACGAACACCGTGAAAGCGGCGCTGGTCGCGTACCGCTCGAGGGAGATCGTGAACGTGTAGCGTCCGTAGATTAGATCGTCATTTTCGAAGCGATCGGGATAAGACTGGCTACTCGTGCGCGCTTCGAGGTACCCGACTTGCCAACCCAGCGCACGGAACGCTCGCGCGAGCTGGGTGCGGTCCTTGTCGACCATGAAGCGAATTTGATCGACGCCTCGAAAATCATCCTCGACGAGTATCTTCAGCTCCTGCGAATCGAAGGGGTACTTTCGTAGGTTGGGTGGGGACTTGAAGTCACCCGTCAGCCGAAACAGCTTGAAGGTCGGCTTGTCCGCGATCGTCTCGCTACTGTCCACCTTGCCGTTGGGGAATGACAAGTGCACGCTGGGCATGGGCAAGTCGCTGGTGAGGCTCAGAAAGAAGTCGGCGGTATAGCGCCCGGTCTTGATGTCGTAGTCGTCGATGCTGTTGAGCAGCATGCCCACCTTGACGCGCGCTGGCGGTGGAGCGTCAGGTGGCGCGGCGAACGGGCTTCGGTACTTGCCCACGTTGCCGTGACTTGGAACTCCGCCGTCGGGAGCAGTGGCGGTGTCGATCGGCTCCTGCGAAGCGCCGGCATCGGCCGATGCCGCGGGAGGCGGCGTTGGCGCGGGCGCAGTGAGGACATCCGGAACGTCGACGGGTGCCGCACTCGCCGATGGCTGCGCCGTGCCGAGGGCGAGCTTCTTTGCGGGAGCAGCGGCAAAGGCGTCCTCCTCGCCGGGCAGCTTGCGAAACGCTATTGATGATATCGCAATCAGCGCGACCAGCAGCGTGATTGCCGGCAAGACGAGTGACCGCGGCGACGGACGGCGAGACATGAGGCCCCGAACATATCTCAGGGCTTTCCCCGAGCGCTAGGCGCTCGTACGCTTGCGGAAGGAAGCCGACCTGAACCGCTCAGGGCGCCGGGTAGCCGCGCCAGACCCAGGAGAGCGTATCGGCCAAGGTCAGGTCGAACACCTTCTGGTCGCAGTGGCCGAGGCCCTTCGCATACGTGAAGCGGTAGTGATAGCCCTTGTCCTTCAACGCCGCAGCCGTGCGTTGGTTGGCCATCACCCAATTGTGGTGGCCGCTCTCGGGTGCCGTGGAGCCGTTGTCGTTCTCGGAACAGTCGAGGAAGATGCGCAGTGGCTTCTTGTCCGCGTTCTCGATCAGCTTCATCTCCGAGTGGTATTCCCAGGCGCCGAACGGGTACATCTGCGCTTCGGCCTGAGTATGGTTCTGCTGATCCACGAACGTGCCCGAGTAAGTGATGATGCGGTGGTAAGCGGGCGTGCTGAACCAGCCCATGGTCAGCGCTGCGGCGCCGCCCGAGCTGCAGCCCATGGTTGCTCGCCCGTCCGGATCGGCAGTGAGCTTCAGGTTGGGGTAAGCCGCCTTGATGTTCGCGTCTTTGAGCACGGCGGGCAGCACCTCGGTGTCGACGAAGCGCGTGTAGCGGTCGGAGAGCGTGTCGTATTCGAGGCCGCGCTCGGAGCCTTGCCCGTCCGAGCCATCGCGGTCGCTGCCGTTGTCGATCGCGATTGCAATGAAGGGGGGCAGCTTCTTCAGCGGGTCGGTCGAGATCGTGAGGTTGTCGAGGGCGCGCGACACGTTGTCGATCTGCCCCTCTTGGATGATCAAGAAAGGAGCCTCGTCCCCGTCCTTGTACAGCGTGGGCACGTAGACCGTGATGCCCCGGCTCCAGTTGGCGTTCTTCACGGGCTTGGTCAGCGTGGCGTCGTCGCCTTTGAAGATCAGGCTGTCCTTGGCTTGCATCCGGAACGTGAAACGCTTGCCCTTCGGCTTGCCCAGATCGGTGAGGTTCGGGTCCTTCGGATAGTCGGGACCGACGATGATGTCGCCGTCGCCGTCGGAGCTCACGTCTGGCGCGCCGCCCGCGTTGCCGCCGCTGCCTGCGCTGCCTACGGTGCCCGCGCTGCCCGCGCTGGCTCCGCCGCTGGACGCACCGGCAGTGTCGCCGCCGGAGGCTCCGGCACCTGCATTCGGTGCGCCCGCGCCGCCCGCACCCGCTCCGCCCGTCGCGAGGGCGCCTGCAGCTCCGCCGCTCGGCGCACCTGCGCTATCGCCCCCCGCTGGCGCGTCCGAAGAGCAGCCCTCGATGGCGAGCGCGGCGATGCCGAGCGCGACGAGCTGCGAGAGCAAGAGCGAGGTGCGGGGACGAGAGGTCGAAATCACTCTCAGCAGTGTCGCGGGCTGGGGGGCTTCCATCATAAATGTGCCGCGCACCTCGGACTTGGGTGCGCAAAGCACCGCAAATTGGCCCGCGACGCTATAACTTTTCAGAGTGCGGAGAATCGCTGTTCGACTTCTCGTTTCGTCGACTCGAAGTTGGGCGCGTGCAGCACATCCGGATGCCAGGCGAGCCCGCGCTCCATCAAGTCGATGGTGTGCACGATGCGGGCACCCACGTTGGCGCCGTCGGCAGGCGCGCGCCCCAAGAGCCACACCGTGTCCGCGATCGAGAGCGCCGCGGCGATGTCGTGCGTGACCACCACGATGGTCAGCGCTTCGTCTTGGCAAGACACTTCCCGCAGCAGCGCGCACACCTCGTGGGCCATGCGCAAGTCGAGCCCAGAGAATGGCTCGTCCATCAAGAGTAGCGGCTTCGGTCGCAAGAGCTGCTGCGCGATCGCGACGCGTTGGCGTTGGCCACCGGACAGGAGAGCGGGATAGGCAGCCGCGCGATCCGGGAGCGCGAAGCGCTCGAGCATCGCCCGCGCTTGCTGGCGAGCCTCGGCCTTACCGAGCCCATGTTGGCGCGCTGCGACGATCAGATTCTCCAGCACGGTGTAATGCTCGAACAAGGGGTAGGCCTGAGCCACGACGCCCACTTGCCCGCGCGTGACTGGCCGCTGCTCTGCGCCCACTAGGACCTGCCCGCGATCCGGCGACGAAAGGCCTGCGAGCAAGCGAAAGAGCTGCGTTTTTCCTACGCCCGAGGGGCCGAGCACGCTCACGACTTGGCCTTGCAGCATGCCCGGCCGCACCACGTTGCGCACCGTTGCGCTCACTCCGCTCAAGATCGCGCGCCCACCCAAGCTCAGGCTCACGTCGTTCAGGGTGAGTAGCGTCTCTTTGAATTCATACGTGTACGCCATGACCGTCATCCTCCACTTTCAGGAATGCCCAAGGGCAAAGCAGCCGCTTCAAGCCGGCGAGCGTGAGGTCCTGCACCAAACCAACGCCGAAGATCACGCCCTGCAGCGCGGCGATGCTTGCCAAGTCCAAGTGCTTGCTTTGGTTCGCGAGCAGCACGCCCACGCCACCTTCACTGCGCACGAGCGCCTCGACCATGGTGAGCAGCATCCAACCCATGGCCGCGTTCTGGCGCATCAGATCGAGCAATTTGTCGACGGTGCCGAGGATCACTACTTCCCACACCACGCGCCACTCGCTCATGCCGAGCGCGCGTGCGTAGTCGTAGCGTTCCTTGGGAATGAGGCTCAGCTCGTCATGCAAGCCGGTCACGAAGAAGCCGGTCATCCCGAACGTGAGCAGCGCGACCTTGAGCTCGCGCCCGCCGTGGAACCAAAGCGTGAACGCGACGCTGACGCCGGCGAAGCCCCAAAAGCGGAGGTTGCCGATCAATGCCGAGAGCGGGCGCAGCGCCGGCAACACGGCCAAGTAGCACAAAGCTGCGGACAAGAGCGTTGCCCAAATCACAGCCAGCACGCTCGTATACAAGCTCGACGCCAAGTGCCCGAGCAAGCCTTGCTCGAGGGCCAGCCGGCGCAGCGCCACCAGCACCTCGAACGGGGTTGGCAGCACTCCGTGCCCGCTGAGCAGCCACGCGACGAGCAACGAGCCCAGCCACGCCAAGCCCCAAGCGCGCAGCGCCAAACGCGACACGACGCGATTCGGTTCGAAAGAACGCAGAATGTTCATGATGGAGACTCGGTAGGGCGTTGCCGAGCGACGCGCGGGCCGTCGCTCGGCAACACGGTTCAGGTCACGATAACACCTCTTCGATCAATCGAATGCGCACGCTCAGCGACTCAATAGGACAATGTCTACTCGTCGATTGTGTGCGCGACCTTGTTCGCTGTCGTTCGGTTCGACCGGCTCGGTCGCACCATGCGCAAAGATCTGAAAGCGCGCGTCCGGGAAATTCTGCGCGGCGTGCTCTTTCAGCCAATTCTTCACGGCAAAGGCGCGTTTCTCGGACAGCGCTTGGTTCACGTCGGCCGCACCTTGGTTATCGGTGTGGCCGTGGATCTCGATCGCGGTACCGCCCGCGACGACCAAGCCACGCATCAGCTCGGTCAGCGCTTGATTGGCTTCCGGGCGGAAGGTGTCTTTGCCGGTGTCGAATTGAATTTGCCACGAGCGGCGACCGACCTCTGTCTTGGTCTCGGCGCTGGCCACGGTCACGTACGCAGCCGTGTCGACCACGGCAGTGACTGGAGCCCGCTCCGCGGCCAGCACGTGCTCGAGGTAGCTCGTGTTCAGCACCTCACTGGCGGCCGGAAAGCTCGGCACGTCGGCGGGGTACTGCTGATGCACGATCTGCCCGAACGTGGTGTACGTGGCTTCGAACGCGTTGGCGTAGCCCGGGCGCAACCCGAACAAGGCAACGTCGTCGCCCAGATCGTTCACCTTGCTACCACCGAGCTCGACGCTCAGGCCCTGCGCATCGCGCTCCACCGCGCCGGCGAAGTACTTCAGCCAGTACTCCTTGCCCGTGTCTTTCTCCGCGTACACTTGATTGCTCACTTCTGCGGCGCGTTCCAGCGCCGCGTGGGAGGTTTTCACCGCGTGCCCACCGGCGAGGGTGGCCGCGATCAGGCCTTCGACCTGCTCGGGGTGCCGCGCCATGTACGGCTGCACACCGATGATCACGTTCGGCATTTGCGAGGCATATTCCTTGGTCGAGGCGATGCTCACGAGGCCACCGCGCTTCTCGGCCACGAGCACGTCGCCCGGCGTCCAAGTCACGACGCCGTTGACGCAAGCGTGCTGCGTCTGCCCCGATTTGTCCTTGATCGGCAAATCGACGCAGTAGTGGGCGACGTACTTTTGCGCCGCGTCGATGTAGTCCTTCGCGCCCGCCCAGTTCAGGCAGTGCGGGTCGTAGCTCTTCTCGTCCGGGTTGTTGCAGATACCGTTGTCACCCGCCCACTTGAGGGCAATGTTCCAGTCACCGTCCTTCAAGTAACCCGCAATGAACGCGCCGCGCGCGCGCTCCGGATTCTGCTTCCACTCGGGCAAGCCCATGAACTTGTCCTCGCCGCGTGAGTAGCCCGCGGAGGCGACGACCTCGGCTTTGTATTCGGGGCCCAAGCGGCGCAGGGCCGGGTTCAAGCTGGCGAAGAACTGCGCCGCGCCGTCGCCCATGATGGCCACGAAGTGCGCGCCCTCCTTCGGTTCGCTCTCGCCGTTCTTGATGCCCGTCGCGAGCTTCAGCAGCTCGGCCTTCATTTGTTCGGCGTCGTCTTGACGAGTGAGCTTCAGGTTCACGCCGTGCTCACACATCAAGCTGCCCGTGGTGGCCTGCGGTCCACCATTGGCGTAAAGCCAGCCCATTTGCGCGTTCCAGGCCCAAATCAAAGCGCGCAGCTCGGGCTTGTCCGCGCAGCCCGGGGTCGTGCCGGGCAGGCGCACCGGTTGCTCGACGGCGGCGTTGACGGGCGTGGCCTCACGCAGCTCCGGCAAGGCGGCGCGCGACGGCACCGAGGACTCCTGCCCCGGGGCGCTGAGCAGCCCGTGGTTGACCGCGTAACGCAGGCCACCGAACAAGCCCAGGGCACCGAGCAACGCCGCAACGATTTTGGGACCACGATTCAGCTGATAGGACATGAAATAACTCCTGAGTGTTAGAAATCGAGCTAAGCGAAGACCAAGAAAAAGCGGATTTGGACGAGGCGCGGACTCAGCGCTGGTGCGGCGCCGGGAGCTTGCGCGTCTCGGCGTGGCCTTCCAGGAGCGCATCGAGCGGATCAGCAGCGGGCAAGGGACTCGCGCCGACTTGGCTCGGGCCGGCAATGCGCACGCCGGTGCGTTGAGCGCTCGGCTCACCGCCGAGCAGGCTGTCCGAAAGGCGGCGCTCCCACTCGTCGAGGCGCTCGCTGGCGCGCGCGTCGTAGGCCAGGTTCTCCAGATCGGCGGCTTTGATCACGCCGTCCGAGAAATCCATGAACATTTCGATTTCGCCGAGTTTTTTGGCATAGTCGTCGTTCAGAAATTCCATCGCGCGGTCGTAGGTGTCGCGCCCCTCGGACTGGCCTTGCAGGATGGCCAGGGCGCCGCGGTACGCCGAGTACGCCGCCTTCATGCTGCTGCGCTCGCGCGTCTTGATATCGACGGTGCTCTGCATGTCTTGCAGCACGAGCTCGGAGGTGTCGCTCAGCTTCTTCAGCATTCGAAACAGGGTCTGCATTTGAGTTTGCATGGCAGAAAGTCGAGCGTTCGAGTCTTCGAGCTTGATCGCGTGCCGCGCTTGCAAGCGGCTGGCATCGGCGTGCGCCGGGTCGTGGCGACCGGTTTGGGCGAGGGACAAGGCGTGCTCGCGCAGCTGGGTGTTCTCGCTGATCGAACGTTCCACGCGCGTGATCTGCCCGTTCAAGTTACCGAGCTGACCGCGCATGGCCTGGAGCTTTCCTTGCAGCTCTCCGATGTGGTGGCGCAAGATGCCAATCGGATCGAGCTCGATGAAGAACCCGGTCACGAGTCGGAAGAACGCGCGGTACAAGTAGCCGAGGAACGCGCGCAGCTTGCCGTCAGCCACCACGTAAAACAGCGCGGCGATCGTCAAACACAGGCCGGCGAGCTCGAGCGTGTTTTGCGCGAACGTGATCAGCGTGGGCAACGCCAGGAACAAGCCATAGCTGCCGCCCAGCAAGCCGAGCCCGGTCACCGCCGCGGCGACTTTGCCCTCGGGGCGCTGCAAGAACGAACGACTGGTTTTCTCGAGACTCGTGGACATCAGAGCGGCTCCTGTGAGAGTTCGGTTTTGAGGCTGACGTAGACGCCTTCGACGTCGCGATAGGCGGACTGAAAGCTCTGCTCGCGCGCGGAGAGCTCGGCGAGTGACAGCTCGGCTGCGACGCTGGTTTCGTCACGTTGCGCCTGGGCTGCCGTTATCCGTGCGCGGCGCGCTTCGAGCTCGGCTGACAGCTGTTGAATCGCAAGCTCCGCTTCGCTCGTGTCTTGCTTGCATTGGTCGCTCGCTGCTCGTTGCTTCTCCAGGAGCGCTTCACGGCGATCTTGGAGCTTGTGCGCGAACGCGCTGCCCTGCGTGGCCAGGGTCGCCAAGGCGCGCTCCAGCTCCAGGCACAGGTGCTCGCGCGTGGTGCCCTTCAGCGCGAGCACTCGGAGCACCGCGCGCCGGCGTGTTGCAGCGTCGGGCAGCGCGTCACTGAGCGCCTCGTCTTGCAGGGAAAACTCGCGAATGCCCGGGCCGAGCTCGTTCTCGACGGCCGCGCGCAGCACGCCGCGTGCTGCCTCGATCTCGGCTGACGTAGGAAGCGCAGACAAAGTCGTCTTGGCTGAAACTTCGCTGCTCGGTTGCGACGTATTCTCGAACAGCACGTCACGGATCGAGCTGAATAGTCGACGCGTGCTGGTGCCGTTCCCCGAATCGTGATTGCCCGTCGTCATGAACGCAGTCCCTTCCTGAATGAACGCAAAGCTCCGCCCGCACGCCGTGCAGGCAGCTGAAGAACGCGCGCGCGCTCGCCCCGAAGAACGTCACAACGCGCCGATAGCCGATGACGGCGCGCCGCCGCGGCTCGCTCGCATCACGAGGGACACGAGCTGCATGCGCGGTGGTTCGCCGGAACGTTACAAAACGCGGCACGAAGCCGCGGCACGGTCAGCTATCTTCTACATCGGTAAATAGCGAGCACAGGCCCCGCACCAACAATGACTCAGATACTGTTCATCGCTGTGCAAGCGCGCAAGGCCAGTATTTACTGATTTTTAGCGGCATGAGAGTTGCTGTGCATCACTGTAAGGAGTGATGAATGGCAACTCGGAGTTGTGGGGAGAGGAACGGAGTTTGCTACTTGCGAGCGCGACGACGCGCGTGGGCCAAGAGCAAAACGGACAAGCCCACAATTGGCATCGGCATTGGCGATGACGTGCCACCTGCGCGTGAGACGCTGCAAGTGTGATGCTCTCCTTCGCACGGCGGCGGCGGGAACCGCTCGCGGCACTTGCCCGGCGTAGCGAGCTCGACGGCATCGGCGAGTGGAATGGCGGTGCCGTCGGCCAAGCGTACGTCATCACCCCACGGTTGTGTGCACACGAAGCCCGGCATACCGCAATTCGCCACGCATGGATCCAGGGCAGGGATTGGCTGCTGCGCATCGAACGTTGTGAACACCTGGTCGCCGACGACTGGCAGGGCCGGCGCCGGGTATCTGCAGGCTCCCCCGCACTCGCCCACCACTGTTTGCTCCGCGTACTGCAGGCTGTTCGGCAGATCGTCGATCATCTGATCGACACGGACAGAGACGATCCTGCCGTTGACGGCAGTCACCGTCCCCTTCGCGACATGGGCATTCTCTAGGTTCGCGCACTCGCAAGCGCCGGCGGGAGCGCAGGAGGAAGCGGACCCCGTTTGTCCACTCAAGCATCCGAGCCCTCCAACCGCGCTGAGCAGAAGCGCGAATGCGGCTGCCAATAAGCGCTTCATTTCGGCATCCGCCGGACGCGGCGCCGCAGCAGTGCGCAGGCCAGGAGCAACGTCGAGGCGACCACCGCGGGTGCGCGCGAAGAAGCGCCACCCGCGCGCGCCGCGCTGCAGACGATCGAGCCATCACTACCGGTATCCTCGCAAGGCGAAGCGTAGCGTTGATTGCACTTGAACGGCTCGGCGAGCTCGAGCGCGTCCGCGAGCGAGATGACCGTGCCATCGGCGACGCGCACTTCATCTGCCCACGGCTGCGTGCGCAGCCCACGCTCCGTGCCACCGTCGACTTGCCGCACGTCGCCGAACGCCGCGAACACCAGATCGCCCGCGACCGGCAACGCGGGCGCTGGCGCTCCGCACGCTGTCCGCGCGCCCGAGGAGCCCACGATCGTCTGATCCAGGTACGCCAGGCTGTTCGGATCCTCGTCGAGGATCTGATCGATGTGCAGCGACACCAGGCTGCCATCCACTTCAGTCACCGTGCCTTTCGCGAGGTGAGTGTCGGCGAGGAACTCGCATTGGCACGGGCCGACACAAGACGCAGACCCAGTCTGTCCACTCTCGCAGCCGAACAGGCTGAGCGCGCTCAGCAGCAAATAAAGCCCCCCGGCCCGCACACGGTTCATGCCGTCATCCTTCGCGCAGATCGGGCGGGCGCGCTAGCGCAAGTTCGCACATTTCATCCCGCGCCTTCCTCTGAGTGTGCTCTATTTTGCGGTATATGAATCACGAGGCCCTGGCTTCAGAGCTGATTCGCGCGCTCCGCGGCACGCGCTCCCAAGGCGTAGTCAATCGCCGTTTGGGCCGCTCCAGCAACGTCGCCCACGCCTGGGAGCGCGGCACGCGCTCGCCCAGCGCCACGGATTTCTTCAAGTTGGCACGCGCGTCGAAGGTCGACGTGCCACGCGTGCTCTCGGAATTTGCCGGCGCTCCCGTGTTCGTGCGCAGCAGCTTCGATGCGCGGGCCACCGCGGCCTGGCTCGACGCGCTGGCCCACGGCCGTTCCCACGCCGAGCTCGCGCGCTGCGTGAAGCGCGACCGCAACACCGTCGCGCGCTGGCTGCGCGGCGCGAGCGAGCCCAAGCTGCCCGATCTGCTGCGCTTCGTCGACGCGACCACCCAACGCATGCTCGACTTCGTGGCCGCCTTCGTCGACCCGAGCGCGCTGCCTTCGCTCGGCCCGACTTGGCAGGACTTCGAGCGCCAGCGGCGCATCGCCTACGACTTACCGTGGGCGCACGCCGTGCTGCGCGCGCTGGAGCTCGATGCGTACCGCCGACTGCCGGCGCACCAACCGGGCTTCATCGCGGAGCGCATCGGCATTTCGCCGGAGCTCGAGGCAGACTGCTTGAAGGCGCTTTCGGACGCCGGTCAGATTCGTCGCCGCGCGGGCAAATGGGCGCTCACGCGCGTGATGGCCGTCGACACACGCGACGACCCAGAGGGCAATCTCCGCCTCAAGCGCCATTGGGCGCGCGTGGGCGCCGAGCGCTTGGAGCGCGCCGCGCTACCGCCCAGCAGCCAGTATTCGTACAACCTGTTTGCGATCTCGGACGAAGGCTTGGAGCAGATCCGCCAAGCCCACTTGCAATACTACGAGCGCTTGCGCGCGATCGTTTCCGAGTGCGAGCGGCCAACGCGGCTCGCGCTCGTGAACGTCCAGCTGTTGCCGCTCGATACTTGAGCACTCAGAAGCTGGCGCGGAGCGTGAGCCCGCGCGGATCGTAACCGAGCGCGCTGCGACGGTCGGAGACTCCGACGCCACCGGGCGGCGGCGCGACGCCGGGCGTGACTCGAATCGAAGCTTCGTCCTTCTTCCACAGCATGATGCTGCCGACCACAATGCTGCCGAGCGAGACGCCCAACCCGACGTATAGGTGTTGTGACATGTCGCTGGAGTCCGAGCTCCTCGCGAGACACGCGCTGTAGTCGTTACTGTGGTAGTCGCAGTCTTCCGGATTGGTCTTCGAATAGGAGAGCGCGTAGATCAGCCCGGCGGTGCCGCCGACGATCATGGTGACGACGCCCGCGATGCGCAGGCCGCGATACGACTGGTATTCTCCGTGCACGGTATCGCCGGGTTTGACCGGAACTTCGTTGTCGGTGGCGACCGTACTCTTGTCTTGAGTGACCGAGAACTGGTAGCTCCCCTTGGGCAGCTTCGCGTCACAGGGGGAGGTGCACAGCTTGTCGTAGTTCTCGATACGCAGGTGCAGGTTCCCTCGCCAGCCACCGAGGTCTGCGTCCGCGGTCGAAGTGTGAATGCCGAACGTCAACGGTTCGGCGGACTCGAAATGCACGCGCGGCTCTTCGGGTGGCGGCGGCGGTGCAAGGGGCGGAGCTGGTGGTGGAGCTGGTGGTGGAGGCGGCGGGACCGGCGAGGGGGCGGCCTCGGGCGCCGTGCCGCCACCAATCGCCGGCGCGCCCGCGACGGGGCCGGCGTACTCGACCTGAGCCAAGTTGAAGACGCGCGTCTCGCCGTTCGGGAGCAAAATGCTCACCGACTCTCCGCGAGTCATCTCGATGATCGCGCCGCGCACCATGCTGCCGTCCTTCAGCCGCACGATGTCCGCGACGCCCGCGCCGGCCGCTGCGGGGGCCGCAGGCGCGGCCGGTGCCGGCGCTGGCGCGGCGCTCGCTGTAGGCGGCGCGCTCGGCGCTGGCTTCGGTGTTGCCTTCGGCGCGG
>OUNO010000368.1_pt4 | contig 20767 bp, 19 predicted proteins | sample 1779811 | NCBI WGS metagenome assembly OUNO01 (sample SAMEA3914804, study PRJEB12502) | metagenome | biome: forest; material: soil | place: Canada | collected 2010-06-25 | depth 0.3 m | reverse complement strand
CTGAGCCAGGATCAAACTCTCATGTTTTAACTTTTTGATCGCTCCCACTAAAGGAAGCGTCTCGATCTAAAACAGTTAGTTGAACCATCTCCAAGTGGCTGCTAAAGCCACCCAGATTTCTCGCTCAATTCGAATTCTAGCTAAAAGATTTCTCTCTTAATTATTGTTCTCAAATTGAAATTCGAGGTTCATCGACAACACCCTTGCGTGACCTTACGGTCCGGAAGGGCTGCCAATTACCCATCTTCTCTTTCAAAAAATTCATCCCTAATTTTCAAAGAACCGCACAAAATATCGCGCCGAACTATCGTTCTTCTAATCGCAGAGCGACCAGCGGAGACGACGTTGCCCGTAGAACCTATCCCCCTCTTCCTTTCGGTTTCCCGTCGGTCGGGAGGGTGGCCCCATGGGCTCAGTTTTGAATTTTTGTGAACTCCCTCAGCAGGAGTGACGGTGTAAATAGCCGAGGCTTCTGGCAGTCGCAACACAAAAAGTGCAATTTCCCCGAATTATTTTTCGGGCTGCCATCTCACCGATCTCTGTCTAAGGCCGGCTAAGGCCAGTAGAGGCAGACCTAAGAATGCTTATACGCCCCGCGGAAGAGCAGCGCAATAGCCCGAAACCCGCTCTAGGTGCCGCGATTCAGCCGAACGTCGCCCTCTTGCGAGAAGAGTTTCAGCTGTTCCCCGCCGTCACCGACACGGCCACGGATATGGCTAACGGGCTCGGGACCATATGTACCGCCACCCTCAATTGCACGAGAGGTGAACCCGGAACTGGTTTTTCCGGTCACACTCCAAAGATCGATCTCTCCGGAAAAGTCGGTCGGAAGCGAGAGCGCAATATCGCCCTTCGCTGATTCAATGAGCGCCTTATCAGCGAACTCCCACTGACGCATCTTCACACTGACGTCGCCAGTTTCAGTTCGCCCGCTGATAAAGCCCGCAGATTCGGTGAATGCGACTGCGCCTTTCTGCGTCTGAAACTCAATACGTCCGCGCAAATCGCGGCCTTGAAGCTTTCCGCTTCGTGAAATGTAAAGCTGCTGCTCGCCAGAAATACGCGAAGTACTCTGCTGCCCCGTGCTTGTTTCAACGAAGACATCTTCGCCCTCGAAATCAGAAACATCGACGCTTCCGGTTCCGCCCATGCATCGCAAAGATCCGCCGCGAATGGTTTTCGCCGTGATGCTGCAGGAAGGACAAAGAACGCTGGCGTTTTTCGAGCGAAGATTTTCGATGCGAACATCCCCGCGTGAAGTTCGTACGTCGACGGACGCATTCCAGTTTTTCACAGAGAGCGAGCCCTCGATCGCCCAAACGGTGAGATCGAGATTGGCCGGCGCATAGACCACCATCTCCATACTCGTGTGCGGCTGCTCGCGTTCGCGAAGACGCTGCTGAATTTCAAGCCCCTTGCCGTACTCGGCGGAGAGCTCAATCACGCTGTTTTCGGCGCGAAATCGAAAATCCAATGCCGAGAACAACTTCTTGGCCTCTTCCGCGGTATTTGCGACGGCTTTGCGCCGCGCTTTCACGCGGATCTTATCAAGCGCCCAGCCTTGAATCGTGATGCCGCCACGCAAGTTGGTGATCTGAAGCTGCCCTAATGACCGAAGCGCGAAGTCCCGCTCGATGTCATCGTGAAACTCGGCGGCGCTTGCAACGTGTCCGGAAGCCACAAATGCGACGGCGATTGCTACAATGGTCGAAATCGCTGGCATCCTCATCTAACCATTGTGAAAATAGAACGATGCGCTGTCAAACAAGAGCTTTGATTACTATCGTGATCGGCGCGATCTGCCTCCAAAGCGGCATCGCTTTGGCGCATCAGACGGATTTCACGGGTGCCACCCAGGCGGGCTCGAACGGACTCGTCACTCTGGGGCTTCTCGGACGCTGGGGGTTTCAAGAGGCATCTCCCTGGTATGTCAGCGGCGCCTTTGACCGCACAACCGTAGGAATGAGTACGCCAACCATCGAGGCGTACCATGCGGGGGCTGAGTTGGGCCGGGAAGACCGGCGCTTAAGCTACGCCGTTCGCTACAACTACACCTCGACCTCAACCTACTCTCTTCAATCCTCAGGCCCTGGGCTCAGCCTTCGAATTCGGTTCATTCCCTGGGAACAGCTCTCGACTCGCGAACGAAATGAAGGCCGCGAAGAAGATAAACGCGTCGTGAAACAGGAAAAAGAAAAGCAGACCCAGGACGCAGTGCCGGGCGCATCCGCACTGCTTCTCGACGTCGACACCCTCTATTTCGATAGCAAGAGCGCTATCGGAGGCGGGGTCACCGGCCAGCAGGCGAGCGCATTTTTCATGTACCGCTTCAAGCCCTGGGTCACCTTGGTTCCCGGCATTTTCGCTTATGGCTATAGTGGAGGCGCTGCTGCTGGGCCCAACTCTCCTGGAAATCGGGCGATTTTCTCGCTGCCAACGGTCCGAATGCTGACCATTGGCCCTCAGGGCCCATACTCGGGCATCTATGGCGCCGTCAGCGGGGCTCAACAGCTCCTCGCCCACTTCAACTTCAGCCCACTTTTCGCCGGTCAATTCGCCTTCACCCGGGTTCAAGTCGCCGCCCCCGAGTCGATCCAGTTCTCCTACTGGATAGGTTTCGAAAGACGGGTCGGTTTGACCCATAATTGGTCGATTCAGTCCGCTTACGAGTTCGTAAACGGCCCCCCTGCGACTTCGGGATATTTCACCGTTCGGTTCCGAAAAGAGCTCACTCCGGCCTTCATTCCTGGCCGTTAAGCCCTGTCCGGGCATCTCAATAAGCCATTGAAACTATAGATGAAAAACAGGGGCTTGCAGTCGGTAACGCAACGCGCTAACGTCATTCTTAGGCATACTTAACAGAGTTTCCTCTGCTGAGTATTCCGAATGCTTGGCCCACGGAGTGGGCCGTTTGAAGAGGGCGGTACCTCATACCCCTTTTGAAAAAGGCAAACCGATCGAAAGACCGGGACGCAAAGCCACGGGACTTCGAACCGACTACCCCGACGGTTCATGTTAGCCGGGCTACCAAAGGCGGAACAAACGGGCCAACTGGCCAGTTCCATTTTCAGGGGGGTCCCCTACAAGGGACCTTCTCTTCAAATCCTCCAAGGCCCGCGTTGCAGAGATGCAGCGCGGGCCTTGGGCTTTTTAGGGCTTTTGGGAACCCCCGGATGCCCCCAGTTGTGCTAAACAGCCCCAATACATGGCATTCGACGGTCTTCTCATTACCGAGATCTTCCACAGTCTCCAGGGCGAAACGACGCTCACTGGGGTACCGTTTGCTTTCATTCGCCTGACCGGCTGCAACCTTCGCTGCACCTATTGCGATTCCACCTATTCGTTCAAAGGCGGAACCAAAAAGAGCATCGACGAGATCATTGCGACGATTGAGCCTTATCAAGTCGAGCACGTGCTGCTCACGGGTGGTGAACCCCTCTTGCAGCGCCAGTCGCCGGAGCTCGTGCGCCGCCTGAAAGAAAAGGGCTACCAGGTCAGCATTGAAACCCATGGCGAAGTTTCGATCGAAAAAGTCGCAAGCGACGCGCGCATTATTTTAGACGTGAAAACGCCTTCGAGCGGAATGAGTCGCGGGGGCTTCAAAAAGAATCTTCCTCTTCTGAAGCCGACTGACGAAGTGAAGTTCGTCATCGCGTCGGCGGATGACTACGCCTGGGCGAAGCAAGTGCTCGCGGAAAACACCTTCATTCCGAAGACAGTTCTCTTCTCACCTGCTCAAGTAGCGCTCAATCAGCCTGGAAAATTCTCGGGCGTCACGGCGACGTGGCTTGCTGAAAAAATTCTCGAAGACCGGCTCAAAGTCCGTCTTCAGATTCAGCTTCACAAGCTTCTCTGGGGCGCGGACCGTAAAGGCGTCTGAGCCAAAAGCCCCCTTAGTGCGAGCCGTTTAAGAACGGACTGAGGATGAGTGAGACCGGAAACTGATTGGTAGCCTTGGGATCAAGGACGAGAAAATTACCCGTCGGCCCACGGCTCGTTCCATAGAGTTTTCCGTTGGTCGCAAGCGAAAGAGAAAGCCAGCCAGCGCTTCCAACGCTTCCCGTGTGAACGGTAAACGCATAGGTATTCGGATCGAATTCGAGAATGTCGTTATTCACCTGACTTGTTGCGAAGATCTTTCCACTCGGCGCAAGGGTCGCGCGGTACCAATTCGCCCCGACGGTTGCGACCCATTGGGTTGCGTGTGTATTCGGATCGACTTCAAGAATTCGGGTCTCGGATCCTGCCGCCGGAAACGCGTAGATTTTTCCGTTGGGCGCGACCGCAGCTCCGCGGAATTTCTGTCCGCCGCCTGTCGTAATCGAGCCGAATGTTGTGACGGTGAAGTCTCGAGGATCAACCTCCAAAATATCGGTTCCACCAAACGGAAGGCCGTAAACCTTTCCGTTAGGCGCGACAACTCCGCCGACCCAATGGTTTCCAACAGCCGCGACTGAGCCGATTTTTGTAATCGTGCGTGCGACTACGTCCACGACCTGAACGTGAATATGACCGTCCGGAAACAGATAGAGCTTTCCGTCGGGGCCCATCGTCGCGCCTGATGCGATGCAGTTTCCGCCATCGTCTTCAAACTGGCCTGACCCAAAAGTCTGCACGCCGTTGGTCGCCGGATCGTATTCAAGAATGATATCCGTCCCGCTTCCGACCCCCGTGTTGCAGAACGTATAGACATAGATCTTTCCATTAGGATGAAGATACGCGCCGTTGAGCGACGTTCCAGCAAGCCAAGAAGCGGGGGCAGTCGCGGGGGTGATCGCGTCGCTACTCACACCCGTAGTGGGATCGAATTTCTTCAAGCTCTGGGTACCCTGCGAGAAGAGGTAGAGTCTTCCGTCCGCACCCGAAACGCTGGCGGCGTATTCGTCATTGCCTGCAATCGATGCACCCAACGACGTGTCGGTTACCACATTAAACGCCGATGTCGATCCACCGGACGTGACGCCCGTGATGCAGCTGAACGCGAGAGCGACATTCTTCAGTGAGAAGTAATCTTTGTAGGTCGCTTCACCGCAAGAAAGCGTCGCGACTTCGAGAAATAAGCCACATCCAGAAGTGGAAAGCAGGAGACTAAGCGCAAGAACCAGTTTCGTTTTCATCAGAATTCAACCCCCGCGCCTAATCGAAAAACTGGTTGCCGGATCGTCTCCACGCTTGTCTTAATTCGCGTCGATGAATATTCAAAAAATCCTCGAACGATTCGAGTGACCTTCCCGACGAGCATCGCCCTTCGGTACTCAAGCGTACCTGCCCATTCATTCGACTGCGTAAGCGACGCACCAGCATCGCCCGACGACAGAAACTGATAACGGAATCGAAGCTCGAGATTTTGCTGAGGCAGAAGTCGTGTGCTTGAGAGCTCAACAAAAGGTCCAAAAATTTTCCATGACGCTTCGAGCGGCGAACTGCCCATGATTTGAAAGTACCCACCTCCGCGTCCAGACAAAAGCCAACGCGTACCCACGGGGCGCGTGTAACCCATTCCCGTCCGCAAGTCGGTTTCACGAAGCGTCACTGAATCCGTTCTCGAAAGCGCAAAACCGGTTATTCGAATCAAAGTAACGAACTCGAGAGTCGGCGGGCGAAACCGTTTTCGAATCCAGACGCCCGCATCGAGTGACGTCTGAGAGAAATCTCCTCGAGACGCGATGCTGACGGATCGACTCGCAACAGAAAGCTCGGGCTCAAATCGCCACTTGGTCGAAGTCGGAAGTTTGATGGGCTCGGATTTGACCTCGACCGGCTCGCTCGGGTCCTTCGCATTCGGATCGATTCCGACCAGGCGATTACCCGTGCCCAGATTCCATCGGTCTGTAATCAACGCGAGCTCTTCCCGATCTTCGCGGCGAGACACCGCATTTTTTCGAACCATTTTAATGACGATGAACCGAGACGGTACGTCGATCCACAGGCTGAACTTTCCGGAGCTTCCCTCGAGGGGAACAGCCCGGCCGTTGACGAGAAACTGCGAAACCTGATCGGCATCGGGAACAGCCCCTTGAAGCTGAACACGGTAGATGGGCGCAGCACCATTCTCGCCCATGAACTCGCGAAGCTCTGGAGTCGCATTTTCAATATTAAGCGGCGCGATTTTCAAACTTCTCGTGCGGGTCTCGATCTTAGCGCGAATTCCAGTCGGCGACCCAGACTGCGGCCCCGAAAACTGCGCGAAAGCCTGCGTACTGTAGATCGCGGCGCAAACTGCGACCGCGCGCATCGAAATCCCCATCCTTATAGGGTCAGGGACGATGCTGGGATTCACCAGTGCTATTCGGTCCGAGATTCCGGTTCTGTTTACCGCGGAAAAGCAGCCGACAATTCGCCCGGATCGACCCAGAGTCTGAGCTCGGGTGCCGATGCCGCGAAAGCAGCCGACTGTGGGTTCGCTTCAATCCACTGGCGAATCCAATGAGGACCGGTATTTTTCCAAACCGGATCGAGCCTGCGAAATCCCGCAAAGCCTTCCTCTTCCACACGTGAAAATCCGATCACGCGGGGGGCGACCGGAAATGGAGAATCGATGTCGATGACTTTCCACGCCTCGAGTTCGAGTGACTGAGGAAGGCCCAGCCAGTTTTTCCAATGCTCAAGTGACTCGGTGTCTGCATCATTCAGTTTTCCAGAAACTCGCACGAGTGTTGCGGCTGGAAATGCGAGTCGAAACGGCCCGACGATTCCGACACGGACCTCGGTTGCAAGAACACGAAGCGGAAGCGTGAGATGAAGTCTGAAGCCGCCCTCGGGGGCTCGCGACGCGACGACCTTCCCACCGAGCGCCTGAGCCTCGGACCGAACCAAATCGAGACCGATACCGCGGCCGGAAATCAAGTCGGGCTCGTCTTGAGTCGAAAACCCAGGCTCAAAAAGAAGCTCGAGCCAATCGAACTCAGACATTCCGGCGCACTGACTTTCTTCCACCCGACCACTTGCGACTGCCTTCGCGCGAATCGCCGAAAAGTCGGGGCCCTTCCCGTCATCTTCAATTCCGACATGAAGTTCACCGCACCGGACCTCCATCCACGAATGCACCACCCCTTCCGGAGGCTTGCCCTGCGTGAGACGGATATCGGCAGGCTCAATTCCGTGGCTCACGGCGTTTCTCGCTGCGTGAAGAAGCATCGTCGCAGCCAAATCAAATACCGGAGCCTCGACGTCGATTGAAAACCCCTGGGGCCGCCAAACGACCTTTCGTCCCAATCGGATCGAAAGGTCTTCTATAAGGAGGCGCGTCCGTTCGGCTAGTAATGAGCCCTGTTTGAGCTGGGCCGCCCAAGCCCACCGCTCGAGGACCTCGCAGCTCGCCAGGAGCGCCGTGCGATCCAGCGGATCCAGCCCTAACTGCGCCCGGAGCTGGTCCAGCGTGTTCTGCAGCTCCTCAAAGCGTTCCCCAGAAATGGAGTATGGCAACCCGGCTTTGCTCATCTTATCAATAGTATGCGGGGGCCGGCCCTAGGGCACAAGCAGCGTGACGATTGACAACCGCCGCCCGGAGGCGTTACGAATAGAGGCCTGAGGTGACGTACCCAAATTGGCTAAGGGGACGGTTTGCAAAACCGTTTTGTGCTGGTTCGAGTCCAGTCGTCACCTCCAAATTTTAGAACAGAAAAGGGTCATCCGCGAAAGCGGGTGGCCCTTTTCTCTTTTTAGATACGGGGGTGGAAGAATGGACTCGCCCCCCCCGATTAGGAGCGAAGCACCGCAAGGTGTGCAGCGGAGTCGCTTGTATCAAATCGACAGGATTGTCGATTCGTACGTGGGTTAGCGCGCCCGAAGGGCCGAGGCCAGGATGGCCGAGGTTCAAGGCGATCAAGTCGTCAGCTCCAAATTTCAACCCTGTCGGCGCAAGTCGACTCTTCGCTTAGGTCTTTCACGGAAGCGCACACCCAAGCCTGACCTACCGCAAGCTCCGAAACTCGCCCGACACGGGTCGTACGATTTTCTGTTAGGCCAAACGGCATTTTCCTCGTTACCCTTGAACTTACCCCGTTGAATCGGCGAGTCGGATTTCCCGGCCTTATCTTCTGGTTTTATTTATGGAGCCATCGATGCGTTTACTGGCGGTTACTTTTGTCAGTGGCCTGATCTTGTTCAGTTCTCAGGCGGAGGCGGGTTGCACGACCCGTTGTCGACCCAATCTTTTCTTCCACGAAAGAACGGACTGCTACAGCGACTGCGACTCTACCGGCACCATCATGCCGTATATAGGCGCCTCGAGTTTACCGGCCGGCAAGCCGCCTGCACGAATGCGCCTGTGCGGCGGAATTCCAATGGCCAGCGGACAGGTGATGAACCCGGAAGGGAATTGGGCGGGCATGACTCCGGCCACACTGAAGGCCGCTGCTGCGTTTGACAAAGGGATGTTTTATACGATCCAGGCGGCCGGCAGCCCCAGCTTATTTTCGGGCTTTATTGAGATGTCCGGTTTTTCGCGCACTTTAAAGGCCAATGGCGTTCTTTTAGGTACTTCGACAGCGTGGGATCTGGTCGTCGGCATGGAAGTCGGGCAATTCGTGAGCGACTGGCTCTGGCTCTATGGGCAAATCGGAGGTCTCATGGGCACCCGCGACTTTTCCGTGAGCAACAATGTGCCTGAGCAGCGAGACCTTCTTGGCAACGAGCAACCTCTGAACGGCAGCAATAGCGGCTTCGGCTATAAAGTCGGACTGGGGGCCGACTTGCGCATGACGTCGAATATTTTCCTGAACATCGCTTGGCACTACAAGCCGTCCCATGAAACCTACGTGAAAGACACCGTGGGCTCGCGATTGGGGCTCGAGCTGGATACTACGACTTCCGTCGTTGCTGCGGGCGTTTCTTTTCACGCGGATTAGCGCGGCATCGGGACTCTAAGCAGTTTCTCCGGCCCCTTGAAAAGCGCGATTCGCTTCGGTGAGCGCCTGATGAATGCTGCTCAGCTTTTCAGCCAAAAACGACGAATGATCCATGAGCTCGCTGGAGCTGCGATCTCCTTCGACGGCTTGCGAAATAAGCGTCGAATAGAGGGTCTGGGTCGCATGAATCTGTCGCGTCAGACTCTGAAGTAATTCGAGAGTGGCTCCCGGTCCGTCCAAGAGGCCCTCTGCAGCTTGGGATATGCTCTCCAGAGATTTCTGACAAAGACGGATCAATTCAAAAAACGAATCGCTATCATTTCCTGTGTCTCTAGGTCGCAGAATGTCCGCGAAATGGGCTTCTGAGCTGAGCTCTTGGGCTCGATCGCGAATTTGATGAAAATGGGCTTCTGTCGCACGAAGAATCGACTCGGCGCTGAGGACGGCGGCTTGAAGGTCCTTGCTCGCCTTTTCCGAAATCTGCTTCACATTCGAAAGCGTCGCCCGGTGACCACCCGAAGCACTGAGGAGTACTTCAGCCTTTTGAAAAGCCTCGTCACTTGCGCCCAAAGCGATCCGGACTTGCCGCGCGATAGGAGCAAGGGTCCCCGGGATCCCGTAGCCCAATAAAACAGCAAGCACGAGGGTCAAAAATGTAAGCATCGCGATGTTCCGAACGAGCTCATGCTTGGCAGTTTCCCGTACTGCGATCGCCTCGCCTTCCGTGCTTTTCACCATCAACTGAATCGTGACACTGAGATGATCGATCGCTGCTGTGATCTGATCAAAATACTTCTTCGCGGAGATGCCGTACCTGCCGGAACGTGAACTCTCAATCACTCGAAGAAGGATCCGTCCTGTCTCTTTCCACTCAGGAAGAACCTTGAAGCTTGAGATCCTGGTTTCCGTTATCGGATCAAACACCAGCGCCCCGGTCGCAAGCTGTGTTTCGACACTAGCCCAGAGCAATGTAATGGCTTCGAGCTTTTCTCGTGTGATCGCCCCATCGGCGGACAAGATCGAAGAGACATAGGCTCGAAGACGCCCCGCCTTTTCCTTAGAAGCCTGAAGAACAATTAACGCCCGGGTCTTCGCCGCGAGACGGGCATGATGGGATGCGTTCGAAATCCTACTTTGTTCTTCGAGAATGATCTGGATCAAAGAACTAAGATCGAGAATCGCCGTTTCGGAGGAGATCAGGTGATAGTCAATTTGCCCCCTAATTTTCGAAAGCCTTTCGGAAACCTGCAGCAACTCCGAATGTTCTGCTGTCTCGGAAAGAGCTAACGAATTCCAGGCGAGCTCAAATCGTCGGCGTTGGATTCGCATCTCTTCCAGCACTCGGTCGTCATTGAGGTAAATCGCCGACAACCCGCGCTCCCTTTGGAGCTCATGAATGACAAAAGAAGAAGCCCCGACCCAACTCATGCGGTCCGCGAGTCGCGAGGCTTCCGCATACCGTTCATACGACGATGAAATCCCTTGAACCGACAGGAAGAAAAATGCCGCCATAGGGGCCGTCGCTAGGATCGAGACTTTTTGAATGGCGCCGAGTCGTGAAGCAAGCATCAGATCTCCGAAATCAGGATGACCTAGTCGACTTCCATCCACAAGGAAAGAGAAAGGCCCATCAGCTAAGGCGGATGGGCCTTTCTCTCGAACCCCGAGACTTAGCGAACCCGTACCTTCTGGAGCGCATCGTAAGCGCGACCCCAGTTTCGCGACATCGTGTTCACCCAGCCAACCGTCTTGTTGAGATTGGAAACGGCCTGAGCACGAACGCTTCTGCCGTAGTCGTCGCGTTGCATTTGGCACCATTCTGCTCGTGGGATGAACTGAAAGGCCTGTCCAGTGACGTGATCGATGAAATAGTATTCTGGGCCATACGGATAGTTGGGATTCTGCATCTGAAAGACGCAGCCTCCGACCTGCACATCGCGTGCATTGGCGACATCAAGGTCGATGCTGCCTTTGACCACGGCGACCTGCCACACATGAGTGAGCAGGCGTTCAGACAAGATCGCTTCGACCACCCTCTGGCTATCGATGTCTTTGGCTTGGATCGCGTAAGTGCGCATCGCAGTCAGCATCGAGATCTCGGCCTGAGCGCCCGTCGCATAAAGCGCGAGACCAGCCTTGGCGAACATGCCCTGACTCAGGCCGTTCACGTCGCGAGCAATCGAGTAGCGAAGACGGTCGAGCTCGTCATACTTGCGGGTCGGGCTCACGCTCGAGAGTTTTACAATCGAGAGCGCTTCACCGTTGCCCTGTTTGATCCAACCTTCCGCCTGAGAAACGAACGCTTCGGTCATCACGACACGGGTGGCGGCTTCCATCTCGGCTCGCATTCGGCCGTAGTCGATCCCACTCGGAAAGAACGCCTCGGTCACCGCTTTACTCGCAAGGGACTGAATAATCGCCGTGCTTGCTTCAACAGCAACATCGCCTGCACCCGCGTGGGCGTTGGCTCCGGCAATCATGAGCGTTGAAAGAAAGGCCAGTTTCAGTTTTGAGTTCGTCTTCATTTAATCTCTCTCCATTGTTTAAAAACTCAGATCTCGGAAGAAGAGATTGCAGCGGGCATGCCACGCATAGATGCCTGTAATTATTACACAAAAACAGAATTCCCCGGCAGAAACCGACGACTGCCGAGAATCCGGCTGCCGGTGCGATTTCTTTGGAAAAAAGAAACAAAGGACCGGCATGATGATTCGCAACGGAGCCCATTTCCAAAATGCCCTACTTCCCCAAGTTCAGCCGACGGCTCTTGATCTTGCTTATCGCCCAGGCGGTCGCAGGGGCATCCGTTCCTGTCCTCTTTCTGATCAGCGGATTACTCGGACCGAAACTTTCGCCGACTCTAAAGCTCTCGACCCTTCCGATGTCACTCGTCGTGATTGGAGTCGCGCTTACGAGCCCACTCGCAAGTTGGACGATGTCAAAACTGGGGCGCAAAGAGGGACATATTGCCGGGCTCTTCTTCACACTCCTCGGCGTTGCGACTGCAGGCCTGGGGTTATCAGGCCCCAGCTTTCTGGTCTATTCGGCTGGTTGTTTCATTACCGGGGCTGGGAGCGCATTCAACAATCAGATCCGATTTACCGCCGCCGAAGCAGCGGGTGATCAGAAAGCACTCGTTCACTCGTGGGTTCTGATGTTCAGTCTTTTTGCCGCCATTTTAGGGCCCTGGATGGTCAGCCACGGACATCTGATGCTGCCACAGGGCGAGTACACCGGTTCGATCGTCATGCTTTTCACCGCTCTATCGGCGATCTTCGTTCTGCTCTTCGCGCTTCCGAAATCGAGTCCGCATTTGAACGCCTCGAAGCGTTCAGGCGGCCAAAGCAAGGCGCAGATTTTCCGACAGGCCAAGTTTTGGATCGGCGCGCTTTGCGGCCTCTCGTCCTTTGCTACGATGACGCTGCTGATGTCAGCGACGCCGCTTCAAATGCACGAGATGGAACACTTCTCGTCTTCTGAAACAACGATGACCCTCCAAAGCCACATCATCGCGATGTACCTGCCTTCACTCTTCAGTGGGCTGCTGCTTTCATGGCTCGGAATTCGTCGACTGATCGGACTTGGAGCCTCGCTGTTTTTGATTTGCATCGGGCTCGCCTATTCCAGCACCAGCTTCCATCACTACTGGTGGGCGCTCGTGATATTGGGAATCGGTTGGAACTTCCTCTTTTTGGCGGGATCTACTTGGATTTCACAGTCATTTTCCGGCCCCGATGCGTTCGTCGCTCAAGGCGCCAACGACACCCTCGTCTACGGAACCCAGTCGATCGCAAGCCTCGCCGCAGGTTGGCTTCTCTTTGAAGTGGGCTGGAAGACATTGGTTCTCATCCCAGTTCCGCTGTTGCTGGGGCTTCTCTTTTTTGTGTTCGGTAGGGAGAGAGAAGTGTCGCTCAAAAAGCTCGAGTCTCGTCGAGCTTCGAGCTAGTCTCGGAGCATGCCTCATCCTAGGCTAAGCTCCTGGCCTACTATTGAGGAAGATACGCCCGCACCAGCGACTCGCGTCGTGAAATCCGTTCCCGGTACTCAAGCCATTATGCCGCAAGCGCGCGCTTTTTGATCTGCTCGTACTCTTGCGTGTTGATCGTTCCGGATTCGAGAAGCGTCTTTGCTTTCAAGATTTCATCAGCTGGCGCGGTACCCGCTGCTCGTTTGATATAGGCGTCGGCTTCTTCTTTTTCCTCGCGCGAACACGTAGACGACCGCCGTGACGATCGGCAGGAAAATCAGCCCGATAATCCAAAGCGCCTTTGCTCCCCCGCTCAGCGTCTACTTCTGATCCGGATATTTACCATTCTCGAGCGGAAAATCGACGCACCCGCCAGACGTTCCCGGCTTTTTCTGAAGCTCAGTGCACTTTACCATACAGGAATCTTCGAGATCGGTGCTGCCGGGCGGATAAAACTTACAAGCCGGAATTATTTTCAAACCGGTTTTGTACAAGCAGCTCGAATAGCAGCGTATTTTCTTGAAAGCGATAATTCGGTCGCGGGCGAAGGCCGAATGAGGAAGTACGCCCAAAAGAAAAACAGAGATCAAACTCAAGCGAAGCATTGGAAATCCCTCGCCCATCATTTTAACTCTGGCCGTAGCCGGGGTCCAATTTGAATTCCAACTTCTGCTTCCACCAGTAAACATGCTGAATCGACTGAAGCGAAACCTGCCCCCGTTATTTCACCCGTCTGCGTCCGCCCTCACCACCAAGAAACGATCTGAATTCATCGCCAAGTCCGTCAGCGGCAATACCGCCGCGAGGACGATGGGATGGAGTCTGTCCGTAGAAAACAAAATCGATGCGATGGATGCCCAGGGCTTCGTGATCGCTGAGCAGCTGCAGGTTTTCGAAAATGGACTCCCACGCATTTCTAGGCATGAACTCGGCCTTAGGCGTGTGAGTGATGTACGCAAGCTGCGCTGGGATTCCCAACGGCTTTGGCGTCGAGAACGTGTCCGGGAGAGTCGGAAAACGGCGCGAACCGTTCTTTCCGTTTCGATGCTCACCGTAAATTCCTTCACGGGCGAGAGACTCCACTGTGAGCGTCGCGCAGTTCATATCGACACTCATCTTCTTGTCCGCCGTCCTGAAGTAAACATGGTACGGCTCAAGACTTTCTCTCACGCGCTCAAGCCTTGCCGGATCAACACCATAAATCATCCATGTGTAACCCGGACGATAGTTATTCTGACCCGTGATGACGTTACCGAAGTAATCGACCCAACGCTGACTGCCAGAGACAATGCCCTTCGGATTATCAGGCGGAAAATAGAGATTATAGAACTCGCCGTCGATGCTCATATCTTCGCGAACTCGTCCCAAGCCCACGGCGATATGCCCGTTGACTGCAGACGCCGAGTCGCCCTGACTTCCACTCAACGTGAGCATCATGACCGGATCACCAGGCTTTACTTCACGTCCGCTGTCGTAAACGGTGCCGCGAAAACTCGAGACGCTTGAAGAGCGGGCAAACTCTGGAAGCGTGTGGAGAATGTAATCGGTTCGAGCCGAGAGAAACTCGCGATGAAACACTGGAGCGTCGGCGCTACCGACAATTCCGGTCGTAGGCTCCGCGCTAAAAAGACCAGCTTCAACAATCGAGTCGATCGTATAAAAGTCGCCTTCCTGGCGTCCGCGCGTAATGACTTTCTTTCCCTGAAAATGCTGACGCGAAATCTCGTCAAACTCATAACCATTGAGAACTTTGCCCGGCGTAAACCGTGTTCTCAACCCATTGAGTACGTACTCGCCAGCGGCAGAGCCCGCTTGAAGAACTCCCGTCACTTCACTCGATCCGCGATCCAGCATCGGCGCGCGAGAAAGAATCAACGTACCGTCTGAGGTAAACGACTCTTCCGGCAAAGAAACCGCCGCTGCATGTGTCGCAAGACTCTCGATTGACGCCAGCAAAGCCGAAGTTTCCGTTCGAACCTGCGAAGTCCGGCCTTGATCCGATTTAAAAAGGACTGGGCTCGACGAGTTCGCCCGAGTGAAGACACCGTGAATGTCCGCGGCGACCACATCGGAAAACGGGATCAGGAGCAGCAAGACGAGAACGATGTTCATGGATCGAAAGTCTAGAGTGAACGCCTGGTGTTACGCCACTCGAATTTGAAAGCTCACACTGACATTGACGTATCGCGCCATTCGACGGTAAACCCAGCCACCCGCGGCAGCTAATTAACGACGATCCCGAACCGAAGACTTCGCTTTGGTCGGGCTCACGCCCGAAGAAAATCCTTTGCCCGCGAGGAGCCGCGCCTTGACCTGATCGTAGCAGCTCGAAAGCTGTGCGGTTCTCCACTGTCCATGAGGCGCCGCGACCGTTTTAAAAGCCTGAAGGTCTTTTCTCGCTTTAGGAATCCGCTGATTGGCCAAATCCAAAAGCGTCGCGATCAAAAGTTTCTCTTCTTCAGCGTTGCCTTTGCAGCTCACGACAAATGCGGCGTCCTTTGCATTCAGCTGAGAAATGTCTGAAGTGCCGTCATACTGAGCAAATCCAAGATTTGGATTCGAGAGTAGAGCCCCCAAAGTCGCTGCAAAGAGTGCGAGTTTCATTCCGCTAGTTTACTCCAGGGAATAGGCCCCCGCACGAGCCAAAATTTTGACTTTTGGAAAGCGCTTCTTGCTCCTCTCGACGAGCTTATAGAACCGAGAGTCGAGCGAAACCTCATAACCTTGGCCGTATAAACTCTCGATGAGCTTGTTCTTCGCAATCGGGCGCCCTTCGCGCAAAAGCAGAGCGATGAACCGTTCTTCCAACGACTCGGCACCAGTCCCCACTAGGGGTGCCGCAGGGGCCGAAGCAGAGGGCGTCGGCCGATATCTTTTTACGAGCTTTCCGAACGCAGTCTTTTCGACCCATGGCTGAGGAAAAGCAAACCCTTCCCCATAAAGCTGAGGAGAAAAATTTCTGAGAGCATCCCAGTGTCGAACTGCCCTCTCAGGCGTTCCCGCCTGAAGCTCACGAGCGCACGAATAGCGATGAAAGAAAACGGGTGACCGGCGAATAATCTCGTCAGCAGGATTGAGTGTGGTTTTTCTATCCAAAACCGTCGTTAGAAGCTGAGACCAGAATCGTGCGTTAAGACTCGAGAGCGTCGAATAGGTTTGTATGCATTTCACGAACTGATCGCGCGATGCCTGATGATCACCGTTCAACATCAGAACGTATCCAATCGCCTGATCCGAAATCTGTCGATGGCGAACCGGGATCTCCACTTTCTCGGCTTCAAGCCGACTCAAGACGGCCGACAGGTCCGTGAGAGTACCCAGCTTAGCTTCACAAAGCGTGCGCTCCCGCTGAATCAGATGTCGCTGCAAATCCGTCCTCGCAAGTGGAGCAAGCTCACCGAGAAGCGAATAGGAGTCTTCGACCATTCCTTCAACATGGAGCACGACCGCAACACCCAGCAGCCCTTGAAAGACTCCCGGCAAGTCTTCCATTTCACGGTAGACCGGGACGGAATTTTTAACGATCTCCAGCGCCTGATGATTCAGACCGAGCCGATTTAAGGACTCAGCAAGCAGATAGTCGCGCTCGGCCCTAAGAAGCCTCTCTTGAGGGGTAACACGCGAAAGCGCTGCAACCGCATCTTGCCAACGGTGATCAGCGGTCAATCGCCTCGCTTCGAGCAGCGAACGCTCAGTCGGAGTGAGCTCAATGCTCTTAACCAACTTCGCAAAATGAGAGCGGTTCTTATGAAGTGCCCGAACCGCCTTCCAGTAGATCGAAGGCTCCATTTCTCAATTATAAGCGGCAGCCACGGGAATGAACAGCCATGTCAGGAAAATCCCGAGACGCCCTAAGAAGCAAGCGCAGTTCCAGAATAGAAGTGGTCGCAACCACCGGCGTCTTTGCTGTTACCCTTGTCGCCACCCAGCAATCCCGAGAGCGCCCCTCCGGCCGCGCCGCCAGCCTTGCCTAAGTAAGAGCGAGAAATCTGTTCACCAACAGAGCCCGCAGTCGGACGCGGATTGCTCAACGATCCGGACACTTCAACCTTGGTCTTCGAGCAACCCTTCGGATCGACAGCCGCTACGAAGAAGTTCTGGTACTCTTTCGTGATCAAATTAATTCCACCCTTGAAGGCAATCGTCGTCTTGGATGTAGAGAACGCAACGTCCTTAGTCTGAGCGACGCCTCCGCCGATTTTCCAATCCGAAGCCAAATCACGGATCTCGCTTTTCTTCTCAGGTGCTCCTCCGGCCGTACCGGCGGCCTGACCGAGAGCTGGCGCGAGAAGCCCAGGGCCTAAACGGACTATATCGAGACCCTGGGCCGTTTTTAGCTGACCTGCCAGTTCATCAACATCAACACCAGTGATCGTCACTTTCCGGCTACGAACAGAAACGTCTCCAACGATCGTTTTTAGAGCCGCCGCCGAACTTTTTCCTGAACCTGCAATATTCACTGAGCCTTCCGCGGTTCCCGAGACTCGTCCCCGCACGCTAGAAGGAACCTGGGCAAGGTCAATGTGCGAAGCCTTCTGGTTGATCTTAAACTTTGGAATGGCTCCCCGAAGGTCCAGCTGTGCGGTTCCTTGGACAGTACCACCGAAGAGACTCGCGTCAGTCTGGGTGAGATTCACCAGCCCACGATCATCACTGATATCGGCCTTGACGTTCGAAACAGCCAGCTGACCGACTTGCAGCGATTGAACCTTTACCTTCCCGCGCAGAGAGACGCCGCCAGCTCCCCAGCCGATGCGCGAGAAAGTCGCATTCACACCTTTGGCAAGATGGGTCAGCTCCCCGTTATCAATAGTCACTGAGTGAACCTCGCCCGCTGAAGCGGAAGCCTGACCTTCCTGAGCCTTCTGCTGGGACCTGAACTTCTCGACGTTTTCGAGATTAATGACGGGATGCTTTAAAACAACGCTGTTGATGATGAGCTCTCGACGACGAATAAAAGGAGACAGCTGAGGCACCACCTCAACTGATTCGCCTTTGAACAGCTCGCTTCCCTTATTGGAAAGACGAACGTCCCGCAATGCGATCCTGATTTGCGGAAAGATCTTAAGTGATGCTTTTCCACCGATCTTTAAAGTCATACCGGTGGACTTTGCCACAGCGGTCTCAATCTGCGGCTTATAGCGATTAACATCAAAGAAAAGGGCGAGACTTGCCAAGGTCAAGACAAGCAGCCCTACTATCGCCCCTACTCCGATTGAAACACGTCGAACCACCTTGGACATCTCATCAGAGAGATCGCAAGTTTTAGACCCAGACTTGCGAGCATCCGACTCGAAGTGATGGTTCAGCGAATAGGTCGAATAGTTACTTTGACGGGCACGAACTGAGCGTTCTCTGGAATGATCGAGCTCCCGATCAGCGACTGAACTGACTTGATAAAGTCGGTGCACTGTTGATCTGCATGTTCCTTGGCGATGCCATAGGCCTTCTGAATCTTCTCCGCAAGCTGACTTAAGTCGCCCTTCAAGCTATCGACTTCCTGCTCACTAAACTTGCCCCACTTCGTTTGAATCTGACTTTTGAGCTCAGACCAATTCTTTTCGATCTTTTCTCGATTCATAGTTTCAGATCCCTTTCATGAAGTAAGCAAATGTTAAGGCTGCCCCGATTAAGATTGGATAGCCGAACGGAATTCCGGCGATTGACCATCTACGCTTAGCAGGAGGTACTCGCCCACCCGGTCCTGTCGCCAGCCAGAAGGCTGGAGAGAAATCGCTCTGATAGGAAGCGGCTAACCCATCGGCTCCGCCCCAATCTCGACGCGATATTTTTTGCTCACGCATAGGACCTTCTCTCTTGCTTGGTTTGGTTCGCTCAAGAACCTTCCTCATACTGACTGGGTCAGATATATAAAAAAAATATATAAATCCTATAGAACGTATAGTCTGTGGCTATGTATAATTTCAACCACCTCTACTACTTCTATATGACCGCCAAATCAGGCGGAGTGAACGCCGCGGCAAAGCATCTGCGCATTAGTCAGCCCTCGCTCAGCAGTCAGATCAAAGTGCTTGAGCGCTCACTGGATGTCCGACTGTTCCAAAAAGTAGGAAGAAACAATCAACTGACGCAGGCAGGTGCCATCATTTTTGGATACTGCCGCCAGATGTTCGAGATCTCCGAAGAGATGGGAGAAACAATCTCAAAAAAGGTCCCCTCCGCGTCACGTAGAATTCACATCGGTGTCTCTGACGAGGTGGATCGTCCATTTGTCATCGAGGTAGTCAGTCTATTTCTAAAAAAACATGGCCTGACACAGCGACCTAAGGTGACTGTTGTATCAGGCACGCATGATCAGCTCTCAGAGCGCCTTCGGTTTCGAGAACTCGATGCCGTCGTCACTCAGCTCTCGATGATTGATCCAGAACTCGAAAACATCGCCCGCGCCGAAGTTCCGGTCGCCCTGACCTGTTCGAGTAAATGGAAAGTGGATACTTCCAGGAAGAACCTGAAAGCGAGTGAAGTGGTCAGCTCGCTAAAAGGTGGCGAGGACGCGCAATGGCTCATGCCTTCATCACGGTTTAAGCTTCGATCGGAAATCGACGGATTCTTTGAAACCAATCATCTCAAAGGACGAATCGTTTTCGAAAGCGACGTGATCGCTTCACTGGTTAGATCCGTAATCGACGGAATTGGCCTCTCGTTCTTGCCGCTCATCTATGTTGCAAGAGAGATCCGAGAAAAGTCAGTTCGGGTCATTGGCCCGAAAGATGGCTACTGGAAATACCGGGTCTGGCTCACCTGCCATACCCAGAACAAAAACGACGCACTCATCAAGGCATTGGCGCTCTCATTTAAAGAGATCTGCGACCAAGCCTTGGGTGAACGAGCGCTCTTAAAGTAGCAGGGCTGAGACCCGTTCTATCCTCCTCGATTTGCTAACCGTCGGAAATTTCCATTCGATCTAAATGGTGACGTCAAACCAATGACTGCGCTCTGACTGCACGGATTTCGGTACAGGCCTTTCGGTGAACTGTCCTGATTCCACATCAACATTAAGACCCGTTTCGCGTTCAATGCACACCCCAGTGGGCACGGCCCTTGCTCTAGCTAGAGCCAATGATTAAACCGATTTTCCTCATTGGAGCATTCTTCCTAGCGATGATCTTTGCGCCTTTTTCTGCCGCAGCGGAATCCGTCTCGAAGCTTTCGATACCGGAGTTCATCCGAAGGCATACCGCGCGCTCTCTGCCAGCTCGTTGGAAACATCGCGCGGGCGAAATCTCGAAGGCCATTCTAGAGGAAAGCCGGCGCTATCAATTCGATCCACTCTTGGTGGTCGCGCTGATTCACACGGAGAGCCGATTCCGTCCGGGTGCACGCGGACGCTTCGGCGAAGTCGGTTTGGTGCAAATCAAACCATCGACGGCAAGGTGGATTACCCATCGTCGAATCACTCGAAAGGAGCTCTTCGAGCCGAAGCTAAACATTCACGTCGGCTTGATGTATTTGAACAGGCTGCGAAATGAGGCCGGCCCGCTCTACATCTCCGCTTATAATCGGGGGCTAGCCGGAGCCCTTCGCAGAAAAGACGAAGTGCTGACTCCACACGACTATGCGTCGCGAGTTCGTTCTAAGCACCGCGCGATTGCACGGGCAGCAATAGGAGAAGCCCTCACATCTCTTTGAATTGCTCGGGGTCGAGACGGTGCTTCTTGAGTAAATGATAGACCTCGGTCCGCGACTTAGACGCCAACCGCGCGGCCTTCGCGACATTTCCGCGTGCTGCATTAAGAACCCGCATCAGATAGTTTTTTTCAAACGCGGACTTGGCCTCGACAAAAGGCTCAATTTCACCCGAAACCGGCTCCTCCGTTTGAGCGGCATACTCTTGCTCGGGAAAGAGCTGCTGAGCAGAGAGAGTCCCCCCACCGCCAATCGCAAGGGCATACTCGAGTCGATTCTGAAGCTCGCGAACATTTCCGGGCCA
>OUNO010003545.1_pt2 | contig 20780 bp, 17 predicted proteins | sample 1779811 | NCBI WGS metagenome assembly OUNO01 (sample SAMEA3914804, study PRJEB12502) | metagenome | biome: forest; material: soil | place: Canada | collected 2010-06-25 | depth 0.3 m | reverse complement strand
GCTTGGTCAGTCGTCAAGACACCCAAGTTCGAGCCGTCCTCCGCAACGACGCGCACCTCGGGTACGCGGATCCGGTGGTTGATTCGAATTTGAGGGCCTCGCGGCTCCCTGCTGAAGCGCCGACCGCCGCCTAATGCCATGTATTTTTCACTTACTCGTGCTCCCTTGGATTTCTTGGTTCGACAATTTAGTTCGTGGCCCGCACCAGGCGCGGGGGCTTGGCCTCTTCGAGCAGCCGGGCCGTGAATTCTGACACGGCCATCGCGCCAAGCTCGCCGGCAGTCGCCGAGCGCACGCTGAGCGTGCTCGCGGCGGCCTCGGCGTCACCGATCACGCAGATGTAGGGGTAGCGAAGGTTCCGCGCGTTGCGGATTTTCGCCCCGAGCTTGTCGCTGCTCACATCGACGTGGACGCGCAGGCCCTGCTTCTTCAGCTCTGCGGCGAGCTTCTCCACGTAGTCGACTTGGGTGTCGTTCACTGCCACCAAAATGGCTTGCTCGGGTGCGAGCCAGACCGGGAATTTTCCGGCGCAATGCTCGAGGTAGATGCCGTAGAAGCGCTCGACCGAGCCCAAAATCGCGCGGTGCAACATCACCGGGCGGTGGTTGGCGCCGTCTTTGCCGACGTATTCCAGGTCGAAGCGCTCGGGTAGGCCGTAATCCAGCTGGATGGTTCCGAGCTGCCAGCTGCGCTTCAGCGCGTCGGTGATGTGGAACTCGAGCTTCGGGCCGTAGAACGCGCCTTCGCCGGCCAGCTCCTCGAACTTGACGTTGCTCGAGAGCAAGGCGTTGCGCAGGGCGCCCTCAGCGCGGTCCCAGAGATCGTCCGAGCCGATGCGCTTCTCGGGGCGCAGCGCGAGCTTCACGGAAACGTCCTTGAACTCGAACGCCGCGTACACCTCGAACAAGAGGCGATTGAAGCCCAAGATCTCCTGCTCGATCTGATCCTCGGTGCAGAAGATGTGCGCGTCGTCTTGGCTGAAGCTGCGCACGCGCGCCAGGCCATGCACCACGCCCGCGCGCTCGTGACGATGCAGACGCCCGAAGTCGGCCACGCGCCAAGGCAGCTCACGATAGCTGCGTCGACGATGCCCGAAGATCAGGCAATGGCTCGGGCAGTTCATCGGCTTCGAGCAGGTGTGCTCGACCTTCTCGTGCACGTCCGCCAAGTACGAGGCCTGGTCTTGATCGGGCTTCGGAGCCTCGATGCTCTCGACCTTGTCGTCGGTGGTCGCGAAGAACATGTTCTCGCGATAGTTCGTGAGGTGACCGCTGGTCTCGAACAGCCGCTTGTCGAAGATCTGTGGCGTGATCACTTCTTCGTAGCCGTACTCGACGTACAGCGTACGGATGTAGTCGACCAGGCGGTGGTAAATGCTCGCGCCGCGCGGCAAGAAGAAGGGCATGGCCGGCGCGTATTCATGGAACATGAATAGCTCGAGCTCCTTGCCGAGCTTGCGGTGATCGCGGGCCTTCGCCTCTTCGATGTTCTTCAGGTACTCGGCCAGCGCTTCTTCGCTGGGGAAGGCCGTGCCGTAGACCCGTTGCAGCATCGGGTTCTTCTCGTCGCCGCGCCAGTAAGCGCCGGCCACGCTGGTGAGCTTCACGGCGCCGATGGCCTTGGTGTTCGGCACGTGCGGCCCGCGACACAGATCCACCCAGGTGCCTTGCGGGCTCTTGGCGTGCCCGTGACGATAGAGCGTGATGGTGTCGCCCGGGGGCAGGCCATCCAAGATCTGCAGTTTGAACGTTTCGCCCAGCTTCTCGAATAGCTCGTGGGCTTGTGCGCGCGTCACTTCTTCGCGCGCGAAGGGCCGCTTGTCCTTGATGATGCGGCGCATCTCCTTCTCGATGGACTGCAGGTCCTTGTCCGAGAAGGCGCCTTCGGGACGCGCGAAGTCGTAATAGAAGCCCGCCTCGATGGCGGGGCCGATGGTGACCTGCGTGCCGGGGAACAGCCGCTGCACCGCGTCTGCCATGACGTGTGCGGCGGAGTGACGGATCACTTGCAGGCCATCCGGCTCGCTCGAGCGGATTGGCTCGAGCGCCGCGTCCGCAGGGACGGGCGTGAGCAAATCGACGATTTTGCCATCCAGGCGGACGGCAATCACGTCGTCGGCGAGCTCTCCGCGTTGCTTGAGGAGCTCACCCGGCGTCTGGCGCGCGGGCTCCGTCATGCTCATGCGGACGTCGTGAGCGTTGGAAGAGCGACGACGGAATGCCGGGGGGTAAGGCCGGAATATGTTGTAGGCGCGGGCGGGATTGAACCGTCGACCCCTACCGTGTCAAGGTAGTGCTCTACCACTGAGCTACGCGCCTCTGGTTCGGTGAAGCGAACTTCACCTGCGAACTGGGTTTTCTGACTCTTCAAAATCAGGCAGAGACCCAGTACTGCTCGGTCAGGGGAGTGTCAAGAGCCCGCGCACGCAAGTTTCCGTCGGCGAGCGAGTCACCCCCATGTCGACTTTTGGGGCTGGGGCCCCAAAAGTCACTCCAGCGGGTTCGGGGGAGAATCCCCCGAACACCGGTCACCGGTCCGTCGCTTGCGCGGTTGCTGGATTCTGGGTATAGGCCCGGCCCTCTCCCGCCTTGGGTCGCCGTTTTTCTCGGCATAACCCGGGCGCCTGCTTGGGGCTCTCCTCGGTGACGAGCCCCCGTCCGCGGAGGACACTTTGGTCGCGCTCCTCTCCTATCAGAATGTACCTCCGGCTCCGGGCCGGGAAACCAACGCCGGCACGACTGCGCCAGCTGCCCCCGATCACGGCGCGCCCGCTGGCCCCGCAAAGTCCGAGGGGGGTCTCGGCAGCATGTTGCCCATGCTCATCATGGTGGTGCCGCTGGTGCTGCTGATGGTGTTCACCAGCCGCTCCAACAACAAGAAGCAGAAGAAGCTGATGGAGTCGCTGCAGAAGGGCGACCGCGTGATCTTGCAGGGCGGCTTGGTCGGCAAGTTGATTGAGGTAGGCGATCGCCTGGCCAAGGTCGAGCTCGCGCCGGGCATGAAGGTCGAAGTCTTGAAGTCGGGTTTGCTCGGGAAGGACGACGCCGAGACGGCTGCGTCCCTCGAGAAGAAGTGAAAGCGCGGGCGGTCTAGCCGTGATCAATACCGTTCTCACGTCGGTTTTCGGCGGCCTGGCCGCCTTGTTGGTGCTCTCGGGGTTCGCGTTCCGATCCCAGCGCTGGGTACTGCTGTTCGCCGGCCTGTTCGCGGGCGGCGCTGCCGCCGCCGCGCACAACGACGCGTTCTGGCCCATGGTGCTGCTCGGGGTCCTCAGCTTGTGGACCGCGTTCGCTTCGGTCGACCTGATGGATCTGGGCTGGCGCATGCGCTGCTCGCTCACGGTTACCGCCTGTTTGTTCGGCTTTTTGGTGCTGTGGCCGACGCTCCCGAGCTGGAGCGATCGCATCAAGTGCCCGACCTACATCCAGGACCACGTGGCCTTCCGCTTGGTCTCCGGCCTCGATCTCCGCGGCGGCCTGCGCCTCGTGTACACGGTCGACGTCGACGAAGCGATCAAGGACAAGCGCGACCACTACTACGAGGACATGCGCCTCGAGGCCGCCAAGGTCTACGGGCTGCACACCGGCGACGACCTACCCAGCGAAGAGACGTTCAAGAAGCTGCGCGACAAGGTCGAGCTCGAGTCGCCGCGCCGCCCGGTGGACGAGATCCGCCTGCACGTGAAAGATGGCGTCGATCCGAGCAAGATCGACGAGCGCTTCCTGGAGAAGTTCCGCGGTGAGATGTCGTTCTCGCGCACCCAGGACCAGCGCACCTTCGTGTTCAAGATCCGCTCCAGCGTCGGCTCGCAGATCCGCGAGCGCGCCGTGGCTCAGGCCCGCGAGATCATCCTGCGCCGCGTGGACGAGCTCGGCTTGAAAGAGGCCGCGGTCTCCTCGCGCGACGAAGACATCATCGTCGAAGTGCCGGGCGAGGACGAGAAGAGCTTCGCCACGATTCGCCAGACCATCAGCCAAACTGCGCGCCTCGAGTTCAAGCTTTTGGACGACGAGAGCGACTACTTCGGCCCGATCCAGAAGCACCTGCAAGAGGCGGCCGCTCCCGACCCCGGCATGCCCGAGGGCCTGGATTTCCGCTCCGAAAATGCGCCGGTCGGCAAAGACGCCGAGGGCGAGAACAAGACCAAGGTCAGCACCTACGCGTTCTTGCCCAAGCTGCCCAAAGAGACGACGACCCAGACCTTACAGCGCATGCGCGAGTGGGCCGCCACGTTGGACGTGCCGCCCGATCGCGAGATCGGCTTCGAGATCGAGCACCGCGTCGTCGACGAAGTGACGATGAAAGAAGAAGAGTCGGGCGTCCGCACCTTCTTCCTCAAGAGCCGCGCCGAGATTACGGGTGACATGATCCGTGAAGCGGTCGCTCAGCCGGAACAGAGCCAAGGCGGCATGGGCGGCTGGCACGTGGCGATCACCTTCACCGACGCTGGCGGCAAGATCTTCGAGCGCATCACGGGCGCCAACATCAAGCGCCGCTTCGCCATCATCCTCGACGGCAAGATCAGCAGCGCGCCCGTCATCCAGAGCAAGATCGCCGGCGGTCACGGTCAAATCACGATGGGCTCGGGCGACCCCGAGGCTCAGCTCCGTGATTCGAAGAACCTCGAGCTCGTGCTGCGCTCCGGCGCGCTGCCCGCGCCGATTTCGCCCTCGAACGAGCAGCGCATCGGGCCCTCGCTCGGTCAGGACGCGATCAAGCTCGGCGTGCAGGGCGCGCTCGGCGGCATCGGCCTCGTGCTCGTATTCATGATGGTTTACTACCACCGTGCCGGTTTCATCGCGGATTTCGCGGTGGTCATGAACTTGTTCCTGCAGCTCGCCATCCTGTGCTCGTTCGGCGCGTCGATGACCCTGCCGGGCATCGCGGGTCTGGCGCTGACCGTCGGTATGGCGGTGGACAGCAACATCATCATCAACGAGCGCATCCGTGAGGAGCTCGGTCTCGGCAAGAGCCCGCGCGCTGCCGTCGATGTCGGTTACAGGCGCGCGCTGAACGCCATCATCGACGGCCACGTCACGACCGTGATCGCCGGCTTGGTGCTGGCACAATACGGTACCGGCCCACTCAAGGGCTTCGCCGTTACGCTGATGGTCGGCGTCATCTGCAACATCTTCACCGGCGTCATCGTCAGTCGTCTGATGGTCGACTGGTGGGTCAAGAACTTGGGGCGCGGCGCCCAACTGGATTTGGGTTGAGCCATGCGTCTGTTCAAGTCGGGCAAAATCTATGATTTCATGGCGGTCCGTTGGTACTGGATCGGCCTGAGCCTGTTCATCACCATCGGCGCGGTCATTCTGCTGCTGATGGGCAAGGCGCGACTCGGTACCGACTTCACGGGCGGCACCGAGGTCGAGCTCGCGTTCCTGAGGCCCGTCACCGTCGCCGAGCTGCGCACTGCCGTGGTCAAGGCTGGCTTCTTCGCACCGGGCGTGATCAAGGTCGACGACCCGAAGAACCCGAATCGCTACCTGATCCGCGTCGAAGAAGTGTCGACGATCTCGGCTGCCAAACAGGCCGAGATCGAGAAGGCCCTGTGCCTCACCACCGGTGAAGGCAGCGACGCCTGCCCGGCGGAGCGTCAAGCGACCGAGGTCAAGTTCAGCCCAGGCGGCGACAAGATCAGCGTGCGCTACCGCAATGCTCCGGACCTGGATTGGGTCAAGGAGCACATCGGGCCCGTGAAGGGCATCGTGCTGCGTCCTGGCGAGCACAACCCGATGCTCCAGAACGCGCGCGACAACAAGGTCGAGATTCAGCTGATGAGCAAGGGCGACCAGCTCATGGTCGGCCTGAAGCAAGCGCTCGGCCCGGGCGTCGTCCCGGACGCCGCCCTGCGCACCGAGTGGATCGGCCCGCGCGCAGGCGCGCAGCTGCGTGACAGCGCGATGAAGAGCATCGTCGTCTCGATCGTCTTCATCATGGTCTACATCGCGTTCCGCTTCGATTTGCGGTTCGCTCCGGGTGGCGTGGTCGCGCTCACGCACGACGCGCTTGGCACGATCGGCATTCTGATCGTGCTCGGCAAAGAGATCAATCTGACGACCATCGCCGCAGTCCTGACGATCGTCGGTTACTCCGTGAACGATACGGTGATCGTCTACGACCGTGTGCGCGAGAATTTGGGCAAGCTCAGAGGTACGAGCTTCTTCCAACTGATCAACATCAGCACCTCCGAGATGCTCGGCCGCACGCTGCTCACCAGCAGCACGGTCGTGATCAGCTTGCTCGCCTTCTTCATCTGGGGCACCGGCGAGCTGAAGGATTTCGCGCTGGCGCTGACCATCGGCGTGGTGCTCGGCACCTACTCGTCGATCTACGTCGCGTTGCCGCTGACCGAGTGGCTCGACCACACCTTGTTCTCCAAGGTGGCCGTAAAAAAAAAGCCGGTAGCACCGGGTAGAGAACAACCCGCGGTTTGAAACGGCGCCGGCTGAGCACGGCGAAAACCCAAAAGACCAAAACGCCTCCCGCTTTCACGGGAGGCGTTTCGGTTTCGAGCCTCGGGAGGCGCCGACGTCAGTCGAAGCTCGGGGGAGAGCTCCGCCGCTAAACGGGCGCGCAATTCAGGCTCTGTCAGTGAAGGCTTCGAAGACGAAGCTTCAGCCGAGACCTTAGTTCAGGCTCTCGGAATCGACTTCGGGCGGGTCGAGCGGACGCGCAACGAACAGCCACTGCGTACGCCCGTTCGGGCCCACGAAGCGCACGTGCTCGTCCGGCAAGGCGCGCAGGTGGAAGCGCGGACCATCGTCCGACTCCTCCGTCGTCACCAAGGCCATCGCGTCGAGGACGTGCAGGCCGCCGAGCACGTCTTCCGGCTCCGAGTCGAGCCGGTCCGCTAGATCCTGCAAATCGAGATCACGATCCCCGGCGAAGGCGCCCAGGACTCGTTGTGCGTTCAGGCACCGTTCCCGCTGCTCGGGTTCGATGGTCGACCACAATTCCTCGGGAATGGTCAGCGGGAGCCCATTCACGTCCGGCAGAGTAGCCATCTGGGACTTCAATGCGGCAAACATGAGTCAGAACATAAGGACGCGACCCGTTGTGTCAACGGCCGCCTTCCAAGCGCGCACGTTTCCTTGGACACGGATCGCAGGCCGGACCGCGTGTGTGCTGACATATTCGAGCATGCGGCATGGCTAAACTTCCGATGGATTGACAGTCCCCATGCCCCATGTTGGAAATCTGGTCTTGAGCCTCCCTCACGCTACTGACGCCGAGCCCGCGGAACCTGAGTCGTTTCGTCGCTCGTACCCGAGCGCTCGCGCTCGCGAGCTCGCGCTCGGCCTGGGCGTCTCGCTCACCTTGGGGGAGCTGCTCGAGCGGCGGGGCCACGCAGAGGTCGAAGCCACGCGGCGCTTCTTGAACCCACGCTTGTCCGAGCTCACCTCGCCGGACGCCATGGCCGACCGCTCGCTCGCTGCCGAACGCATGGCGCGCGCCATCCGCGAGGGCCAGCTGATTGCGGTGTTCGGCGACTACGACTGCGACGGCATGACCTCGGCCGCGATCATGACCGAGATCATCGAAGCGCTGGGCGGTCGCGCGGTAACGTTCATCGCCAGCCGTTTCGAAGGCGGTTACGGCGTGTCCTCCGCGGCCGTCGACAAAGTGCTGGCGAGCGGAGCGCCGCTCCTGGTGACGTGCGATTGCGGCTCGTCGGACCACGTGTCGCTCGAGCGGTTGCGCGCCGCAGGGGTGGATTGCGTGGTCATCGACCACCATTTGGTGCCAGAGCTTGCGCTGCCCGCGGTGGCGTTCCTGAACCCGCATCGGCCGGAATGCGGTTTCCCGTACAAGGGGCTGGCTTCGTGCGGCCTGGCGCTGTCCATCGGTGCCGCGCTGCGCACGGCGCTCGGCCGCGAGCTCGACCTGCGCCGCTGGTTGGATCTGGTGGCCATCGGGACCATCGCCGATGTCGCGCCGCTCGACGGCGACAACCGCGCGCTCGTCCGCGCGGGTCTGCGGGCGGTCGGCGAGGGTCGGCGTCCGGGCATCCGCGCGTTGCTCGAGCTGGCGAAGCTCGAAGGTGCGGGTCCGCTCACCTCGGAGGACATCGCGTTTCGGATCGCGCCGCGCTTGAACGCGCCGGGCCGTCTGGGCTCACCCGAGATCGCGGTGCGGCTGCTCTTGGCCAAGACCTTGGACGAAGCGCACGCGCTGGCCGCCGAAATCGAGCAACGCTCGAGCGAGCGCAAGCTCATCCAAGAGCGCATGATCAGCGAGGCCTTGGCCGAAATCGAAGCCGAAGGCTGGGCCGAGCGCCCGGCGATCGTGATCGGTCGTGAGGGCTGGAATCACGGCATCGTGGGCATCGTCGCGGGCAGGCTCGCCGATCAGTTCCAGCGCCCGGTGCTGGCCGTCGGTTTCAGTGACGGCCATGGGCGTGCTTCGGTGCGCGGCCCCGCCGGCTCGCGCTTGTTCGACGCACTGAGCGCGGTGCAAGACGTGCTCTTGCGCTTCGGAGGTCACCAAGCCGCGGCCGGTGCCGAGGTCGAGCTGTCGCGCTTGGGCGAGCTGCGCGAACGCTTCGAAGCGGCCTGCGCGGCTCAGCCACCCTCAACGGAAGCCAAGCCGAGTGAAGAAGCGACGTGGGCATGGCTCGCTCCCGGGGACGACCCCGCGCGCGTGCTCGCGGATTTGTACCTGCTCGAGCCGTGCGGTGCAGGCAACGAGTGCCCCTCGATCGCGTTCGAGGCGACGGTGCTGTCGGCCCGTCAGGTTACCGGCGGTCACTTGAAGCTCGAGCTCGAGCTGGAGGGCGGCGAGCGCCTGGGCGCGTTCGGCTTCACGATGGGCGAGCGCGCCAGCAGCTTGACCGGCAAAATCGGCGTCGTGGGCAAGCTTCGACCCGACCGTTACCGTGGCGGCAGCGCCATGGAGCTGAAGCTCGAAAAGATTTTGCCCTCCTGAGCTAAGCTTCGACGGCGATGGCCCCCACGAACACCGATCCCATCATCATCGAGTTCAAGGGCATCAAGAAGGCCTTCGGCCAGAAGGTCATCTATTCGGGCCTGAACCTGAAGGTGAACCGCGGCGAAGTGCTCACCATTTGCGGCGGCTCGGGTGTCGGCAAGAGCGTGATGCTCAAGATGCTGATCGGCCTGTTGCATGCCGACGCGGGCACCATCACCTTCGACGGTGAAGACGTGACGCGGATGGAAGAAGAGCAGCTCGCGCAAGTGCGCCGGCGCATCGCCATGCTGTTCCAAAGCGGCGCGCTGTTCGACTCGCTCAGCGTGGGGGAGAACGTGGCCTACGGGCTCGAAGAGCACTTCCGCGAAACCATGACCAAGTCCGAGCGCGATGACCGCGTGTCCTGGGCGCTCAGCTTGGTCGATCTGCCAGGCATCGAGTTACTGCAACCCGCGGATCTCTCCGGCGGGATGCGCAAGCGCGTGGGCTTGGCGCGCGCCATCGCCGTGCAGCCAGAAGTGCTCTTGTACGACGAGCCCACCACGGGCCTCGATCCGATCAACACCGCGCGCGTCAATCACCTGATCATGGGCCTGCAGCGGAAGCTCAAGATCACCAGCATCGTCGTGACGCACGACATGCGGAGCGCGTTCGAGATCAGCGACCACTTGGCCATGGTGCGCACGGGTCGCATCATCGCTTACGGCACCGTCGAGGAATTCCAAGCCTCGAAAGACCAACGCGTCAGCGACTTCATCGAGGGCAAAGCCCCGGTGAAGGAAGACGTCGAAACGCTGCTGAACAGCTGAGCCAGAATGAGAGGGGTGGGGCGTCCGCAGGGCCGCAACGCACCTCGAAGTGCGCGCCGCAGCTCACGGTTCGTTTCCAGCCGGATTCCGGTGTGACGAAAAAACGGGCAGCTGGCGGCACCTGGCTCGGCTATAACCCTGTCCGGTTTGCTTTTTCTTGGTTCTGGCAACAGGTAACTTGAAGCGATGGTGTCGTCGAAGGACGTGAAGGTTGGCGCGTTCGTGCTCGCGGGTTTGGCCGCGGTGGGCGCCGTGATCTTTCTGATCGGGGACGAGCGCCAGATCTTCAACAGCAAGCTCAGCTACACGACCGAGTTCGAGGACGTGCAGGGCCTGCGCCGCGGTTCGCCCGTGCGCATGGGGGGCGTCGACGTGGGCACGGTCGTTGTGGTCGAGTACGGCACGTCTGCGACGGACAAAGACATCCACGTGCGCCTGTCGATCTCGCAGAGCGACGCGCGGCGCATCCGCAAAGACAGCATCGCCAGCATCGAGGGCAAGGGCCTGCTGGGCGACAAGATGATCGTGATCACCGTCGGCGACCCGGGCAAGGCGACGTTGCCCGAGGGCAGCCAGATCCCGTCCGAGACCGCCGAAGACCTGAGCAAGCTGATGACGCGCTTCAGCAATATCTCGACTCAAGTCGAGAAGGTCGTGACCAACCTGGAGCACGCGACCAACTCGCTCTCCGACGAGAAGTTCCAGGGCGACATCCGGAACTCCACCGCCTCGCTGGCGCACATCTTGGACAGCGTCGATCGGGGTGACGGTTACGTCGGAAAATTGCTGCACGACCCGGCCGAGGCGCAACGCTTGTCGCAGATGATGGCCAATCTGCAGCAGACCAGCGCCGAGCTGACTCGCACCACGCAGAACGTGAATCAAATCCTTTCGCGAGTGAACAACGGCCCGGGCTTCGCACACGAAGTCGTGTACGGCGAAGACGGCGCCAAGGTGATCGCCAAGGTCGGCGTCGTGGCCGACGAGCTGGGCACCACTCTGAAGGGCATCCGCGAAGGCAACGGCTTGGCCCGCAGCGTGATCTATGGCGACGACTCGTCGCAGGCGATGATGTCCAACCTGAATCAGGCCTCGGCTGATTTCCGGCAGGTCGTGAGCGACATGCGCGCCGGCAAGGGAACCCTGGGCGCACTCTTGGTCGACCCCTCGGTGTACGAAGATTTGAAGCTGATGCTGGGCAACGTGGAGCGAAACCGCGCGCTGCGCGCCCTCGTGCGTTACTCGATCAAACGTGACGAAAAGTCACCGGCCGTCGAGGTCCACGACCCGAGCCCGTCGAAGGCCCCCGACGCCGTAGGCGCCGGCGCGACCGTGAAAGTCGGCAAAGGCGACGCGGCCGGCGAATAGCGGCTGATTTTCGGTCTCGGCGCGGGAATAAAATAGGGCGCCCGGCCGCGTCGAATCTTCCGGATTTCTCGGGCTATACTCGCGGAATGCGAATTCTTCCGCGCCTCGGTCGGGCGCTGGTCGTGCTGTCCGTGTTTGCGCTGGCGTCCTACTTCGCGCTGCAGTTCGGCACAGGGGGTCTGTGGCGCGGGCTCGAGGTCGCGCACGCCGTGACGAGCCCCGGGCAGCCCAAGGCGCCCTACGATCTGACGGGCCTGGTCGCCGTCAACGAGACGCTCAACACCATCCGCACGAAGTACGTCGATCCCAGTCGCGTCAAGCCGCGCCAGATGTTCTTGAGCGCGGTGAACGAGATCCAGAAAGAGGTCGCCCAGGTCATCGTCTTGCACGAGGACAAGTCGAACGTCGTCAAGGTGCAAGTCGACACCGAGTCGGCCACCTTCCACATCGACAACGTGCAGGGCCCTTGGGACGTCGCCGCGCGCTTGCGCGAGGTGTTCGCGTTCCTGCAAGCCAACTTGAAGGACACCGAGGTCGACCTGCGTGACGTCGAGTACGCGGCGTGCAACGGCATCTTGCGCACGCTCGACCCGCACAGCGTGTTCCTGAGCCCCGAAGCGTACCGCGAGATGAACCTGTCGACGTCCGGTCACTTCGGCGGGCTGGGCATCGTGATCTCGATGCGTGATCAGATGCTGACCGTGATGCGGCCGATGCCTGGTACACCGGCGGGGCGCGCCAATTTGAAGCGCCTCGATCGCATCAACAAGATCAACAACGAGTCGACGCTGAACATGCCGCTCGACGACGCGGTGAACCGCTTGCGCGGCAAACCCGGCTCGAAAGTCACGGTTTGGGTACACCGCGACGGCACCGAGGGCTGGACCGGCGTGCGCCCGTTCGAGCTCGTGCGCGAAGAGATCCAAGTCAAATCGGTCGACTACCGCGGTCTCGGCAACGGCGTCGGCTACGTGCGCTTGAAGCAGTTCCAAGCCAGCACCTCCGACGAGCTGGACGAGGCCCTGGCCGATCTGCACAAGAAAGAGAAGCTCAAGGCGCTGGTGCTCGACCTGCGTGGCAACCCCGGCGGCCTCTTGGACCAAGCGGCACGCGTCGCCGACCGCTTCTTGGACGACGGCGTGATCGTCGCCACCGTGGGCGCCTCCGAGGGGCGCGAAGAGAAGCGCGCCGTGCGCAAGGGTACCGAGCCCAACTACCCGATCGTCGTGCTGGTGAACGGCTCGTCCGCGAGCGCGAGCGAGATCGTGGCCGGCGCGCTCAAGAACTTGGACCGCGCCGTGATCGTCGGCCAGACCACGTTCGGCAAGGGCAGCGTGCAGCTGGTGTTCCCGCACGTCACGCCTGAGAACGCCGCGCTCAAGCTGACCATCGCGCAGTACCTGACGCCCGGTGACGTCTCGATTCAGGGAGTCGGTGTGGCGCCGGACATCGAGCTCGATCCGATGACGGCCGACACCGTGGAGATGGACCTGTACCGCAACGCGCACGGCCTGCGCGAGCGCGACTTGACCAAGAGCTTGTCGAATACGGCGACGCGAGCCAGCGATCAGCCGTCGGTGCGTTTACGCTATAATTTGCCCGAAAAAGAGCGCGCCGAGATCCGCGAGCGCGGTGGCGATCTCGAAGACGAGTTCGAGCTCGATTTCCCGATCAAGATCGCGCGCGACTTGGCTGGTCGCCTCGCTCCAGGCAAGCGCTTGGATCAAGTGCACGCCTCCAAGGATTTCTTGGACAAGCTGCAGGTGACCGAGGTCGACGCGGTCGCCGCCGATCTGGGCAAGCTCGGCATCGACTGGGCAGCGCCGCCCAAGGATTACGCGAGCCCGCCCAAGGCCGGCGACTTCGAGGTCAAGGTCAGCACCGATCACCCGAGCGACACCTTCGCCGCGGGCGAGCAGGTGATGCTCAAGGTCTCGGTCAAGAACAAGGGCACGAGCCCGGCCTATCAGGTGCGCGCCAGCACCAAGAGCGACGGGGCCTACTACGACGAGAAGGAGTTCGCGTTCGGCAAGATCGCTCCCGGCGAGACCAAGACGGCGACAGCGCCGCTCGGCTTCTGCGACGTCGAAGGGCACAAGCCGGGCTCGAGCGCACCGGTGCCGGACAACGCCAAGCGTGTGTGCAAGGTGCCGCTCGACGCCGACGCGCGCGCCGACGTCGTGAAGGTGCGCTTCTTCGCCGAAGGCGCCGAAGCGCCGCCGGATGCCGACTTGCGCCCCACCTTGAATGCGCTGCCTCAGCCGATCTTCGCGTACAACTACGAGATCGTCGACAACCGTCCGGGCAACGGCGACGGCCAGCTCGCGCGCGGCGAAGGCGCCACGGTGTACTTGGCCGTGAAGAACGTGGGCAAGGGCCACTCCTACGACACGCAGGCCAACATCCGGAATCTGACCGGTGACGGTCTCCTGATTCACAACGGCCGCTTCGACATCTCGAACATGAAGCCGGGCGAAGTGCGGAACGTCGCGTTCACCTTCGACGTGCTCGACCAGCTGAGCGAGCCCAACGTCAACTTCGAGCTGAGCGTGGCAGATCGCGAGCTGCGCGTGGTCTCGACCGAGAAGGTCACGCTGCCGCTGGCCAAGAGCCCGCTCTCGCTCGCGAAGGCCCAGGGCAAAGTGTCGTTCGGCACGCCGGCGCCGGTGCGCGGTCAACCGCTCGCCGCCGCCGCCGTGGTGGGCGAGGTCGACAAGGGCAGCGTGCTCGACAAGCTGGGCACGTTCGGCACCTTCACCAAGGTCAGCCTGGGTGACGACCGCTTCGGCTTCGTGGAGACGCGGCTGGTCAAGGACAACAACGCGGCCGCCATCAAGGTTGGCTACAAGCCGCACCTCTCTCACTCGCCGCCGTTGCTCGAGGTCACGCCCGCCAAGCTCGCCACGCGCGAGGACAAGGTGCACATCGAAGGCCAAGCAACCGACGGTGACCGCGTGCTCGATGCGTTCATCTTCGTCGGCCCGCGCAAGGTGTTCTACCAATCGAACCGCAAGGCCGCGGATCCCACGAAGCTCAAGTTCGCGATCGATACCGAGCTGCAACCCGGCATCAACGTGATCACCGTGGTCGCGCGCGAGAGCGACGACAGCGCCACGCGCACCACGATGATCGTGCGCCGCGATGGCCCGAACGGCGAACCGCTGCCCAGCCCGAAGGGCGAATCCGCGACCGAGGATTGGAGCATTTCCGGCGACGGAGATTGAGCGAATGAGCGAATACACGGGCGCCTGCCACTGCGGCAAAGTCCGCTTCCGCGTCCGGGGTGATCTCGCTCAGGCCACGATCTGCAACTGCTCGATGTGTACGAAGAAAGGCTTCGTGCACCTGATCGTGCCGCCCGCGGATTTCCAATTGCTCAGCGGCAGCGACGCGCTCGTTTCGTATCGCTTCAACACGGGCGTCGCAGAGCACAAGTTCTGCGGCGCGTGCGGGATTCATCCGTTTTACACGCCGCGCTCCGACCCCGACAAAGTGGACGTAAACATGCGCTGCCTGGACGACGTCGATGTGAGCGCGCTCGAGCTGCAGCGGTTCGACGGTAAACATTGGGAAGAGGCGATTCGCACGGCGCACTGGCAAAAGTCCTAAAGCGCCGCCTAGAAGGGCGCGTGAAGCGCGCTCGAAGCACGAAGGAGCCGAAAGCGTTGCGTCAGCGGCGGAGTTTGCCGCTCGCGACGGGTGCACGGATTGCCAGCGGGCCCCGAGCGCGCGACGGCTTCCCGCGCTGTCTTGACAGGGCGCCGCAGCTCGGGCCCCATGGTTCGTTCATGAGCACGGCTCAGAACCTCGATTTGGCTGCCGTCATCTTCGACATGGATGGCGTGGTCATCGACAGCCAGGCAGCGGCCAATTACGCATTGGTCGAAGCGGCGGCCAAGCACGGCGTGCGTCTGAACGTGGGCGAGCTCGAAGATCTGGTGGGCGCGAGTGAGCAGCAGTTTTGGCAGTACGTGAAGAGCCGCTACGGCTTGCCCGAACCGATTGAGCACTACCGCGCGAGCTACGACGAAGATCTGGAGATCGCGCGCTACGACGAAACACTCGTTTCGGCGGCGCTCGCGCCGCTCTTGGCCGAGTTGCGTGCGGCTGGCCTGCACACGGCGCTTGCCACCTCGGGCTCGCGCAAACGCATGACTGCCGTGCTCGAGCTGTACGATCTGACGCGCGCGTTCGATGTCGCGCTCTGCCGGGACGACACGCCGCGCGAGAAGCCGGCACCGGAGCTGTTTTTGGCCGTAGCGAGCGCGCTCGGCGTCTCGCCCTCGACTTGCCTGGTACTCGAAGACTCGGTGCCCGGTATTACCGCGGCACGCGCAGCCGGCATGCCAGTGCTCGGTTTCGTCGCGTATTGCCCGCCCAATTCGATGCGCCCGGGCGCCAACGCCTACTTGACCAGCTTCGAGGGCGTCGATCTGGCCCAGTTACGAGCGTTCTGGAGCGCAGCGCGCGCCGCTGTTACGCTCATCCAATCGTGATCGTCTCCGAGCTGTCGATTGCCGATGCGCCGCGCAATGTGGCGCTCTCCAACGCCATTGGCTGGCCCGACACCGAGCCCGAGTGGCAGGTGATTCACTCCGCAGGCTACGTGCTCGGCGCCCTGCGCGCCGGCGGCGGCGAGCTCGTGGCGCAAGGCGCGCTCGGCCTGTGCGAGGGCGCGGGCACGATCGCCAAGATGGTGGTCGCAGCCAGCGCGCGCCGGCAGGGCCTGGGAGCCGCGATTCTGGATCGGTTGCTGAGCGAAGCCGATCGGCGCGCGTTGCCGGTGGTCGGGTTGATCGCGACGCCGCTCGGTGAGCCGCTGTACGTGACGCGCGGCTTCGAGCCGCTGGGCGAAGTCATCATCAGCGTGGGCACGCCGCGTTTGGACGAGCACGCGCCTTCAGCGCCGGCGTTGCAGGTGCGGCCGGTGACTGATGCTCCGCAAATCCTGAGTATCGAACGCCGTTTCATGGCCGGCTCGCGGGCAGGCATGCTGCGAGCGCGGCTGGCGTGCTCGAGCGTCACGGCCCTGACCGAAGGCGGCTACGCGCTCGCGACGCCGCAGCCCGGCGGCACGCGTATTGGCCCGATCATCGCTGAAAATGTCGGGGTGGCGCGCGCGCTGGCGTGCGCGCTGTTCCGCGCTGCGCCCGGGCTCGTGCGCTTGGACGTGCCCGGCGAGCAGCGCGAATTCCGCGACTGGCTCATAAGCTTGGGCATGGTCGAGAAGGGCGTGCATCGCGAGATGTCGCGCGGTGGCGCCGTGCCCTGGAACGTGCCGCAGCGCTTCTGCCAAGCCACGCAGGCTTGGGGTTGAGACAGAATCTTTCGCTTCGCGTCGTTGCGTGTGTAACGCCAACGTTTCCGAGGTTTCGTCGCGCGAGGCGCGCCCTCTTGCGCTGCCGCGTGAAGAAAGAAGGCTTCCCGAGGTGCAGCGGAAAAGCTACGTTCGAAGTAGGGTCATGGCCTTTCGTCGTCGTGCTGTACGGGTGTATCTCGAGGCGCCAACGCGCCAACGTGAAGCGGAGTTCCTGGAGCGGGTAAAAGCCAGCCAGAAGCTGCATCGGCCGTGGACGCACGCCCCGCACACGCCCGAGCATTTCCGCGACTTACTGAGCCGCGCTCGCAAGCCCACGCAAGAGAGCTTCTTCGTGTGTCTGATCGAGACTGGGGAGCTCACCGGCGTGATCAACCTGAACGAAATCGTACGCGGGCTATTTCAGAGTGCGTATCTCGGGTACTACGCATTCCAGCCCTTTGCCGGTGAGGGCTACATGACCGAGGGCATGTCTCTGGTTTTGGATCAGGCGTTCGGTCCACTGGCATTGAACCGCCTGGAGGCGAATATCCAGCCGCGCAACAAGCCCTCGTCGCGGCTGGTCTCGCGGCTCGGTTTTCGGCTCGAGGGCTTCTCGCCCCGCTACCTCAAAATCGGCGGGCGCTGGTGCGACCACGAGCGCTGGGCGGTCCTCGCAGATGAGTGGAAGGGGCGCAGCGTGCGCCGCGCGCAGCGCTCCTGAGGGCTTGATCGGCAGGCGAATGGTGCCAATATCCGCGCCATGTCAGCCTCCGAGTTCAAGAACGTCACCGCCGTCGCGAAAGCCAACGTGTATTTCGAGGGGAAGGTAGTCAGCCACACCATCCTGCTCGAAGGCGGCGTCAAGAAGACGCTCGGCTTGATCTACCCGGGCGAGTTTCACTTCGGTACGGATGCGCCGGAGCGCATGGACATCGTGGCGGGCGAATGCCGCGTGCGTCTCGACGGCACGAGCGAGTGGCAGGACTACAGGGCGGGTACCTTCTTCGAGGTGCCGGGCAAGTCGGGCTTCGACATCACGGTGACCAGCGGCATCGCCGAGTACGTGTGCTCCTTCGAGTGACGGGCACGGGCACGGCAGAAAAGAGAGTCAGGCCCGTTCGAAGCGGGCGACCGTCTCGACGTGGTCGGTGAAGGGCATCAGGTTGAACGCGCTGAGCGCCGTCAGACGCACTCTGCCTCCCGCGAGCAGCTGCGCCGCGTCGCGCAGGAACGATTCGAGGCCGCAGCTCACGTACACGAAGCGCTCGGGGGGCTCTGCCACGAGCGCCGCCGTGAGCTCTACGTCGAGTCCTTTGCGCGGTGGATCGGCGATCACCATTTGCGCCGACCGTACGGCCGCACTGGCCGAGCCTGCGGTGCCGGAAATGATCGAGATTTTGGCGCGCTCGGCCGGCGCGAGCTCGCCGAGCCCGAGCTCCAGCCCATGGAGCGAGTGCGGGCTCACTTCATTCATGGTGAGCGCGCTCACACGCCCGAGCACGGACAGCCCGATGGCGCCCACGCCCGCGTACAGCTCGGTGACGCGCGCGCCCTCCGGCACTTCCGAGCGCACCTGCTCGATGATGCGCTCGGCGATGTTCAGGTTGTTTTGGCCGAACGCGCCCGGCGGGTAGTGCACCGCCGCGCCGCCGAAGCGCTCGACCACGCTTTCGGGGCCGCACCAGTTTCGGAAAGCGGCACCCAAGATGGTGTTGCTGCGCTCGGTATTGCCGTTCCACCACAAGCTGTGCAGCTCGCTGCCCAAGCGCTCGCGAATCAGATCCAAGCACGGTGCAACCGGATCGGGCGTTTCGCTGTTCGTCACCAGCACGACTTGCGCCGTTTGTGACGAGCGCTCGACCACGACTTGCAGGTAGCGCGCGCTGCCCAGATGCGCCGTGTCCGAGTAGCTGGGGACGCGCGTGTCTGCGAGCGCTTTGCGTACCACCGCAGCCACGCGGTTGATCAAGGGGTGCTGCACGACACAATGGGGGATGTGCACGACATGGTGTGTGCCGAGCTCGAACAGGCCCAGCTTGGGCGCGCCCAGGCGGCCACGGATGGCCAGCCGCGCACGCAGCCGAAAGCCGGTTTTTTCCCCAGAAACGACGCGCACCGCGGGCAATCCGTGCGCCTCGGCCAGCGCGTTCAGAGCCGCTAGGGGCGCCTCGGCGATGCCCTGCTCACCGAAGCGCGGGCAACCGGGGCAGGGCGGGCGATGAGTGCAGATCACGTCCCTTGAACTTAGCAGGAGTTTTGCCGTAGGGGTGTGCTGAAGGTTTAGGAATGAAGCTACGTCGCGCGGTCGTTGCGCTGGGAATCGTGGTCATCGTTGCTGCGTCGGTCGTGGCCGCGCGGCGCTATGTGCAGCGCACGGCGCCTGGGGTGCCGACCAGCTCGGTGCGCGTCTCGCCGAAGCCGCCGCCCGTGCTCGGCGCGCCGCTCGCGAGCGCCAGTGCTGCGCCGAGCGCCGCTCCGCCGCGCGAGCGTCCGCCGTACCTCGACACCACGGCGACCACGCTCGCCGAGCAGCGGACTGCGCTGTTCAGCAACATGCGCAACCAGCTCGACTTGCCGCCCGGCGCCCAAGACAAGATCGAGGCCATTTTCGCGGCGTCCGATTGGCTGGGCCAGGGCAACCCCAAGATCACCAAGCACCCCATGACGCGCGCGGAGTGCCGCGACATTCGCGCCAAGAACCCCGAAAAGCACCCGGCTGATGCGCGCTGCGGCGCGCAGTACATGGTGCCGCTGTACGACCCCGCGAAAGGCGAGACCGCGGACAACGCTGGCGTGTGCATCGATCAATTCGAGTTCCCCAACATCCCCTGCGAATACCCGGTGACCTGGGTGCGCGCGAGCGAAGCGTTCGATATCTGCGCGGCCGAAGGCAAGCGCTTGTGCGACGCGCACGAGTGGGAAGGCGCCTGCGCCGGCGCGCTGCACACGCCGGACGTCGACTACACGTTCGGCGAGCGACGCATCATGCAAGAGTACTTGCACAACAAGACGCGCGAGATGATCTGGGCCTATGGCCCCAAAGCCGACCAGCAGAAGTGCGCCACGATGAGCCACAAGAGCCGCGAGTGCTACACGCCCGATTGGGGCATCTGCGGCTCGAACACCTACCCCACCGGCTCGTTCCCGGAGTGCGTCAGTTCCTTCGGTGTGTTCGACCAACACGGCAACGCCGCCGAGCACATGAACCTGCCCGTCAAACCCGAGCAGATGGGTAAAAATGGTGGCGTCGGCGAGACCGAAATGAAAGGAAGTTGGTTCATTTTCGCGACCGAAGCGGTGCACCCGGATGATTGCCGCTGGCGCGCGCTGATGTGGCACGAGGGCCTGATTCGCGCCCTGGACAGCCACCGCAACTACCACTTGGGCTTCCGGTGTTGTAAAGACATCACCCCGAGCGCCAAGGCAGACGGGGGCAGCCCATGATCCGACTCCACATCAACATCGATCACGTCGCCACGATTCGTAATGCGCGGGGCACCGTTTATCCCGACCCCGTCAGCGCCGCCGCGCTGTGCGAGCTCGCCGGCGCCGACGGCATCACCGCGCATTTGCGCGAAGATCGCCGGCACATCAAGGACGACGACATCGCGCGTTTGCGCAGCGCGCTGACCACGATGTTGAACCTGGAGATGGCCGCTACCGACGAAATGACGGCCATCGCCGAGCGCACCGCTCCCGATGTCGTGACGCTCGTACCCGAGCGTCGCGCGGAGCTGACGACCGAGGGCGGCCTCGATACGGTCGCCGCACGCGCGGCGATCGAGAAGACGGCCGCCATGTGTGCGCGCAAGAAGATCAAGCTGAGCTTGTTCATCGCGCCGGACGAGGCGCACGTGCGCGCCTCGCGCGAGCTGGGCGCAAGCCAAGTCGAGTTTCACACCGGTGAATACTGTCACCGGCGTGGCACCGAGCGCGCGGCCGAGCTGGTGCGCTTGCGGCGCGCGTGCACGCTCGCCCACAGCCTCGGTCTCGAGGTGGCTGCGGGGCACGGCCTGACTCGCTCCAACGTGCTGGACATCGCCGCCATCCCCGAGCTGGTCGAGCTGAACATCGGTCACTCCGTGATCGCCGATGCCGTCCTGATCGGTATGGATCGCGCCGTGCGTGATTTGCGCCAAGCGCTCGATCGCGGTTTGTCACAGCGCGGTTGAGCGCCGATGATCGTCGGCCTGGGCATCGACGTCGCGTCCATCGAGCGCCAGCGTGAGGCGCTCGAGCGCTTCGGCGATCGCCTGTGGCAACGCATTTTGACGGAGAACGAGCGCGCCGATCTGGCAAACCGGGCCGACCGCGCCTTGGCCTTGGCGGGGCGCTTTGCCGCGAAAGAGGCCGCCGCCAAGGCGCTCGGC
>OUNO010000670.1_pt2 | contig 20780 bp, 18 predicted proteins | sample 1779811 | NCBI WGS metagenome assembly OUNO01 (sample SAMEA3914804, study PRJEB12502) | metagenome | biome: forest; material: soil | place: Canada | collected 2010-06-25 | depth 0.3 m | reverse complement strand
CGCATCGAGCTCGTCGCGGCGATCAAGCCCTTGCTCTATCATCCCGTGGTTCTGGCCAAGCTCGCGCTGCAGATCGAGCACATCAGCCAGGGCCGCTTTGCCTTGAACCTCGTCAACGCCTGGAACAAGGCCGAGCTCGAGGATGCCGGCATCGCGTTTCCTGCGCATGACGAGCGCTACGCTTACGGGCGCGAGTGGCTGAGCATCGTCTTGCCGCTGCTGCGCGGCGAGCGGCTCAATCACGAAGGGCGGCACTTTCGAGTGCGAGACTACATGCTCCGACCGGCTGGCACCCATCGCCCGCGCCCGCGCCTCTACGTCGGGGGCGAGTCGGAGCCCGCGCGCCGCTTGGTGGCCGAGCAGGGCGATGTTTGGTTCATCAATGGCCGCCCGCTCGACGAGGTCGAGCTGCTGCTCGCCGACCTGCGCAGCAGGCCGCGCGGCGGCCTGACGCCCCTGCGTTTTGCGTTGTCCGCGTTCGTGATCGCACGCGCTACTGCCGCTGAAGCTCACGAGCATTACGAGTATTTGCTGCACCTCGCTGAAGAAGACTCCAAGCGCCCCCGCTTGCGGCCGCGCAACGTGGATCCGGAGGTGGCCATGCATCAGGTTCACAATCACCGCCGCACCATCGGCACCAACGGCGGCTCGGCAGCGGGTTTGATCGGCAGCTACGACGAGGTGGCGAGTCGGATCCGCGCCTTCCAGCGCGCAGGCGTCGAGACCTTCCTCCTGATGTTTCAGCCGTTCGAAGAAGACATGCGTGGCTTCGCCAAGCACGTGATGCCCGGATTACGCTGATCCCCCGCGTACGGCGAACGAAGATACCGCGCCTCCCGTCAGCGTGCGGCGCAGCATGTCGCGCCGTTCTATTTTAATAGACATACGTCCTTGACCATGGACACGCGTGCGGGTTAGAAGCGACCGGCAGGCTTCGATTCGCAATTAAAGAAACGACTGAATTCCTTGTACTTGTGGGCGTTGTCGAGCTTCGTCCGCGGAAAGGTCCGAAGATGGCTTTGGGACGCAGACCCATGCTGGTGGCATGGGGGGCGCTCGGTATCGTGTCGAGTAGCCTGTTCACGAGGGATGTCGCTGCGCAGACGGAGCAGCCGTCGGAGCAGCCGCCGGCCGAGGCTCCCGCACCGCAACAGCCCCCGGCATCTGATCCCCCAGCCGCTGACGCCGCGCCGCCGGCTGCTCCAAGCGAGCCCGCAGCTCCGGCTCCGACCGAGCCCGCAGCGCCGACGACCGAGCCTGCTGCTCCAGCTGAACCCGCCGAAACAGCAGCCGTGCCGCCGCCCGAGAGCGCGCTCGGTCAAGTCACGGTGACGGGGCAACGCGAAGCTCAAATCCAAGCAGGGCCGCTTGGCTCACGCTCGATTCAGCAGACGCCGTTCTCGGTCGGACAGGCCGACGCCAAGCAGATCAAGCGCGTTGCCGCGACCACGATTGACGCCGCCTTCGCCTACGATGCCTCGATCCGCTCCAACAATTCCGGTGTTGCCTCGGGAAACACGTTCAGCGTACGCGGTCAGTCGGTCGATCTCACGTTCGGCTACAAGTACGATGGCCTGGCATACCCGTATTGGTTCCAGGACCAACCCATCGAGGCGCTGGAGCAGATCCAGGTGCTGAAGGGCGCGGGCGGCTTCGTTTACGGATATGCGTCCCCATCCGGAGTGGTGAACTTCGTCTCCAAGCGGCCGACGAAGGAATTCCGTGCCAGCGCCAACTTCAGCTTGCGCTCATCGAGCATCTTTCGCGCCCATTTGGACGTTGGCGGCCCGGTTCGTCCCGGCAGCAAGACGGCCTTCCGCCTGAATGTGGTGCACGAGGAAGGCACTCTCTACAACGGCGCTTACAACCGAAATCAGTTCCTATCGCTCTGGCTGCAAGGCGAGATCACGCCCAAGCTGACCTGGGACGTCGAGGGCTTCTACCAACGCACTTGGCAGCAGCGGCAGTCCAACAGCATCGCTTTTGCGCCGACCATAACGGACTTGAAGCCCGTGAGCGGTACGCTGAATCTCGGTGCGCCCGCCACGACGAAATGGAACGACATCACCCAGGTCACTGGGCGACTGAACTATCAGATCACCCCTGAGTGGAAGGCCTCCGTCGCACTCAGGCGCTCGGTGCTCGACGAACGCTTCCCGGGCAACTCGGTGCGCATCGACAACAACGCGGGTGACTACACGCTCGGACTACTGAATCAGAACCGCTTGTTCTTCTATACCGTTGGCCAGGCAGCCATCGACGGGACGTTCCATACCGGCCCCGTACTGCACAACGTGGTGGCGGGCGTCGACTACCTCGATGTCGACTTCGATTACGACTACCAGCCGTATGTAGCCGCCGGCCGCCCAACGACCAACTTCGATTTCGGCCTGAAGGGCAACCTGTACACCGGTGGCGTGCCCGATTTCGGCACCAATCCTGCGGCCTTACAGTTCCAAAGGCCACCGGACTGGTTTCGCTACGAGGAGATTCGGACTCGCGGCGCATTTGCGAGCGACACCGCGACGTGGGGCGATGCCGAGTTACTCGCAGGGGTTCGCTACACGAGCTACAAGGACACCATCAACGAGCCGGTACCGCCAAGCTTCGACTACAAGGAGAGCTCCGCCACACCCGTGCTGGCGCTCAGCTACGACATTGCACAAGTAGCTCGCGTGTACGGCTCGTATGTCGAAGCGCTGCAGCGCGGTGGCATTGCTCCGCCGACGGCTCAGAACGTCGGGCAAAGCTTGGGACCGCTGAAGAGCAACCAATGGGAAGCCGGCGTGAAGGCGCAGCAGACCTTCTGGGGTGGCACGCTCGCCGCGTACCGCACCACGGTGCCTTCCGAATTCGTGACGATGCCGCTTCCGGGTGAAGCGCTCGGGCGCTTCGTGCGCGACGGCGAGCGGCGCTACCAGGGCCTGGAGCTCGAGGCGCACGTTCAGCCAACCAAGGAATGGCTGGTGAACGGCTCGACCGCGCTACTGGATGCCAAGCAAACCAAGGCTCAGACTCCGGATCTGGTCGGTAAGACGATTCCGGGGACGACGGCCGTCCAAGCATCGGCGTTCCTGCAATATTCGCCGGCTTATCTGGACGGTCTGAGCGTCTTCGGCGGCATCCGCTACTCGGGCAAGTCTTATGGTCAGACGCTCGACACGTTCGTCTTCCACCCCGCAACAGTGGGAGACGCGGGGGCAAGCTACGTGAAGAAGTTGGCGGCGAACCAACTTCAACTGCAGGCCAACATTCAAAATCTGACCAACGAGTACTACTGGATCCCGAACGCGACGGGCACGGGGCTCTCGGCAGGTGCTCCCCGCACTTTCAGCGTGAGCGTCGGGCTCGTGACGGGAGGCCCCGACAACGGGGCCGACGGGACGAGTCGCGCTTCCCTCGCCGTCAACAACGCCCCGGCGGAAAAACCCGACCCGTACAAAGACTTCTGGTACATCGGGCTGGACGCTGGCGTCGCGCAGCTCGCTCCGACCGCGTTCGACATTCGGGCGCGCGTCCAACCGCTCGTTGGAACGGAGCGGGACGCGCTGGTCGTGAAGCACGATGCCGGCCTGGAGCTCGATGGCGAGCTCGGCTACGATTTTGGCCTATTCCGGCCTGAAATCGAAGTCACGCGCAAGCATGCACAGGTCAGTCAAGTGAAGCTCGAGCAAGCGGGGATCCCGGTCGACACGTCGGGTCGGCCTGCCGGTACGTACGACGACCCGGGTGGCGACACGGAGGTGCTCGCCTTCCTGTTCAACGGCCTGATCGATTTCGGCGACAACGAGCAAACCCCGTGGGGCTTTCAGGCCGGTGCGGGCGTCGGCCTGGCGCGGATCAACTCGCATCGCTGGGAGCTGGAGGACAACCCGTCTCGGCCGAACGTCGGGGCGAAGCCGTCGTTCCAAAACGACAATGCCAGTAGCTTTGCCTGGCAAGCCCAGGCCGGCATCCGGCGCCGATTGACCAACCGCATCGACCTGACCCTCAAGTATCGGTTCTTCAACGTGCCCAGCTTGAATCTGTTCACGGCGAACGCCAACGAGATCGAAGGCAACCTGACCAGTCATAGCGTGACCTTGGGCACCGTGATCAATTTGTAGCTCCATGAGCGGCTCGGCCCACGAAAAGCCGAGCCGGCTGGCTCAGACGCCAAGCAAGCTCGTCAGCGCGGTCGTGGATGGAAGATTCGCGATCCCAATCGCCGCGGCGAGCACGGCTTCGATGCGTTCATCGGGCAGCTGCGCACCCGCAAAGGCGTTGCAATCGCGCAGCTTATCGCCGGTTTGTTCGCGCGAAACGGGGTTCGATGGATGGCCGAGGCGAATGCCACCCGCCTTCTCCTCGTGTGTTCCGCCGCCCGCGTAAGTGAAGACGATGCGCTCTTCTTCTGCCGGCCCGCCCTGCGGTTGCACGTGCACTCGCGCGAACAGTGCCTTCACGGCTTCGCTCACGTTGCCGGGCGCGTCGAAGTCAGCGAGTGAAGTGCGACCGGTAGCGGTACTGAGCGCCACCGCGAAAGGGATGCTGAACTGCGCTGCCACGACGTGCTCGGGGAAGCTCAGCGAGGCGCGAGCGAACGACTTGGGGTCGATCAGCACGTCGATGCGCTCGATGCTGCGACCTTCGTGCGCCCGTTGCGCGCGCGCGGTCGCGTCGAGCAGGCCGTGGAGATTGCGCCCGCAGGGATACGGCTTGAGCGAGATGCGACTGCTGAGCAGCTGTTCGCCCAGCCCGTCCGTCACGCGCTCTCGCACGTACTCGCCGCGCTGATAGAGCGGGAAGAAGCCGTCCGTGCCTTCGAATACCCGTGATGCGCCGGTAACGCCGGCTTTTGCCAGCTGCACGGCGATAATCCCATCGCGAGCCGCAAAACCGGCCTGCAGGCGCTTGGAGAGTGCTCCGTCAGCGATGCATTGCCGGTTCCCGCTGGCCTGCGAGTAGGCGATGCCGAACGCATGCAGGAACTGCTCCTGACTCAGGCCATAGAGACGGCCCACAGCGCCGACCACACCGAAGATGCCGAACGCCGAGGTGCGGTGCCAGCCGAAGTCGCGGGTCGGCGCGAGCGCGAGCCGCACGGCGATGTCGAGGCCCACCGCGGTAGCCGCAACGTAGGTCTCGCCGCTCACACCGCCGAGCTCGTCGGCAACGGCGAGGGCCGCGCTGTGCACGTGCGCTCCGGCGTGCATGCCGCCGCCATCGTCCAGCGTGTCGTCGTAGTCCAGCGCGTGACCTGCGGTCGCATTGAGCTGTGCCGCAATGATTGCCGGGTAGCGCTCGCTGCTCACGAAGCGCTGCGCTGCGCCTGGGCCAGATTGGGCAGCCAGCACTTTTGCGAGCTCGGCCACGCCCGGCGCGCGCGTCCCACCAATGGTGGCGGCCAGCCCGTCGACGAGATCGAGCGCGAGGTGCTCGCGGACGCTCGAGTCGACGCGATGTGTCGGAAAATCGGCTGCATGTGCGGCAAGGAGCTCGGCGAGATCGGTCATATCCCGCGTTTCAGCAGAGCTCGAGGCGGGATTCAATACAATAGACACATGTCCTTTTAAAATGATAAACCTTCGGCCTCACGCGAAAGGAAGACCATCATGACCGAGCGTTTAGTCGACCTATTGGGAGCCCTGCACACCGAACGCCTCACCACCTGGCCGGCGGAGCAACTGCAGCGCAACATCGATCAACGGCGTATCAACGTCGAACGCTTCGATCCCCAAAGCGCGCCTCAGCTGGGCGAAGTAATCGCGCCCTTCGAGCTCGAGAGCGTCGAAGGCGGCGTGCTGCGCTCACAGGACTTGGTGAAGAACGGGCCGGCGGTGCTCGTGTTCTTTCGCCACGAGAGCTGCCCGGCGTGTAACATTGCCCTGCCCTACTACGACCGCAACCTTTGGCCGACCTTGAAGGCGCAAGGCATCCCGCTGGTCGCGATCAGCCCGCAGATCCCCGAAGCGTTGATCAACGTTCGTCAGCGCCACCACTTTGCTTTCAACGTGGGCTCCGACACCGGCGCGCAGCTCGGTCGCCGCTTCGGCCTCACCTTCAAGTCCGAAGGCGCGCCCAAGCCGGAGTCGATTGCTCAAGGCTTGGAAGAGCTGACCCATCCCGCTGTCGTCGTCATCGATTCGAACCACGTCGTGCGCTTCGTCGACGTGACCCCGAACTGGATGGCCCGCACCGAGGCCGGTCCGGTGCTCGAGGCGATCCGCAAGCTGTCTGAAGCCCGCCCGCAGGCTGCTGCCGCTCAGTCTGCTCACGCCTGACGGCCACGCGTTGCTCGATGCGCGCGGTCCCTCCGTCGACTGCGCGCGTCGACTTGCGCGAGCCAGCTGAGTACCTCGTCAGCGCCCTGTCCAAGCCGCACTTCCCGCGTTCATTCGGGGTCTATCGTGGTGAAGGCACCCGCCCGGTATCCGAGCCGAAATAACGCGGTATTCGCGAGCGGTGGCGGGGCGGTGCCCGTGATGGTGTGGATGAAGGAGCGGATCGCGGCGCCGTGGGAGACGACGAGGACATGGCCGCTCGGATCGGCCGACTCAGCCAGCGCAGTCAGGCCGGCGACCACGCGTGCAACGACCTCTTCTTGCGGCTCGGCATCGGCCGGCGTATCGCGACGGTCCGCTAGGTAGCGCTGCCAAGCCTCGGCGTGGCGCTCGGCGCATTCCTCCCGGGTCAGACCCTCGAAACAACCGAATCCACGCTCGCGTAAGCGTGGGTCGGAGTTGACTCGGGCGATGCCGAGCGCCGCGGCGATGATCTCGGCGGTCTCGCGGGCGCGCGAGAGATCGCTGGCGTAGATCTGGGTGATACCGCGAGGTCGCAAGCTGTCAGCGAGCTTCAGTGCCTGGGCGCGCCCGACCTCGGACAGCGGGATGTCGGTCTTGCCTTGCCAACGGCCGATTCGGTTCCATTCGGTTTCGCCGTGGCGCGCTAGGAAAATAGTCATCGTGTGGGTGAAAGCCCTGCCGAGCGGCCTCAATGTCTGCGGCGGTCGCGGCGCCGGAGGCTAACGCAAAAGACGTTCGTCTTTCTCGAACTTTTTTGGCGGCGCTGTCGATCTGCGCCGGGCTTGATCGTCGTACCCTCGACCTGTTTCGAAATCGGAGGAGCCAACGTGAAATTTCTGATTTTCATCGCGACTGACCAGAGCGTCTCTCATCTGGAAGAACCGCCGGGGGCCATCCAAGCTTGGGTGAAAGAAGGTGCCGAGCGCGGGATCCGCCTCGACGGTGACCGGCTCCGCCCGCCCGAAGCCGCAAAGCTAGTGCGCATTCGCGATGGTCAAAAACTGGTCACGGACGGCCCATTCGCCGAGACCAAGGAGTGGATCGCGGGCTACGACATCCTCGAATGCCGAGATCTGGACGAGGCCATCGACTATGTGTCGCGTCATCCGATGGCTGCACGCGGGCAGATCGAAATTCGGCCATTCTGGCCTTTCGAGTGAAGGGCGGACGCTTCGCGGTCCTAAACGGAAGCGACGCCGCAGGCTACGACGATTGCGCCGTGGCGCGGCCCCATCAACCCGCTCGAGGCGAGCTGATCTCGTCAATCGCCCGAAGCTCTTCCGCACTGAGCACCCAGCTCGCGGCCGCGGCGTTGGCTTTGACCTGCTCGGGCGTGGACGCGCCGGCGATCACGGAGGCCACGGCGCGCTGCGAAATGAGCCAGGAGAACGCGAGCTCGAGCAAGCTGTGACCGCGCGCGTTCGCGAGCTCGGCGAGCCGATCGGCGATCGCTTGAGACTTCTCGGTGATGAAGCGCTCACGCATGCGAGAGCCCGGGGCGAGCCGAGTGCCTTCGGGCGACGCCTGCCCAGTGCGGTACTTGCCGGACAAGAGCCCGCTCGCGAGCGGAAAGTAGGGCAAGAACGCGACCCCGGTTCGCTCCACCTCTGGCAACACGTCTTGCTCGGGCTCGCGCTTCAGCAAGCTATATTCGTTCTGGACGCTCACGAACGGCGTCAGCTTCCCGCGTTGCGCGGCGTCAGCGCTCTCCCGGAGCTGTTCGACCGAAAAGTTCGAGCTGCCGATCTCGCGGACCTTCCCGGCCTGGACTAGCTCGTGCAGCGCGCCCAGCGTGTCGGCGATCGGCACCTCGGGGTCGGGACGATGCAACTGGTACAAGTCCACGTAGTCGGTGCCGAGCCTGCGCAGGCTGTCCTCCAACGCGCGGCGGACGTACTCCGGACGGGCACCCTTGCGGTGTTCGTCGAGCGGGAGCCCGAACTTGGTGGCGATCAACACCGAGCCGCGCCGTGCTCCGAGCGCCCGCCCTAGATACTCTTCGCTTCGGGTTTCGCCGTAGATATCTGCGGTGTCGAAGAAATTGATCCCTGCCTCGATCGCGGCATTGACGACCTTCTGGGTGCCGGTTTGATCGAGGCGACCACCGAAGTTGTTGCAGCCGATGCCGACGCTGGAAACGGAGAGCGACCCAATCTTGCGCAGCTGGCCCATGCCCAGTGTCTACCAAAGAAGACACTGGAACACCAGCGCGGCCTGCAAATGCGCAACAGGACACGCGGCTGGCGGCCGTCACAGGGACGCCCACTTTCGAAGCCCGCGTCGAAGGCTCTCCGGCGTCGAAGGCTCTCCGGCGTCGAAGGGCTCTCCGGCGTCGAAGGGCTCTCCGGCGTCGAAGGCTCTCCGACGTGAACGTTCTCCGACGTCGAAGGCTCTCCGGCGCGCGCCAGACATCGGCACCGTGAAGGGCAGACATCGCCCTCCCGCCCCGGTCTCCGAATCGGCCAAAAAATGTTCAGAACATTTATCGCTGTGTTGCGCGACCCACTTTTGTCGGCGGAAACGCCACTCAACAAGGTCGCGGATAACTGTTCAGAACATTTGTCGAGCCCCTTGTGGAAGGGCTCATGCGCGCGAAGGGCTCATGGCGCGCGAAGGGCTCATGGCGCGCGAAGGGCTCATGGCGCGCGAAGGGCTCACGGCGCGCGCGGGCTCACGGCGCGCGCGGGCTCATGGCGCGGGCTCATGGGCGCGGGTTGGTGGGCGCCCGTTTTCCGTGGCGCTCGAAGAGGGCTCGAGGGTTGATGGTCATCGAACACGTTGCAGGGCGTCACAGCCTTCGGCGCCACAAGACGTTCGAGCGACCCGAGCGGTATAAGCGCCGATCGAACCGAGCATTGGCGTCGCTGCGTGCTTGCGCAGCGGCGCTCGGGCGGCCGCTTCCAGCTGTGCCTCCGGCACCTCGTCCGGCAGGGCATTGGTGATGTAGCTGAAGGAATGCTCGACGAGGCTGCTCCCGCAGCGAAGCAGTACGTGATCACGCGGGCCGTCGTCGGGAGCCGATCAGTACGCGGTCGAACCCGCCGGCCTCGTGTGCTTGGGCGAACTGCTTCAGGTAGTCGACGTCGAACGAGTCTTCGACGCGGCCACCGGCCTCGGATGGATTGCGGTGCGCGACGAGTCCGGTGAACGATACAGACATTCTTGTGCTCCTGTGCCGCTGCCCTGAGCAGCGTGGTCGCCCGAGACCCTAATGGATCAATGTCTCTCATACAAGAGTCGGTCGCCGCGCACTCACGGGAGCCCGTGAATCACGACCTTACCCACCTGGCTGTTACCGTTGGCGAGCGAAGCCAGGGCACGGGCAGCATCGACGAAGGCATACCGGCGATCGATCACCGGCTCGATGCCGTTCACGTGCAACGCACGGACGAGGTCTTCCAATTGGTCCCGATTGCCAGTGGCAATGCCCTGAATGTGGATCCCGGTCTGCAACAGGCTCACGATGTCGACCTCCGCTAACTTGCCTCCGAGCAGTCCAATAGCGCTGAGCTGACCGCCATTGCGGAGCACGTTGACCGAGCGTTGCAGCGAGCCGCCGGCAACATCGACGACGAGATCGACACCCTCTCCGCCGAACAGCTGGCGCGCTTTCGAGTCCCACTCGGGTGTCGTGGTGTAGTTGATGCCGTAGCGAGCCCCGTGCTGCTTGGCCTTCGCCAGCTTGGCGTCGGAGCTGGAGATCACTACGACCTCCGCGCCCGCCGCGTGCGCGAGCTGAATCGCGAACATGGCGACCCCGCCCGTTCCCTGCACGAGCACGCGGTTGCCCGGGCGCACGACATGGCCGCCAAATAGGGCGTTCCAAGCGGTCACACCAGCAATCGGCAGGGTCGCCGCCGCTTCGAAGGACAGGGCGTCGGGGATGCGCACGATGCCCTCCTCGTCATACACGGCGTACTCGGCGAGGACTCCATCGCGGCCACCCGAGCCCAAGATCGACGCTTTCATTTCCGCGCTCAGGCGCCCCGCGGTCCAGCGTTGCACGAACGCGCCGATGACTCGCTCTCCAACGCGCACGCGGGTGACCCCCGGCCCCACCGCGGCCACCTCACCCGCGCCATCCGCGAGCGGAACGAGCGGCAGCGGCACGGGGCCATAGAGGCCTTGAATCACGTACAAGTCGTGAGGGTTCACCGAGGCGGCTCGAATGCGCACCAAGACCTGGCGGGGGCCGGGCTCGGGCGTGCTGCGGTCCACGAGGGACAAGTGTTCGAGGTCCAGTTTTCCGTCGACGATCCAGGTTTTCATGGCGGCTCCCTTCGAGTGCATGGAGACCCTGGATCCATGCGCCAGCGATGGGTATACGGTTTGGAAGATGCAGTCTCGTTCTGAAAACGCACGAATCGGCGTGGTCGCCACCATCGAGCTGTTCACCAGCGTCGTAGAGACAGGCAGCTTCGCTGCAGCGGCGCGCAAGCTCGGCGTCACTCCGTCGGCCGTGAGCAGGCGAGTCGGGCTCTTGGAAGACGAGCTCGGCGTGCAGCTCCTCGCTCGCACCACCCGCACCTTGCGGCTCACGGAAGATGGCCGCGCCTTCCACGAGCGATGTGTGCGCATCCTGGAGGAATGGAGCGAGGCCCGCACGGCGTTGGTCCGCGCCCGAGCCAAGCCCCAGGGCATCGTGCGCGTCGATGCAGCCATCGCTCTGGCGCGCTGCAAGCTGACGCCGCGCCTGCCCGAGTTCCTCTCGAAGTATCCGGACGTCACGATCGAGCTGACCGTGCGCGACCAACGAATCGATCCCGTGGCCGAAGGGATCGACGTGCTGCTTCGAGTCGGCGAGCTCGATGACACGAACCTGATCGCGAAGAAGCTGGGCGAGAGCGAGGTACTGTTCGTCGTATCTCCCGCGTACATTGCACGCCGAGGCGCACCCAAGCAGCCAAGTGACCTCGCGCATCACGACGTGCTCGGTTATTTGCGCGGCGGCCGCCCCGACCCATGGCTCTTTCGCGAGGCCGACGGAGTGCGCGCCGTGGACATCAGCGGTCGGTTCCACTCGAACGACATCGACGCGCTCACGATTGCGGTGCTCGCCGGCCGCGGCTTGGTCGCGGGCTTCGATTTTCTGGTGGCTGAGCACCTCCGGGCCGGGCGCCTCGTGCGCGTCCTTCCCGACTACCCGTCCACGATCTGGCCCATCCACGCGTTGTACCCGCCGAATCGTCACTTGCTACCGAAGGTGCGCGCCTTCCTCGATTTCTTGTCGACGCTGTTTCCCTCGCCTGGTCGACATCAGTCGAAGCAGCGAAGTGGGTGAACCCGCCGACAGCGGAACCGCCCCGCGGTCGTCGTCAGCGATGAGCACATCGTCCGCGTGGTCTGAGCCGCACGGTTGGGTTCCCCGCCGGGTCGTGCATAATCGACTCCGTGGACGATCAGCTCATCGAAATCCGCGGCGGCAAGAAGCTCAGCGGTGGCCGCGTGTCCATCGCCGGCAGCTCCAACCAGGTCACGAAATGCATCATCGCCGCCCTGCTCACAGACGATCCGGTGCTGATCAAAGGCGCGCCCGACGTGACCGAGCGCAAAATCGTCGAGGAGATGTTCACCGCGCTCGGAGGCCAGGTCGAAACCCTCGACGAGCACACGGTGCGCTTGACCGCAAAGGATGTCGACCGCTTCGAGATCCCCGCCGAGATCTGTCGCAAGAACCGCATCGCCATCCTCGCGGCGGGCCCGCTCCTGCACCGCTTCCGGCGCGCGAAGTTGCACGCCGCGCTCGGCGGCGATCAGATCGGCAAGCGACCGGTCGACTTTCACCTCAAGGGCCTGGAAGCCATGGGCGCGCGCGTCGAGATCGGCGAGAACGCCTACGACATCTCGGTCGGTGCCGAGGGCCTGCAGGGCGCACACCTCGTGCTCCCCTTCCCGAGCGTGATGACGACGGAAAACCTGATCATCGCCGCAGTGCGCGCGCGCGGCCGCACCATCCTCGAGAACGCGGCGATCGAGCCCGAGATCATCGAGCTCGTGAAGATGCTGCAGAAGATGGGGGCCGACATCATGATGAACTCCCACCGCACGTACGTGATCCAAGGCGTGGAGAAGCTGCGCGGCTGTGAGCTACGCTGTATGCCCGATCGCAACCAGGCCGTGTCGTTCGCGGTCGCAGCCCTCGCGACCGGCGGGGACGTGTTGATCGACCGCTTGCGCCACGACGCGGTGTACAGCTTCCTCAATTTCATCCAGCGCATGGGCGCGGACTTTCGCGTCGACTCGGAGGGTGTGTTCGTGCGCGCCCCGCAAGGTAAGCGCCTGCGTCCGAGCCATGTGGAGGTGGAGGTGCATCCGGGCTTCATGACGGACTGGCAACAGCCGTTCACCGTACTGTTCACCCAGGCCGATGGCATGAGCGTGCTCCACGAAACGATCTTCGAAGACCGCCTGGGTTACACCAGCCTACTCAAGCAGATGGGTGCCAACATCACCCTCTTCGCTTCTTGTTTGGGGGAGGCCGCATGCCGCTTCAAGCACAAGAACCACGTACACTCTGCGGTGATTCAAGGCTCTACTCCGCTTCACGGTGGCAACTTCGCGCTACCAACCGACATTCGCGCCGGCATGTGCCTGGTCGTCGCAGGGCTGGTGGCCGAAGGCACGACGCAGCTCTCGAACATTCAGGAATTGCAGCGCAAGTACGACAATCTCGTGCCGAAGCTGATCGATATGGGCGCCGACATCCGCCTCGTCGACCCGCCGCCCGTGGCACCTCGAGGCCCTCGCTAGGCCTCCTTCGACCGAAGGTTGCCGCACGTGCAGCTTGACTTACGACGCGGCAGCGACATAGCGTCTCCTATAAGAGACATGGGCAACCCTCAAAAGCAATCGGTGGTTTGGATTGCCGGCGTCGGCGCGAGCGCCGGGCTCGGCGGGGCCTTGGCCCGCCGTTTCGCAAAGTCCGGCTTCGTCGCCGCGATCACAGGCAGGAACGCCGAGCGGCTGGAAGGGGTGGCGGCCGAGATCCGCAGCTCGGGCGGCAGCGCGTTCGCCCTTGCCGGCGACGTGAGCAAGCCGGGCGACGTGCTGTCCTTGGCACAGCGTGTCTCAGAGCTGGGTCCGCTCGCGGTGGGCGTTTTCAACGCCGGCAACGCCGAGCGAGCGCCCTCGCTCGAGCTGAGCGCCGAGCAATTCGAGCAAGCTTGGCGCAGCAGCACGCTAGCGGGGTTCGTGTTCGGCCGAGAGGTCATCCGCAACCTCTTGCCGCGCAAGCAAGGCGCCCTCTTCTTCACGGGCGCAACGGCATCCCTGCGCGGCAAACCGCCGTTCGCTGCCTTTGCAGCGGCGAAGGCCGGGCTGCGCTCGGTCAGTCAAAGCTTCGCCCGCGAGTTCGGACCACAGGGGATCCATGTCGCGCACGTGGTGATCGACGGCGGCATCGACGGGGAACGCCTCCGTTCGCGCGCCGCTGAACGCGCCGCGCAGGCGGGGCCAGACGGCTTGCTCAACCTCGACGCGATCGCCGAGGTCTATTTCCAACTGCACCTTCAACACCGCAGCGCCTGGACTCAGGAGCTCGATCTACGCCCGTACAAGGAACCGTTCTGAGATGATCGACCTGCACTACTGGACCACCCCGAACGGTCACAAAGTCACGATTTTTCTGGAGGAGACCGGGCTGGAGTATCGCGTCTTGCCGGTAAACATCGGCAAGGGCGACCAGTTCAAGCCCGAGTTCTTGGAGATTGCTCCGAACAATCGCATTCCCGCGATCGTTGACCATCAGCCACTCGACTCGGGGAAGCCGATCTCGATCTTCGAGTCGGGCGCCATCTTGCTCTACCTCGCGGACAAGACCGGCAAGCTGATCCCGAAAGACGTCCGCGGCCGCACCGAAGCGCTAGAATGGCTGTTCTGGCAGATGGCGGGCCTCGGACCCATGGCAGGTCAGAACGGGCACTTCAACCATGCAGCGCCGGAGAAGCTGCCATATGCGATCAGTCGCTACGAGCGCGAGACCGCGCGCCTGTTCGCGGTGCTCGACAAGCGACTCACGGACCGCGACTTCGTTGCAGGAACCGGCCGCGGCGAATACAGCATCGCCGACATCGCGAGCTACCCGTGGACGCGCAACTACACGCGCTTGAATCAGGACATCGAGCAGTTCCCGAATCTGAAGCGCTGGCAGACCGCGATTGCCGCACGCCCCGCGACCGAGCGCGCCTACGCGTTGGGCGAGAAGCTCAATCCACCCCAGCCGGCCGTGCCGTTGACGGAAGAGGAGCGCAAGCTGCTCTACGGACAAGACGCGAAGACCGTGCGCGCCTGAGCCAATGAATACCAGGGCCTAACTTCGAGAAGGCGCCGGCTGTCTCAGCGCGAAGAAAGATCGTCAATCAGCCGACGGCACGAGGTGCGCGCGGGCTTCGGCCACCGTGTACACCCCACCGACCACGAAGACGACTCCATCACGCCCGACCAGGCGCTTGGCGTCATCGATCGCCTGTCCGATGCTTTGCGCCTGCAGCACGCGCGCGTGCCGTTCCCGAAAGGCCTGCGCGAGCGCCTCGGGATCGGCGGTGCGGGGATTCGCGACCGGCGCAACGAACACGGATTCAGCGAGCGCGGCCAACGGAGTGACCAATTCGGTGAGGCGCTTGTCCGCGAGCGCGGCAAAGACGAGCGCTCTCGAGGCTGGCAGGGGCATGTTCGAGACGCTGTCACAGAAGCGCAGCGCTGCCTCGGCCGTATGCATCGCGTCGAGCACGACACACGGACTGCCCGGAAAGAACTCGAGCCGGCCCGGATTCCTCGCGTCGCGCAGCGCTTCGACGACGAGCGGCTCAGTCAGCGCGTCACCGAGCGCGAGCTCTGCCGCCCGTACGGCTGCTGCCGCGTTCTCGATCTGGTGCGTCCCAAGGAGTGCAAGGCGTAGCTCGTAACTTCGGACGGGAGTGCAGAGCTCGACGACCTGCTCGACGAGCGAGCTCGACCGGAGCTTCGTGGTGCACTCCTCGGCGACCAAGTGCACGCGAGCCTGCCCGAGCGCAGCGGCGCGCTGGACTTCGACGATGGCCTCGGCCGGGACGGACGCGCCGACCACCACATCGCACGCACAGTTCACGATCGCGGATTTTTCCCGGGCGATTTGCGCGATGGTATCGCCGAGAACCGCGGTGTGCTCGAGATCGATCGAGGTGAGAACGGCGACCTCTTTGCCCGGGACGACGTTCGTCGTGTCGAGCCGGCCCCCGATCCCTACTTCCAGGACTTGCCAGTCGCACGCCAGCTGGCTCGCTGCGAGAAAGCCGAGCACCGTCAGCAAATCGAAGAACGACCAGCGCGTGCAGCGAGGGTCTTCGAGCAACACCTTGGCCAAGCGCGTGAAGTGTTCTCGCTCGATTGGATGACCATCGATCGCGATGCGCTCGGTGACCTGTTCGAGGTGGGGCGACGTCTCCAGCAACGTCCGCGCGCCAGCTCGACGCAGGATCGCTTCGACCATGATCGCAGTGGAGCCCTTACCGTTCGTGCCGGTGACATGAACGGTGTGCCGGCGATCGGGAGACCCGACTTCGAGCAGGTATTGCTTGATCTCAGCGAGTACGTCGAGTCGAGCCTGCTCCGAGCGTAGCGTCAGGTCGAAGCTGCGGCGAACGAACAGCGCTTCAACGACCGCCGCGTACTGGCGCGATTCGGCTGCCCAATCAGTCATCGAGAGCGCTCTAGCAACGTGGGTGTAACCGAGCAACCGTGCCGCCGCCTGCCTGGACGGCCATTGTCTTGCCTGAGCCAGTCATAGTAGACTTTTGTCTCCTACAAGAGAACCCCATGCCCAAGACCGCCCCCAAAAAGCAGCTCAAACTCGGACATATGATCGAAGGGGCCGGTCGCACTTGGACCGACTGGCGGCATCCCAACGCGCAGCCGAACGCCAGCACCGACTTCAAGTATTACCGCAGGCACGCGGAGCTGGCCGAGCACGGCAAGTTCGACTTCCTATTCATCGCGGACAGCTTGTTCATCACCGAGAAGTCGAGCCCGCACTACCTGAACCGCTTCGAGCCCATCACGTTGCTCTCGGCATTGGCCGCTGTGACATCACACGTAGGCCTCGTCGCAACGGTGACGGCCAGCTATGCCGAGCCATTCAACGTCGCACGTCAGTTCGCGTCGCTCGATCATCTGAGCGGCGGCCGCGCCGGATGGAACGTCGTCACTTCCTGGCTCGACGGTACCGCTGCCAACTTCAGCAAGACCGAGCACCTCGGGCATGACGACCGCTATCGGCGCGCTGAAGAGTTCGTGCAAGTCGTGCAAGGCCTGTGGGACAGCTGGGAGGACGACGCGCTGGTCCACGACAAGGCGAGCGGCGTGTTCTTCGACCCTGCCAAGCTCAACGCTTTGAATCATCAGGGGGAATTCTTCAAGGTGAAGGGGCCCTTGAACATCGCGCGTTCGAAGCAGGGTCAGCCCGTAATTTTCCAAGCCGGCACCTCCGACAGCGGGCGAAACTTCGCAGCCCGCAATGCGGATGCGATCTTCGTCGGGCACGACGGTATCGAAGAAGCGCGCAGCTATTACCGCGACGTGAAAGCCCGCGCGACCGGCTTCGCGCGCGATCCGAATTCACTCTTCATCCTTCCTGCCGTCGCCCCCGTCATCGGCAGCACCGAGGCAGAGGCAGAAGCGCTCTGGCGCGAACGAGCCAACTTGGTCTCGATCGAAGCGGCTTTGCGCATGCTCGGCCGTAACTTCAACGACTACGACTTCACACGACACGAGCTCGACGCGCCCTTCCCCGAGCTCGGGAAGGATGCGCTGAACAGCTCGCAGGGCGCCGTGCTCAAGGTGACCCAAGCGGCACGCGAGGAGAAGCTCACCTTGCGCGAGGTAGCGCTGCGCTTCGCGACTCCGCGAGGCAATTTCGTGGGCACGCCCGAGCAGGTTGCCGAAAAGTTCGAGCTCTGGTTGGAGACCGGGGGCTCCGACGGCTTCGTGATCGGCGAGTCCTTGCCCGGTCAGTTCGAGCGCTTGGTCGAAGCGGTGATCCCGATCCTACAAGAACGCGGCTCCTTCCGCCGAGAGTACGAAGGCGCGACTTTCCGCGAAAACCTGGGCATCGACGTGCCGGAGAACCGCTACACGCGGGCCAAGGGCGCGCGCAGCGTCGCTTGAGAGTGGCTCTCTAAATCGCTCTCTAGCGAGCCCGGCCGCTACGCGCTGAGCACGCGTAGCGGTTTGCCCGCGAGGTGACCCTGGATATCCTCCAGCGCCTGGGAGTAGAAGACGCGGTACGTCTCCTCGGTAACGTACCCGAGGTGCGGAGTGAGCACCGTGTTCTCGAGCGCCAAGAGTGGGTGACCGGCCGGCAACGGCTCGCGATCGAACACGTCCAACGCCGCGCCGGCGATCTTTTCCGAAGCAAGCGCCGCGATCAGCGCCGCTTCATCCACGAGCGGACCGCGCGAGGTATTGATCAGCAGCGTTTGCCGCTTCAATAGGGCAAGCTCGCTTGCCCCGACGAGACCACGAGTCCGTTCCGAGAGCACGAGGTGGATGCTGAGCACGTCCGCGCGCTGGAACAGCTCATCCCGTGCCACGAGCTCGGCGCCCCCCGTTGCCGCGCGCTCGGCCGTGAGATGGGGGCTCCAGGCGATGACCTGCATTCCAAAGGCCGCGCCAAACCGCGCGACTTGCGTGCCCAAGCGCCCGAGCCCCAAGAGCGCGAGCGTCTTCCCCTGGAGGCCGACACCGAGCGTCGTTTGCCAGCGCCCCTCACGGATCGCGCGGTCTTCCGCCGAGATCTTGCGCGCGAGCGCCAGAATCAGACCCCAGGTGAGCTCGGCGGTCGGGTACGGTAGCCCGTCGGTTCCCGAGACCGTGATGCCGAGCGCGACGGCTGCAGTTACGTCGATCGAGGCGTTGCGCATGCCGGTCGTGACCAGCAGTCTCAACTTCGGCAGCTGCTGCAATAGAGAGCGCGTAAACGGGGTACGTTCGCGCATCGCGACCACGACGTCGAAGGCAGCGAGCCGAGCAACGAGCGCAGCTTCGTCTGCCTGATGATCGTCGAAGAATTGGACCTCGCTCGGCTCGGGCAGCGAAGCCCACTCGGCAAAGTGGCTCGCGACGCTCTGGTAGTCGTCCAGGACCGCGACGCGAGTCACAGGCCGTTCTCCTGCGGCGGCGGGTTGTACGGCAGTGGCAAAGTCACGGGTTGTCAGGCTGTGGCTCATTTCGTTTCTCCTGCCCGTTATCGACGGGCACCGGGTCGCTCCTCTATAGCGGACACAACTTCACGGAACAATCGCGGCCGCGGTGCTACCCTGGCTTCTTGGTCGAGATCGAGGGCCACGGCCTCCAAAGTCGGCACTGAACGGTGCAACTCGTTTAGGATTCTAGCCATGCCAGGAGTCATTCGAAAGCAGTGCCAGTGGCTACTCGCGTTGCTGCTCCTTCATGCGCCGGTTGCGGCGCAGGCCCCCGGCAAGCCGCCAAGCTCGAAACCTTCGGACGCGGCACGTGCGCTACACGAGCAGCTGCTCACGCTCGACACGCACTTGGATACCCCGGCCAACCTGTCGTTGACCGGCTGGAACATCCAAGCCCTGCACGACACGAGCCGCGACGGAAGCCAGGTCGACTTGCCACGGCTCGTCCAAGGCGGTTTGGACGGCGGCTTCTGGGCGATCTACACGCCCCAGGGTCCGCGTACCCCGGCGGGAGACCGATCCGCGCGCGATTTCGCGATTGTTCGCGCGCTTGCGATTCGAGAGATGGTCGCGGCGAACCCAAAGTCTTTCGAGCTCGCGCTGAAGGCAGACGACGCGGCCGCGATCGCCGCGCGTCACAAGCGAGTGGTCTACTTGAGCATCGAGAACGCCTATCCCGTCGAGGCGGACCTCAGCCTGCTCGAGACGTTCTACAAGCTCGGTGTTCGGCTCGCCGGGCTCGCGCATTTCTCGAACAATGATCTGGCCGATTCGGCGACGGATCCCAAGGGCGCGGAATGGCATGGCCTGAGCGAAAAGGGGCGCGCCTTCGTAGTCGAAGCCAATCGCTTGGGCATCGTGCTCGATGGCTCGCATTCTTCCGACCAGGTCTTGGACCAACTGATCGCGCTCTCCAAGACCCCGGTATTGCTGTCTCACTCGGGCGTGAAGGCGGTCTTCGACCACCCACGAAATATCGACGATCAGCGCTTGCGTGCTCTCGCCGCTAGCGGCGGTGTCATCCAAATCAACTTTCTGTCCGACTACCTGATCGCGACCCCAAAGATCCCCGAACGCGAGGCCGCGCTGAGCGCGCTTTGGCAAGGGGCAAGGAAGCCCGGCCTCACGCTCACGGAGCGTGAAGCGCTGATTGCGCGCAAGCACGAGATCGATCGCAAATGGCCCGTCCCGCGGGCTCGCTTCGAAGACGCATTCGCCCATTTGTTGCACGCCATCCAAGTCGCTGGCATCGATCACGTGGGCATCGGCGCAGATTTCGACGGCGGCGGCGGCGTCACCGGCTTCGAAGATGCGCGCGACTACCCGAAAATCACGGCCCGCTTGCTCGCCGAGGGCTTCTCCCGCGCCGACATTCAAAAGGTATGGAGCGGGAACGTGCTGCGAGTGCTGCGGGCCGCCGAGGCATACGCGCAGACAGCGGGTAGCGCCGCCACGCATTGACTCTGGGCACCGCGGCGGCCTTCGTGGGGGCCCTACGCTTCTCCTTCCACTTGGGGTCTGGTATACGAGACACCCCCATGACCACCGACGAGCTCTCGATCCGCGCTGCCCTTTTCATCGACCAGGAGAGCGTGTGGCAAACCCTCGAGCCCACGATTCGCGCCGGGGAGAGCCTCGCGCTGCCGTGGGATACGACGCGTGAGGGCGCGCTCGACTACTGGTTCTGTGCGCGGCACGAGGTGTTCGTCGCCGAGCAGGCTGGAACGGTCGTGGGCAGCTATTTTTTGAGCGCGAGCCGGGCCGGCGGCGGCGCGCACGTCGCCAGCAGCGTGTACGTGGTCTCGCCCTCCGCTACCGGGCGCGGCATCGCTCAAGCGATGGGGGAGCACTCACTGGTCCGAGCCCGCGAGCGCGGCTTCTCGGCCATGCAGCTTGATTTCGTGGTCGTGAGTGAAGAGCGGCGCCTCAAGCTCTGGCAACGCGCCGGCTTTCGCATCGTTGGCACTTTGCCGAAGGCATTCCGGCACCCGTCACTGGGGCTGATCGACGCGCAGGTGCTGTATCGAGAGCTTTGAGCCGCCGCTGACCTACGCGGTTTGCGATTGCAGGCCGCTGCGCTCCCAACCGCGATACAGCGCGGCGTAGCGGCCTTGCAGCGCGAGTAGCTGATCGTGGCTGCCGATCTCGGCGATTCCTCCCTCTGCGACGACCGCGATGCGATCCACCTGCTTCATGGTCGACAGCCGGTGAGCGATCAGCACCACCGTGCGATTTTGCATCAGGCTTTCGAGAGCTAGATTCACATCCTGTTCGGTGCCCGGGTCCAAGCTCGAGGTCGGCTCATCCAAGATCAAGA